>JABLTO010062473.1_pt1 | contig 31336 bp, 21 predicted proteins | sample 7160091 | NCBI WGS metagenome assembly JABLTO01 (sample SAMN14651225, study PRJNA627086) | human gut metagenome | isolation source: feces | host: Homo sapiens
CCTGGAGGAATTTCTTGGGGAATTCGGCGTGAGCCGGGAGCTGGCGGGCGTCTACGGCGTGGGGCCGAAGGTGGCCCACGGGATGTGGCTGTTCTTCCGCACGCCGGACAACGTGTCGGTCATCGAGCGGTTGCGCGCGGCCGGCGTGACCATGGCCGATGAGGCCGTCGTCCCGGGCGAGGAAGTGCCCCAGGTGCTGGCGGGCCTTACCTTCGTGCTGACGGGGACGCTTACGCACTCGGGCATGACCCGCGACGAGGCCGGGGCGCGCCTGAAGGCCATGGGGGCCAAGGTGTCGGGATCGGTGTCGAAGAAGACGAGCTTCGTCGTGGCGGGGGAGAACGCGGGCTCGAAGTACGACAAGGCGGTGGCGTTGGACGTGCCCGTGCTGGACGAGGCGCAGCTATTGAACCTGCTGGAGACCGGGGAGGTTCCGCGCGAGGTGTAGGTGCGGGGCTTCCGGGGGCGGAGCCGCGGGGTACTGCTCAGTCGCTCAGACAGTCCTCGATGGTATCGAAGGCGTCGGGCGATCCTCGTCCCACGCCCCTTGCGCCTTCGATACCATCTGCGGAACTCGCTTTGTGAGCAGCACCCCGCGTCTCCGCCGGACTCAACTTCTCTTCTGACTTCATTTGTCATGAATGGGGAAGGCGTGAACGGGGCGTGGGGGTTCGGTTTAGTTCTCGCGCACGGGGCGTGAACTGAAGGCGGGCAAGTTGTGGAGGGGGTTGGCGGGCGCGTCTTCCTCCTTTAGGCTTCGGCCCCATGGTTATGTTCAAAGCGCACACCAAGGCCGCGGGGATGATTGTCGCGGCTGCTCTTCTGGCGGCGTTGTGCACCGCCTTCTCCCATCCTGCGGCCTATGCGTCCGAGGTGGAAAGTCCCTTTACGAAGACTCAGGACTTCGCCCGCGAGATAAAAGAGTACGTGGGCGATGTGGCCGACGAGGCGGCCGCCCAAGCTGAGGCTGAGGCGCTCGAGGGCCGGCGGCAGTCGGTCGTCGCCGAGGCTGATGCGCAGCTCGGGGTGCCGTACTCCTACGGCGGCACGACCCCTTCGGGCTTCGATTGCTCCGGGTTCACCCGCTGGGTGTTCTCCCACGCTCTCGGTCGCGAGCTGCCGCGCACGGCTGCCGAGCAGAGTGCGCTGGGCGTCGGGGTCTCGCTGGATGAGCTGGTACCCGGCGACCTTCTGTTCTGGGGATCGGGCTCGGGCGTCTATCATGTGGGCATCTACGCCGGCGACGGCGAGTACATCCACGCCTCCACGGGCGGCGGCCGCGTCATGCGCGCCACCTTCGATTATTTCGCTCCCGACTTCGCCAAGCGCGTCATCGAGTAAAGATGACTCCGCTTATCAGCGAAAACGGCCATCGGGCAGGGGTTATTCAAAAACTATATTTGTTGCCTTTGCGAGGATGCCGTGCGAATTCTGCGATAAAATGCCAGTTCAGAAACGGTGGAGGCATCTTACTTGCCAAATGATCTGCTGATTTACCCACTCAACATCTGTCAATAAGTGCAAATTACCTGTTGGACAGCCCTTCTCTTCACGTTATAATGCAAGCTTCCAGGCATTTTATTGCCCTGGTTTTGCGCACCCAAATGCGCAAATGCGAAACGACGACGATAGAGGAGGCACGATGACTTCACCGAGGGAGGCAGTATCTATTCTCACTGCTGCGGCGCTGGTCGTTGCCCCTGTGGGCGGCGTGGCCGCAACGTACACCACCGGCTATGCCGAGGACGGCGATGGGCATACCATTAAGGACAACCGCGGTCACGATATTCCGGCCAGCTACGAAGAGGCCATCGCGTGGGTCAGCGAGGGTAAGACCCTTTATAAGTCCTGCGTCGATTACATGGCGGCCAATGCTGGGCAGTTCGGTAATCTGACGGAAGAGCAACGTGCGGAGTTGTGGAACCTGGCGACCGATGACGAGCCGGTTACGATAGAAACCGAGACGCCGGAGCCAGAGCCGGAGACCGATCCCGTGGAAACCACGTCGGTACCCGAGAAGACGGAGACGCCGGTTCAGTCCGAGGGGCCGGATACGGATAATCCAGGCATGGAGGAGCCCACGGCTCCCGAAACGCCGACGGATCCTGTTGAACCCGGCGGGTCGACTGACCCGGTGGATTCTACAGATACGACCGATTCCGTTGATCCGACGGATCCAGATGCGCCGACCGACCCGAACCAGCCTCCTGCTTCGACTGACCCGACGGATCCGACGAACCCCGTTGACCCTGAGGATCCGACCAACCCGACCGATCCCGTCGACCCCGATAATCCGGGTGAACCGGTTGATCCCGTCGACCCGGTCGATCCGGTCGATCCCGTCGATCCCACGGATCCGACCGACCCTGCCGAGCCCACCGATCCCGACCAGCCCGCGAAGCCGGACGAGCCGGTCATCGACACGGACAACCCGGTGGATTCCGGTCAGCAGAAGCCCGGCAACGCCGGCGGCGTGACGGACGAGTCGCATACGGCCGCCGTCATCAAGGGACAGGCCCAGACACCGCTCAAGCAGGTGGCCGTCACGGTGCCTTCCATCTCCTTCACGCACATCGACAACTCGGCCTATGTGGCGCGCCACTACAGCGAGGACCTCACCACCGAGAAGTTCATCTCGCTGGTGGGCGAGTCGGCCCGCACCATCGCCGCCGAGAACGACCTGTACGCGTCGGTCATGATCGCCCAGGCCATTCCGGAATCCGCCTCCGGCAACTCCACGCTGGCTCAGGCGCCGAACAACAACCTGTTCGGCATCAAGGGCACTTACCACGGCAACTCCGTGCAGCTGCCCACGCGCGAGGACGACGGCACCGGCGCCACCTACACCATCATGAGCGACTTCCGCCAGTACGAGACGGTGGACGAGTCGCTTTCCGACTACGCCGACCTGCTCAGCAACTCCATGGGCGATTTCTACGCGGGCGCGCGCAAGTCGAACTCCGACAGCTTCGTGGACGCCTGCGACTTCCTCGTGGGGCGCTATGCCACGGACATCTTCTACTCTGAGAAGCTGCAGGATCTCATCGAGACCTACGACCTCACCCGTTTCGACGTGCCGCTGACCTACGAGCTGGCCGACACCTTCGTGCTGCCGGTGAAGGACGAGGTCACGGGGCTGGACAAGTATCTCGATCCGGTGACCGACAAGGTGGAATACGAGGCGCTCGTGGCCGAGTACCGCGACTACGTCGCTCGCACGAGCGAGTACCAGCAGGCGCTCGCCGAGTGGGGCCAGCAGATGGCGGCGGCCGAGGAGCTCTACCACGTGCCGGTGTATCTGGAGAAGCCCTCCATGCCCGCGGCGGACACGCCGATGCAGCAGCATCAGGATGCCATCGACGCCGAGCGCTTCGAGGGCTTCGATACGCTCATCGCCACGGGCCAGCCGCTGCCGGTGCGCGAGGCCCGCACGTTAAACGATCTGACCGCCTGCGCGAACTCGTTCCTCGGCGTGCCGTACCTGTGGGGCGGCACGACCCCGGCCGGCTTCGACTGCTCGGGTCTGGTGCAGTACTGCTACCGCGAGGTGTTCAACATCGAGCTGCCGCGCACAACCTACTACCAGTGCGAGGTGGGCGTGGAAGTGCCCTTCGAGGAGCTGCTTCCGGGCGACTTGCTGTTCTTCGCCGACGGCGGGGACGTGCACCACGTGGCGATGTATCTGGGCGACGGCTACTACGTGGAGGCGCCGCACACGGGCGACGTGGTGAAGATCACGGCCATGGACGACAAGCTGCCCGATTTCGCGAAGCGCGTCGTGGACGTGCGGGGCATCGATATGAGCGAGTTCTCCGACGAGCAGCTGGCGCAGTTCGTGGAGCGCGAGAAGTACCTGCAGGAGCGCGAGCAGCGCCTGGGCGTGACCGACGAGACCTTGGCCGAGCTCACCGAGTGGCTCCGCGGCCTCGAGTTCTAGGCTGCATGCGCGCCGCGTGGGAGTAACTCTGCGACATTTCCTGGTGCTGGGCCTCCTTGCCTTCGTCGTGACGTATTTGTGCGTCCCGTTGGCACGGAGGCTCGCCCTGCGTTTGGATGCCGTCGACTACCCGAGCGCCCGGCGCGTCAACAAGAAGCCCACGCCGCGCATGGGCGGCGTCGCCATGGCGGCGGGCATCGCGGCGGCGCTCATCGTGGAGGTGGCCGGGGAGTACTTCTTCGGCTGGGCCGGGTTCTACATCCATGGCACCGATCGGGCCATCAACCATGCCGGTGTGATGTGCGGGCTGCTCACCATCGTGTGCGTGGGCGCCATGGACGACGTGTACTCGCTGAAGCCCAGCGTGAAGTTCGCCGGGCAGATTCTGGGGGCGACCATCATCGCGGCCTCGGGGCTTCTGCTGTCGAGCATCGCGAACCCGCTCGGCGCCGGGTTCATCCAGTTCGGCTGGTGGTCCTATCCGCTCACGGTGCTGTACCTCGTGTGCTTCATGAACGTCATCAACCTCATCGACGGCCTGGACGGCCTGGCGGCGGGCATCGCGGCCATCGCGTCGTTCTTCCTGTTTCTCATCGCCTTCGGGCGCGGTTTGGAAGAGACGGCGATGCTGTCCATCATTTTGCTGGGCGCGACGCTCGCGTTTCTGCGCTACAACTTCGCGCCGGCGAGCATCTTCATGGGGGACTCGGGCTCGCTGCTCTTAGGCGCCATGATCGGCGTCATCTCGCTCATGGGCGTCATGCGCTCGCCCACGGTCATCGTGCTGGCGGTGCCCCTTGTGATCGCCGCCATTCCCATCGCCGACACGGCGGCGGCCATCATTCGGCGCGTGTACCACCACCAGCCCATCCAGCAGGCCGATCGGAAGCACTTGCACCACATGCTTTTGCGCAAGGGCTACGGCGTGCGCAAGAGCGTCGTCATCGTGTACGCCTGGACGGCGCTTCTGGGCGTGGGCGCCTGGGTCATGAGCAGTACCCATGGTGTTGCGGTGTGGGCTATGATCGCCATCATGCTGCTGGGGTCGTTCTTGATACTGTGGCGCCTCGGCATCTTCGATCAGGTCCTGCGCCACCACTACCACGGCCGCCACACCCGCCAAGAAGACAAGCCCCGCTGGTACGGCAGGCACGGGCGGTAGGGGAGACGCTGTTTCTCGGTTAGGTTATTCGAGAGCGAGAAGTTCTATGCGGTTCTCTAGCTTAGTTTCAAGTACGAATGCATGTGTTGTGAGAAGCGATTTGAGCAAATCGACAGCGATGCCTTCAAGTTCGGATAATTGCTGATCGAGTTTGTCTAAAGCAGCCTGCCTACCGTGCACTATTGCTGATCGCGTTTTATAGAGCATCTTCATTTTTCTAAATTTGGCTTGTCGGGCCTCGCGATTTCCTTCTCCGAGAATCTTTGAGACGCAAAGAGAAATCTTAAATGTCGTATCCTGGCTTTCGCTAAAAAGGCTTTCAACGAAAATCATGAGATCGACAAACGAGTCCTCTAGTGACTCCCGATCTGCGATGGCTCTCACGAAGCGCCTTAAAGTGTTTGACGGGATTTTAGAATGCTCTAAAAGCTGGAACCATTCTGTGAGGTGCGCATTGTCGAATTCCGTTGATTCATGGCGCAGCGGGCCTTCGTTCGAGGAGTGTGTTGAGATATGCGATTTTATCGGAATGAGGGGGTTGGAGAAATAGCTGCCGTAATATCTCACGCGGGCAAGGGAGGTTCCTGCTGACGATAGAATCATTGAGGTTCGCAGTAGGGTCACCTGATCCATTATGCGATTGAATTCACTCATGTTTAGGTTTGCTTTGCTCACTTGATTCAAGAAGGATTGCATGCTGCTCGGATTATCGAGTTGCACCTCGGAGCCTCCGACAGCCGCCATTCTGATATTCATACTCGTTCTTAAAACCAATGGCTTGTGTTCTTGAAGCTTTCGAAAAAACACGGATCGACCTTCCTGTAGTTACTGAAGTGCCTGTTAAACGGTTGAGTTGTCTAATCGCGATGACTAGGTAGCCAAGAGCGTTGAAACTAGAATGCGAATAAAGTTGTGAAATCCTGCAGAGAGCTTTGCCGCAATCGCTGTTCGATATTTGAAAAGGACGTAACAGCTATTGGCTGTGAGAGCGGTTCGTGCTTCGTCTACGTTTGGGCAAAAACTAAGGGGGATCCTCTTTCGAAGCCCCCCCTTTACAAAACGCTATGCGTTTTTCGCTGTGATCTCATGATAACAAATCTCCGCTCGAGAGCAAGTGGCTATCTTTCGCCGGACTGCCAATCCCCGGAATCCGCGGATTCTTGTTGCGCGTATGCTTCGTCATCCGCCTTGCAATCGTACCACCCATGAATTAGCTGAGAAATGAAGCTAAAACCGGAGGTCACCTGATAATTGTCCTTGTAGTAATCTGAATGCTTATTCATTCGTTTTTCGAATTTTAGAAGGCTCTCAGTGCGGTGCTCTTTTATCCCCGAAGAAGAAAGCTTTTGATGCATGAAGAACGTTGTTGCGATTTGCTGAAAGATGTCGATGCGCATCTTCGAACGCCTTTGACTAAGTGAAACGCCAATATCCCCCAAGGCCTGCGTAACGGCTGGCTGAGCGTTGAACATGGACGTGCCGTTTGTCATGTTGTTCAGAATGCAGTTATTGTGAGCGCATGCGTTGCGGATGCTCTTGACGCTTTGTAGCAGGTAGAACTCATCGCGTAATGTTTTACTTCTAAACCGTTCAGAGCTGAATTTATAGAAGCTCAGAAAGGTACCAAAGGCCACGACTTCCATGAATACCCATGCGGGATAATCGTGTTCAGGGTACTTGTTTAATAGATTGGCAGTGTAGGCGCTCCTTCGGCCGCGTTCGATCTCTCGCTTGGTTGTATTGGATACGGAACCATCCCTGTTTTGGCGATCTTGGGAATTGAGGAAGTCGGCGACAATGTCGTAACCATCCTCGTTTCGAGTTTCGATTGCGCGCAGTAGGCGTACTTTTGAGAAATGCTCGATGTCGAGCGACATAGGAAGTAACTCGTTTCTCAGGAGCATGTCGACGATGGAAAGATCGACAAGCATTTTGAAATCGAGATTGGCGTACTGACCTTTTCGCGCGCCTTCGGTGACTTTCTCGAAATTTGTTCGATAGGAACGAATACGAAAATAATTATTGTTCTCAGCAAGATAAGAACATGCATCGGTTTCGGAAATGAGATCGAAGCGTACGCCCTTGCTTTTAAGATGTGCTATCTGCTCAAGAGGCGTAAGCCAGGGCTTTTTGTCGCGATCCTGTACGTTCATTGATGATCGAACTTTCTTCTGAGTTTTCCAAGGAAGGCTATTCAATCAGGATATGAACGCTTCGTCAATGCACAATTTATTAGATCTATTATATGGTCTTATAGATTTCAGCTGATGCAACAGTACATGCCAAGATCTCGCGCTGCATTGCGCCAACACCCTTGTAGCCAGCTGCCGTTATTATGGGCGGCGTAGCAGTCCTGTCGCTTGGGTAGGCGCTTACCTTCCGCAGCATTTCTTGTGCCTTTTGCCGCTTCCGCAGGGGCACGGGTCGTTGTGGCCGATCTTCAGGGGTCGGCCGGAGTCGTCGATGAGCAACCTCTGACTTATGATCATCTCGATCTGATCGGATTGAATGGTTGGGAGCATCGATCTATCTGTATTTTCACGATCAGGCTATCTGACTAGTTCGCCATAAAAACCAACGATTGTGATAAGATGACTGTTTAGATCAGATTACCGAAATGAAAGGATCTGCTATGCAAACTTCTATGAGGCGAAGGATTGCTTCGGTGGCGCTTGCTGTTCTGGTGGCGTTCGGCTGCGGGGCGCTTACGGCGCTAGCGCAGGAGACGGCTGAGGGCCAGACGGCCTATGCCGCCCAGCAGGGGACATGGAAGAAGTCCTCGGGCAAATGGTGGTATGCCTATAACGGCGGCGGCTATGCGAAGTCTGGCTGGGCGCAGATTGGTGGCAAGTGGTATCTGTTCGACGGCGCTGGCTGGATGAAGACCGGCTGGCAGCAGGTCGGCGGCAAATGGTATCACCTTTCCGGTTCGGGCGCTATGCAGACCGGTTGGTTGAAGGATGGCAAGACCTGGTACTACCTGAATCAGAGCGGCGCCATGGCCACGGGTTGGCAGAAAGTCGGTGGTTCCTGGTACTACCTGAAAGGCTCGGGCGCGATGGCCGCAAAGACCTGGATCGGCGATTACTACGTTGGTGGATCGGGCGCCATGGCAACGAATTGCTGGATTGGGAAGTACTACGTCGACGCGAACGGCAAGTGGGATCGCTCCAAGAGCGGCGGAACGAGCCTCGCCGACACGAAGACCGTTTATTGGGTTGACAACGGTGAAGTGTACCATCTCACCAAGGACTGCGTGTCGCTCAAGCGCTCTACAGGCATTCACTCGGGGACGATTTCCCAGTCGGGAAAGCCTCGCGTGTGCAGCAACTGCGGCTAACCAGGCAAATGAAATTCAGCATGTGCCGATAACTCATTCGATCGAGCAATAAGATCAGCTGAGCAAATGGGAGTCGCCATAAGGGCGGCTCCCATTTACATGGGGCAGATCCCGCTAGAGTATGCGACTCCAAATCATCTTTTGCGATAATCCGGAAACTAGGGGCGATCGTGCGACAATATGGTGCCGATGGGGTTTCTCTATCGAAGAATCGCGCAAGAATGCGGTGATGCCAGCCAAGCAATGGTAGAATAAAGGCTCGTCTGGTTGTCCATTGCGAGAAATGGGGATTGTGGGCACGCTTTCTGAGATAATCAAAGAACAATGGGAGTGGCGCAAACAGATCCTGAGCCTCGGCCTGTTCGATCTGAAGAAAACATCCGCTGGCGCGGTGCTCGGCTCCTTCTGGTTTTTCGCCAAGCCAGCCGTTTACATCTTCTGCTTCTGGTTCGCCCTTGAGGTCGGCTTGAAAAGCGGTAACCAAACCGGATCGGATGTGCCCTATATCCTCTGGCTGATGGGCGGCCTCATCCCGTGGTTCTATATGCAAGATATCCTGGGTGCCGGTATCGATGTGTTCAAGCGTTACTCCTACCTGGTCACGAAGATCAAGTTCCCCCTCCCGGGCATTCCCACCATCTATTCCATCTCTACGATGATCATTCAAGCTGGTCTCGTGGCCGCTCTGCTCATCGTATTTTTCCTCTGCGGCCAGACGGCGGACTGGTACCTCCTTCAGATCCCCGTCGCCATGGTGCTCATGTTCGTGTTCTTCGACTTGTTCTCGCTTATGACGAGTTGCCTTTCCGCCATAAGCAAGGACTTCAAGAATCTTCTGCAGACGCTTTCGACGCCGTTGTTCTGGCTGTCGGGTGTCATTTTCGATGTGTACTCCATGGGCATTCCCGCCATCGAGGCCATCCTCATGTTCAATCCCGTCACCTTCTTCGTCACTATGTACCGCTGCGCGGTGTACGACAAGATGTGGATCTGGGAGAAACCAGAGGCTATCATCGGTTTCGTCGTGGTGTTCATCTTGCAGCTCATAGCCACGACGATCATCTACAAGCGTACTCACGAGGAGGTGGCCGATGTCCTCTAGTGAGGCCCCCATCGCCATCAAGTTCGATCACGTCACGAAGACGTACAAGCTGTACGAGAACGACAAGCAGCGCTTCCTCAGCGTGTTCCGCAGCAACGACAAGCGCAAGCTCGTTGCCACGGTGAACGCTTGCGACGATCTCTCATTCGAAGTGAAGCGGGGCGAGGCGGTGGCTTTCCTGGGCACCAATGGTGCCGGAAAATCCACGACGTTGAAGATGATCACGGGAGTGACCTATCCCACCAAAGGAGAGGTCACGGTCAACGGAACCGTGAGCGCGTTGCTTGAGCTGACAGCTGGTTTCGATATGAAACTCACAGGGCGTGAGAACATCTATCTTCGCGGTCATGCCCTGGGTCTCGAGCGTGAGGAAATCGCAGAGCTTGAGCCGAAGGTGGTCGAGTTCGCCGATCTCGGGGTCTATATCGATCAGCCGGTGCGCACCTATTCGTCGGGCATGAAGTCGCGTCTCGGCTTCGCGTTCGCCGTTTCAAGCGATCCGGAAATCCTCGTAGTGGACGAGGCGCTTTCAGTGGGGGACAAGCAGTTCCAGAAAAAATGCTTCGCCCGTGTGCGCGAGATCATGGAGAAAGAGGACGTGACGGTGCTCTTCGTTACGCATACGTCTTCTGCGGCCGAGGAGTTTTGCACGCGCGGCATCGTGCTCGACCATGGTTCGAAGAAGTTTGATGGCTCGATAGAGGACGCCATCGCCTACTACGAGGGAAACTACTGATCTTCGGCGGACGCCTCGGCGGTGATCTTGTAAAGCCGCATGTCGCCATCGGCGAGAATCGTCTCGAATCCCGGCGTGTCATCTGTGAGGCTTGCTAAGCCCTCCCAGCCCATCTCATAGTCTTCTCCGGTTTGGATGAGCCATCTGCCCTCGTCGTAGGGCACCCCTTGATCGAGAAGGAGCACATACTGCGCGCCTGAGTTGCGCACTGCCTCTCGAACGGTGGAATCTGTGGCGATGTCGCTTAAGCGGTCGCGTATCGTCCGGCTCTGCTCGGTGGTGCCCTCGGTGTCGATATGGCGGAAGTAAGTGTTAAGCCCATCGAGCCCGTAGGCGAAGGCGCTTCCGTCGTGGGGTTGGTTGATGACCAGGGCTCCGCCTGGAATCATCTCGAGCACCTTGCGCACGAAGCGCTGCTCCTCGGCGCTGTACACCTGCTCTTCGCCCTCGTCGTAGCCGGACTCCATGAGGTAGTGCATATAGCCGACGGCTGTTCCCACCGTGGGCACGAAATGGCTGCCGGACACTTCGGAGTTTTGGTCCTCGGGCGGCCCTTGGTAGAAGGGGAGGAAGTTGACAAGCGCAAAGACCCCGGCGACGAGAGCCAGCGACCCCTTCCAGGAAAGACGATCGATCTTGCGATGGGCATAGGCGGCAATGGTCGCCAGGCCGAGGGCGGCTATGGGGATGAGGAACAACTCGGCGCAACAGAGGACGCGGTAGGGGTCGCTGTACCAGAATCCGGCGAGGAACGTCCGCAGGGTGTAGGGCGCGTCGCTGCATCGGCATAGGCCGTACACGACGAGCATGTACAGAGCGGGAAGGCCCAGCCAGAACCGCCGCTGCCGCACGAGCGCAACGAACCCTGCAGCGCAAGCTAGGGTAAGAGCCCATTGGGGCGGTTGCTCGGGATAAAGCGAGAAGATTGCGGCGGCATAGGCACTTTCAGCCCAGGAAAGATTCAGGTTGCCCGTGTTGTTGAAGAGGACTACCTGCTGAAGGGGAGGGGCGTACAGCATAGCCTGCCAGACAAGATAGGCGAAAGCAAGGCCGAGGATCCAGACGACCCCTGGTTTCCGCAGCGGATTGCGAGATCCAATCCAAGTGGATTGCGTTATCGCATCGGCGATTCGATGGATGACGAAGGGGGCCAGGAACACCAATACGGTGAAAAGGCCGTTGGGATGGGCAACGCCGAAAAAACCTACCGATAGGGCCAAGCAGAGCAGTAGTCCCCTCCAATGACGCCGCGCTCCTGCGTGAACGTAGGCGATGACAAGAGCGATGGCGGCCGGTATCAGCGAGAAGCTCAGCAAGTTGGCGAGCAGCTGCCCCTTCAGAAGGAGCACCCAGGGAAGGCAGGCGAAGCCTGCGCTCGTGAAGGCGCCGAAGAACAGCGCATCCCGCCTCGCGGGGAAAAGCGCGTGCATGAGGACGAACGAGCTCAGGGGGTAGGTGACGCCGCTCAGCATGGCGTTCAGGGCGTTCATGACGATAGGCATGTCGATACCCGTGGCCGAGGCGACAAGGGCAACCAGCAGATGCCACGCAGCCGGATAGTAGCCAGTTTGCGCCTCGTCGGCCACAGCTCCGGAGCCGGTGCGCAGTACCGACCAATCGCTCGTATCGAGAAAGTGGCGCGCCAGGTTGTAGTGGGTCTGGTTGTCGTAGCGGCAGTAGTACGACTCCGGGCCGTCGAGGCTGAGCACATAGACGTACAGGCAGACGGCAATGCCCGCAAGGAGGTACAGTGCGAGCATCCGCCAAGCGAAGCTGGAGCTACAGGGCGGCCTGTTCTGCGTTCCGAAGAGCCGCGAGGCTGCGAGGAGCGCTCCACAGGCGAGCGCGACGGGCAGAGCCACGGTCGTCCACGAGCAGTCTATGCCGAGTATGCCCCACAGGACGCTTATGGCGGCATAGCCGAAGACGCTTGCTAATGGGGCGCAGGCGAGCGCCAGGGGCCAACTGAACCGAAGACCTCGGAAGAGAAGGCACCCTGGTCCGTATAGCGCTGGAAGGCACGTCAAACAGGCGCCCGCGAACAACAGCCACATAGGCGCTAGCCTTCCGAGCCCTCGCCATCTTCAGTGGCGGTGATCTTGTAGAGCCGCATATCGCCGTCGGCCAGGATTAGCTCATAGCCCGGCGTCTCATCGGTCACCTTGTTGAGGCCGTCCCAGTAGGGCACATAGCTATCATAGTAGGTCGAGAGCCACTTGCCGTCTTCGTAGGCGACACCTTGGTCGAGCAGGATGAGATATTCGGCGCCCGTACTCTTCACAGCATCTTGGACATCCTTGTCGGTGGCGATTTTATCCGCCCCTTGGCGAATAGTCTCCGCTGTATCGGAATAGTCAAACGTGCCGGCGCTGCGGAAATAGGTGTTCAAACCGTCGAGCCCATAAGCGAATACGCTGCCGTCGTGAGGCTGATTCAGCACAAGCGCGCCCTCGGGTATAAGGGAGGCGGCTTTTTGCACGAACTCTCGCTCTTCTGTGCTATACACTTGCTCGCGCTCGGTGTCGTATTCGTTGCTGATGCGCTGTTTCATGATGCCGATCGGGGTTTTGGTCCTCTTGTCCTCGTTCCAAATATTCTGCGAGTAGTTGGGGAAATAGAGATAGCAGGTTGCAGTGGCCAGCAGGATGAGGGCAATGGCCGTCTTAGCAGATTTGCCAATAGCTGCTTTGTCATGTATTCCGGCAAGCTCGCCGACGACGCGCACAAGTAGGCGAATGAGCGAAGCAAGCCCAAGGCTAACGAAGGGGGTAAGGAAGATAGTCAGGCAGGCTGCCAAACGCACTGGATCGCTGTACCAGAACCCTGCGATATACTGGCGCGGAAAGGGGTTGCTAAATGCTCGGGCACAATAATAGGCGATTGCGAAAAAGGCAGGGGGAAACAACAGCAAAATATCTCTGCGCGCGACAAAAATAAGGATGCCTATCAGTGCAAGCGCCGCAAGGAACCATTGGGGGTAGGAAGCGACAAGGCCGAGTGAGAGAGTGTCGTAGAGAGTGTTGAAAAGCCCCAGGCCGTTGTCGCGGTCGTATTGGAACGTGACAATATTCTGCAATGCGGGGAGGTTAAGGGCGATTGCCCAAATTCCAACGGCCACTGCGATAAAGGCAAAAGAAAAAAGAAGCTTTTTCGCTTTCGAAATACCCCCGGACTCATAGCGCTTAGCGAGATTGCTCCGCAGCTCATGCCAAAGAAATGCTGTTGCGAAAACGTAAAAGGTGAACAAGCCATTCGGCTGCGCGAGACCGAGAGCTGCGCACGCGATGAGCGCCAAGCATGTAAAGGTCGCAATATAGGAGGTTTTCCGAGTCGCTCTTCTGCAAAGCAAGACGAAGAGGACGCAAACGCTGGGGATAATGGCAAAGGAGAGCATGTTTCCAACGAGTGGCCCTTTGAGAAAGAAGTACCAGGGAAAGGAGTTGAAGCACGGCGTGATAACAGAGCCGACGACGAGCGTCGTGCGATCATTGCGAAAGAGATAGAGCATTGCCGAGAACATACTTGTGGGATAGACGACTCCGGCTATAACGGTGTTGCAAGCATTGATTGCGACGGCTTCAGGACATCCGATGGAAGATGCGGTGATAGCAACGATGTCATGCCATGCGCTTGGATAGAACCCAGAGGTCAAATCCCAGGGAATCGCATTCTCGGGGGAGGCGAGATAGGCATTCATGCCCAAAGACGACCAGTTGCCGGACTCGATGAAGGCCCTGATGGCGTTCAAGTGCGTCGAGTTGTCGTGGCGATTGTAGAACGTATCGAAGTCGCCGAGGCCCGACACGAGGATGAACCAAGCGGCTGCGATGCCCGCGATGAGGTAAAGGCCGAGGAGCAGCCACTTCCGATCCACATCAACGACGCCGTACTGCTGGTGACCTCGGCGGTTCAAGGCAAGGAAAAGGACAAGCGGTAAAATGACTGCGGGCAGAAGCAGAACGGCCCAATTGCAGAACACTCCCAGTTTCTGGTAGAGGATGGGGAGTAGCCCAAAGGCGGCAATGGAATAAATGGGCGCGCAGCATACGGATAGAATCCGGGAGATCTCGAACGCCCTGAAGAAGAAATACCCCGACACGTAAAGCGCCAAGAGAATGACGGCCGCGCACAGCAGAAAGGAGCCCCACATATAAATCTACGCACCTCTTCGATTTCGTTTCGGACAGCGGGAACGACGCGGTCGCGTCGCGATTTCCAACTGCCCATCATAGCATGATCTGTTCGGGAGGAAGGGCGCGGGTTGGCGTACCCCATGATATTAAGATGGAGCGCCGCGAAGTAACTCGGTTATCGCGGCGGTTGCTCTTCGGCCAGGGCGATGATGCGCCGTGTCAGGTGCTGCGCTGCGCTTTCGCCTGCGAGGGTCGCGATGTTGCTTTCCGTGAATCGCGCGAATGCTTGCTCGTCGAATTGGTCCAAATCAATGGCTGTCGCAATAGCTGCGGCATCGTTGGTGAACAGGGTGGGCACGTCGCGGGCGAGGTTGATGTTGAACGAGCGTTTCTCGTGGTAGGTGTCCCAATCGTAGGCGTATAGGTAAACGGGCACGCCCATAAGCCCCGCTTCGTACATGACGGTGGAATAGTCGGTGATCACGTAATCTGCGGCAAATAGCGGATCGGCGCCGCTGCGAGTAGCCGTGATGATGCGGGGGTCATCCAGGGCCTGCCGACTAACGGGATGGGGCATATAAACGAAATTGAACCGATCGAAATCGACCGCCGAGAGCAAGCTCCGCATCGCCTCTTTTTCGTTGGGCGCCGGTGTCTTTCGGAAGGTCGGGCAGTATACGATAGTCTTTTTACCAGCCATCTCGGGATGGTCTTGCAAGAAGGCATCGCGTTGCTCGGAGCGGAATTGGGGGTCGCGAAGAAGATCGACCCTGGGAAGGGGGGCTTCGAACACGATGGAGGGATCTACGTTGAAGCCGGCGGCCAAATCGTCGCGGAAGTTGAGTGACGATACGGCGACGGCGTCGTATCCCTCGTGCATATGCATGAGGCGGGCTGTTTCGGAGCTGTGGCCCTCGGGCGTGTCCAGCGCGGCATAACCGAACTTCTTCATGTTGCCCAGGGCGTGCCAAATTTGCACGACGGGGGCTTTGATGCGCTTGCCGAGCAGGCTCACCGCTATGCAGTAGGAATCGAGTATGATGGCGCGGCTCGTTGCCATGAAGAAGACTTGTTTGGCCACGACGGGCACGTAGCGCAGCGGGCTTTCCAGCTTGTTGGCCAGTATGACCGTGCGGTAAGGCGGCTCCTCGCGCGAGAGTTCCTCTTTCAGGAGGAGGAAGTCAATAGGCGCATCGTCGCTCTGCCGGCTGATGCACACCACTCGGCGCTTGACGGGAAAAAGGCGGCAGAATCGATAAAACAGAGCGAGGAGAGCGGTGGCCGCGGCTATGGCGAGGCGTTTCACAATGCTCCTCCTGTCTTTGCGGTGCTAGGCCTGTGGGCTTTTTCGCTACGATTGCAGCCCATGGTATCATGGTTTTCGCTATGCGAGAGACGGAGGACGGCGTGACCGTAACAATAGAGGATATTTCCTGGGAGCGGGTATTTCTGCGCGTGAGCTATCGCGCCGAGAGGCCCGTGCAGCTCAAGCTGTTCCGTGTGAGGACGCGTCAGTTCGCGGATTTTCGGGAAACCCAGGAGGGCGACCTTGTGACGGCTGTCGTAAACATTACCCAGGGCGGCGGACGAGAGCCTCTGGCTGATGGCGAGTGGATCATCTGCCAGCAGCTGTCCGATGAGGAGGCCAGCCTTTCTTGGGCGCAGGCGAATGCCCCTTACCTTGTGACCCTTGCGAAGAAGCGCCTCTGGGGCGAGCTTAAACCCCATCGCAGGAGAAAGCTGAGGAACGCGGGAGTCGACTACGCAACCTATTCGTTCACCGACGGGCAGATTGATGAGGACATCCGCAGCTGCCCGTTCACGACCCATCGCATTGCATACGCACCGCAACTGACCGAGCGGTTGGGCGACCTGTCCCGGGTTTTCCGTTACGTCAACGGTAAGTACGCGCTGGGCGCCTCGCTCATTCCCTCCATGGACGCCACCGACTACCTCATCGTGAAGCTGGCCATCGACTACTTTGTGAAGAACCCAAAGCCCCAGACACGCCGATTCAGCCTCCGGCAGATGGAGAAGAACCTCTTCTCGCTCTATTACAAGCTAGCGAGGAAGGTTTTGCGGCCGAAGGACAATGTCGTGCTGTTCCTTAAGGAGAACGGTGACGAGCCTACGGAGAACCTGGCTGCCGTTCGGGACCGCCTTATGGAACGGGGTCTCGACAAGGAGTTCCCCGTCGTGGAGCGGTACCGCAACACATTCGGGGGGCACCAGAACCTCTTCTCCTGGATCAAGGACATCAACGCCATTGCCAGGAGTCGCTACATCTTCATCGACGACTACTGTCCCGCCTTCAACTTCATCGATCCCGATGACGATACGGTGCTCACCCAGGTATGGCATGCCGGCGTCGGGTTCAAGTCGGTGGGCTATGCCCGTTTCGGCATCTCTGGTTCCCCCGACCCCTACCAGTCGGCCCATCGGCGCTATGATTATGCCTTGGTGGGTAACGGGGAGTTGCGTGATATCTACTCTGAGGTGTTCGGCATCGAGCAAGAGGCGCTGCTGGCCACCGGCATGCCTCGACTCGACCACTTCCTCGACGAGGAGCGGCGGGTCATGGCGGTGCAAAGCCTTCTCGCGAAATACCCATGGATGGGCGACGGGCGCGTGATCGTGTTCGCACCCACCTTCCGCGGCAAAGGCCAAGCCACGGCTTACTACCCCTACGACTCCTATATCGACTACCAGGCGCTTTGGGAGATGTGCGAGCGTACCAACTCCTACTTCGTCTTCGAGATGCACCACTTCATTGAGGAGCGCCCAGAGATACCGTCCGCTTACGCGAATCGCCTGAAGGATCTCTCCGACGAGAACTTGGGCGACCTGCTCTACGTGGCCGATGTCCTGGTGACGGACTACTCGTCCTGCTTCTACGACTGCCTGCTTCTGCAAAAGCCAGTGGTCTTCTACGTGCCCGACAAGGTGGAGTACTCGGCCACGCGCGGCGTGCAGCGCTCGGTGGACGACATGGCGCCGGGGGTCGTATGCGACACGTCCGAAGAGTTCGTGGACGTCCTGGAGCGGGCCGCCTACCAGTCGGTGATACCCGATTCCTCGATGATTGATCGCTGCTCGGAGCAAGCGGGTTATGCGGCCGACCGCGTCATTGATGCGGTGCTCTTGGAGAAAGAAGTGCCGGGCGTGCGCTTGGCGGCCGATGCGTCATAATAGGCAGAAACGACAAGAGAAGCGGAAAGAAGCAATCGCCCATGAACTATGCCCTTATCTTCGCAGGCGGAACGGGCCAGCGGATGAACACCAAGACGCGGCCCAAGCAGTTCCTCGAGTTGTACGGCAAGCCCATCATCCTGTACACCATTGAGGCCTTCGAAAACCATCCGGCCATCGACGGTATCGTGGTGGTGTGCCTTGAGGAGTGGATTCCCTTTCTGAAGAAAAAGATCGCCCACTACGACATTTCGAAGGTGATCGATGTGGTACCCGGGGGTGCTACGGGTCAGGAATCTATCCGCAACGGCTTGGATGCGCTGGAAGCGGCGGTAGGTCGCGATCATGCCGTGTTCGTTCACGACGGAGTGCGCCCTTTGGTGAGCGATGAGACCATAGCAAGGTGCGCCGAATCGGTGGCTGCTCACGGCAACGCCGTCTCCGTCACACCGGCTATTGAGACCATCGTGCAGGAAGAGGACGGCACGGTAACCAACATTATCGACCGCGCCGCCTGTCGCATGGCCAAGGCTCCCCAGTGCTTTAATATCGGTGAGCTCATCGATGCCCACGACCGCGCCAGGGCCGATGGCGAGGAGGGATTCATCGATTCGGCAAGCCTCATGCGCCATTACGGGCACGTGCTGCACACGGTGGAGACGGGACCGGAGAACATCAAGATCACAACCCCGTCGGACTTCTATATTTTCCGCGCCTTTGTGGATGCGCGCGAAAGTTCGGAGATATTCGGTTTCTAGGAGGCTGCCGTGTTCGATATCATTGCCGAATCGCGCGAGCAAGCACGCTCGGAAGTGCTGCCCTGGGGCAAGTTGGAAGGTCGCCGTGTGCTCATCACCGGCGCCACGGGTCTCATCGGCTTTGCTTGCGCGCGCTTGTTGCTCGAGCGCAATCGTCTTGGCCTGGGGCCTCGGATTGACGTCCTTTGCCTCGTAAGGGACGAAAAGCGCGCAAGAGAGGTGTTTTCCGCCTACGGCGAGGACGACGGCCTGGAAATGGTCGTGGGCTCTGCTGAGGATTTCCCGCAGCCCGAGGGTCCCATCGACTACATCATTCACACCGCCTGCCCCACGGCATCGAAGTTCTTCGCGGAGCATCCCGTCGAGACGGCGGATGCCCTGGTTCTCGGTACGAGACGTGTGCTGGAGCTGGCTCGCGCAAAGGGCGCTTCCGGTGTAGTGTACGCTTCCAGCATGGAAGCCTACGGCGACGGCAACGCCGAGCCAGGACTCGATAACTTGCTGAATGAGAGCCAAGTGGGCTATGTGGACCCCCTGCGCGTGCGCAGCTGCTACCCGGAGGGCAAGCGCATGGCCGAGCAGTACTGCTGCGCCTATGCCGCCGAGTATGGCGTCCCCGCCATGGTGGTGCGCCTGGCCCAGACCTTCGGCCCCGGCATCCCGAAAAGCGATGGCCGCCTATTCGCCATGTGCGCGCGCAACGTTCTGGCGGGCGAGGACATCGTGCTTAAGACGACGGGTGCCAGCACGCGCATGTACCTGTACACGGCCGACGCGGTGTCCGCATTGCTCACGGTGATGTTGAAGGGCGAGCCGGGACGTGCCTACAGCGCCGCCAACCCGTCCACCTACTGCTCGGTGCGCGAGATGGCTGAGATGGTGGCGGCCTTGGCACCGGATGGCGACGTGCGGGTGCGCTGCGAGATAGACCCTGATGCCCCTTATCCCCCCGAGCATCATCTGCCTTTGGATGTATCGCGCCTTGAGGCCCTCGGCTGGGCGCCGACGCAGGACCTGCCCGGCATGTATCGCAACCTAATGGCCTATCTGGAGGATTAGAGGCAAACACTAGCCATAGGCTTCTTTCGATCCCGGATGTTGCGGCAGCTTTGGGCGGCCGTGCGTTTACCTCTTGCGGAAGGGGTGCCTGAGCTTTCGGAGTGCCCTCTTAAGCTGAGGATTGATGGGTATTGCCCTCGCTCGAAAATCTTTGTACTCCCGGGTCTTTTTCGCGAGCTGCTTTTTTTGCTCGGCGACTTTAGCCTTCAGGTCGCGGTTGCGTCTTTTCTCTAGAACGAGGTTGTTTCGCGAGGTGTCGAAGAGGTAGAAGAGATATCCCTCTGCGTCCTTGCTGCTAGCGAGCGCCTGAAGCTCCTGATAGTGCTGCTGGTTGTAGTAATAGTCGGGCTTGTGGCCCAGCAGATCCATATCGTTTAATCCGTCTTCAAGTACGAGCTTGCCAAATAGGGTGGAAAGCGACTCGAAGTTCTTGGTTCTGCTGCGATAGTCCATGGTTTTGGTGAGAGCCCGGTTCACATAGCTTTGATGGAAAGCGGCATCCTCGTACATGCCGTACTCCATCATGAGGGCTTTCACGGTCAGCATGCTCTCGTAGCCTGCCAGGATATCCTGCTGGTAAATCAGATCAGAGACGCTGTCGCCCGCATTCACGCGATAGTAGAACAATCTATCTTTTACGACGGTGATCCTCTCTGACAGAAGGAGGGCCTGCGTGAAGAACAGCGCGTCCTCCTCGGCTCGGCGCGCATCGAAGAAGATGCCGTGTTCTCTCACGAAAGACAGGCGGTACATCTTGTAGATAAAGAACGTCGGAAAATTCAGGAGATACTTTCCCGCATCGCGAGGAGAGAAGCATTCTTTCTCTGGCAAGAACTTCGTATTGATGAAATTGAAATCGACAACGCGTTCGTTGTCTGCCATGTCGAGCTTGTAGCCGTTGGGAATGCAGATGTCGGCGTTGTTCCGCTCCATTGTACCGACCATGGCCTCGAGCATGTTCGGCGCGAACAGGTCGTCGTCATCGCAGAACAAGAGATAGCGCCCCTCGGCATTCTCTATCCCCGCGTTACGAGCAGAGGCAACGCCGTCATTTGCTTGATTGACGATTTTTACGCGCGAATCCCTCTCAGCGTATTCGTTGATTATCGATTCACTCGAGTCGGTTGATCCGTCATTTACGCAGATGATCTCGAAATCTTGAAAGGTCTGTGCAAGGAGGCTATCGAGAGAATCCCGCAGGTATCTTTCCCCATTGTAAATAGGGACAACAACAGAGACGATTGGCGCTGCTTCGATCATGAATACTCCTTCTCCGGCTACACGAGTAACGTGGTATTTCTATTCGTTGCTCTCGAATTCGCGCAGGATGTCCTTGTGCAGCTGGTAGATGGCGTAAGCGCTTTCCTTGAGCGGATAACAGAAACGCGCGAACTGTTGAGCTTCAATAGCAATCCTCAGAGACAAAGCAGGCTGGTCAATTACTTTTATGATAGCGGCTTTGATCGAAGGACCAGTTGGATCGATGACGATGTATCCTGTTTTGTCGTTTTCGATTATTTCACTGCAGGGATTGCTTGACGAGCAGATCAGCGGCACACCTGCCATCATCGCCCCAATGCCCATATAGGTAGAGAAGTCTTTACTGGAAAGCATTAGGCCAAGATTGCTGTGGTGCCAGAGTTCGGGCATGTCGTCGCGACTGCCGAAGACTCCAGTGAGCTCCGATAGACCATAGTCGTTGATGCTGTTGTGAAGTTGCGGCAGTGCGTTTTCGTTAAGTTGTCCGGCAATGATTGATATGCTTTGGACGATACCCGGGCGGTCGCGATCCAACTCTCCGAATGCGCATAAGGCGTTCCTCAGATCTTGGACAGTATCTGGAGTGAGGGACTCGACGCAAAGAACAGCTCTGATCGGGTCGAACTCCATCGAAGTTCGCGGAATGTAAAACTTCAACGGCTCTGCTCCGTCGTGAATGATTTGCGCTTGTCTATTGGGGACAAGTTCCAAGACATCGTCAGCTGCTATGGCAGAGGATACGCAAAGGGAATTCGCGTGGCGAAGCGCATTGCGCACTAAGTCGCTACCAAGCGCGCTTTCGTCGTCTGACGTGCGGAGATGCAGAATACTGGGAATCCCTGCTGCTTCAGCTGCGAAAATGCCATAAAATGCATCGCAATTCAGGCAATGTATTAAGTCGAACTCGCCGCTTTTGACGAAAGCTTCGAATTTCTCTCGTGTCCTGTTGTCTAGAATGAGCCTATTGGAGGATGTGCGCTCAGAAGCCTTGGCGGTGTCGAACATCGGGAAGACACGGTAGGGGATTCGTTCGGTATTCAACGCTATTTCAAGGGGGCCTTTGCAGGGAATAGTGGCGGAGACGCTCTCGCCTAACTCTGCCAGAACTTTTGCAACCATGACGTACGATAACGTTTCCGGGGAGGCTTCGGCGCTATCGAATACGATGAGCACCCTTGGATTGAACGATTCTTCGTTTCGGCCGGTTCCCTGGAGTCTTTCATTACCGGCTTTTACGCTTCTACTGGCCGACGCGCTAAGGATTCGGGCCTTTTCTGAAAGCTTTCGAGCGAATCTTACGGCACGGCCACCATTTTCAGCTTTATTTAGCTCCCTTTGCAGTCGGTTTCCTCTGCGCTCGTAGGAAATGCGCAATTCGTCGGGTCGAACGCCCCAGCGAACCGCAATGAGAAAATGCCTCATTTGTCGGGAGCATTGGCGGGATACGTCGATCCTCTGAGCGCTACTCGCTTTGCGGTACTCTATCCGGCATTGACGGGCCCATTCCGCATTGAACAGATCGAGGGCATGCCAGACGATATAGTCATCCTCGTACTCACTGAGCAGCTCTTGAAGCGTCTGCATGTTTGCCAACCTGCTGAGAATGTTTTCGACGCATCCATTTGGTCGATTGGCTGTTCGATCAGCGATTTTGCGAACATAGCTATCTTGATTCAGGTGGCCGGCTCGAGTTGCGGAGAGAAGAAGACGCAGAGATAGAATCTGTGAGCTAAGGTCGGTGAAATTCGAGGAAGATTCCATCTGCTTCAACAGGTTTTTCGCGAAAGCCATGGACCAAAGCTCTGGAATGTAGCTTTCGGCCTCCTCTATCTCCGCGAAAAGCAGCGCTCCTTTAGTAGCCAAAGGGAATGTGCGGTAGCGGGCGTAGGGGTTGCCGTTTGCCCGCTGCTTCTCTTCCGAAAACTGGTTTTCGTGGTATACGGAAATGCCATGAACTACGAGATCGAGATCTAAATTTCTCGCTTGGTCGGAAACCATGGCTAGCGCTTGTTGCTTCAGGCGATCGCAAGGCAGGATGAGCTGAATAAAGGCACCTTGTGCTTCAGCGGCGGCGCATTCCAGTGCCTCATACATTGTGGCATTGTGGTATCTAAGTACGGTGCTGCGGTGATCTGATGCGAATTCGGATATCAGCTTAAACGAGTTATCCGATGAGCCAGCGTCGACGAAGATGGTCTCAAAGTCTTTGCAAGACTGAAGCTCTATGCTCTTAAAAAAATCGGGCAGATATTGCTCGTCGTTGGCGAAAGGCACGACAAGAGTGAAGCGAGGAGTGTTGACTTCCGAGCTGTTGCTTCGTAGTAGTACCTTCATTGTGTCCGCTTGCGTTGGCTGCGTATCTGCGTCCAAGTCGTTGTCTGGTATGCCGGCAATGGCGAGGAATTCGTCGTAATAGGAGTCGGGTACAAAACGGGTGTTAAGACGTCCCAATTCAAAGTCGCGCCGAAAATCGCTTTGCATGCGTTTGAAAAAAGGGCGTTTCAGAGAAGAGCCGACTCGTCCGATATTCCAGAGATATGTCTTGTAGCGGATTGCGCAGAGGATATCGTAAAACACGCTATCTGCCGCTCGGTTATTCAGAAACGCTTCGCACTCGTCCATCTCGTCGCAGACGGCGAATGCTTTCGCTCTCGAGTTAGAGGATGAGAAGGCGCTATCGAGGCGGTAGTGGATTACGGGAAACTCCGCGGCCATAACTCGGGTGGCCGACACCCATACCTTGAAAGCGAATGAAGTGTCTTGATAGGAAGCACCAGGGGTTTCGTTGAACCGGATGTTGTTGGCTGCGAGAAATTCTCGTTTATAAATAGCCGTCCAGATGCTAGGATTCGTCCAGAAGCAGCGTTGGTAATCTTTAGGGTTGAATACGGTATCGACAGGTATTGAAGGCAGAGAAGCGGGGCAGTGGCGAGCTACTTGCTCCATGACATTTAAGAACGACTTTTCCGTGCTGGAGAACTGGAGATAGCACCCTTTTGCGACGTCCAGATTGTTTTGCGTCGCGAGCTCAAACAACTTGGTCCAGGCATGCTCGCAAACGTAATCGTCGGATTCGAGGATACCGATGTATGTGCCAGTTGCCGCATCAAGCCCATCGTTCATGGCGGCTCCATAGCCGGCATTTTGCTTGTCTATTACTTTAACCCGACTATCTTGCTTTTCGTATTTGCGGAGAATCTCGAGCGATCCATCGGTTGAGCCGTCATTGATGCAGATTATTTCTACGTCTTGAAATGACTGGCGCAAAGCGCTGTCGAGGCAGTCGGCGAGATAGTTCTCGACGTTGCAAACTGGGATGATGACGGAAAGCGCCACGCCCTCTGCTACCCCTTCCTTGTTGTGAGCGGCAGGGGTCTGGCGTGAACTGCAAGGAAAGGTTTGTGCAGTTGATACTTGGGTATTCTCTTGATTTCTGCTAAAGCGCATGGTCGCACCGGCCTCGTTCCAGAGTAAAGGACTGTGGCACATTGCTTAATATCACCATTGCTGCCTAGTGTCTCCCTTGTCGCTTGTTAACCTCTTCGGCGACGACGGTGCCAATGCCGCCCCTCATGACCTTGCGAACGCCAGAGCGCGCCATGGCCTGCATCTTAGTAGGCTTCTTTTTTCTTAGTGAGGAGGTCTTTTGGCACAGCTTAGTGTTGAAATTGTGTTTTCGGGCTTCGGCTACAGCAGGGTACTTTTCGCCCACCTGCTGATAGAGGTCGTGGTAGTTCTTTTTGAGGTAGTCGTCGAATTCCTGCGCCCTTTCTAGACCGCGTTCTCTGTCGTCGTCGAAGAGAAGCGAGATCGTGTAATGAGTGTCCAGAAAATGATTCAAGATGAGGTAATCGAAATAAGCGCGCACATTTTGGCTCATTTCGTCCTGGTGGTCGTAATAGAACTGAATGGTGCGTTTGACGACTTTGTCGTGGTGATCGTATCTGTTGACAAAGGAGGTTCTGCTTATGCTTTGCTCAGAATTGCCTACCGCATAATGATAGAGCTTTCCAGGAAGGAACATGATAGTGCGAACCCATGGAAGTACCATCATTTGATATTCGACATCTACGTAGAATATCTTTTCCTGCAGTCGTAGCCCGCTCTTCTTTAGGAGTTCTGTCCTGTAGGTAATGCTATGGATGGAGAGATATTCTTTGGTAAGAGGGATGGAGTTGATTTCGTAAACTTTTCCATATTCTATTTCGGGACTCTTTTTCTTAATTGGATTAAGTTGTCCGGAGTTGATATCGATCTGAACGTAGTCGGAAGATATTATGTCTACAGGCTCGCTCAGCGTCTCAAGGGCGTGAATGAACTTGTATAGATCGCGGGGGTTCAGCCAATCGTCACCGTCAAGAACCCTGAAATAATCACCGCTGGCAAGCGGAATTGCAGTGTTGATAGTGGAGCCATGACCGCCGTTCGCTTTATCGACAAGTTTAACGATGTCCGGATAATGCTCCTCGTAGGCCAAGGCGATTTCTCGCGTATTGTCCGTTGAACCGTCGTTAACGACGAGCACCTCTATCTTCTCGGCAACGCCGCTATTGATAATCGACAACAGGCAGCGATCGAGATAAGCCTGTACATTGTATGAGGGGACACAAATGCTGAGCACTTTATGCTTTTCTGACGGCTTGCAATCGGGCCAAGTAGTTCTGTTGAACGGATGTGACATAGAGTCGAACATCGCGGCAATAGCTTGATCGAGCTTCTGCGCTTGGTTAGAGGCCAAGAATTCTTGACGATAGCTGTGATTGATAGATACAGTCTCTGTGCCGTTCGCTATCCTTTCCAAGGCGGAGGCTAGCGACTGGATGTCTTTGTGCTGGAAAGACAAGCCACCCGCTTGGTTGATTATCTTGTCAGCGGGAGAGTTTTTCCCGGCCAGCGCGATAATGGGTTTGCCCGACCCGAGATAATCGGCAAGTTTTCCCGCGAAGTATACCGATCCTCCCGAGAAAGCGAACTCGTTATAGTATGTGTCCACATGAAGCAGCCAGTCTGCATTTTCCATTGTGCCCAGGCTCTCCTCGTAGGATACGTTACCTTCAATACTTACGATGTCGTTAAGATAGTAATTATATATAAGCGAAATAGAGTCATCTACGATATTGCCGATGAACCTGATGCGAAGTTTGGCAAGGGCGTCCGGATTGGTTCTCTGAAGTGTGTGCAATGCCTCGACGAAGGGAACGAGGGTGCGATCATCGCTGGCGTAACCGAGAAAAACCATCTCGGTGAGATTGTTCCGCGGGGCCGCTGAGCCCTGGCCAGGGTAGAGGGAGGGGTCGTAAGAGTGTCCTATCGCAACGGCGTTGTTGCGCCTCATGCCGCAAAGCATAAAGGAGAGCTGCGAGGCGGATGGCGTGATGACCAGATCGGCGTTGCGCAAAGCCTCCATCTCCCAGTTCTTGTATCTCGCAAGGGTGCGAACGTTTTTATCTTTCGAATTTACCCACTCTGTGCAAGGACGTGGTGCGTTGAGTGCGTTGCGCAAAGACTCTTTTTCGCTCTTGGTGAGGTTCTTGTTGTTCGTGATATAGCTTTTTGTCATCCATGGAACGCGGGAGATGGGATCGCCGAGTGAAGCGATCCAGGGCAAACCGGGGTGCTTTTCTTTTATGGCTTTGGCCACATCGATACTCTCCGGCGGCATAGAGCGCGTCATGATGGCATCGTAGGGTTTTCTCTCGTGCTCTCTTTCAAAGATGGAGATCGCCTCTTCGACCCACTCGTTGATGTTATCCGTTTCAACGAGGAATTGCTTGATATTGTCGGCTGTCATCGCGATAGTCTCGTTGTAGCCCCATTGATTGCTCACTGCAGAGCATACTTCGTATTCGTGCGTGGAGTTCTTCAGAAGCTTGTAGGCGACTATTCCCTCGGAAGAAGTCGAGGGAGGAAAGAACCAGCTAGCGACGAATATTCTCATGTCTAAACACGCTCCTATGAAAACAAAACATCCGATCGGAATGATCGATCCGAATTATATATATAAGCTTAGTGCGTTCGGAAGTTGACCTCATTTTTATCAGCCAAGGGTCATATAATACTCTTTAAATCGTACAAACTGTTGATTTGGTAGGTTTGTGTAGTGAAGAAGATCATGCTTGTGTTCGGCACCCGTCCGGAAGCGATTAAGATGTGCCCGCTAGTAAACGAGCTCAAATCGCGTCCGGAGTTTGAGGTTAAGGTTTGCGTAACTGGGCAGCACCGAGAAATGCTGACGCAGGTGCTGCGAGTGTTTGACGTCCATCCTGATTATGACCTCTCCATAATGAGGACGGGCCAAACGCTCTTTGATATAACGTCGCTAGTTCTGCTTGGCATGAAAGACGTCCTTGAGAGCTATCAGCCTGATGTGGTGTTGGTGCATGGTGATACAACTACGAGTTTTGCCGCTGCCCTCGCGAGCTTCTATCTTCAAATTCCCGTGGGGCACGTAGAGGCTGGGCTCAGAACGTACAATTTGAAATCGCCTTTTCCGGAGGAGTTCAACCGCCAAGCCGTTGATTTGGTTACGAAGTATTACTTTGCGCCAACGGAGCAGTCTCGGCAGAATCTCCTTAATGAGGGAAAGGACGATTCTCGGATTTATGTAACGGGAAATACCGGCATAGATGCGCTTTCGACAACTGTGATGGGCGATTATCGGAACGAGCACCTTGAATGGGCGCGTGGTAGTCGACTCATTCTTATTACGGCGCATCGGCGCGAGAACCTTGGCGAGCCCATGCATAATATGTTCAGGGCAATCCGTCGCCTGATGGACGAGAGAGAAGACCTTAAGGCCATCTATCCAATCCACATGAATCCGATGGTGCGCACCGCCGCTCATGAAGAACTGGATGGTTGCGATAGGATTCGAATCATTGAACCTCTGGAGGTTCTTGATTTCCACAATTTCCTTGCGGCCAGTGACTTGATTCTGACGGATTCCGGAGGAATCCAGGAAGAGGCGCCGAGCCTTGGGAAGCCCGTTTTGGTCATGCGCGACACTACCGAGCGTCCAGAGGGAGTTGCTGCGGGCACTTTGCGTCTGGTGGGCACTTCTGAGGAGGAGATATTCCTGCAGTCGTCTCGCTTGCTCGATGATGCGGAGGAATACGCGGCGATGTCCCATGCATCAAATCCTTATGGAGACGGAACTGCTTCGAAACAGATAGCCGATATCTTGGAGAAGGTTAACTAGGTGGAGCAATGCTCTCCAGTGTGAGGATTTATTGTATGCTTGAGCCTGCGAACATGGTCTGTCATGGATGTGTTTGGATAAGTTGTGCCTTGCTATAACGAAGGCAAAAAAGGGGGGGTATTGAAAGAAATGGCTCGGTCGTTCGTATGTAGTCATCGCGAATGCCTGGCGTGGTTCTTCCCTCGCTATATAGCGAGGGAAGAAAGAGTTATCGGAAGGAAAGTGGTTTTTACGGACTCGTTTGCCCGGTTTTTCGCGAGAAAATCCTGTGAAGCTAAACGGTTAGGGGAGTAATGCGGATCCTTGTTGTTTCAGAGAACTATCTTCAAGGCGGCTTGGAGAAGCATATCCTTGCGTTAACCGAAGAGGGCGTGGCAAGAGGAGATAGATTCTACTTCGCCTTTTGTAACTATGCTCCCTGCGGAGTCGATGTCGTTGACGGAAATATTGCCTGCATGCTTCAGTATCCGGCCAGCATTACAGTAGATGCGCTCGATCATGACGTAGATGCTTTGGTGCAAGCTATAGAAGCTAATTGCATTGATGTAGTGCATGTGCACCCTTTCGGCTCGGTGTTGCCGGCTGCCATCGCGGCCCAAAAGTGCGGGATTCCTCTTGTATTCACGTCGCATGGGCCTATTAGCTATAACTTTCCGGACGCGTCGTTGGACGCACTGTTGTTCCAACATTGCCTCGCCAATGTCGCAGCTCATACATTTACGGTTAATCGCAAATGTCTTGAAGGCCTAGCGGCCTTTTTCCCAGAAACACCGGTCACCTATCTTCCTAACCCTATTGTAGATTTCGATTATCTGAACGCCGGGCAGCGTGCCTGCTCAAGAAAGTGGGCGCTTGTTTCTCGTCTAGATTACGACAAAGCCGAAGGAGTGCGGAGGGTGCTCCAGTGGATGCCTGATCTTCCAATTGACGAGTTAGTGGTTTACGGGGATGGATCGGCTCGCGAAGAGCTGATGGATTATTGCGGCAAACAGGGTATTCATCATCAGGTGAAATGGGTCGGATTCCAGCAAGACTGGCTTGAGCGCTTGCGATCGAGCGATGTAATGGGCGTGTTCGGAATGGATAGAGTTGCTCTGGAAGCCTCGGCAATTGGATTGCCCGTTGTGCTACTTTCGGCAGATTCTAATCCGTGTGGCATTATGGATGTCGATAGGTACAAGAGAAGCAAAGAGTGCAATTTCGGAGGCGTTACGCTGCCCAAAATGATAAACGCTCGAGAATTGGCCGAGGAGATCGAGGGCCTGGAAGTATCAGCGCCGCCGGTAGCCTTCTTATCGGAATTGGTAAAAAAGGAGTATTCCGCACAGCAAATCTACAATGAGTATATAAAGATAGTGGGGTCGTGCCAAGCAAAGGGTGGAGTGGAACTCGTGAACTATCTCCAGAACCTAAAGACGCGTGGTGTAACGACGGTGAGGGATGATGGTGCATTCGATTCCGCCCAAAGAGCATTGCTTGGAAGTATAACCAATCCTCTTGTTTTTGAGACTTATATGCTCGTAAGGGATCGCATTGCTTGCAGCCAGGCAAAAGCCGGTCAAGATACATACTTCGCAAATCGATTCGAGGTTCTTGCTAGACGGGATGATGAGCTTGCCTCTGCGTACGAAGAACTGACTCGCCAGCTGGAGATGTCGGCCGAGAATGGGCGAGAGGCCTTCAAGCAGATTGAGACGTTGCGAAAGCAGGTAAAGGCCACTGGTGACGCTGTGGAACGACTCAAGCGATCCCGTTCATGGCGCATCGGGCGCGCGGTGACAGCGCCCATAAGATATTTAAAGCGTATGGGCAAGAAAAAATGAGGGCTAAAGCAGCGTCAAGTGGCCGGCGGCGATCGACATCGCTAATGTGTCTTCGCATGCGATTCGCGGAGAGCGCGGAGGCAGTATGCTCTAGGTTGTCACTCGGATCGTGGGCGTTTTCAGCCTTCACTTTCTTCATCCTCCTTTTCTTTCTGAAACCCAATGTGCCGGAGACCCTTGAGTATTTCGGATTAAGCTCGCCGGTGTCTTTGGTTACATGGCAGGTTTTGCTTGTAGTGTTGTCTTGTGGTTTGATGGCTTTCTATTTTCGCGTTGTAGGGCTTGACCTGTTCGGAGGACTTGTTCTGGCTCTATTCGTCATTATTGCTCTAGCTACAATTTCAAACAGGGGTGATATGACTTCCTGGATCCTCGATAGCTTTCCGTGCATGGCTCTTGCCTTGTTTGTCGGCGCATCATGGAAGACGGGGCATGCGGAGCAATTACTCAAGGGTGCTATGCTGGCATCGACCTTCTATCTAGCTGCAAATTTGGTTCTATTCCTTCTTGGAGGCCAACTGTTTAGTGCGGATCCGGTAAATGATTTATTCTACGGTTACCGAAATATCACATTCAGGATAGCAATCCCTGCATTTTCGTGCTCGTTGGTTTTGGATAGCATGCACCGTGACAGACCATCGGTTCGGTCTTGGTTCATTTTCGCTCTGTCCCTCGCTGAGATGCTTGTTGCCTATTCGGCTACTTCGGTTTGCGGCATGGTTGTGATGGGCATTTTGGTCTTATTGTCGCGATTCGGGCGCTTAAGAAGCTTCTTTAATGGGCTGACGGGGCTCTGCTTCTATTTGGTTGCATTCCTAGGGATTGTAGTTTTTCGCGTCCAGGACTATGCCGCTCCCATTATCGAAAACGTTTTGGGGAGGTCGGCGACGCTGACGGGGCGCACGTTCATTTGGGACGAGGTATTTCGGCTGTTGGATGGGGTGCATTGGATTAAGGGGTATGGGGAGTCTTACATTTGGAATGCCTTGGTGGTCAATAATGAATTATTCATGCATGCGCACAATGAATTTCTGCACGTTTTCATGCTTGGAGGTGTTGCAGGGGCGGTGGTGTTCGTGGCGCTTGTTGCCCTTGTCGCGCGGCAGTTATTTCGTTGCAGGAGATCGTTCGGAGGGGCTTGCTTGTCGGCGACGCTTTTTGCCTATCTAGTGATAGGGCTTGCGGAGATCACGCTATTTCCGAGCGCATTCTTTCTTCTTGCGGCAATGTACTATTACTGTCGATATGGATTTTGCGCTGATAGACCTGGAACAGCAATTACCATTCCATATTCGAGGATGACAAGTAGAGGGAGTCATGGTCGCCATGCAAGGATATGATTTAGTCGATGCAAAGACATTTTCTCGATCACAGGGGGCGTTGCGCAAGGAGGCCTTCGTGCTTCACGGGACGAGGAGGCGCGATTATGCACACACCCGACGATGGCCATTGTGACGGCGGCTTCAGCCGAGCGCCCCAGTCAGGTTTTCGTTGCAGCTCAAGTGAGGTGCAACCAGGAAAGTGATTACTGCGCCGCTTTCGGTGCCCTCGTCCACGGCTAATCGGTGCGCACGTCCGCCGCTCATCGGTGCGGGATCGCGCGGCACATCGGTGCGGGAGGGCGCGGCCGGCCGCGCCC
>JABLTO010101443.1_pt1 | contig 31241 bp, 25 predicted proteins | sample 7160091 | NCBI WGS metagenome assembly JABLTO01 (sample SAMN14651225, study PRJNA627086) | human gut metagenome | isolation source: feces | host: Homo sapiens
GCTTTCATAAAAGCTCTGAAAATGCGGTGATTGAAAACGAAAGACACCCCTGATGGGTTTCTTTCGTAACTATCTTCCTTTCCGAAGGCGGAGGCGATCCTGCTTTTTTGACATGCGGTGAGGGAAATTTCCGCATCCCGTTTCGACGATTATTTGCCATCGCTGTGCCATAATACACGCTGATCGGCTAATTTTTCCACCTGCCGGGGCCGGAAAAGGAATCGCACCGGAAAAAACCCGGTTTTAGGCAGGGGAGGGCTTGAGAAATTGGGACATATCCTGTACAATATAATTTTACAGGCATACAAAGGGGGGATTCCCATGAAACGATATCGTCGCCGGGTGCTGTGTCTGCTGCTGGCGGCGGCGCTGCTGCTGGGCGGCTGCGCCGGACCCACGGCAGGGAAGGACGACGGCAGACTGCGGGTGGTTTGCACCCTGTTTCCTTACTATGATTTTGTCCGGGCCATCGGCGGCGACCGGGTGGAGCCGTATCTGCTGGTGACCGCCGGGCGGGAGGCCCACAGCTTCGAGCCTACGCCTCTGGATGTGATCCGCATCTCTGAGGCGGACGTGTTTCTCTGCAACGGCGGCGAAAGCGAGGAATGGGTAGAGGACATTCTGTCCGCTGCCGGGGAGAACATCGGCTCTGTGGTCCGTATGATGGACCACGTGGACGCCCTGGGTGAGGAATTTTCCGAGGGCATGCAGGGCGGCCACGACGATCACGATGGCCATGACGATCACGATGGCCATGACCACGACGGCCACGAGGAGCACATCGAATACGACGAGCACATCTGGACCTCGCCCCGCATTGCCATGGATCTGTGCCGGGTCATCGCGGATACCCTGTCCCAGGCGGACCCGGACCACGCGGCGGAGTATCAGACGCGGCTTGCGGCGTATGTGCAGGAGCTGGCGGACCTGGACCAGGCGTTCCGGGACACGGTGGAAGGAGGCAGCCGCCGCCTGCTGGTGTTCGGCGACCGGTTCCCGCTGCTGTATTTCTGCCGGGAGTACGGCCTGGACTACCGGGCGGCCTTCCACGGCTGCTCCGGCGACACGGAGCCGTCTCTGGCTACGCTGAAGTACCTCATTGACAAGGTGCGGGCGGAGCAGATTCCGGTGGTGTACACCATCGAGCTCAGCAGCCAAAAGGTGGCCTCCGCCATTGCCGAGACCACCGGGGCCAGGATCCTGACCTTTCACTCCTGCCAGACCCTGACCCGGCAGGAATTTGACCGGGGGGAGACGTACCTCTCCCTGATGTGGAAAAATGTGGACGTACTGAAGGAGGGGTTGTCATGAGCGAACCCAAGATACTCATAGACTGCCGTGACGCGGCCCTGGGCTATGAGGGCCGCCCCATCTGGGAGCATCTGTCGTTCCGGGTGCGCCGGGGGGATTATCTTTGCATCGTGGGGGACAACGGCTCCGGCAAGTCCACCCTGCTGAAAAGTCTGCTGGGCCTGCTGCGGCCCCTGTCCGGGGAAATCCACCTGGACGACAGTGTGCGCCGGGGGGCCATCGGCTATCTGCCCCAGCAGACCCGGGCGCAGAAGGATTTCCCCGCCACCGTCAGCGAGGTGGTGCTGTCGGGCTTCCTAAGCGCCCGGGGCTGGAAATTTTTCTACACACCGGCTCAGAAATCCCAGGCATTGCAGCACATGGGCAAGCTGGGCATTCTGGAACTGAAGGACCGGTGCTACCGGGAGCTGTCCGGCGGCCAGCAGCAGCGGGTGCTGCTGGCCCGGGCTCTGTGTGCGGCAGGGGATCTGCTGGTGCTGGATGAACCGGTGACGGGACTGGACCCCGCTGCCGCCGACGACCTGTACCGCACCCTGCGGTATCTCAACCGCACCGAGGGCATGGCCGTGGTGATGGTGACCCACGACATCCGCAGCGCCCTGCGGGACGCCACCGCCATCCTGCACGCCGGACGGAACCAGTGGTTCCTGGGCACGCCCCGGGAATATCTGGCCTCGCCCTACGGAAAACGCTTCGGAGGTGACCTGTCATGAGCCTGCTGCTGGAAATGTTTACCTATCCCTTCATCGTCCGGGCCTTCGTGGTGGGCATTCTGGTGTCCCTGTGCGCGGCGCTGCTGGGGGTGCCCCTGGTGCTCAAGCGCTATTCCATGATCGGCGACGGCCTGAGCCATGTGTCCTTCGGGGCTCTGTCCATCGCCGTGGCCTGCGGCTGGGCCCCGCTGCCGGTGTCCATCCCGGTGGTGATCTTGGCGGCCCTGGGCCTGCTGCGGCTGACGGAAAACAGCCGCATGGGGGCCGATGCCGCCATTGCCGTGGTGTCCGCCTCGTCCCTGGCTGCCGGCGTCATTGTCACCAGCCTGACCACCGGCATGACCACGGACGTGGACAGCTATATGTTCGGCTCCATTCTGGCCATGGACCGGTCGGACGTGGCCCTCAGCGCCGGACTGTCGGCGGCGGTGCTGCTGCTGTTCGTGCTGTTTTACCACAAGCTGTTCGCCATCACCTTCGATGAGAGCTTCTCCCGGGCCACCGGTGTGCGGGTGGGGCTGTACAATACGTTCCTCTCCGTGCTGACGGCCCTGACCATCGTGCTGGGAATGCGGATGATGGGGGCTATGCTGATCTCCAGCCTGGTGATTTTCCCGGCCCTGTCCGCCATGCGGGTGAGAAAGAGCTTCCGGGGCGTGGTGATCCTGGCGGGGATCCTGTCCGTGACCTGCTTCTGCGCGGGGCTTACCGCATCGTATCTGCTCAGCACCCCGGTGGGCGCCACGGTGGTCATCGCCGACCTGCTGGCGTTTCTGGTGTGCAGCATAGTGGGGAAGAAATAGATAAACGCTCCCTGTCAAAGAACCCCCGCTTTCACGCGTGAAAGCGGGGGTTCTTTGACAGGCTGAGGGCTGGGACGCTTGTGCGTTCCGGCCCTTTTTCGGTTTACAAACGGCTCACAGGCTGACGCCGCCGTCGGCGGAGGATGCGTCCTCCAGCAGGGGGGCAATGCGGTCCAGCAGAGCGCGGACCTGCTGCGGGCAGCGGCCAATGTAACGGGCTGGGTCCATGAGGCGGTCCAGCTCCGGGCGGGTCATGCCAAAGGCCGGGTCCGCCGCCAGACGGTCCAGCAGGTCGCAGGGCTCACCGTCCTTCATCCGGGCGGTGGCGGTCATGGAGTGTACCCGCACCCGCTCGTGGAGCTCCTGCCGGTCGCCGCCGCGCTTGACGGCCTCCATCATCAGGTTCTCCGTGGCCAGGAAGGGCATATACTCCCGGATGGTCTTGTCCACCACCTTTTCGTTGACCCGCAGGCCGTCTGTAACGTTCTGGGCCAGGCGCAGAATGGCGTCGGCGCACAAAAAGCCCTCGGGCATGGACAGGCGGCGGTTGGCAGAGTCGTCCAGGGTGCGCTCCATCCACTGGACGGAGGCAGTCATGGGAGCATTCATGGCGTCGGCCATGAGATAGCGGCTCAGGGAGCAGATGCGCTCACAGCGCATGGGGTTGCGCTTATAGGCCATGGCCGACGAGCCGATCTGGTGCTCCTCAAAGGGCTCCTCCAGCTGACGGTCGTGCTGCAGCAGACGGATGTCGTTGGCCATGCGGTAGACGCTCTGAGCCATAGACGACAGGCAGTTCAGAATCCGGGCATCTACCTTCCGGGGGTAGGTCTGGCCGCAGACGGTGAAGCAGGAGTCAAAGCCGAACCCGGCAGCGATGCGGCGGTTCATCTCGTCAATCTTTGCCTCATCGCCCTCAAAGAGATCCATGAAGCTGGCCTCGGTGCCGGTGGTGCCCCGGCAGCCCAGAAAGCGCAGGCTCCCCAGGACAAAATCCAGCTCCTCCAGGTCTGACAGCAGATCCTGGAGCCACAGGCAGGCCCGCTTGCCCACGGTGACAGGCTGGGCGGGCTGATAGTGGGTATAGCCCAGGGTGGGCGTGGCGGCGTATTTCTCCGCAAAGGCAGAGAGATTCTTCATCACCGCCAGCAGCTGGCCCCGGAGATAACGCAGCCCGTCCCGGTACAGGATCAGGTCGGCGTTGTCGGTGACGTAGCAGCTGGTGGCTCCCAGATGGATGATGCCCGCCGCCAGAGGCGCGGCCTTGCCGTAGGTATAGACGTGGGCCATGACATCGTGGCGGACCTCCCGCTCCCGCTGCCGGGCGGTGTCGTAGTCGATATCGGTGATGTGCTGCTCCAGCTGGCGGACCTGCTCCTCCGTTACCGGCAGGCCCAGGTCATGCTGGGCCCGGGCCAGGGCCGTCCACAGGCGGCGCCAGGTCTGAAAGCGCATGTCCGGAGAGAACAGGTGCAGCATATACGGTGAGGCGTAGCGCCCGGCCAGGGGGGATTCGTAAACGTCGTGGGACATAAGGGTCCTCCGTTTCCTTGGTTTCAGCGGACGATGAGGCTGTCGCGCTCGGCGCCCACGGACACATAGCCGATGTGGCAGCCGATGGCCCGCTCCACATACTCCACATAGTCCCGGGCCGCCTGGGGCAGATCCTCCCAGGTGCGGGCGGCGGAGATGTCGCAGTTCCAGCCGGGGACGTACTCGGTGACGGGCTTGGCCTGGTCCAGCAGCACCGGGAAGGGGAACTCGTCGGTCTGTTGGCCGTCGATCTCATAGTGGGCGCAGACGGGGATCCGGTCCATGTAGCTGAGGATATCCAGCTTGGTCAGGGCGATGTTGGTGGCGTTCTGCATCCGGACGCCGTAGCGGGTGGCCACCAGGTCGATGGGGCCCACCCGGCGGGGACGGCCGGTCTTGGCGCCGTATTCGTCACCGGCGTCCCGGAGCTTCTCGGCGTCGGCGCCGAACCACTCGCACACAAAGGGGCCCTCACCCACGCAGGAGGAATAGGCCTTCACCACGCCCACCACCTCGTCGATGGATGCGCCGGGCAGGCCGGAGCCTACCGGGGCATAGGAGGCGATGGTGTTGGAGGAGGTGGTGTAGGGATAGATGCCGTAGTCCAGGTCCCGCAGAGCGCCCAGCTGACCCTCGAACAGGATGGACTTGCCGGCGGCCTGGGCCTGGTGGAGATAGCGGCTGGTGTCGGCCACATAGGGCTTTACCCGCTGGCCGTACTGCTCCACCCAGGCCATCATCTCGTCCATGGTGTACCCCTTGGCGCCGTAGACCTCCCGGAGGATCAGGTTCTTCCACTCCAGCAGGTCCTGGAGATGGGCCCGCAGATGGTCGGGGTACAGCAGCTCGCCGGCCAGGACGGTCTTTTTCTGGTACTTGTCGGAATAGAAGGGGGCGATGCCCTGCTTGGTGGAGCCGTACTTCTTATCCTTCAGCCGCTGCTCCTCCAGGGCGTCCAGCTCCCGGTGCCAGGGCAGCAACAGACTGGCCCGTTCGCTGACCAGCAGATTCTCGGGGGTGATGTCCACGCCGCCCTGGCGGACGGTGTCGATCTCCTTGAGCAGATTCTCGCAGTCCAGGGCCACGCCGTTGCCCAGGATGTTCATGACACCGGAGCGGAAAATGCCGGAGGGCAGCAGATGCAGGGCGAACTTGCCCTTTTCGTTGATGACCGTGTGCCCGGCGTTTCCGCCGCCCTGATAGCGCACCACTACGTCATATTGTTGGGTGAGGTAGTCCACCATGCGGCCCTTGCCCTCGTCGCCCCAGTTGATACCCACGATCGCGCAATTTGACATGTCTTCGTCTCCTCATCTATATCATAACAGAATTTTTGGCGGGTTTCCACCGCCAACAGCCCCTTATTATACCGAAAAGCGCGTCAGAAGTAAATAACAAATCCGACATATCTGACATTATTATTTCTAATACTTGTTGTGAATATACACGATAAACATGCATGTATTTTCGGCATAAATTACAAAAAACTTGTGCGTTCTGCCGCTTGACGACTGGGGGGCGGCGGGGCTATAATCATTTGTTCCTTTTAATGGGAGGTAAATGCTATGGAAAAACAGAAAAAATCCCTGTTCGGGCCAATGGACCTGACCAAGGGGACATGCTGGAAAACGATTCTGATCTTCTCGCTGCCGGTGATCCTGTCGTATCTGCTGCAGCAGGTGTATTCCATCAGTGACGCGGCCATTGTGGGCCAAACGCTGACGGCCCAGGAGGTGGCGGGCGTCAACGACACCACGTCGCTGGTGTTCATCTTTCTGCAATTCGCCTTCGGTGTCAGCGCAGGCTTCTGCGTGGTGACGTCATGCCAGGTGGGCGCCCGGAACCAGGCAGGCGTGCGGCGGTCCCTGGCCACCCAGATCATCCTGTCGGCGGTGCTGACGGTGCTGCTGACGGCCCTGGCCCTGGCGCTGCTGAATCCCATGCTGGCGTGGATCAACGTGACGCCGGACAATGCCGAGGTGTATCGCGCCGCGTATACCTATTGCTTCATCATCTTCGCGGGCATCGGGGCCCAGCTGTTTTATAACTTCATCTGCGCGTTTCTGCGCAGCATGGGCGACTCCTTGACGCCGCTGCTGTTCCTGCTGTTTTCCACGGTGCTGAACGTGGGGCTGGACCTGCTGTTCATCATGGTGTTCCGGTGGGGCGTGGCCGGTGCGGCCATTGCCACGGTGGCGGCTCAGCTCATCAGCACGGTGGCGTGCTTCATCTATGCCTTTGCCAAGTATCCTCAGCTGCGGCTGCACCGGGAGGACATGCGGATCACCCGGGGCGATATCCGCCGCCATGTGGTGCAGGGCGTGCCCCTGGGGCTGCAATTCTCGGTGCTGGCCATCGGCATTATCGTCATGCAGGGCGTGGTGGTACAGTTTGACATGCTGGACGGCGTTATGGTGTCCTCCTCCGCCCAGATGGGCTTCGGTGCGGCCAACAAGCTGTCCAACCTGACGGCAACGCCTATGAATGCCCTGGGCACGGCCATGACCAGCTTCACCGCCCAGAACCTGGGCGCGGGCAACCATGACCGCATCCGCAGGGGCGCGCTGCAGGCTCTGGGGATGATGGCCATCATCGCCGTGGCGGCGGTGAGCTGCGGACTGCTGCTGACGCTGAACAATACATATCTGCATATCTTCCTGTCGGCGGACAAGATCACGGCAGATACCATCCGGTTTGGCAACACGTTCCTGTATGTGGATTATTCCATGTATCTGTTCCTGGGCTGCGTATTCATCACCCGCAACTGTGTCCAGGGCATCGGACGGTCCCAATTCGTGCTGGGGGCCGGCGCGGCGGAGCTGGTGGCCCGGATCGCCGTGTGCCTGGTGCTGCCTGCGGCTGTGGCCGGTGGCGCCGTCAGCGCGGCGGCCAGTCCGGCGGCGTTTTACGCCCTGTGTGCTGCGGACCCGCTGGCGTGGATCGCCGCGGACATCATCATGGGCACCCCCGTGGTGCGGAACATCCTGCGGAAGGATTACCGGTATATGAATCTGTGAACAAACGCTCCCTGTGCCGGAAGGCACAGGGAGCGTTTGAGCTTGTCAAAAAAGAGCGGCGCCCTTTTTTGACAAATTGTAAAGCGTATTACGCCAGCGCCTGCAGCGCTGCCCTGGCAGCGGACTGCTCGGCCTCTTTTTTACTCCTGCCGGTGCCGGTACCGGCGGTTTCGCCGTTGAGCAGCACCGCACAGGTAAACTGCCTGGCGTGGTCCGGGCCGGTGGCGCCGATCATCTCGTAGTGCAGCGTTTGGTTGCTGCGGCGCTGGACCAGCTCCTGAAGCTCCGTCTTATAGTCCCGGCGGCGCTCCTCCACGGCCTCCTCCTGCTCCTTGTCCAGCAGCACCCGGTGGATCAGGGCCCGGGCGGCTTCCATGCCGCCGTCCAGGTACACCGCCGCGAACACGGACTCCGTTGCGTCGGCCAGGATGGAGGGCCGCTGCCGGCCGCCGCCGGCCTCCTCGCCCTTGCCCAGCCGCAGCTCACTGCCCAGGCCCAGGCGCTGGGCCACCTCATACAGGCTCTCCTCGCACACCAGCGCCGCCCGTATCCGGGTCAGGTCTCCCTCCGGCAGGTCCGGGTGCTTGTGATACAGATAGTCCGCCGTGACCAGACCCAGCACGGCGTCCCCCAGAAACTCCAGCCGCTCGTTGCTGCTGACGCCGCAGCACCGGTGCTCGTTGGCGTAGGAGCTGTGGTACAGGGCCGCTTGAAGCTGCTCCTTGCAGCGGAAGGTATAGCCCAGTTTTTTTTCCAGTACTTGCAGGGTATGCATGATGTTTTCTCCCTTCCGCAGCGGAAAAAGGAAACCCCGTTGCAACCAACGGGGCCTTCTTTTTCAGCTGCTTGATTGATTCAGTTCAGCTTATTATACAGATAGCGCACGCAGTCGCCCACGGTCTTCAGACCGGTGAGGTCCTCCTCGTCGATCTCGCCGACGTCGAATTCCTCCTCCATGGCCATGACCAGCTCCACCAGGTCCACGGAGTCGGCGCCCAGATCGTCCACAAAAGAACTATCCATGCCGATCTCGTCGGTATCAATGGCAAACTGCTCAGCGATCAGATCCTGCATGGTCTTGAAGATCTCGTCCATCGTCATGAGATGATCCCTCCTTTCGGGCTTTGTCTTGGAAAATAATACGGCAATTGGTCAGGTCTGTCAATACCCTTTTCGCAATTATTCCGCCTGGAGCTGCATCAGGTGGATATTTTCCTGAATCTGTCCGATAATGCCGCTTTCCGCCACCTGTCTGGCCTGGCCGATGGCGTTGTCGATGGCCTCGGCGTTGGAGGCGCCGTGGGCCTTGATCACGGGCTTGGAGATGCCGATAAACGCCGTGCCGCCCACCTTATTGGGGTCCAGCTGGGCCTTGAAGGCCCGCAGCCCCGGCATGACCATGGCGGCGGCCAGCTTGGTCAGCAGATTCTTCCGGAAAATGTCCCCCAGGGCGTGACCGGCAAAGGAGCCCACGCCCTCCATGGTCTTGAGCAGGATGTTGCCGGAGAAGCCATCGGTGACGATGACGTCGCAGCCACCCTTGATGGCCTCCTTGGCCTCGATGTTGCCGATGAAGTTCAGGTGCCCGTCGGCGCCTGCCTGCCGCAGCAGGGCCAGGGCCGCCTTTTGCAGGTCCGTGCCCTTGCTGTCCTCCGTGCCGATGTTCAGCAGGCCCACCCGGGGGCGCTCCAGCCCCAGGACCCGTCCGGCATAGAAGCTGCCCAGGTACGCGAATTGCAGCAGATACTCCGGCGTGCACTCGGCGTTGGCCCCGCAGTCGATGAGCACGGCCCGGCCGCCGGTGGTGGGAATCACCGGAGCCATCGCCGCCCGGCGGATGCCCCGGATGCGCTTGGTAATCAGGGTGGCTCCGGCCAGCAGCGCGCCGGTGGACCCGGCGGAAACCAGGGCGTCGGCCTTACCGTCCCGCAGCAGGGTCAGGCCCACGCCCATGGACGTGTCCTTCTTGTGGCGAAACACCTTGGAGGGATCGTCGCACATGTCCACGGTCTCCGTGGTGTGGACGATCTCCATCCCATGGGGGATGGTATCATGGCCGCAGTCCCGCAGGGCCCGGAGAATGGCCTCCGTGTCGCCGGTGAGCAGCACCTCCACGCCCCAGTGCTCCATGCCCAGCAGGGCGCCCTTTACGATTTCCAGCGGGGCGTTGTCGCCGCCCATGGCGTCAATGATGATCTTCATAGCTCAGAACCTCCTGCTTCAGCTGCTCGATAATGGCCAGCGACCGCTGGGACAGCTGGGCGTTTTTGTTGCGCTTGCCCTTGACCCGGTGGTCCAGGGGCGGCATAATGCCGAAATTGATGTTCATAGGCTGGAACTGGCCCACGGACTCGTTGCTGACGTACAGGCCCAGGGCGCCGATGGCCGTTTCCCGGGGAAAGTCGATGGGCGGCTGGCCCAGCAGCCGCCGGGCTGTCTCCACGCCTGCCAGAAACCCGGAGGCGCAGGACTCCACATACCCCTCCACGCCGGTCATCTGTCCGGCAAAGGAGAGCCGGGGCATCGCCTTCAGCCGGTAATACCGGTCCAGCAGCCGGGGAGAGTCCAGATAGGTGTTCCGGTGCATCACGCCATAGCGCAGGAATCTGGCATCATGGAGAGCGGGGATCATGGAGAACACCCGCTTCTGCTCCGGGAAGCGCAGGTGGGTCTGGAACCCTACCAGGTTATAGATGGTGCCGTCGGCGTTGTCCTTGCGCAGCTGCACCACGGCATAGGGCTCCTTCCCGGTGCGGGGGTCCTTGAGGCCCCGGGGCTTCAGGGGACCGTAGCGCAGGGTGTCCTCTCCCCGCCGGGCCATGACCTCCACGGGCATACAGCCCTCGAATACGTTCTTGTCCTCGAAGCCGTGGACCTCCGCCTCCTGGGCGTGGATCAGCTCCTGCCAGAAGGCCAGATACTCCTCCCGGTCCATGGGGCAGTTGATATAGTCCGGCGTCCCCTTGTCGTACCGGGACGCGAAAAAGCCGCTGTCCATGTCCACGCTGTCGAAGCTCACCAGGGGGGCCGCCGCATCGAAAAAGTGCAGGGCGGAATCCTCGCCCCCCAGCATAGAGAGGAGCCTGTCCGCCAGGGCGTCGGAGGTCAGGGGGCCGGAGGCCACCACCACCTCCCCCTCCGGCAGGTCCGTCACCTCACCGGGGACCACGGTGATCAGGGGGTGGCTTCTGACCCGCTCCGTTACCAGCCGGGAAAAGCCGTGGCGATCCACCGCCAGGGCTCCGCCTGCGGGGACGGCAGTCTCGTCCGCGCAGCGGATCAAAAGGCTTCCCAGCTGCCGCAGCTCCTCCTTCAGCAGGCCCACGGCGTTTTCCAGCCCCGCTGCCCGCAGGGAATTGGAGCAGCACAGCTCCGCAAAATCGGCGGTCTGGTGGGCGGGAGTCAATTTTTCCGGCTTCATCTCCCGCAGGGTCACGGAAATACCCCGCTGGGCCAGCTGCCAGGCGCATTCGCTGCCGGCCAGCCCCGCGCCGATGACTGTTACATGGTTCATGCTTCCTCCGTCTTTTTCTTGGTGGTCTTGGTGGTTTTGGTAGTCTTGGTAGTCTTGGTGGTCTTGGTGGACTTGGCGGCAGGCTTCTTGGCGGGCTTTTTCTCCTCCTGGACAGGCTCCGCCGGGGTCTCGGCAGCGCCCTCCGCAGGCTCCTCCGTCTTGGCCTTTTTCACATAGCCGCGCTTGTCCTCCGGCAGGAAGTTGGCACAGTCGGGATTGATGCAGAAGGGCTTGCGGAAGCCCTTGCCGGCCTTTTTGAACATGGTGTGGCCGCACACGGGACAGTCGTCCTTCACCGGCACGTCCCAGGTCATGAAATCGCAGCGGGCGCTTTCGTCGGCGGCGTTGAGCCGCTCACAGCAGTAATAGGTGTACTGCTTGCCGGTCTTTTTGCTGACGCCGGTGCGCTTCATGAGCCGCCCGCCGCACTTGGGGCAGCGGCCCGGCATCTCCACCACCAGGGGCTTGGTAAACGTACACTCCGGATATCCGGGGCAGGCCAGGAACCGGCCGAACCGGCCGGATTTGACCACCATATTGCGGCCGCACACGTCGCACTTCTCCTCGGTGACCTCGTCGGGGACCTTCAGGTATACGCCCTCCATGTCCTTCTCCACCTGGCGGAGGTTGCCTTCAAAGCCGCCGTAAAACTGCCGCAGCAGCTGCTTCCAGGGGATCTTGCCGCTTTCCACCTCGTCCAGCTCGTCCTCCATCCGGGCGGTGAACTTCACGTCCACAATGTCCGGGAACCGCTGGCACATCAGGTCCGTCACCACCTGGCCCAGAGGCGTGATCCGCAGGGCCTTGCCCTCCTTCACCACATATTCCCGGTCCAGAATGGTGGACACGGTGGGGGCGTAGGTGGAGGGGCGGCCGATGCCGTTTTCCTCCATGGTGCGGATCAGGGTGGCGTCGGTATACCGGGCGGGGGGCTGGGTGAAGTGCTGGCCGGGCTCGAAGCCCTCCAGGGTCACCACCTCGCCGGGCTGCAGCTCCGGCAGGGCAGGCTCCTTATCCTCCTTGTCATCGTCCCGGCTCTCCTCATACACGGCGGTGTAGCCGGCGAATTTCAGGCTGCTGGCGCTGGCCCGGAAGGCGTGCTCCCCGGCGGCAATGTCCACGCTGACGCTGTCATACACGGCGTTTGCCATCTGGCTGGCCAGAAAGCGGCTCCAGATCAGCCGGTACAGGCGATACTGCTCGCCGGTCAGGTCGCCCTTTACCTGCTCCGGGGTCAGGGTGACGCTGCTGGGGCGAATGGCCTCGTGGGCGTCCTGGGCCCCGGCCTTGGCCTTGTACTGCTTGGGGGTCTCCGGGCGATAGGCCGCGCCGTAGCGGCTCTCAATGAAGCTGCGGGCCGCTGCCTGGGCCTCGTCGGAGATCCGCAGGGAGTCGGTACGCATATAGGTGATCAGACCCACGGTGCCCTCACCGGTGATGTCCACGCCCTCATACAGCTGCTGGGCGATGGCCATGGTCCGGCGGGGGGTCATGTTCAGCTTCCGGGAGGCCTCCTGCTGCATGGTGGAGGTGGTGAAGGGAGGCGACGGAGAGCGCCGCTTATCCGTCCGCTTTACGTTGGACACGGCAAAGGGCGTATCCTGGAGCTGGGCGCGGATCCCGTCCACCTCCTGCTGGGAGGTGGGCTCATATTTCTTGCCGCCTCGGCCATAATAGTGGGCCTTGAACCGGGCCCCCTGGTCATTTTGCAGCAGGGCGTCCAGGGTCCAGTACTCCTGGGGCACGAAATCGGCGATCTCCTTTTCCCGGTCCGCCACCAGGCGCATGGCCACGGACTGGACCCGCCCGGCGGACAGGCCCCGGCGGATCTTTTTCCACAGCAGGGGAGAGAGCTCATAGCCCACGATGCGGTCCAGGATACGCCGGGCCTGCTGAGCGTCCACCAGGTCCTGGTCAATGTCCCGGGGCTGGCGGATGCTCTCGGTGACCACCTTGCGGGTGATCTCGTTGAAGGTGACCCGGAAGGTCTTGTCCTCCGGCAGGTCCAGCAGCTGCTTCAGGTGCCAGCTGATGGCCTCCCCCTCGCGGTCCGGGTCGGTGGCCAGGTAAACGGCGTCGCTGTCCTTAGCCGCCTGCTTCAGGTCCCGGATAATGTCCTCCTTGCCCTTGATGGGCCGGTAATTGGGTTCAAAGTCGTTGTCCACGTCCACGCCCAGCTTGCTTTTGGGCAGGTCCCGCAGATGTCCCATACAGGCCTTCACCTGATACGCGGGGCCCAGGTATTTGCCGATGGTCTTGGCCTTGGCCGGGGACTCCACGATCACCAGGTATTTTTCAGCCTTTTTTGCCATATTTATGATCCTTCCTTTTCCGAATGTAGCCTGACTGTGCGCACATAGCTGCGGGGGCCGGAGCGTTGGGCATAGCCGTCGATCTCCAGCACCGTCAGCGCCGACAGCACCCGCCTTACCGGCAGGCCCGTCTGTTCCGCCGCCTCATCCGTCAGCAGAGGCGTTTCTGTATCCAGCACCCGAATCAGCGCCAGCTGATCGTCGGTAAGCCCCTCCCGGTTGCGGTCCAGGTCCAGCACCGGCAGCTGCGGCTTTTGGGCCGGCTCCGGCGACGTTTCGGGCAGGGGAGAGGACTTGTCCTCCTCCGGCTTGGGGGCGTCTCCCGGCTCCGGCACGGTGACGTGGGCCGGGTGCAGCCGGTGAGGAAACCGGCTGTGGTACACCGACAGAATGTCCCAGCCCGAGGCCGCCAGCCCTGCGCCGTCCCGGATCAGCCGGTTGCAGCCCACGCTGGCTGCCGCGTCGATGGGACCGGGCACGGCGAACACGTCCCGCCCCTGGTCCAGGGCGGCATGGGCAGTGATCAGGGCCCCGGACCGCACCGGGGCCTCCACCACCAGCGCCGCCAGACTCAGGCCGCTGAAGATGCGGTTTCGCACGGGGAAATGCCCCGGCAGGGGCTCCGTTCCCGGGGGATATTCCGACAGCAGCACGCCGGTGGCGGCGATATCCTCATATAGTCTGCGGTTTTCCGCGGGATATACCACGTCCACGCCGCCGCCCAGTACGGCGGCGGTGAAGCCCCCGGCCTGCAAAGCGCCCCGCATGGCCGCACCATCGATGCCCTTGGCCATGCCGGACACCACCACGGCGCCCTGCCGGGCCAGCTCATAGCCCATGCGATGGGCGCAGCGCAGCCCGTAGGGAGTGCAGGACCGGGTGCCTACCACGGCGATGGCCGCCTCCTCGTCGAACAGCGGCAGGGAGCCCTTGCCGTACAGCAGCACCGGCGGGTCAAAGATGTCCCGCAGCCGGGCGGGGTAGGCGGCGTCCTGCATGGTCAGCAGGAACATGTCGCCCCGGGCGCAGTCCGCCAGGATGCGGTCCGCCCGCGATAAGCTCTTGTCCGCCAGAAGGGCCGCCTGTCCCGGCGTCAGACCCTCTACCTGGGCCAGCTCCTCGGGGTCGGCGTAATACACATCCTCCGGGGACCCGTACCGCTCCAACAGCAGCAGCCTGCTGCGGTTGCTGAGCCCCGGCAGAGCCGTCAGCCAGACCCAGTATTTCAGTGCCGCCACGGCGGTCCCCCCCTTCGTTTATCGCCAGCTTTCCCACAGCAGCACCGCCGCCGCGATGGCCGCGTTCAGCGACTCGCAGCGGGGAGACATGGGGATGAGCACGGTTTTGTCGCACAGGTCCAGCACCTCCCGGCTGAGGCCCCGTCCCTCGGAGCCGATGGCCAGGGCGCATCGGGAATAGTCCGCCTGCCGGGCGTCCAGGGCGTCCGGCCGCAGGGCCGCACCGTACAGGGGGATGCCGCTGTGCCGCAGCAGGGCTCCCAGCTCCTCCGGCGTTACGCTCCATACCGGGCGGCGGAACACCGCCCCCATGGAGGCCCGGACGGTTTTGGGGCCGAAGGGGTCCGCGCAGCCGCCGGTCAGCAGCAGGCCGTCGGCGTCAAAGGCGTCCAGGGTCCGCAGCACCGTTCCCACGTTGCCGGGGTCCTGGACCCCGTCCAGCACCACATATCGCCGGCCCGGAAGCGTTTCCGGCACCGGCAAAACGGGAATGGCGCAGGTGAACAGCACCCCCTGGGGCGTTTTGGCAGGACTGATGGAGGACATGACCTCCGGCGGCACCAGCACCTGCCGGACATGATCCGGCAGCGGCCCGTCCCAGGGCAGAACGGATACCACGGTCCGCACGTCTGCGCCCCATTGGGCGGCCTCCCGCAGCAGCTTGGGGCTGTCGCACAGGCATTCGCCGGTCTGGCGGCGGTAGGCGGCGGATCCCGCCAGCTTGCGGATATGGGTCATCAGCGGGTTCTGGCGGCTGGTAATGGTCTCCATGCTTCACGGCTCCTTCTTGGCATCCGGACCTTCTATATTTAATAGGTAAGCCCAGTGTGTGATCAGGTGCATTGTAGCACACCTTTATCCAAAAAGCAACTACCTGAAAAAATCCCCGCCGTCCGGCCCGGAAACTCCCGGATTGACGGCGGCGGGGAAATACGGTATACTGGGAAAAAATGATGGAGGAGCTGCTATGGAATATGTTGCCGTGATTGGCCTGCTGTTTGCCCCCGTGATCTGTCTGCTGTGCGCAGGCTGGTTTTTTGTCCGGTGGAAAAATGAGCACGAAAATCAAAAGCTGGCCCTGCGGGACCGGAAAACCTGCTTCGTCTGGCTCATCGCCGCCGCCGCGTCCCTGGTGATCTTTGGCGTGCTGAAGCTCCTGTTTCCTATCACCGCCTGATATGGATGACTTTTTGCACCTGTCAAGAAGAATGATCAGATTCCATTGACGGGCCCCATATCCAGGCCAGCGCGAACAAGGGCTTGGCCGCCGTCACCAGATGGGTCAGGCTGAAATATGCTGCCATGAATCTGAAAAAGCTGGCAAATTGGAGCTGGAGGGCCTCCATTTTCCGGCTGATACGCGCTTATTTTTCCACAAATTGCAACAGAACCCCCGCTTTCACCGCGTGAAAGCAGGGGTTCTTTGACAGGCTGGCCGAAGGAGGCACTTCGTAAGGAAGTGCCTCCTTCGGGGAGATCCTTTTCCCGGATGAAACCTGTCATTTGGTGATGGCCCCAAAGGCAGAGACGCCCAGCAGGCTCAGAGCGCCCATGATGCATCCGGCCAGCAGTACGCCGCCCATACAGGCCAGCACACTCTTGCGGAAATCCATATCCAGGAGACTGGCGGCCAGGGTGCCGGTCCAGGCTCCGGTGCCGGGCAGGGGAATGCCCACAAACAGCAGCAGCGCCCAGAACAGGCCCCGTCCCGCCTTGGCCTGGAGCTTTTCACCGCCCTTTTTTCCCTTTTCCAGGCAGAAGGTGAAGAATTTCCCGATGACGGGCTTGTCCTGCCCCCACTCCAGAATGCGCCGGGCAAAAAAATAGATCAGCGGCACCGGCAACATATTGCCCACAATGGCGACGATATACGTCAGCCACAGCGGCAGACCGAAGCCCACGCCGTAGGGGATGGCCCCCCGCAGCTCGATGATGGGCACCATGGACACCAGAAATACGATGAGACAATGCTTGAACATAACGGCTCCTTTTTACAGCGTTAAGCGCATCTAATCAATGGTATAATAAAACAGTATACCCCGTCCCGGTGTAATACGCAAGTATCGTTAATTTTTTGCCGAGTATTTTTCCGGAATCTACAAAGAAACCGGCTTTTTTTCTCCGTATTTCTCCATTCTTTCTGCCCGGTTTCCATCGACAGACTTTGCACGGATTTGCTATACTATAAAGGATTAATACACTGGGAGGGGCTGCGTATGGGCGCATCCGAGATCATCAGCCTTCTGGGCGGCATCGCGCTGTTTTTATTCGGCATGGCCATCATGGGCGACGGCCTGAAAAAAGTCGCCGGAAGCAAGCTGGAGCTGGTGCTGTATAAGCTGACCAGCACGCCGCTGAAGGGGGTGCTGCTGGGCACCGGGGTCACTGCCGTGATCCAGTCCTCCTCCGCTACCTCCGTGATGGTGGTGGGGTTTGTGAACTCCGGCATGATGAAGGTGAACCAGGCCATCGGCATTGTCATGGGCGCCATTCTGGGCACCAGCGTCACCGGGTGGATCCTCTGCCTCAGCAGTCTCAGCGGCGGCAGCGGCTGGGTGACCCTGCTGAGCACCGCCACCCTGACGGGTCTGGTGGCCGTCGTCGGCATCATTCTGCGCATGGCTGCCAAGCGGCCTGCCACCCATCATGTGGGAGACATTCTCCTGGGCTTTGCGGTGCTGATGTACGGCATGTCCATTATGAGCGATGCCGTCTCTCCTCTGCGGGACAGCCAGGTGTTTATCGACGCACTGACCTCCTTCTCGAACCCGCTGCTGGGGATTCTGGTGGGCCTGCTGTTTACCAGCGTCATCCAGAGCGCCAGCGCCGCCGTGGGCATTCTCCAGGCGCTGGCCGTCACCGGGGCCATTACCTTTGAGATCGCCCTGCCCATAGTCATGGGCATCGCCATCGGCGCGGCGGTGCCGGTGCTGCTGTCGGCTCTGGGGGCCAACGTCAGCGGCAAGCGCACGGCCTTTGTATATCTGCTGATCGACATGCTGGGCGTGGTGATCTGGGCCACCGTGTTTTACGCCGTCAATGCCATCGTGCATTTCGATTTCCTGACCATGACCATGACTGCCGTGTCTATTGCCCTGATGAACACCCTGTTCCGTCTGGCCACGGTCATTGTGCTGGCGCCGCTTATCGGAGTGTTGGAAAAGTGCGTGTGCCTGCTGATCCCGGAGAATCCCGAAAGCGTCCGGGAGGAGCAGGAGATGGACCGGCTGGAGGAGCGCTTCCTGCTGCACCCGGCCCTGGCCCTGGAGCAGAGCCGCCAGGTCACCGACGCCATGGCACAGCGGGCCATGGGCAACCTGCTGCGGGCCATGGAGCTGGTGCACCGATTCAGCGACAAGGGCTGCCGGGCCGTTGAGGATACCGAGGACGCCATCGACCGCTACGAGGACCGGCTGGGCACCTACCTGATGAAGATCACCGGTAAGGAGCTGTCCCAGCGGCAGAGCGAGGAGGTGTCCAAATATCTGCACACCATCTCGGACTTCGAGCGTATCTCCGACCACGCCCTGAATATCTGCGATGCAGCCCGAGAGATCAACGCCAAAAGCGTGGTGTTCTCCCCGGAGGCCGACCGGGAGCTGCGGATGCTGGAGCAGGCGGTCACCGAGATCCTGCACCTGTCCGTGGGCGCGTTTGTCAACGGCGACCTGGAGTCCGCCGGCCGGGTGGAGCCGCTGGAGGAGATCATCGACGGACTGTGCGACGAGATGAAGCTGCACCATGTGGACCGCCTGCAAAAGGGCGTGTGTACCCTGAACCAAGGCTTTATCTTCAACGACCTGCTGACCAACTACGAACGCGTGGCGGACCACTGCTCCAACATTGCCGTGGCCATGATCGAGTTGGAGTCCGACTCCTTTGATACCCACGAGTACCTCAACAGCGTCAAGGCCATGAAGTCCGCATCCTTTGCCCGTTATTCCGCCGAATATCAGAAAAAATACACTCTGTGACGTACTTTTCCCGCCGGACCTCCGGCGGGAAAAATTTTTTAAAAATTTACGCAGAAAAAGAGGATTCCGGGCTTTTGCGGGGTATATATAAGTATCACGGGAATTTCACGGAAAGGAGGCGCGGCCATGCCGTTTCCCCAGAGCTTTCTGGACGAGCTGATCGCCCGCAATGACATTGTGGACGTGGTGGGCTCCTATGTATCCCTGACGCCCAAGGGCGGCAGCTTCTGGGGCTGCTGCCCCTTCCACAATGAAAAGACTCCTTCGTTCCATGTGCTGCCGGACCGGCAGTTTTACCACTGCTTCGGCTGCAAAAAGGGCGGGGGCGTCATCAACTTCATCATGGACATTGAGAATCTGTCCTATCCCGATGCGGTGCGGTTTCTGGCCAAGCGGGCCAACATCCCGGTGCCGGAGGAGGCCAACGACGGCACGGAGAAGCTCCGCCGCCGGATGCTGGAGCTGAACCGGGACGCTGCCCGGTGGTACTATCAGACGCTGCAGGGGCCCGACGGTCAGGCGGTCCGGGCATATCTGGACCGGCGGCGTATTCATCGGAAGATCGCCGTGCGCTTCGGCATGGGGGCGGCCCCCGACAGCTGGGACGCCTTGCTGACCGCCATGACCCAGAAGGGATACGGCAAGGACGAGCTGATCCGTGCGGGCCTGGCCGTCAGCGGAAAGAGCGGACATCTTTACGACAAGTTCCGCAACCGGCTGATCCTGCCGGTCATCGACGTCCGGGGCGACGTGATCGGCTTCGGCAGCCGGGTGCTGGACAAGTCCGAGCCCAAGTATATGAACACCCCCGAGACCCTTACATACAGCAAGCGGCGGGTGCTGTACGGCCTGAACCTGGCCAAAAAGACCAAGCGGCCCAACATCATCCTGTGCGAGGGCAATCTGGACGTGGTGACCCTGCACCAGGCAGGGTTCGACAATGCCGTGGCCTCCATGGGCACGGCCCTGACGGTGGAACAGACCCGGCTCCTGTCCCGGTACACCAAGGAGCTGGTGCTGTGCTACGACAACGATAAGGCCGGAGCCTTGGCCACCCAACGGGCCTTGGAGCTGCTGAACCAGTCGGAGTTCAGCGTCCGGGTGCTGCGTCTGCCCAACCGGCTGGTGGACGGGGAATATGTGAAGCAGGACGCCGACGATTTTATCAAGCTCCAGGGCCCGGAGGCCTTCGAACGGCTTCTCAGCGGCAGCGCCAACGGCGTGGAGTTCCGTCTGAACGAGATCGCCGGGAAATATGACCTGCGGGACGACCAGGCCCGGGTGGCCTACGCCGAGGAGGTCAGCGCCGTGCTCTGCACTCTGGAAAACGCCGTGGAGCGGGAGGTATACACCACCCGGGCGGCGGAAACGGCGGGCCTGACGCCGGAGGCTCTGCGGATGGAGGTGCAGCGCGCCTTCAAGCGCAAGGCCGCCAAGGACAAGAAGGCCCGGGAGCGCCGGGAGCTGAACCCTGCGGTGTCGCTCCAGCCCCAGGAGCGTGGCCTGCGGTACGAGAATCTCCGCAGCGCTCTGGCAGAGGAGGGCGTCATCCGGCTGCTGCTGCTGGACGACGGCCTGTTTGGCCCGGCGCCGCCCATTCCGGCAGAGGAATTTTCCTCGCCGCTGCTGGGCCGGGTTTATGCCAGCCTGTGGGAGAGCCATATGGCCGGGCGGCCGATGACGGTGGCGTCGCTGAGCGGTGAGCTTACCGGCGACGAAATGAGCCACTTGACGGCGGTGGTGCAGAAGCCGGAGTCCCGCACAGGCGCGGAGCGGGCTCTGGAGGACTATTGCCGCATCATTCATGAGGAAGCGCAAAAACGCGCCGCCGGGGCCGGGACAGACCCCCTGGCGGCAGCGGCGGAAAAATATAAAAACAAGAAGGGCTATGGAGGAAAGCACAATGACAGATAAAACCTATACCCGGCAGGAGCTCGAGGAGATGGCGGACCAGCTGCTGACCGCCGACGACAAGAAAAAGGCCGAAAAGACTGCCGACAAGAAGCCGGAGAGCGCCAAGATCAACGACAAGACCCTGGAGGAAAAGCTCGGCAAGTGCCCTGCCGCTGCTCTGTTGGCCGGCAATGAGAAGCTCCGGGAGCTGTTCATCAAGGGCAAGAAGAAGGGCCGCCTGGAGCCGGCGGAGCTGTCCGAGGTGGTGGACGCCATGGACCTGGACGGCGACCAGATGGACAGCATCTATGACTCCCTGGCGGATCTGGGCATCGACATCGTCACCGAGGATTTCACCAACGACATCCCCGAGGACATGGAGCCCGCCATGGAGGAGATCGCCGAGATCGAGGAGGAGGAGCTGGTAGATCCCAACACCCTGGTGGACAGCTTCAACATTGACGATCCCGTGCGCATGTATCTGAAGGAGATCGGCAAGGTGCCCCTGCTGACCGGCGAGCAGGAGATCAAGCTGGCCACCGCCATGTCCGCAGGCAACACCGCCAAGGAGAAGCTGGCTCAGGTGGAGACCGGAGGACTGACCCTCACCGAGGAGGAGCTGGCTCAGGCCAAGGCGGACCTGAAAGCCGGAGAAAAGGCCAAAAAGCAGCTGGCGGAGGCCAACCTCCGGCTGGTGGTGTCCATCGCCAAGCGCTATGTGGGACGGGGCATGCTGTTCCTGGACCTGATCCAGGAGGGCAACCTGGGCCTCATCAAGGCCGTGGAGAAGTTTGACCACACCAAGGGCTATAAGTTCTCCACCTATGCTACCTGGTGGATCCGCCAGGCCATCACCCGGGCCATCGCCGACCAGGCCCGCACCATCCGCATCCCCGTCCATATGGTGGAGACCATCAACAAGGTCATCCGCGTATCCCGTCAGCTGCTTCAGGAGCTGGGCCACGATCCCTCTCCCGAGGAGATCGCCGAGGAGATGAACATGCCTGTGGACAAGGTCCGGGAGATTCTGAAGATCGCCCAGGAGCCCGTGTCCCTGGAGACCCCCATCGGCGAGGAGGAGGACTCCCATCTGGGCGACTTCATCCCCGACGAGGGCGCGTCCGAGCCCAGTGAGGCCGCCAGCTATACCCTGCTGAAGGAGCAGCTGGTGTCCGTGCTCAGCACCCTGACTCCCCGGGAGGAGAAGGTGCTGAAGCTGCGCTTCGGCCTGGAGGACGGCCGCACCCGCACCCTGGAGGAGGTGGGCAAGGAGTTCAACGTCACCCGCGAGCGCATCCGCCAGATCGAGGCCAAGGCCCTGCGGAAGCTCCGCCACCCCTCCCGCAGCAAGAAGCTCAAGGACTTCCTGAACTGAGGGACCGGCCATGACATTGGACTTTGACCGTATGCCCTCTCTGGTGCAGCCCCGGTTCAAGGGCGGCCAGGGGGAGGCCGAGACCCGCATCTTTCAGGACGGTATGGGCAAGATCCTGCGGCTGACGCTGGAGCCCGGCTCCTCCATCGGCCTTCATACCCACACCGACAGCTGTGAGGTCATGTATTTTCTGTCCGGTACCGGCGTGTGCCTGGACGACGGCGTGGAGGCGGCGGTTTATCCCGGCCTGTGCCACTACTGCCCCCAGGGCCACAGCCACAGCGTTGTAAACACCGGCACGGAGCCCCTGGTGATCCTGGGCATTGTGCCCAGCGCAAAATAAGAGAAAGAATCGACGAATCATGGATCTGCAACAGTTTTTCAAGGAAAATCCCCGGGTGGCCATTGCCTTTTCCGGCGGGGTGGACTCGGCTTACCTGCTGTATGCCGCTCTGCGTTACGGCGCCCGGGTCCGGGCGTATTATGTGAATTCCGCTTTCCAGCCCCGGTTTGAGCTGGAGGACGCCCGGCGTCTGGCCGGGGACCTCCACGCCGACCTGCGGGAGCTGCCAGTGGACGTGCTGTCGTCTCCCACCGTGACGGCCAATCCGCCGGACCGGTGCTACCACTGCAAGCGCGTGATCTTCCGCACCATTGCCGCCGCAGCGGCGGAGGACGGCTTTCCGGTGCTGCTGGACGGCACCAACGCCTCCGACGACGCCGGGGATCGCCCCGGCATGCGGGCTCTGCGGGAGCTGTCGGTGCGGTCGCCCCTGCGGGAGTGCGGCCTGACCAAGGACGAAATACGACGGCTGTCCCGGGAGGCAGGACTTTTCACCTGGGACAAGCCCGCATACGCCTGCCTGGCCACCCGCATCCCCACCGGACAGCCCATTACCGCCCGGGACCTGGCTGTCACCGAGGCGGCGGAAACGTATCTGTTTTCCCTGGGCTTTACGGACTTCCGGGTCCGCCTGGCGGGCCGCAGCGCGAAAATTCAGCTGCCCGCCGCCCAGATGCCCCACCTGCTGGAGCACCGGCAGGAGATCCTGGACCGCCTGGGGCAGGACTACGACGCCGTATGGCTGGACCTGGAGGCAAGAGCATGAACAGCGAGATCCGCAAAATGCTGGAGGGCGTGCGCCAGGGGACCGTGTCCGTGGATGACGCGCTGCTGGCCCTGAAAAAGGAGCCCTTCACCGACATCGGCTATGCAAAAGTGGACCTGCACCGCGGCATCCGCCAGGGCGCGGCGGAGGTGATCTACGGCGCGGGAAAGACTCCGGCCCAGATGATCGGTATCATCGGCGTCATGCGCCGGCGGGGCCAGCGGACCATTCTCATCACCCGCCTGTCTCCGGAGGCGGCTCAGGAGATCGCCGCCGCATACCCTCTGGACTATCACGAGGATGCCCGCTGCGGCATCATCGGCACTGTGCCGGAGCCGGACGGCATCGGCCGCATCGTTATCGCTACCGGCGGCACCAGCGATATTCCCATAGCGGAGGAGGCCGCCCTGACGGCGGAGGTCCACGGCAACGAAGTGCTGCGGCTGTACGACGTGGGGGTGGCGGGCCTGCACCGCACCCTGCACCATATGGACGATATCATGAGCGCGTCGGTGATCGTGGCCATCGCGGGAATGGAGGGGGCTCTGGCCAGCGTGCTGGGTGGTCTGGCGGATTGCCCGGTGATCGCAGTACCCACCAGCGTGGGCTACGGCGCCTCCTTCGGCGGCCTGTCGGCGCTGCTGTCTATGCTGAATTCCTGCGCCAGCGGCGTATCGGTGGTGAACATCGACAACGGCTTCGGCGCCGGGTATTTGGCCAGTATGATCAATCACATGGAGGGAAAGAAATGAGGACCCTGTATCTGGACTGCGGCATGGGCGCCGCCGGAGATATGCTGACGGCGGCGCTGCTGGAGCTGCTGCCCCAGCCCGACGAATTTGTCAAGCGTCTCAACGGCCTGGGTATTCCCGGGGTAACATACCGCCTGGAACGGGCCGAAAAGTGCAGCATCACCGGCTCCCGAGTCACCGTGACGGTGAACGGGGAAACGGAGCATGACCACGACCATGAGCACGACCACGACCATGAGCACGCCCACCATCACCACAACGGTATGCACGAGATCGGCCACATTGTGGAGCGGCTCCCGGTGTCCGACCGGGTGCGGAGGGACATTCTGGCGGTATATGACGGCATTGCCCAGGCGGAGAGCCATGTCCATGGCGTGCCGGTGACGGACATCCATTTCCACGAGGTGGGCACCATGGACGCCGTGGCAGACGTGACGGCGGTGTGCCTGCTGATGGAGGAGCTTGCACCGGACCAGGTGATCGCCTCCCCGGTCCATGTGGGCAGCGGAACTGTCCGCTGCGCCCATGGTATCCTGCCGGTGCCTGCCCCGGCCACGGCATACATCCTCCGGGATGTGTCCATTTACGGCGGCGGGATCGACGGGGAGCTGTGTACCCCCACCGGTGCGGCTTTGCTGCGGCACTTTGTCACCCGCTTCGGCGATATGCCGGTGATGACCCTGCGGGCCGTGGGCTACGGCATGGGCCACAAGGACTTTCCCCGGGCCAACTGCCTGCGGGCCATGCTGGGGGACACGGCGGCAGACATCGGCGACGTGTATGAGCTGGCCTGCAATCTGGACGACATGACCGGCGAGGACATTGCCTTCGCTATGGAGCGTCTGCTGGAGGCCGGGGCGCTGGATGTGTACACCGTGCCCATTGGCATGAAAAAATCCAGGCCTGGCGTGATGCTGTGCGTTCTGTGCCGGGAGGAGCAGCGGGAGGGAATGGCCCGGCTGCTGCTGCGGCACACCACCACCCTGGGCGTCCGGGAGAGCCGGCACCGGCGCTATACCCTGTCCCGCGCGGAGGAAACGATGGATACACCCTGGGGCCCTGTGGCCCGGAAGCTGTCTCAGGGCTGGGGCGTCCGGCGGCAGAAGCCGGAATATGAGGACCTGGCCCGTATTGCCCGGGAACAGGACCTGCCCCTGGACCAGGTCCGTCAGCAGATCAGGTAAACAAAAAGCCTCCCCCATGGCATCGCCATGAGGGAGGCTTTCACTATTTTTCCACCGCTTCCGCTTCCTGCCGCAAAAACGACACGAACTGCCGGGCTGCCAGGGAGACATATCCCTCCTTGGGCAGGAGGATGCCCATGCGCCGGGCCACCGGCGGCATCAGCCGTGCGGCATGGACCCGGTACGACGTGCGCTGCAGCAGCAGATGAGGCAGCACGCTGACGCCCAGACCGCTTTCCACCATGGCCAGAATGGTGTAGTCATCCTTTACCCGATAGCCCACCCGGACCCCGGCCTGCCGCAGCTGCGGTTCCACCGGGGCATTGTCCTCCGGCTCCAGCAGGATGAAGCATTCCTCCCGCAGCTGCTCCAGGCTCAGCTCCTCCGCTCCGGCCAGGGGATGTTCCCGGGGCAGGATCACAGAATAGCAGTCCTCCAGCAGGGGCAGAAACGTCAGATCCTCGGTCCCCGGGTCGATCATCAGCCCCAGGTCCACGGTGCCCTCCCGGAGCCACTGATCGATATGGGCCACGTCACCCAGCTTCAGCTGAAACCGAATCTGGGGATACAGCTGCCCGAAGGTCTTCAGCCGCCGGGGCAGCCAGTGGCAGGACACGCTGGTAAAGGTGCCGATGGACACCGTGCCGCCCCGCAGGTCCCGAATCTGGTCCATCTGGTCCAGAAGCACCAGCTCCTGGCGCACCAGCTCCTGCAAAGTCGGCAGCAGACACCGGCACTCCGGCGTGGGCATCACGCCCCGCTTGCCCCGAACAAACAAGGTCAGTCCGAACTCCTTCTCGGCGGATTTCAGAATCTGACTGACCCGGGCCTGGGTATAGTTCAGCTGCTCCGCCGTGCGGGTCAGGCTGCCGGTCTCGGCGATTTTGGTCAGGATGCGATATGTGTTGTCAGCCATAAGCTTTTCTCATGCTCCCCACGAAATATATTTATTTTACAGGATGCGCTTTATGCGGTATGATAAATTGGTTCCGCGAAAAGCGGAGTATTTTGTGGAATAGGGACAAGGAAGAAAGGAAAATCGCTATGAGCCAGTCTGTCATCGAGGAAACCCAGGCCCCGCCTGTCGGGGCCGAAGAAACCCACAAGGGACCCACCTGCTATAAAAAGGAGATCGGACCCGAAAACTTCATTTTCATCGTGCTGTTTGTGGCCTTTTTTGCGCTGTTTGCCGCCAAAATGGGCCTGGGCAACACCATCAACACCATGATCAACACCGCCTTTGTCCTTCTGACGGATACGGTGCTGTATCTGACGGCCCTGTGCGTCATCATGGGGGCCATTTCGGCGCTGTTTTCCGAGTTTGGCCTGGTGTCGCTGATGAACCGGATGCTCAACCCCTTCATGCGGCCGGTATACGGCCTGCCGGGGGCGGCGTCCGTGGGCGTGGTGACCACATTCCTGTCGGACAACCCGGCCGTTCTCTCCCTGGCCCAGGACCGTTACTTCAAAAGCCTGTTCAAGGCGTATCAGTTTCCGGCCCTGACCAATCTGGGTACGTCCTTCGGCATGGGCTTCATCGTGTGTACCTATATGATCAGCCTGTCCCCCGGCAAGGGAGTGAACTACACCGGCGCGGCCCTGACTGGCCTTCTGGGAGCGGTGGTAGGCAGTATCGTATCCACCCGGATCATGCTGGCATTTACCGCCAAGGTATACGGCCGGGAGCAGCCCATGATTGACGGCGGCACCCTGTCCCTGGGGGGCAAGCGGGTGCGTCCCGTCCGGGCCGGCGGCACCGGCACCCGCTTCATGTCTGCCCTGCTGGACGGCGGCATGGACGGCGTGAAAATGGGCGTGAGCATCATACCTGGCGTGCTGGTTATCTGCACGGTGGTGATGATGCTCACCAACGGCCCGGCAGAGAGCGGCCTGTATACCGGCGCGGCCTACGAGGGCATCGGACTTCTGCCCAAGCTGGCGGATAAGCTCAGCTTTATCCTGACGCCGCTGTTCGGCTTCTCCTCGCCGGAGGGTCTGGCGGTGCCGGTGACGGCTCTGGGCGCAGCCGGTGCGGCCATCAGCCTGGTGCCCCAGCTGCTGGCCGAGGGGAAGGCTGCCGGCGGCGACATCGCGGTGTTTACGGCTATGTGCATGTGCTGGAGCGGCTATCTCAGCACCCATGTGTCCATGATGAACAGCCTGGGGTGCAACCATCTCATCGGCAAGGCCATCATCAGCCACACCGTAGGCGGCCTGTGCGCCGGCGTGGCGGCCCACTGGCTGTATGTGCTGTTCGCGCTGCTGTAAAGTCTACTGTATCTGTGGAAACGTGTCAAGAAAAATCGAGCCGGTCTTCGAACCGGCTCGATTTTTTCTTGCTTTATACAGATCAGACCCTGGGCCTGCGCCGCACGCACAGAAGGGGGCAGACTACCGGCAGAGCCAGGGGGATGAGATAGGCATACAGGGAGCAGGTAACGGGGGTCCACAGGCGGGCCAGGGACAGGATGCCTGCCGCCCGCACGCCCACCAGCTCCAGGGCTGCCGGGCCCACCAGTCCGGCGCAGCATACCACCACGGCAGCGTTCACCGTCCGGCACAGGCTCGACAGCAGGCACCCGGTCATGGAGGCAGCCAGCAGCACCAACAGCCGCAGCAGCAGGCATCCGGCCAGCCACTGTCCCACGGTGCAGTCTGCGGCCAGGTCTGCAAAGTGGGCCACGCTGCGCAGCGGGGCGGACAGGGCCGTCAGGCCGCCGTAATACGACGAGACCTGGTACACCTGCCGCAGGGTCAGGGTCAGCCATACCGCTGCCGCCAACAGGGCGGACAGGGTCAGCTTGCAGCGGGGCGCCCGGCGGCGGCCCCGGGGCGTGGTCTGCAGCAGCGGCAGCATCCGCTGCTGCCGCTCTCCGGCGAAGGTGCCTGCCGTAAGCAGTGCCGCTGTCAGCAGTGCCGCCATGGCCGGAATGCGCTGGCTGCCGCCTACGTCGCCGCCGCACAGAGTGAACATGGGCGCAGGATTCAGCACCCACAGGCCGGTGTCCAGCTTTTTCAGAGCCTCGTCCTCCACGGCGGACAGGGCTGCCAGCTGGGCGGAGCGGATCTCGGACTCCGGCCAGCCTTCCACTTCCGCTATGCGGGCCCGGATGGCCCGGAGGGTGTCCTCCGTGGCAGGGCCCTGGAACTCATTTTGAAAGGCGGCGGTGTCCGTGTCGTACAGGGACACGTCCGCCGTGGGGGCTGCGGCTGCCCGGAAGCACCAAAGGGCAAAGACCAGCAGCACCAGCAGTCCCTTGTGATACCATAGGATTTTCCTGAACTCGAACCCCGTCAGGGTCAGCCGGCCGGAGGCCCGGGAAAACACGGGACGCAGCCGGGCCGCCAGACGCTGGAACACGTTGGCTCCGGCTATGGGTCGGTGATGTCCGGCATAGACCACGGCTCCTGCCGCAGCCAGCACCAAAAGCACCGGCAGAAGGGCGGTACACAGCATGGCCCCGTTTACCGCCCGGCCCAGCAGGTTGATATTCAGATAGTGCAGAAACGTTTTTTCCATACCGACGAAGGAAAACACGTTGATGTACCGAAGGGCCACGATGGCATAGCTGTCCGGCACAAAGGCGAACAGACTGTATTCCACCGCCAGAAATGCGGCGGCGGCCACCATAGCCGTCTGCAAATGGTGGATCAGCTGAAGAATCAGCCACAGCAGCAGTCCCATCAGCCACATACCAAGAGCTTTTAGCAGGCAATACGCCCAAAGCACCTGGCGGAGCGTCAGCGGGTACGGGAAATTCTGAAAAATTTCGCTGGACTGGGCGGCGGCGGACAGGTCGCCCAGCCCGCCGTACAGCAGACTGTCGGTGACAAGGCCCGTCAGCATCAGAAGGGCTGTGCCCAGGGCGGCGGAAAGGCCCAGGATCCCCACCCGGCGCAGGGCCAGCCATGTCCGGCCTCGGGGGCTGCCAAACACCAGGTATCGCAGACTGCTGCGGCGCTCCTCTGTCAGCCGCAGTACCGTTACCAGCATCCACAGCAGGATGCACACGGACACCACACCGTCCTGCAAGAAATTCTCCAGTCCGGCAGTCTCCGTTAGGGTCAGGGACACATCCGTGCTGCGGGGAAAGTCCCGGTCCGTTTTCTTCACGTTTTCCGCATGGAATTTTCCGGCGCTGCTGTCCATGAAAATGGACAGGGTGGGCATGTTGGCGGCATTTTCGTGGATGGTATCCAGATATCCGGGGTACGCCGCCAGGTAGTCCAGCTGCTGCCGGAGGGTCTGCTGGGCCTGCTGCCGGGCGGTAAATTCCGCCTGGGCCCGGTCGCTGAGATCATATGCCATGGCTGCCGCCTCATAATCGTCGCCCAGCACCTGCCGGGCCTGATCCCGGTATAGCTCCAGCAGGTCCGGGTCATCCGTGCTGCGCCAGAGCAGGGCCGTCATATAGCGGCGGCTCTCCGCCTCCATCTGAGACAGGGCGGCAGACGGGTCCGGGCTGGCTGCCAGCTGAGCCACGGTCTGCCGATAGGCGGCGGCAAAGCCGGGGGCGTTGTGATGGTCCACCCGGTGGAAAAACACCACCGCCGCCATCAGCACCAGCAGCCACAGCAGACTCCTGCGGGAGAAAACACGCCTGCACTCACGCATGGGGATGCAGCCGCCGGATATAGGCGTCCTCCAGGTTGGCCGCACCGCAGCCGCGGATAAATTCCTCCGCCGGGGCGTCTGCCAGCAGGACGCCGTGGTGCAGCAGCAAAATCTCACTGGCAATGGATTCCACGTCGCCGGTGATGTGGGTGGTGATAAGGACGATTTTGTCCCGGCCCAGCTGCCGGATATATTCCCGCAGGCGCACCCGCTCCTCCGGGTCCAGTCCGGCGGTGGGTTCATCCAGCAGCAGGACCTTGGGCGCACCCAGCAGGGCCTGGGCCAGCATCACCCGCTGGCGCATGCCGCCGGAAAAGCCGCCGACCCGGCGGTGGGCCGCGTCCCACAGGTTCACCACCTGCAGCAGCTCCCGAAGCTGTTCCCGGGCGGCCCGGGGCCTCAGCCCCTTCAGCTGGGCCATGTACAGCAGGAATTCCCAGGCGGTCATGTCGTCGTACATCCCCTGGCTCTGGGGCATGAAGCCCAGCACCTGCCGGAACGCCGGCCCCATGGACAGAATGTCTGTCCCGTCGAAGGCGATGGTCCCTACCTGGCGGGGCAGCAGGTCGCAGATCAGGTGGATGAGGGTGCTTTTCCCCGCGCCGTTGGGGCCCAGCAGGGCCGTAATGCCGGGGGTGAAGGTGTGGGTAAAGTCCGTCAGGGCTTTCTTGTCCCCGTAGGAATGGGACAGGGCGTGAATGGTCAGTTCCATATTATCCGTGGCTCCTTGCCGTGGGGTCCACCAGCTGGATCAGCTCCAGACGGTCCAGGTGGTGGGGGTCGATGTAGTGGGTGATGGTCCCGCCGTCGGCGGAGAAGTAAATGGCGTTGGCGGTGGTGTATTCCAGGAAGGGGAACCGCAAACTGATCTTCTCCAGTTCCAGCTTTCCCAGAAGATTGTAGTCCCTGTCGTATGCCAGCAGGACGCACTGATTAAAATCGGCAGAATCCAGCGTCCGCAGGAAAATATAATCCTTGGTGTAGGACACATCAGCGTAATATACATCCATGGGAACCTTCACCGTCTCCGTGCCGGTGGCCTTGTCGTATTCACACAGGCCGACTCCGGCGCGGTGATAGTACAGCACGTTGTCAAAGTTTACGATAAAACTGTTTTCCCGCTTCCAGTCCTCAAATACCCGCTCGATACGCCCGGTCTCCAGGTTCCCTTCCGCATACGGGCGCTTGCCCTCGGATGTCTGGGGCAGGGGAAAGTAGAGGTACCCATTGCTGATAGACACACTGTCTGCTGGCCAGTCCGTGAGAAGCGGGATATCTTCCTGAAACAGCTGTGTGGTCTCCCCGGTCTCCAGCTGGATCTTGTAGACCGGCAGCGCATAATCCGGGTTCGATGTGCAGGGGAATGCCAGGAAGATGAGATAGCCGTTGTCGAAGAAGTAGCTGCCGCCGCCGTTGAAATTACCGCTGAGGTCCTTCTGCTCGGGCAGTTGGGTGATGACCCGGTGATTGGTGCCGTCCATGTCCATCTGGATCAGCTCAAAGTGATCCTGAAGCGTAACACCGTAAAGATGGCCGTTGTAATATCCGAAGGCCACCTCTAAAAACGCATTGCAGTCTGCGCTGGCGTGGCCGCAGTTGGGCTTATTGCACAGGACGTGGAATTCGTGGCTGCCGGGCTCGGCAAAGTGGATCACTCCGTCTCCCGACGGGTTCATGTAGTAGTTGCCTTTTTCCGTTTCCACGAAGAAAATATCGCTGTCCTGATACCGGTATTCCCCTGGCTGGACCTCGAAGTCTGCGGCAGTGGGGGCGGCGGGTTTGGAGGCGCAGGCGGTGAGGGCGAGGGCGAGAAGCAGCGAGGGGAGAAGGCGTCGTTTCATAAGAAGAACTCCTTTCTGCGGCGGGCGATATCGGATAAACCCATTATAGCAGATGGA
>JABLTO010050480.1_pt1 | contig 31231 bp, 26 predicted proteins | sample 7160091 | NCBI WGS metagenome assembly JABLTO01 (sample SAMN14651225, study PRJNA627086) | human gut metagenome | isolation source: feces | host: Homo sapiens
ATTATCATATTTTTTAGCCATAAAATTACTCCTTTCTAAAATTATTTATATTATATACCCTCTGTCAAAGTGGTATAAAGATATTATAAACTCCCATGAAAAATAAATTTGTTGGGGGGGGTTGTGGAATAAATACAACTCTCTAAAACTACAAAAATTTAAAGAGAATAATAAAAAAAGAAAGATGATAATAACAATAATAATTTTAAGTATTTTACTATTATCAGGTATATATTTATATAATACATTTGCCGTATTTACAGAAGAAAAACAATTTAATGTAATAAAAGGAACAGTGAGCGATCCGGGCGATATCTATTTTGCTTACTATGTTAATAATACAATTACAAGGAGTATTCCTAAGAAAGGAACTGGCTATACCCTAGATACCGAAAAAAGCACCTGTACTAATGGTGTAGTACCAACCTGGGATGATGACACATACTCAGCAATTCTTAATTTTGAAGGTTATAATGCTACTGATTACACAAGAACTAGATGTGAGCTATATTTTAAAAAAGCTCCAATAAATATAATCACTGCTTTAGATAATGCAGACTTTGCTACATATAATGGAACCAATGCAAATTATGGAAATGTTGTTGCTGGAACAAATCCAAATAATTACATATATTTTAACTGCGATGATTATAATAATCAATCAGATGCAACTTGCGAAAAGTGGCGAGTATTAAGTTTTGGCCCAACTACATTACAAAATGGAAATACTGCAAGATTAGTTAAGATAAGAAGAGCTGAATCAATTGGTAAAAGGGAATGGGCAGGTATGTATTTTGAAGACTCCAGTCTGTTTACATATTTAAATAACACATTTTATAGTGATTTAAAGAATAGTGTAACAAAAAATATGATTAGTCCTAATGCAAAGTGGTATGGTGGCAGTATTCCAATGTCACAAATAGATAGTATTCATATGAATGATACTTATACATACGTTTCTAAAAATACAATTAATGCAAGCTTTAGAATAGGGCTTGTAAATGCATATGAATATGCATATTCAGCTGGTAATAATCGAAATGATATATATTGGTGCTTAAATGTTGATCGGCCTAAATATAACTGGGGAGTTTTTGGACCACATGAACAATGTGCAGAAAAAAGTTGGATTTATGATTCTAGTTGGCCTCAGTGGACAATGACTGAGTCTGATGATCCGACGGCTGTAATAATTAGTCAAAAAGGTGAAATAGGTAATGACAGAGTCGTGTATTCATATAATGTTTTTCCGGTTTTATATTTAAATAATACTTTGAAAATTGGTGATGGTGATGGTAGTAGCAAATTTCCATACCAAATAGTGCCTTAAGTTTTACTTAAAAATTGAAAGTGATAAGTGTTGCTTTCTTTTTTTATTCATATAATATTTTGAGGTGGCTTATGAATAAATTAAAAGTAGTTGTTTATGCTATTGCTAGAGATGAAAGTAAATTTGTTAATAAATGGGTGAGTTCAATGCGTGAAGCGGATGAAATAATTGTTTTGGATACAGGGTCAACTGATGATACAGTAGAGTTATTAAAAAAACAAAATGTTAAAGTTTATGAAAGTAAAATTAGTCCTTGGCGTTTTGATACAGCGAGAAATAAGTCTTTAAGTTATGTAGCAAATGATGCTGATATATGTGTATGTACTGATTTAGATGAGGTATTTGTAAGTGGTTGGCGTAAAATCCTAGAAGAAAACTGGGAGCCTGGTATTACTACAAGAGTGCGTTATAATTATAATTGGAAATTAGATGAAGAAAATAATCCATTAGTAAGTTTTTGGATTAATAAAATTCATGGGCGTGACAATTATACTTGGACTCATCCTGTTCATGAAGTTTTGGAGTGTTCTAAAGAAGAAAGGGAAAAATACGTTCCTATTACTTTAAATCATTATCCAGATAAAAATAAATCGCGGTCTTCTTATTTGCCTTTATTAGAATTAAGTGTTAAAGAAAGTCCAAATGATGATCGTAACCTGCATTACTTAGGCCGTGAATATATGTTTCATAATAGGTGGTTTGATGCAATTAAAACATTTCATAGACATATTCATTGCCCTAGTGCAACTTGGAAAGATGAAAGATGTGCTTCTATGCGTTTTATGGGACGTTGTTATGAGGCTTTAGGACTATCTGAAGAAGCTGAATATTGGTTTTTACAAAGTATAAAAGAAGCTCCATATTTAAGAGAAGGGTATGTTGAACTTGCTAGTTTTTATATTTTAAAAGATAATTATGAGTCTGCTTATCCTATCCTTAAAAAAGCTTTAAAAATTAAAGAAAAAAGCAAATCCTATATAAATGAAGAATTTGCTTGGAATGATGCTTTTTATGATTTACTTAGTCTTGCAGCATATTATACTAATCATAAAAAAGAATCTCTTACTTATGTTAAGAAAGCTATTAAATTAAATCCTAAGAATACTAGGTATCAAGAGAATTTAGATATTATTAAACAAAATTTATAATCTTTTGGCGTGAATAACTAATCTTTCATTGTCTCCTGTACAAGTGGATAAAGTAAGTAAGTAATCTTCACTTGTAACAGATACGTCAAAATTAGTTATACTTCTTTCTTTTACTTTATTTATATATTCTTGTTTGTCTTCTAATGTGTCAAAAGAAACTCTTAAATAATCACTTGTTTTTCTTATTGTATAAATAGAAAATATTTGCCAGTTCATTGTTTCATACATAGTATTAAAACTAATTATTAAGTTGTCTTTGTTTGTATACCAACTAGAGTTAAGAGCTCTATGCAAAGTGCCAAACATAACTCCACTATAGTACATATTGTGGCCATATATGATGGTATTATCATTTAAAAATTTATCTGAGTTTCTAAAGTCCATATAAATCCAACCATTTTTATCATCTTCACCATAGAAATTTTTCTTTAAATAATAGTCATTGTCGGCATATTGTACTACTGGATAATCAATATTAGTATTATTAACTTTTAAATAACCAACTACATCTTTATTTATTTCTAAAAGCGAGGCAATATACTTATTTTTTATGATAAGTCCTTCTTCTGTTTTTTCTTCTATATTAGTGTCATTATTTTTTTGCTCATCTATTTTCTTTTGTACAGCCTTATTTATACTACTAACTTCTTTCATAGCTAAATAATTGCTAGTCATAACATAACCTACTGTTCCTAAAAGTAAAACAACTAAAATAATGCCACATACTTTTAATGTATTTAAACTTATTTGTTTCATTAAATTACTTTTAATATATTCATCAGAATAAACAAGATTAATATATATTTTTTTACTTTTATACTTTTTATTTAGATTTTTTAAATAATGAAATTCTTCTTCACTATTAATATTTTCGCAGATGCCAATACTAACATTTTTAACACGATAAGACAAAAGTGTTTCTAATAAAAATTCTAAATCCATTCTATTATATTTGTAAATTAAAATTCTTTTTAAATATTTATTAATTTTTAAGAATGATTCAAAGTCTTCTTTGTCTTCATCGGTTAGAGTGTTTTGTAATTTGATTTCTTTTTTATAAAATATTTTAGCATAGTCAGTAAGGAAGTTATTTTGCATAAAATTAGAAATGTAGAAAACTTCACTATGGGTTGTAACTAAAACATGGTGTTTATCTAGATAATCGAGCATGAAATTAGCTACTTCATAACAATCAAGTTCTTTAATAGAGTTTTTTACAATTACTTCACAAAGACTATATGGTATACATTCTTTGTTTTTAATACTCACTTTTTGAATAGCAATATTCTTAAATAAAGATAACATGAATAAAGCAATATTAGCATTTTGAAAAGTAAGGGTAGTAATGTGATTCATATTACATAATTCTTTGAAAAAAGGGATAACTATTTTTTGGTTTTCTAAAATATAATCATCACTAAAAGCAATTTCACTATCACTAATTATGTTTGTATTCATTAAGTCTTCTCTTATTAAAGAGTTTCTTTTATAAGCAAAATATAAAGTATTACCTTGTATTAGAATAACAATTTTCTTCATGTATACCACCAATTTCTATTCTTTTTATTATAATATCATATTTTACACACTTTGTGTGTATTTACACTAGAATTTGTAAAAAAGTAAAATTAAGATGAAAAATGTAGAAAAAATGTATTTTTATGGTATAATTGGTCTATAATAAAAAAAGAAAGAAGAGGTATATGATGAAAAAAAGAAATTTTGTATGGTTTGTTTTAATGCTAGTTAGTGTACTAGGTTTTCCAATGAGTACTTATGCTGCTAGTGGGGCTATTTTCGGAGCAAATTCTGATGGTTATGTTAGTTCAACAAAAACATTTGATGAATCAAAAACCACTTTAAATGGTAATGCTGTAAGTGTTCAAAATCAAGGTGATAGTACAGTTATTTACTTAGGTGTTAAGGTTACAGATGGTACTGTTAATAATTTTAATGCAACATTAACTTTATCAAAATCTACATTTAAGTTTAAAAAATATGCTCGTGCTTCTGGTTGGAGTGGCTCTATTAAAGATAATGGCGATGGAACTATCAGTGTTAATTTAACAAATGCTACTGGTGTTACAAAATCAACTGGTGATGCTAATGGTAATAACTTAGTTGCTACTATTACATTAGATGCATCTGGGGCTACATCTACTGATACTTGTGAAATTGGTTTAAAACAAAACACTACTACTACAGAAACACCAAAATGTAAAATTGAAAATGGTAAGTACTATGATAATAGTGGTAAAGAAGTAACTGAAGCTGAGTATAAGGCTGCTTGTGAAACTACTGAAAATCCTCAAACTGGTTCATTCTTACCATATGCAGTAATTGTTGGTGGCGTTTTAGTTGCTGGTGCATTATATTTCATGACTAAGAAAAATAAAATATATCATATATAATTAAGGGCAAGGAAACTTGCTTTTTTCTTTGACTTGAAATATCTTAGAAATTTGTTTATACTTGTATTAGAAAGTAGGATTTTATGAAGAAAGGGTTTACTTTGATCGAAGTATTAGCAGTTTTGGTTATTTTGGCACTTTTAGCTTTGGTGGCCGTTCCTGGGGCAATGCGTATTTCAGGGGATATGAAAAAAGAGTTGTATTGTAAGAAAGTTAATCTTATCTTAAATGATATTAAAAGATATGGGGATGAACATATAAGTAGTTTAAGTAGTAGTTGTTATAAACAATTTAGTGTCAAAGAAATTGTAAGTATGGGTATTACTAAAAGAGAAGATAAAGATAGTGATATATATATTAAAAATCCATTTACTAATTTAGCTATGGATGATGATAAAATACTTCTTTATGATAAAAATAATCGGGCATATGCTTATTATGTTCCTAGTTATAGTGATGATGAAGATTTATTAGAAAAAGAGTGTAATTTACAAATAATTGATATTAATAATGTGAGGTTGTGTAATTAATGATGAAAAAAGGGTTTACATTAGTGGAATTGCTTGCGGTAGTTGCTTTGATAGCTATTTTATCTTTGGTGGCAACAGTAAGTTTTATGAAAATTAGTAATGATACTAAAAAAAATATGTACTTTGCTAAAACTGATCAGTTGTTAACTGATGCGAAAAGGTATGGTGAAGATAATAAAGCAGCTTTTGAAAGTGAATTTGATTGTTTTATTGAGGTAAGTGTTGCAGATTTAATATTTGAAGGATATTCAAAAAAAGAACAAGAAAATACGCCTTTTATAGAAAATCCATATACTAGTGCTAGTATGGATTCTGATGTGATAAGATTATATCAGAAAAATAATAGAATTTATGCTTATTATGTTCCAGCAAGTGATTCAGATCAAAATATATATAAAGCACATGATATATATAGGGTATGTGAGGAAGGCGAAGACGAGGTTAAAGACGCATGCGTTAAAGAGGGAAGACCTAAATTAAAATGTGGTACTAAGATATATAAAGTTAATACTAATCATATTTATTTTTACCATAATAGTGAATGGAAAAGACAAGGGGATACTACAACAAGAAGCGTAATTGAAGGGAACACTTATATTCCGAGTGTTATTGATGCTCCTAGTGGCTATCATGCTGCTAATAGGTTTGAATACTTTGATTCTTTAGGTAACAAACTAGGAAGTGGAACTATTGGGGAAGATAGTATTACTGTTAATAGTGATATGACTGTAAATGTTTTATATTATCCAGATGAATATGCCGTTACTTACAACGCTAATGGTGGGTCTGGGGGGCCTACAACCCAAATTAAGTATTATGATACACCACTTGCAATAACAGATTTGGAACCTACAAAACCTGGTTATACATTTGTTGGTTGGGCTAGAACAAATAATGCACATACAGTTGATTTTAGTAAGGGACAAAAATACAATGGTAATAGTGATTTACTTCTTTATGCTATTTTTAAAAAGCCACTTACAGTTACATATTATGATGGACAAGGTACCCAAAGAAATTCTGTTGATATTTACAATGATGAAAATTCTGGGACAATAAGACTTTTAGAAGAACGACAATATAGTGATAATTGTGGTGGCTCTGATTGGAACCACATTTATACTAATTTAGGGTGGAGTAGAAATACTAATCCTGATGGACGAATTGATTATGATAATGGAAAAGAGATAACTATTTCAAGTGATATTACTTTGTATGGACAATATAGAAAGGAAGTTAAAGCTGTTTATAATGGTAATGGTGGTACTTGTGATAGAGATTATTCAACTGATGTTAAATATATTTATTATAATGGGGCTGGCAATTCTAGTCCTGGAGTTTCACTTGATGTTAACCTTGATGTTACTTGTACAAGACCAGGTTATACATTTAATAAAAAAATATATTGTAATGGGGCTCCTGATGGCTTAAAAATGATTGGTGGTACATGGAATATAGGTGATAATTTTACTTGTGGCGTAATGTGTGAAGCAGGATGGGATTAATATTATAATTGCAATTTTTTTTGTTTATTGATAAAATATTCATCATTAGAAATGAGGTGCGTTTATTATGAAAACTGTTTGTTTAATAGGTAGACCTAATACGGGTAAGTCATCTTTATTTAATAGGTTGATTAGAGAAGAACGTTCTATAATTATGGATGAGCCTGGTATAACTAGAGATAGAATTTATGGAGTAGTTAGACATAATAATAAAGCTTTTGATTTAATAGATACAGGTGGATTAGAGTTAGGAACTGATAATTTTAGGCAAGATATTTTAATGCAAGCTACATTTGCTATCGATGAGGCAGATCTTGTTTTATTTGTAGTAGATGGTAAAACAGAACTTAATCAAAGTGATTATATGATAAGAGATATGCTTAGAAAAGCCAAAAAAGAAGTTATTGTAGTTGTAAATAAACTTGATAATGATAAAAGGGCTAATGATGTTTATAATTACTATGAACTTGGGTTTTCACGTGTATTTGGTATTTCAGTAGCTCATAAGATAGGACTTGAACCTCTTTTAGATGAAATTACTAATGATTTAGGGGATAATTACTTTGAAGAACATAAGGGATGTAGATTCTCTATTATAGGGCGACCTAATGTAGGAAAGAGTAGTTTAGTTAATGCTTTATTAAATGAAGAAAGAGCAATTGTAAGTGATGTGGCTGGAACAACCCGTGATGCGACTGATACAGTGTTTAAATATCATGGTGAAGAATATACAATGATTGATACGGCTGGAATTAGAAAACGTGGTAAAATATATGAAAATGTTGAAAAATATAGTTTATTTAGGAGTTTAAAGGCTATTGAAAGAAGCGATGTTTGTGTTTTAGTTATTGATGCTTCAAAAGGCATTATCGAACATGATAAACATATTGCGGGAATGGCAATAGAAGCTGGTAAAGCATTAGTTATATGTGTTAATAAATGGGATATGGTAGAAGACGCTAATACAGCACTTAAAAAATGGAAAGAATTAATACATTATGAATTTCAATTTGCAACTTATGCTAAAGTAGTATTTTTATCAGCTTTAACTAAAAAAAGAGTGCATATGTTAATGCCTGAAATTATAGAGGCTTATAATAATCATGAAAAAATGATTCCTACTAGTAAACTTAATGAAGTAATTGAGGAAGCTACACATTTACATGAGGCACCTTCTTATAAAGGAAGAAGATTAAAAATATACTTTGTTAATCAAGAAGAGGCACATCCACCTAAGTTTACATTTAGGGTAAATGATAAGGGGTTAGTACATTTTAGTTATCAAAGATATTTAGAGAACAAGATAAGAGAGAATTTTGATTTCTCTGGAACACCTATTATTATAAAGTTTAAAAATAAAGCAGAAGATTAAAAAAGAAAACCTTAGTGGTTTTCTTTTTCGTCTATTCTTTTTTTAGTTATAACTTTTTTAGGGTCAAATGTAATTAATTCTTGGGGAGTTGTACCAATTACCCGAGCTAGTTCTTGTAAAAGTTCAACGCCAATATTGATTTCACCACGTTCAACGCTTGAAAAATATTTAGCACTTAGTTTATATTTTTCGTAAAATTTTTCTTGGCTTAAACCATTTTGATGTCTTATATATTTTAAGTTTGTTCCAATTGTTTTTTTAATGTCTTGCATACTACACCTCAACATCTTTCTTAAATTAGTCTATTAATCGTAAGTTAAAAAGTCTACCTAGTGATTAATAGAAGAAAAAAATCAGAAAATACTTACACAAAAATTTATTTTGTGCTATACTCATTAAGTCGTGTGGCAAAATAAGCGTAAATCCAGACATTTACGTATTTTTTTTCGCTTAGAAAGAGGTGGATTATGAAAAAAATTGATTTAGCAAACGATAAGATAAGTAAGCTTTTGGTGGCTTTTTCAGTTCCTTGTATTATAAGTATGCTTGTTAATGCTTTTTATAATATAATTGATCAAATATTTATTGGTAAGGGTGTTGGAACACTAGGTAATGCGGCTACGAATGTAATATTTCCTCTTATTATGTTTAGTAGTGCTCTTGCTAGTTTAGTAGGTAATGGGTGTGCTGCTTATCTTAGTTTAAAGATGGGGGAAGGTAAAAAGGATGAGGCTAAAAAGAGTATAGGTTGTTCCTTTATATTACTATGTTTAATAGGTATTTTAGTTTTAGTAGTAGGGATGTTTCTATTACCTAAATTAATTTATTTTTTTGGGTGTACAGAAAGTGTTTATCCATATGCAATGACATATGGTAAGATCATATTAATAGGTATTTTATTTTCTATTGTATATACTGGTATGGCTAGTATTATAAGAGCTTGTGGTGACCCGAGATACTCAATGATTTGTTTAGTTAGTGGGGCACTACTTAACTGTATATTAGATCCTATTTTTATATTTGGGTTTAATATGGGAGTTGCGGGTGGTGCTCTTGCGACAGTTATAGGTCAAGTTGTATCATTTTTATTAAGTGTTTTTTATATACCAAGAATGAAAACTTTTAAACTTAAAAAAAGTGATTTTAAATTAAATAAATCAGCTTTTAAAATAATAAGTTTAGGCCTATCTAGTTTTATAACCCAAATGACAGTGGTAGCTTTATTTATTGTAATGAATAATTTAATGACTAAATATGGGGCTAGTAGCATTTATGGAAGTGATATACCACTTTCTGTGTATGGTGTTATGTCTAAACTTAACTCTGTGTATGTCAACTTTATTTTAGGTGTTTCTTTGGGGGCTCAACCAATAATCGGGTTTAACTATGGAGCAGGTAACTATGAAAGAGTAAAAGAAGTACTTAGACGTGTTTTAGTTATTGGTTTAATTGTTGGTGTGATATTTAATATATTATTTTATTTTTTTCCAAGTGCTTTAGTTTCTATTTTTATTTCTAGTAATGATGGTAGTTATGACTTGTTTATGGAATTTGCTATTTTATTTTCAAGAACTTTCTATTTAGTATGTGCTTTAAATTTCTTTGAAATGACTACTAGTATAGTTATTCAATCACTTGGTAATGTTAAGAAAGCAACAGCCGTTTCTTTTGCAAGACAAATTATTTTATTTATTCCACTTGCTATTATATTAACACATTTTCTAGGCTTAAAAGGAGCGTTATATGCAGCTCCTATAGCGGATTCTTTATGTTTTATATTTGCATTATTTGTGTTTTTAAGTGAATATAAAAAATTAGATAAAGTAAATAAAAGTGAAACTTATGAAGAAGAAGGAAGTACAAGTGAACCTTTGACAAATCATGTAATAGTTATTAGTCGTGAGTATGGTAGTGGAGGACATTATGTTGGTAAGTTACTAGCTGAAAAGTTATCTGTACCATTTTATGATAAAGAAATAATTAGAATGACTGCCCATATTAGTGGTTTAAATGAAGAATATATTAAAGATAATGAAGAAAGTAATACTTTATATTATGAACAAAATAATGAAATCTTTTTAGCAGAAAGCAAAGTAATTAAAAATTTGGCTAAAAAACCATGTGTTATTGTGGGAAGATGTGCAGATTATATATTAGAAAATAATAAAAATGTTTTTAAAGTGTTTTTATATAGTGATGAGGCATCTAAACTTAAAAGAATTAAAAGGTATTATCATGAAGATAAACCGGTAGTTGTTATGAAAAAGAAAGATAAAGAAAGAAGTAAGCATTATAAGTATTATACAGGACGTGATTGGAAAAACTATGAAAATTATGATATGGCTATTCATGTTGATAAATTTGGCGTAGAAAATGTATCACAGATGCTTGCAAATTTACTAAAATAACAAAGACTTTCCCTTACAAAAGGAATTTTTTGTGGTATAATTTAGTTACAGAAGTTTTGGGTTAGCTTATTAATCACAAGGGGGGATATATATGAAAAATGTAGGCGATTATATAGTTTATCAAAAAGATGTTTGTAAGATAGTAAAAGTTATGGAGAATCCTTTTTCTCATGTTCTTTGTTATTCTTTAGTGCCACTTAGAGATGAAAGTTTAAAACTAAGTGTGCCTGTTACTAATCAAAGTATTAGAGAACTTATGTCTAAAGAAGATGTGGAAAATCTAATACTTAAAATAAGAGATATTCCTGTTATTACTATTACTGAAGGACAAATTGAAAATGAATATAAAAGAATTCTTAGTAATGGAACGCCAGAAGATTTAGTGGCTATTATTAAAACTACTTATGAACGGAATCAAAGAAGAATTGATCGAAATAAAAAAACAAGTGATAAAGATAGTAGATATTTAGAACTGGCAGAAAATTATTTATATTATGAGATTGCAACAGTTTTAGAAAAGACATTTGATGAAGCTAAGAAATATGTTTTAGAACGTGTTGATTCAATGTAATTTTGACAAAATAAAACTTTTTATGTATAATAAGCCCTCGTAAATGGGGGTTTTTATTATGGATTTATTAGAACAACTTAAATTAGAAATAACTAAAAAGGGTATTATGAATGATAAGTTTGCTATTGCAAGATATATTTATATTAGAACTGGGCAGTTATTTGATTATTATGCTTTATATACAATTTTTCCAAGTTTTATTAAAGATGATTTTAATAAAGAAGTAAAAGATATTAGATGTATAAGAGACTTTAATATTGTGTGTTTTTCATGGGCTAGATTATATATGGATTTATTAGAAGAGTTTGGTATTGAAGCTAGAATTGTTGAAAATAATGAACATGCTAAAGTTAAATTTAGTAGTGGAGAATATGAAATTACGGCTGATTTAACTGATGCATTTACTGATCTTTTTAGAGTTAAGTTTGGATTTGATACTTGGAATTATAATGGCTTTAAGAGTGATGGAACAAGAATTGGATTTAGTAATAAACTTTTAGAAGTTGATAAAAGGATTAATTATTATCAGGGTATTAGTGGGTTAGAAATTTTAAGTATGTTAGAAAAAGATGTAAATAAATATTCAAAGATTTATGAAGAAAGAGTTAGAAATATGTTTGGAATATGTCAAAGTTATTTTAATTTTCACAAGCCTTCTAATGTTGCGGCTAATGCTTTTATTATATATATGTTAAATAATTTATCAGATTATTTATTTAATGATAAAGGGTTTCATACTTTTTTTTATGATTTATCTAATAATAAAAGAATAGATGTTTATGGCTTTGAAGATATTATTTATTTATATAACCCTACTTTAGAAAATCCTTTTTATGAAGCTTCTTTAGATGAAGTATTGTTACTTAAAAACGATATGGAGATAATTTCTGATAGTAAAATAAATGAATTACAATTAAAAAGAATTAATAAATTAAAATAGTAATATACCTTTATGAGGTATGAATGGATAGTTTTTTTGGTTGACAAATGGGGTTAATTAATGGATAATTATGGTAGTTAAAGTAAAGAGGGTGTCACATGGAAAGAAAGTATTTTTATATTGTTTTTTCTTCTACTCTGTTAATTTTATTTACACTTATGTATGAAGGTAGTTATGCTTATTTTAATGCTTTTGTTAGTAGTGAAGGTGAGAAAAAAACGACTGTTACAACAAATGTTTATGAGGATATTGTAATATCAAATACATCAGTTGTTTCTAGTAATAATTTGTTACCAGGTGAATCTGTTTCAACTAGTTTTGATATTACAAATCCAAATAATGTTAGTGTTTGTTTTGATTTATTATGGAATAATGTAAATAATACTTTTTTAAGTAAAAATGATTTAGTGGTTACTCTTACTAAGAATGGTACTGAAGTAAGTTTAAGTAATAGTATTTTCCCAAGTGCTAATGATGAAGTATTAACTTCTTTATCTATAAAGGCTAATACAACTGATACATATAAATTAACTGTTACATATAAAGAAACTGATAAAGATCAATCTGCTGATATGAAGAAAACTTTTAGTGGTATTATTGTAGGTTCTTTAAAAGAATGTACTTTAGCTGGTTATGTTTCAGAATTTGCAAGTACTGATACAACAAATCTAGCTATAGATGATTATGGAAATACAAGATATATAGGGTCTAATCCAAATAATTATGTAAGTATAGATGGTGATATATGGCGAATTATTGGTGTTATGAAAAATGTTGATGATGGGTCTGGCAATAAAGAAGATCGTGTAAAAATAATAAGAGCCACATCAATAGGCAATTATTCATGGGATACAAGTGAAAGTTCTGTAAATAATGGATATGGAGTAAATGAATGGAGCCAAGCTGATTTAATGAAACTATTAAATCCAGGGTATGAAAGCGAAACAGTGGGTGGTTCTCTATACTGGAATAACCAATCTGGTACTTGTTATACAGATAAAAATAATGGTACGTCAGATTGTGATTTTACAGATATAGGTATAAAAGATACTTTGAAAAGTATGATTGATGATGCTGTATGGAATACTGGCTCATCAACAACAAATGAGCAAGTAGTTAGTGAATGGTATACAGAAGAACGAGGAAGTAGAAGTGGGAAAACTTGTTCAGCAGGTAATTATTGCAATGACACAATAGAAAGAACGACAATCTGGATTGGTAAAATCAGCTTAATATATCCATCTGACTATGGATATGCAACTAGTGGTGGTAGTATAACGGATCGAATGACGTGTTTAAATAATAGTCTAGGTAAGTGGAATAATTATTCAGATTGTTATAATAATGACTGGCTATTTAAAGGCGTTTCCCAATGGACATTATCACCATATGCACGAAATGCTAATCCGCCATTTGCAAACTATATGTTTAGTGTTAATAATAAGGGACATGTTACCTTAGATGCTGCGTTTGATAAAATTGTTGTTAATCCGGTCACATATTTATTATCATCAATCAAAATAGTATCAGGAGATGGCAGTAGCGGGAATCCGTTTACGCTTAAATCTTAATTAGGACCTGTTAAGGGTTCTTTTTTTTGACTTGTAATACGAACAAATATATGATATATTATTTTTGCAAATATTTTTCTTTATTTGTGGTAGAATAATAAACGTTTGGAGAGTGAATGTAATGAACGATAAAATCATTGTAAAGGGTGCGAGAGAGAATAATTTAAAGAATATTGATATTACTTTGCCTAAAAATAAATTGATTGTAATGACAGGTGTTTCTGGGTCTGGTAAAAGTAGTCTTGCTTTTGACACTATTTTTGCAGAAGGACAAAGAAGATATGTTGAGAGTTTATCAGCTTATGCTAGGCAATTTATAGGAAATACTGATAAACCAGATGTTGATTCTATTGAAGGGTTAAGTCCTAGTATTTCTATCGATCAAAAAACGACTAATAAAAATCCACGTAGTACAGTTGGTACTATTACAGAAATATATGATTTTTTAAGACTTTTGTTTGCAAGAATTGGGACACCTTATTGTCCTAATCATCATATACCAATTAAGAGTCAAAGTATTGAAGAAATGACTAATAAAGTTATGAGTATGGAAAGTGGTACTAAGTTAGAGATTTTAGCGCCAATAGTACATGGGGAGAAAGGTACACATAAAGAATTACTTGATGATTTAAGAAAAGAAGGATATGCAAGAGTTAGGGTAAATGGTAATAATTTAAGTTTAGATGAAGATATTACTTTAGAGAAAAATAAAAAAGATAATATAGATGTTGTAGTTGATAGAGTAGTTGTTAAAGAAAGTGAAAGAAGTCGTATTTTTGAATCAATTGAAACAAGTACACATCTTGCTGATGGTAAAGTTCTTTTAAATGTTATTGGGGGAGAAGAAATATTACTTAGTGAGCATTATGCTTGTGTGCATTGTAATTTTTCTATACCAGAGTTAGAACCGAGGTTATTTTCATTTAATAGTCCATATGGGGCTTGCCCGGAATGTAAAGGGCTTGGTACTAAGTTAAAGATTAGTGAAAATCTTATATTACCTAATAAAGATAAAAGTTTAAATGAGAATGCGTTACTTGGGTTTACGATAGATAATAATACTAATTATACAACTGTTAAAACTGTTTGTGATTTATATGGTATAGATATGAATATGCCGGTTAAAGATATACCAAAAGATAAACTTAAGATTTTATTATATGGTAGTAAAGAACCAATTGAGTTTAAGTATGTAGCTAAAAATGGTAATGTTAGATATAAGAATGATTATTTTGAAGGGGCTATTCCTAATTTAGAGAGAAGATATATGGAAACAACTAGTGCTTGGACAAGGGAATGGTTAGAGACATTCATGGTGGAAATGGATTGTCCAGTTTGTCATGGGACAAGACTGCAAGATAGTGTTTTGTCTGTTTATATTAACAAGAAAAATATTTATGATTTAACAATGATGAGCATTAAAGATTTAAGAGATTTCTTAAGAGAGTTAAAGCTTAGTCCGGAGCAAGAAAATATTAGTAAACTATTATTAGTAGAGATTGATAATAGATTATCTTTCTTAGTTAATGTGGGACTTGAATATTTAACACTTAATAGAAAGGCTGGTACTTTATCAGGTGGTGAGTCACAACGTATTAGACTTGCAACTCAGATAGGTAGTAAGTTATCTGGTGTTTTGTATGTTTTAGATGAACCAAGTATAGGATTACACCAAAAAGATAATGAAAAATTAATTCATTCTTTAGAAGAAATGCGTGATTTAGGTAATACTTTAATAGTTGTAGAGCATGATGAAGATACAATGCGGGCTAGTGACTATTTAGTTGATATTGGTCCTGGGGCAGGTGAAAATGGTGGATATGTAGTAGCGGCTGGAACACCAGAAGAAGTTATGCGTAATGAAAAAAGTTTAACAGGACGTTATTTAAGTGGTAAAGAGAAAATAGAAGTGCCTAAAAAAAGAAGAAAAGGAAATGGTTTGTTTTTAGAAATTGTTAAAGCAGAAGAGCATAATTTAAAGAAAGTAAATGTTAAGTTTCCGCTTGGTAAATTTATTTGTGTAACTGGGGTTTCAGGGTCTGGTAAGAGTACACTTGTTAATGAAATTTTATATAAAACACTGGCTAACGAATTATATCGTAGTAAAGAAATTCCTGGTAAATGTAAAGAAATTAAAGGTTTAGAAAATATTGATAAAGTTGTTATGATTAGTCAAGACGCAATTGGAAGAACACCTAGAAGTAATCCGGCTACTTATATTGGGGTGTTTGATGATATAAGAGATTTGTTTGCTACTACAAAAGAAGCGAAAATGCGCGGTTATGATAAGGGAAGATTTTCTTTTAATGTAAAAGGAGGACGTTGCGAAGCTTGTTGGGGTGACGGTGTAAAGAAAATAGAAATGCACTTTTTGCCTGATGTATATCTTCCTTGTGATGTTTGTCATGGGAAACGTTATAATAAAGAAACTTTAGATATTACTTTTAAAGGGAAGAATATTAGTGAAGTACTTAATATGCGAGTTAGTGAAGCTGTAGAATTTTTTGAAAATGTACCAAAGATTAAAAGAAAATTAGATGTTTTAATGGATGTTGGGCTTTCATATATTACGCTTGGACAAAGTGCCCCTACTTTATCAGGTGGTGAGGCTGGACGTGTTAAACTTGCTAAAGAATTACAAAAGAAAGCAACTGGTAAAAGTTTATTTATTTTAGATGAACCAACTACTGGATTACATTCACATGATATAAAAAAATTACTAGCAATTTTAAACAGAATTGTTGATAATGGCGATACTGTTATTGTAATAGAACATAATATGGATGTTATAAAAGTGGCTGATCATATTATTGATTTAGGTCCTGATGGTGGTATTAATGGAGGAACGATTGTGGCAACTGGTACACCAGAACAAGTAAGCAAAGTAGAACAGTCTTATACAGGACAATGGTTAAAAAAATATTTAGGTTAAATTAGAATCACTATCATTTGGTAGTGTTTTTCTTTACATGTTTACATTTTATTTATTGATTATTTCTTGCTTGTAGTACAACTTTTTGATATCTTTAATAGGCAACTAGAAAGAGTGAGATTATGATAAACAGTATTATCTCTATATTAATGCAAAAGGATTTATATAGTTTTATTATGTATTTTATATCGTTTGTTTTATTATTATGTGGATTTACGGCTATCTTGCTTATAATTACTATAAGAAATATAGAGAAAAATAAATAAAAGGATAAGTTTCATTTCGCAAAATCAAAAAAAATTGCTTTTTGCGAAATGAAGGCGTATAATATTACTGGTGATGAAAATATGAAAACTATTAAAAGAAAATACCTTCAAGATATAGTTGAGGTAATGGGGACGCCGGATATTAAAGTTATTACAGGTGTTAGACGTAGTGGTAAATCAGAATTACTTAATATGTTTATTGATTATGTTAAAGAAAATGATAAAGATGCAAATATAATTTATATTGATTATAATCTTGATAAATTTGATAATTTGAAACAGTATAAGGAATTAATAAAATTTGTCTCTTCAAAATATAGTAAAGAAAAAAATAATTTTATTTTAATTGATGAAGTTCAGATGTGTAATGATTTTGAAAAGGCTATAAATAATTTTCATGCCGAAAAAAAGTATGATATATATATCACTGGGTCTAATGCCTTTCTTTTATCAAGTGATTTGGCAACTTTATTTACTGGTAGAACATATAGCATAGAGGTTTATCCCTTTTCGTATAAAGAGTTTTTGAAATATCATGAGTTAGATAATAGTGAAGAAAATTTTGATAGATATGTTTTAGAAGGTGGTTTTGCTGGCTCTTATTTGTACAAAGAAATAGATAAAAAGTACAACTATATTAGTGATGTATATAAAACGATGATTGTAAGAGATATTGTTCAGAGAAATAAAATACAAAATATTCCGTTGTTAGATAATATTATTGATTTTTTGATTGACAATATTGCAAGATTAACCTCATATCGTAGCTTAACTGATACTTTGAATGCTAATAAGTCTTTTACTAATGATAAAACGGTTGGAACATATATTAAATATTTATGTGAAGCGTTTGCTTTTTATAGAATTAGAAGATATGATGTTCAAGGTAAGAAATATTTGAATACGCAAGATAAATATTATTTATCCGATCATGCTGTTAAGTATGCTATAGAAGGAACTAAAAATATGAACTATGGCAGTGTATATGAAAATATCGTTGCTATAGAATTACTTAGACGTGGATATGAGGTTTATGTAGGCGCTTTATACGAAAAAGAAATTGATTTTGTAGCAATGAAAAGAAATGAAAAAATATATATTCAAGTTTCTGACAATATAGGTAATGATTTTGAAAATGATACTTTTAAAAGAGAGTGTATGCCTTTATTACAAATTAAAGATGCCTATCCGAAAGTTATAATTGCTAGAACAAGACATGAAGATTATCAATATGAAGGAATTAAAATAATTAATATTGCTAATTGGTTAGCGGGCAGTAAGTTTTAAGTTTACATTCTTGATATGTAAACTTTTTTGGCGTTGATTGTAAACAATATGGAAAATTGTTATCCTTTTAATAGGAGAGTTGTTGGATGAAAAAGATTATATGTGTTTTTTTATTTATGATGATATTTTGTTTTAATTTAAACGTAGTTCAGGCACTAACTCGTGATGAAGAACTGTTAAATGCTATTAAAAACGATGACATTTATAAAGCTTTGATTTCAGAAAATAATGCATGTGAGGTCGTTATTAATGATGACAAATTAATATATACCTATAATGTAAATAACGAAAGTTACACTACGACATTTATGTTAACTAATGAAGATATTATGTTAATAAATACTAGTGAGACAATGAATGGTAAAATAATTGATGGTTTCTTTGTTTCTAGTGTTATTAGAAGTGTGGCTTCATTAAATGGGAATACAAAAGAAGAAATTGATAATCTAAATTCAACTGATCTTAATGATTATAATTATATAGATGATGGTATAGAACTTAAAACTACAACTAAGAAAGTAGAAGAAGAAACTGAATACGGACATTCTACTGTCACATATGAAGAAATTGAATCTTTTAGAATTAAAAGGGATTTTAAAATTATTAGTACAAGTGATGAAAAAGACACGATGGTTGTAAATGGCGTGATTAATGGTAATGTGTTAACAATAACTGGTGATTATAGTAATGGTGATGAATGCAACGTTTATGTAAGTGATGAAGCAGATGCCCTATTTTATACTCGTTATAAAACTATTGCTTGTAATAATTTGGTAGATTTAAGTGAGTTTAATGATAAGACATATTATTTTAAAGTGGCTATTAGTACATCTAATGCTTGGAGTAGTCCAATTACTTATAGTTATGTTAATAATACTAGTGTAGTTAAAGGGCCTGTTATAGAAGAGAGTATTAAAGAGGGGGAAGTGGAAAATCCAGATACTGGTTTTAAGACGCCTATTATGGAGATAGTACTATTTTTAGGATTATCTTTAGGTGTATTCTTTATTAGTCGTAAGAAATATTTAAGGAGGTTATAATGTGGGTTGTATATTTTGTGATATAGTTAGTGGAAAAGGTGATTGTCTTAAGTTTTATGAAGATGATTTAATAATTGGGATTATGGATAAGTATCCTTTTTGTGATGGGCATGCTCTTTTAATACCAAAAACACATTACGAAGATGTTTTTGCATTACCTAGTGATGTCTTATATCATATTAGCGAAGTTGCTAAAAAGTACACACCAATTTTTATGGAAAAATTAGGGAAAGAAAGTATGACAATTTCTTATAATTATGGTAATAAACAAAAAGTTAAACACTTTCATATGCATATATTACCTAATATTGATGATGAAGCCCATAGCAATATAGATGATATATATAAAAGAATAATTGGTTAAAATTACTAGTAATAAATAAATACTATAAACCATATTATTAGTGGTATAGAATTTAAAATATAATTATTAGCACTTTCTATTGACAAGTGCTAATAATAGTGGTATAACTATATCGTGAAAGGAAATGGTGAATGTATGAAATTAATACCAAGAAATTATTATTTAGATGATTTATTTGATAGTTTTCTATCAAGTGAGGAGGTTAACATGAAATGTGATATTTATGAACATGATAATAAGTATCATATTGAAATGGATATTCCAGGATATAAGAAAGATGAAATTAAAATTGAAAGCAATAAAGGTAATATTGTAATTACTGCTGAAAAGAAAGAAGAAACTAAAGATGAACATAAAAAATATCTTCGTAAAGAAAGAGTTTATGGTAAAGTTCAAAGAAGTTTTTATCTAGGCGATATTAAAGAAGATGAAATTGAAGCATCTTTCAAAGATGGAATATTAGAAGTAGTAGTTCCTAAACTTGAAGAAAAAGAAACTAAAAAATATATTGAAGTTAAATAGTGAAAGGGAAAATTATTTTTTCTCTTTTTAATTGGTTGAAATTTATTGCATGTTGTAAAAAAAATTGGTACAATTTAGGGGAATAGAATAAGAGGGATATTATGAATAATGATAATAATGAAAAAAATATTAATACTACAGAAAGTTTAGGTAATATTGATACATTGGGAAGTATTGATAATAATCCGTTTCCTGGGTCTATTAATTTGCAACCTGAGGGAGTTGTAAAACCTATAGAACCAGAAGTAGCAAATCAAGGTAATATAGAGCCGCTTATGTCGGCACCACTTACTAGTGAAACTAATCTAAATGAGTCACAGAATATGAATAATAATGTCTATCCTGATCAAATGGGTATGACAACTGCAAGTCAACTAGGAGATAACAACATTAATCAAATAAATCCTATGAATTCTGTAACACAAAATAATAACGATGTTTTTGCTAATCAAATGAATATGAATAATCAATTTGCTAATAATGGTATTAATCCTATGAATGAAAATAATATGATGGGTGTTCCTGTACCACCACAAGTGGAAACTGAAAAGCCAAATAAACCAAAGAATGGTAGTAAAAAGATACTTATTTTGATTATTGTTGTAGTTCTTATTGCAGCTATAGGTGTTGGTGTTTATTTTGTTTTAAATAAAAGTAAAAATAAAGTTGAAAAGATTGTTATAACGCCAATTGTAAGTCGTATAGAACTTGGAAGTGATTTGGATTATACAAAAGCAAGTACACTTGTTAAAGTAACCGGATATGATATTAATAGTTGTACTGTTACAGGTAATTTAAATGTCTTTTTAGCTGGTACTTATTCTTATACAGTTACTTGTGGCAATACGACTTTGCCTTCACAAACTGTTGAGGTAAAAGATACTACTGTACCAGTTGTAGAGTTAAAAGAAGTTGTTGTAAGACCTAACTCAGAAGTTTCTGCAATGGATTTTGTAGCAAGTGTTACTGATGCTTCTCCTTATACAGCTGAATATGTAACAAAACCTGATACTAGTACTATAGGAACTTATGAAGTTTCAATAATTGTAAGTGATGCTTATGATAATAAAACAGAAGAATTAAAGGGAACTTTAGTTGTTAGTGAAAATGCTCCAGAGTCATATTTGATTTGTGCAAGTGATAATGCAGAAACAAAGTTTACAACTAATTATCGTTTTGGTATTTCAGAAGGTGGAGCTTTATATAATCAAAAGAAAGAACTTACTTATACTCTTGATTCAAAAGAAGCTTATGAAGCAATGAAAAATGAATATAAAGAATCGAAAACAATAAATGGGGTTAAGGGACTAGCTGTTTTTAATGATAAAAAATTAGAAGTAGTGTTTACATATGAAGTGTCTTTAGAAGATTTAGCTAAAGAATTTAACTTAAGCGGATTTCCAACTGTTGATAGAGAAATTGAAGCATTATTCCCTAATGGTTGTGAGGTCGAAGGAAATTAATAATTAGGACAAATATTATAGTTTGTCTTTTTTCTTAAGGAAAGAGGTGTTTTTATGCGTGCATTAATTACAGGGGCTTCATCTGGAATTGGGAGAGATATGGCTCGTTATTTAGCTACTAAAAATATAGATTTAATATTGGTTGCTAGAGATAAAGATGGTTTAGAAAAATTACAAAATGAATTAAAGGTTAATGTTAAGATTTATGTAAATGATTTAAGTATTAAAGAAAACTTGTTTGAACTTTATGAAAAAGTGAAAGATGAAAATATTGATATTTTAATTAATAATGCTGGTTTTGGCTTGTTTGGAGAATTTGCTAAAACAGAGTTAAACCGAGAATTAGAAATGATTAATTTAAATGTTGTTGCTTATCATATATTAACAAAACTTTTTTTACAAGATTTTATTAAAAAAAATAATGGATATATATTAAATGTTTGTTCTAGTGCGGGGTTTATGGCAGGACCACGTCTTTCAACTTACTATGCAACTAAAAATTATGTTTTAAAACTTACAATGGCTATTTATGAAGAACTAAAACAAAGTAATAGTAATGTTAAAATATCTGCTTTATGTCCAGGACCAGTTAATACTAATTTTAATAGAGTAGCCCATGGATCGTTTACTATAAAAGGGGCAAGTAGTGAGTATGTAGCAAAGTATGCGATTGATAAAATGTTTAAAAATAAGTTACTTATTGTACCAAAGTTTTCGATTAAACTAGCTATCTTTTTAACAAGATTTGTTCCAACAAAACTAATTCTACCAATTGTTTATCATATACAGTATCGTAAAGAAAGGAATTATTAATTGAGATTGTTATGAATTTAAGAAAAAAAATAGAAGAGTTTATCCCGTTTAATGAACAAGAAGAAAAAGATAAAATTCAATTTTTAGAATTTATTGATTCATTTGATGATACGTTGACTAGGGATAATATCTTTGGACATTTTACAGCCTCGGCTTTTGTTGTTAATAAAGAAAGAAATAAAATGGTTGTAGTTTATCATATCATTAATGATGGTTGGATTTACCCGGGTGGGCATGCTGATGGCGAAGAAGATTTACTAAGAGTGGCAGTTCGGGAAGTAGAAGAAGAAACTGGTTTAAAAGTGAGAGTATTAGATGATAATATTTACGCTATAGACTCAGCACCTGTAAAAGGACACATTAAACGTGGTAAGTATGTTTCGGCTCATTTGCATTTAGATGTAATATTTATAATGGAAGCTGATGATAAAATTCCTCTTAAATATAAAGAAGATGAATCTAAAGGTGTAAAATGGATTAGTTTTTCAGAAGCGGATAATGAAACAATGTGTGATTTTGTAAGACCAATTCACAGAAACTTGATTAATAAATTAAATGTTAAAAAGTAGATTACTGTTTTTCTTTTGATTGAAAAGTTACATTTATTAAGTTATAATCAAGTTATTGTGAAGGATGTGTAATAATGAATAATAAAGAAATGCTTGCTAAAGAATTAAATGTTAAAGTATCACAAGTAGAGGCAGTATTAAATTTACTTAGTGAAGGCTGTACAATTCCTTTTATAGCTCGTTATAGAAAAGAAGTTACGGGTTCTTTAGATGAAGAACAAATAAGAAGTATTGAAAAAGAGTATGCTTATTTAGAAAGCTTAAAGAAACGTAAAGAAGATGTTATAAGACTTATTAAAGAAAAAGAAATGCTTACTGATGAATTAGAAAAAGAAATAATGAATGCAACTAAGTTAAGTGAAATAGAAGACTTATATAGACCGTTTAAAGAAAAGAAAAAAACTAAAGCTAGTGAAGCCATTAAAATGGGTTTAGAGCCCCTTGCTAAGAAAATTATGTCTTTTCCAGTAAAGGGTGATATAGAAACACTTGCCTCTCATTATAACATGGATACGGCTAAAGCATTAGAAGGGGCTAAATATATAATTAGTGAATGGATTAGTGATAACGCTTATTATCGTAAAAGAATTAAAGGAGAAATATTTAGAAATGGCTTAATTACTAGTAAACTAAAAAAAGATGCTATTGATGAACATAAAACTTATGAAATGTATTATAATTTAGAAGAAAAAATAAAATATGCTAAACACTACCGTATTTTAGCTATGAATCGTGGTGAGGATGAAAAAATACTTACTGTTTCTCTTTCTTTTGATAAAGAAAAAATATTAAGTGATTTAGAGAATAAAATTATTAAAAATAAGGATTCTTTTGTAGTGCCTTATGTTACTGAAGCTATAGAAGATGCACTAAAACGTTTAATATATCCAAGTGTAGAAAGGGAAATACGTTTTTTACTTACAAGTGAAGCTGAAAAAAAAGCTATTGTAACATTTCAAGATAACTTAGAACATTTATTAATGACTAAACCAATAAAAGGTAAAACTGTCATGGGCTTTGATCCGGCATTTAGAACTGGGTGTAAATTAGCTGTATTAAATCCTTATGGCCAAGTACTAGAAATAGCAACGATTTATCCTCATGAACCTAAAAAAGAAATAGAAAAAAGTAAAGAGGTTATTAAAAAGTTTATTGATAAATATGGTGTACAAATAATAGCAATTGGTAATGGGACAGCATCAAGAGAAAGTGAAGCATTTGTAGGTGAGACTATTCATGGGACTAATGTTTTATATAACCTTGTTAGTGAAGCTGGGGCAAGTGTTTATTCGGCAAGTCCTTTAGCTATTGCTGAGTTTCCAGATTTAACAGTTGAAAAAAGAAGCGCTATTTCAATAGGAAGAAGAATACAAGATCCATTATCAGAATTAGTTAAAATAGATCCTAAGAGCATTGGTGTAGGAGAATACCAACATGATGTTAATCAAAAAGAATTAACAGAAGCCCTAGATTTTACGGTATCTAAAATAGTTAATGAAATTGGTGTAAATATTAATACAGCAAGTAGTAGTATCTTATCACATATATCTGGTTTAAATAAAAAGACAATTAATGAAATATTAAAATTTAGAGAAAAAAATACTTTTAAAAATAGATATGAGGTTAAGTCTATACCTGGTTTTAGTGATAAAGTATTTGAACAAGCAATAGGTTTTTTAAGAATAGTTGATGGTGATAATATTTTAGATAAAACAAGAATTCATCCAGAAAGTTATGATTTAGTTTATAAAATGCTTGATATTCTTCATCTTGATATAAAGGATTTTGATACGACTAATTTTAAAGAAACTATTAAAAACGCACAAGTTGATAAACTAGCGAGTACTTTAGGAACTGATATATATACTTTAAAAGATATAAAAGAAGAATTAGTGACACCAGGTATTGACTACCGTGATAAACTAGATGATGTAATATTAAAAAGTGATGTTTTAAATATTCATGATTTACATATGGGTATGGAACTTACGGGAACAGTACGTAATGTTACTAGTTTTGGAGCGTTTGTAGATATAGGACTTCATGATGATGGACTTGTTCATATTTCCAAAATGAGTAAACAATTTGTAAGTAATCCAAGTGATATTGTAAGTGTTGGTGATATTGTAAAGGTTTATGTTTGTAAAATTGATTTAGATAAAGAACAGGTTGGTTTATCTTTAATTAAAGAATAAAAGTGTACATTTTGTGCATTTTTTTATTAGTTTTCTTTTAAATTAAAAAATAATTGGTTATAATAAGTAGTAGAAAGACATGGTGATTTTATGTGTGGAATTGCAGGCTTTATTGGTAAAGATAAAGATAAAAAGAAAATTTTAAAAAATATGTGTGATAGAATTAAACATAGAGGACCGGATGCACAAGGGTATTATGTAAAAGGTGATGTTGCACTTGGGCAACGTCGTTTATCAATTATTGATATTGAAGGTGGTAAACAACCAATGTTTTCTAAAGATGAAAAGTTAGTTGTGGTCTTTAATGGAGAAATATATAATTATCAAGAATTAAAAAGTGAACTTAGTGATTATCCATTTCAAACAAATTCGGATACAGAAGTTTTGCTTTATGGCTATAAAGAATGGGGTAGTGAATTACCAAAACATTTAAGAGGTATGTTTGCCTTTGCTTTATATGATATTGAAAATAAAACTTTGTTTTGTGCTAGGGATCCATTTGGGATAAAACCATTTTACTATTATCAAAATGATGGTGATTTTATGTTTGCTTCAGAAATAAAAGCCTTCTTAGATCATCCTAAATTTAAAAAAGAATTTAATGAAAGTATTTTGGCACCTTATTTATCATTTAGTTTTACACCAACAACTGAGACGTTTTTTAAAGGTGTTAAAAGATTAGATGCTGGGTATTCTTTAACTTATAAAGATGGAGAAATGAGTCTTAATCGTTACTTTGAGTTAAATTTTGATATTAAAAAAGAAGATTATGATAAGACAGTCGATAATATTAGTAAAGTTATGACTGATAGTGTTAATCATCATATGATAAGTGATGTTGAAGTTGGGTCATTTTTATCAAGTGGTATTGATTCATCATATATAGTAAGTTTAGCTAAACCTGATAAAACGTATACAGTTGGTTATGATATACCTAGGTATGATGAAACAAACTATGCTAAGGATTTAACAGAAAAACTAGGTATTCGTAATATCAATAAAAAAATTACTAAGGAAGAGTATATGCAAATACTTCCTAAAATAATGTATCATATGGATGAACCTGCAAGTGACCCGGCAGTAGTAGCCTTATATTTCGTAGCTAACATTGCTAGTAAGGATGTAAAGGTTGTTTTATCTGGTGAAGGAGCAGATGAGTTTTTTGGGGGATATAATTACTACCGTGAAGAAGTTGATTATGCTTTTTATAATAAAATTCCTTTCTTTATAAGACATGGTATATCTAAATTTTTCTCTTTATTTCCACCAGTACGGGGCATAAATTTCTTAGTAAGAAGAGGAGAAAAATTAGAAGATAGTTATATTGGTGTTAATAAAATATGGAGTGAAAAGGAAGCTAGAAAAATTCTTAAAAATAAACCAGTATTAAAAAATAAGGATATTACTAAACCAATTTATGATGAATTTAAAGATAAAAGTAATATTGTTAAAATGCAAGCTATAGATATAAATTTCTGGCTTATGAAAGATATTTTACAGAAGGCTGATCGTATGACTATGGCTAATTCTTTGGAAGGAAGAGTACCTTTTGTGGATACTGAAGTTTTTAAAGTAGCTAGTTCTTTACCTATTGAATATAAAGTTACTAAAGAAAATACTAAGGTTGCCCTAAGGGATGCGGCTAAAAAAGTTATTCCTAATGAAGCATATAAAAAGAAAAAACTTGGATTTCCAGTACCAATTAGGGATTGGATAAAAGAAGATGATGTTTATAAAGAAGTAAAGAGAGAATTAAATAGTAAAGTAGCTAAGAAATTCTTTAATACAGAGATACTTTTAAAAATGTTAGATGAACATAAAAATGGTAAAAAAGATAATTACCGTAAAGTTTGGACTGTTTATTCATTTTTAAAATGGTATGATGTTTTCTTTTCAAGTAATGATAATAAAAGCATAGGTTTTTAGTCTATGCTTTTTCTGATATTTCTTTTTCTTCTTTACGGCCACATAAGGAATCTAAAGAAACTTGATAAAATAATAAAAAATGTTAAAAAGTACTTGGTTCGACAAAATACTCACATTAGTTGTTATATAATAGGTTGCGAACCTTTAGTTGTTAGGCGTCCTCTAGAAAGAGGATAGTTATGAGTAAAAAAGATCTATTAATAACTTTTTTAATCTTACTAATTTTTTTGTTAGTTGGATTACTTTATAAAATCATGTAGCATAAAGTAATTCCTCCTTATTCTATTTACTACAAAAAAACGTCTAAACAATGTGTTTAGACGTAACCAAAAAATAATTCGAGGACGTCTAGCTCATGAAGACTAGAGGTTCTCTTTTTTTATTATATGAAATTTCTTTCATTACATACATATTAACATAAAAATGCTTGAAATAAAAGACTAAATAAAATATTTTTTATGTATTTCTTTGATATGCTAGCAATAACTTGTAGGTGTCTTTTTGCTTGGTGTGTTATAATATAACTGTGATTGATATGAAAAAGAAAGAAACTAATGAATTAAAAGGATTAACAGAAAAAGAAGTAGAAGAAAGAATAGCTTTAGGTCTTGTTAATTACGATGATGGGCCAAAAACTAAAACTATTAAAGAAATAATTTTATCTAATATTTTAACTTACTTTAATTTTTTAAACATGGCTCTTGGGGCTTCCGTTTTTATTGCAGGAGTTTTAGATGGACAAGCTTTGATGGGACTAAAGAATTGTTTATTTATGGGTGTAATTATTATTAATTCTATTATTAGTATTATAGAAGAGATTATATCAAAAAAAATAATCGATAAATTATCTATGTTAAATGAATCAAAAATTGATACTATAAGAGATGGTAATGTTGTTTCTCTTTCATTAGACGAGTTAGTTATGGATGATATTACCTTATTAAAAAGTGGGCATCAAGTGGTTGCAGATTCACTTATATTAGATGGTAGTGTGGAGGTAAATGAATCACTTTTAACTGGGGAACCCGATTCTATCTTAAAAAAAGAAGGAGATATGGTTTTATCAGGCAGTTTCATTGTTAGTGGTAACGCTTATGCTCGTGTTACTCATGTTGGTAAAGATAACTATATTTCGGTAATATCAGCTGAGGCTAAATATGAAAGTAAAGTTCATTCAGTAATTATGGATTCGTTTGAAAAACTACTTAAAATATTGTCATTTTTAATTATTCCTATTGGTATTATTATGTTCTTTAGTCAACTTGCTGCGACGGGTGGGTCAGTTACAGGTTCTATCTTTTATACAGTGGCGGCTTTAATTGGTATGATTCCAGAAGGTCTTGTATTACTTACTAGTTCTGTTATGGCTGTAAGTGTTATTAGACTTTCTAAATACAAAGTTTTAGTACAACAATTATATTGTATTGAAACACTTGCACGAGTTGACGTTATATGTCTTGATAAAACAGGGACACTTACGATGGGTAAGATGCAAGTTCATGATATATTACCAAGTAAACCATATTCTAAAGAAGAGATGGCTAATATTTTAAGTATTTATGGTAGTCTTTCTAGTGATGAAAATGCCACGATTAAGGCTATTAGAGAGAAGTTTGAGAATATAGTAGAAAGTCATAAAGAAGATGAATTACCTTTTTCTTCTGAAAGAAAATTTTCGGGTATTAAAGTTCAAGATATGGGGTCAATTTATTTAGGGGCACCAGAGAACTTATTAAAAAAAGATTGTTCTAGATATGAAGATGTTTTAAAAGAAAATAGTTTAGATTACCGAGTACTCGTTATTGCTAAGAATAGTGAACCCTTAAGTAAAAATCCTACTAATTTAGAAGTCATTGGGTTTATTTTCTTAGAAGATATTATAAGAGAAAATGCTTCATCTACACTTGATTATTTGAAAAGCCAAGGTGTTTTAATTAAAATAATTTCTGGTGATAATGCTAAAACAGTCGAGGGAATTGCGAGAAGATGTGGCCTAAATAATTTAAATAGTGTTAATACTGATACTTTAAGTGATGAAGAATTAGTTTCAGTGGTAGATAAAGTAAATGTCTTTGGAAGGGTAACACCTAAACAAAAAAAGTTAATTGTTAGTACTTTACAAAGTAGTGGTAAATGTGTTGCAATGACTGGTGATGGTGTGAATGATGTTTTAGCTCTAAAACAATCTGATTGTGCTATATCTGTCGCAAGTGGTAGTGAAGCGGCAAGAAACGTATCTAAACTTGTTTTATTAAATGATGATTTTGGTTCTATTCCTTATATTTTAAAGGAAGGCAGAAGAACAATTAATAATATTGAAAGATCAGCATCTCTTTTATTAGTTAAGACTATTTATACTATTTTACTGATCTTATTTAGTGTTATTATTTCTTCTAAATATTTCTTTATTCCTATTCAACTTACTCTTATTACAACTTTTACTATTGGTACTCCTTCATTTATTTTGGCACTTGAACCTAATACTGATTTAGTAAAAGGTAAGTTTTTACTTAAAGTCGTTTCTAGAGCCTTACCTACTAGCTTGACAGTTTTATTTAACGTTATTCTTGTCACATGCTTTACTATGGCTTTTAATCTTTCTTATGAAATGCAAAGTTCTTTAAGCGTTTATTTAACAGCTATAACCGGGCTTATTTATCTTTACAAAATATGTAAACCATTTACAATTATTCGGGGGACATTATTTACTGTTATGTTAGTAGGTTTCTTATTTTGTATAACTCGTGAATACGCATTTTTTAACTTGATAAAATTAAATCCGACTAGTATTTTAATTATATTTGTTTTAGCTCTTGATTCTTTATATGTTTATAAAAGATTAAACTATTTTATTACTAAAGCTTTTCATAAATTAGATCCGACAATTGAAGTAGAAACTATTTAGTTAAAAGCCCATGCAAAATTATGTGTTTATCTTATACTACTTTTGAAGGGAGCATTAGTATGTTATTTGATGACACAAATTTTAATTTGGGATTTTTTGAAATTCCTGGTAGTGATTTTACAAAAGAATTACGAGCTAGTAATTTATTAAGTCCTAAAGAGGGTTTTTTAAGGGGTAATTTATTTAAAAATGAATATGAGCCTTTTGATAATTTAACTTATTATAAGTTGGAACCAACTAGTGAAAAAGAAGCGTTATTATTTGAAATTATGGCTTTATCTTTTGCAGTAAATGATTTGAATCTTTATTTAGATTTACGACCAAATGATAAAGAAGCATACGATTATTTTAAAGAGTTAATTCATGATAAAAATGAGTTAGAAGAAAAATATATTAATATGTATGGACCACTTACTTTATGTGATGATGTTGGTACTAGTTATAAGTGGAGTAATAATCCTTGGCCTTGGGAGAATATGGGAGGTAGTAACTATGTTTAAATATGTTAAGCACTTAAACTATCCGGTTAATATTAAGAATAAAGATTTAAAAATGGCTAAGTATTTACTTACGCAGTATGGTGGGGCTAATGGTGAACTTGGGGCCGCTTTAAGATATTTTAGTCAAAAGTTTACTATGCCAGATGAAAAAGGACGGGCACTTTTAAATGATATTGCAACTGAAGAATTTGGCCATTGTGAAATGATTTGTACAATGATTTATCAGCTTACTAAAGATGCAACTATAGAAGAATTAGAAAGAGAAGGATTGTCTTCTATGTACACAGAACATGGTAAAGGTATATATCCTGCAAATTCTTTTGGGGATGCTTTTACAGCTAGTTATTTTGCTGTAACTGGGGACGTAATAGCCGATTTATCAGAAGATATGGCTGCTGAGCAAAAAGCAAGGGCAACTTATGAAAATTTAATTAAGTTAACTAATGACGTCGATTTAATAGGTGTCTTATTATTCTTAAGGCAAAGAGAAATAGTTCATTTTAATCGTTTTAAAGAGTTATATGATTATTATAAAAAATTGGGATATTAAGAGTAACTTTATAGTTATTCTCAGACTGTTGACAAATAGGTAGAATTTTTACTTATTTGTCTTTTATTTTGTAAAAATAATAAAATTTCCAATATAAATAGTAATGTCTAGGA
>JABLTO010122270.1_pt1 | contig 31150 bp, 33 predicted proteins | sample 7160091 | NCBI WGS metagenome assembly JABLTO01 (sample SAMN14651225, study PRJNA627086) | human gut metagenome | isolation source: feces | host: Homo sapiens
CACGGGGCTTTTTTTGCTATACGCTTTGTTCTCCAGGAATGAAGTAATCTATAACTCCATAAATTAATGCACCAATAATAGCAGCCATCCAAGAAACAGTATAACCTGCTATAAAGAATTGTGCTGCATATAAAGTAACCGCAGCTAAAACAAAACCTACAAAACCTTTTCCAAAACTACTAGCATGCAATCCTGTAAATTTAACTATTAAATAATCTATAACAGTTAAAACTACTGCAGCAATAGCCAATGTCCAAAAGCCATTTATAGAAAAACCAGGAGTAAAGAAAGCTGTAATAGCAAGTACAACGGCAGAAGTTATTAAACGCCAAATAATTTGACCAACTGTACCCATTGTACTTTCAGATTGAGAATTACTCTGAGTATTTGCCATCTTAAATAGACCTCCTAAAAAGAGTAAAATGAATTTGTGAAAAATTATCACATTAATATTATTTACAAAAAATATATTATTATTCAATTTGAATAAATTATATAAAAAAGATAAAAATAATAAAAAAACAAGGAGAAAAAATGTTAATTATATTTGTTAGAGCAATTGTTTTATATATTTTAGTTTTAATAGTAATGAGATTAATGGGAAAAAGAGAAATTGGGCAAATGCAGCCATTTGAACTTGCAATATCAATAATGATTGCAGACTTAGCAACAGTACCAATGGCCGAACTTGGAATTCCACTTACAAATGGTATATTACCAATTTTAGGATTACTTGTTATGCATTTGTTAATTTCAATATTGAATTTAAAAAGTATGCGTTTTAGAGAAATAATCTCACGGAAAACCACGAATACTAATTTATAGAGGAAAAATAGACGAAAGAGCATTAATAAAAGAAAAAATAACAATAAATGAATTAGAAGAGCGATTAAGAGCACAAAATGTTTTCAACTTAGGAGATGTAGAATACGCAATTTTAGAAACCAGCGGACAATTAAGTGTTATTCAAAAACCGAATAAAAGAAATACAATACCAGAAGATTTTAATATAATACCAGAATATGAAGGAATACCATACGATTTAGTAATAGATGGAGAAATAATGAGAGAAAATTTAAAAAAAATTGGAAAAGATGAAACATGGTTAAAAAAACAACTAGAACCTTTTAAGATAAAATCAGAAGAGGCATTAATAGTCACATTTGATGGAAAAGGAAATATATTTTGCCAGAAAAAGGAGACATAAGAATGAAGAAATGTATAATAATTATTATTGTTGTAATATTTGGAGTAAGCTTTTTAAATATAATAACTGATAAAATTACATCGGAAAGTGTAAATTCTGTAATTAGTGACCTACAAGAATTAAAAGAAAATTTAGAATTAGAAAATAATGAAGAAATTAAAATAAAAATGAAAAATGTAGAAGACAATTGGTTAAGAAAAAAAAATAAACTTGAGTATTTTATTGAACATGATGAACTAGAAAAAGTAAGTTCTGGAATATATATAATTAAAGGAAATATTGAACAAGAAAAATATGAAGATGATATATCTGAAATAGAAAATACAAAATTTATATTAAAACACCTAGAGAACAAGTACAAATTTATATTTAAAAATCTATTTTAGATTTAAAATCTATTAAAGGAAAATATATTTTAGGTTTAAATAAGTATGTTATAGGTTTACAATAGATATGACACACTTAAATAAAAAAATATTGAAAGAGAGTTGCAAAAATGATATTGTTTAGATAACACAACTAGATTAAGTTGGCAAGCATTTTTAAAGAAAAAGAAGACAAAGTTTGAGAAGACATTATAGGGTACTCAAAGTATATATTTTTCAAAAAAGTGTGACATATGATTGACTAACCTACAAATTTGTAAATTAATTTTCTCGAAAACTCTTGCATAAAACAAAAACATATGTTAATATAATTAAGTAAGTTCATAGGGGTATAGTGTCAATGGTTAGCACGATGGTCTCCAAAACCACAAGTCTGAGTTCGAGTCTTAGTACCCCTGCCAAATTTAATATAGGGAGCTACTTTTATGAAAGGATTTCGTATGAGTAGTTTTTTTAGTTCAATAAAAAATTTAATAATAATTATAATAGTATTTGTAATGGCTATTTGTATTTTCTTTATTCCAACAATTCAATCAACCAATGTGTCTATAGATACGTCTAATTCAGAAGAAATAAAATTAAATCCAAATGGTTTTATATGGCCTACACCAGGGTATACAAAAATAAATTGTAATTTTGGAAAAAGAGTGGCACCAACAACAGGAGCATCGACCTTCCATAAAGGAGTGGATATAGGAGCACCAGAAGGCACAAATTTAATAGCAGTATGTGATGGAGAAATAACATTTACAAATTTTTTAGGTGGTGGAGGGTATACAATAACAATATCTGTAGAAAATATGAAAATATCATATTGCCATGTAAATCCGAATTATATAGTAAAAGAAGGGGATAAAGTAAAGCAAGGACAAATAATAGGAAAAGTAGGACCGAAATATGTATATGGAGTAGTAGGAAACAAATATACAGATTCAACTCGGAAAACCAACGAACGGAGCAACAACAGGACCACATTTGCACTTTGGAATCCGTATAAATGGAGAATATACCAATCCATTAGATTTTTATTAAATTATACAAATTACAATTATAATATATTGAAAAAACTAAAAATATATATTATAATAAAAAAGTACTTGGGGATGTAATGGTTTCGACATTTATCCAGAAGTATAAATAGCGAGTAGTGGATTCTCGCCAGGCCACTTAAAAAGGTGAGAAAATAAAATAAACGCTGATAATAGAGAATTAGCATACGCTGCCTAGGCGCAGTGTCATCTATTTATAGTTTACCCACGGCTATAAAATAGGTGTCGACTTAGTGGGAAACAAATCTATTTAGTTCTTCAGAAATAGAGGGTATTTTTAGAGAAGATATATTTTATTTAGTTTTGTTTATTAATCTAAATAAAAAGAAATTAAATAATAAACTGCACTCGGAGAAGTTTATATGGAAGGATTTATGGACAGGAGTTCGACTCTCCTCATCTCCACCAAAATAAAAGAAGAAAGCCCTATACAAAGTATAGAGCTTTTTTGGATATTTTATGTTCTGCTCTGTGTAATTAAGAAAGTAATTCTGAAGCTTCTAAAGCAATTTCAAGTTCTTCGTTTGTTTTTATAACGAAGACTTCAGGTTTCTGTTCAACTTTTAAATTATTGAGTAAGCCTTTAACTGAAACTCCATATTTTGGAGACGAATGGAAATCAAATTCTCCAATGAATGGTTTTAAAAGTTCGAGAATTTTGTTTCTAAGAAGCTCAGAATTTTCTCCAATTCCACCAGTAAAAACTATTTGCTTTGGTCTTTTACCAAGAGCAATTATGCCTTTAGCTATGTTTTCCGCAATGGACTGACAAAATAAGTCCAAGGCAAAACTACAACTAAAGTTGCCGTTTTCTGCACCAGCTAATATTTCAAGCATATTACTGGTGCCTGCTATTGCAAACAATCCAGACTGTTTGTTTAAAATCTCGAGTGTATCTTTTGCTGTTAATCCGTGCGTTTTTTCCAAGTATGGAATTAAAGCCGGATCAACAGAACCAGAACGTGTTCCCATCATACAACCACTCAATGGACTGAATTCCATAGAGGTGTACACAGAAACTCCGTGTTGGACAGCACAAATGCTGGTTCCCTGTCCTATATGAGCCATTATTGCACATATATTTTGGCGACCTACTTTTTCACTCAAAACTCTTGTTAAATAAGAGTAGGAGGTGCCATGAAAACCATATTTTCTTATTCCATCATTTGTAAGTTCTGTAGGAATAGGATAAGTATAGTTACGTTTTGGCACTGTTTGATGAAAAGCAGTGTCAAAAACTGCAATGTGTGGAATATTTGACAAAAGTTTCCTACAACATTTTATGCCATCAACTCCTTCTGGATTGTGCAATGGTGCTAAATCATTACAAGACTCTATTTTTTTTATTACGTCTTCTGTAATGATTGTTGAATCTGAGAAAAATGTACCTCCATGTACAATCCGGTGTCCAACGAAGGATATTTCATTTAAATTTGAAATAATACCTCGTTCAAATATATTTTTCACAATATATCTGAGAATCTCTTCGTTTGACATGTTTTTGCAGTTGTTTAAAGTTTGAGAAAAAAAATCAGCGTTTGTTGTTATTGTTGCTGATTCTGTTTTCAAATGTTCAGCTTTTGCTTCAAAAAGATCTTTCTTGGTATCGGTGTCGATTAACCGTGCCTTTATTGAACTGCTCCCAAAGTTTACTATAAATCCTAACATAATAACCTGCCTTTCTAAAAGTAAAAGTTTTTACTTTTATTATAATGTAAAACAATAAATTACATAGGAAATTATAGCATAAATATAAAGAAAACACAATATGTAAACGAAATAAAAAATAGAACTTTCCTATAACATAAAAAAGAATTCTACATATTGTAGAATTCTTTTTGGCTGGGCTGGCTAGATTCGAACTAGCGCATGCATGAGTCAAAGTCATGTGCCTTACCGCTTGGCTACAGCCCAATATATTAATGGGGTGGAAGATGGGACTCGAACCCACGGTCTCCAGTGCCACAAACTGGCGCGTTAACCAACTACGCTACATCCACCATAGTGTTATGCGCTTCTCGCTAGCACAGTTAATATTTTAACCTATTATGATAATATTTGTCAATACTAATTAACAAATTTATTAAATTTGTTATAAAAACTTGAAATGAAAATATAATTAATATATAATTCAAATGAAGATAAGGGAGTAATTGGCATATTAAATATGTAATGTAGGCAACACAACCGGTTTTAAGAATCTGTCTATATTTTAAATAATGAGACTTATCTGTAGTATAAAATCTACAGATAGGTCTTTTTTATTATACTTTTACATAAAAAAATATTTTTGTAAAATAATATAAACAAGGAGGAAATATATGGAGAAAAATTGGTTTAATAAAGCAGTAAAAGAGGTTGAAACAGAATTAAAAACAAACTTAGAAAATGGACTAAATGAAATAGAAGTAAAAGAAAGGTTAAATAAATATGGTGCTAATGAATTAAAAGGAAAAAAGAAAAAAAGTACTTTTGCGAAAATTTTAGAGCAGTTTAAAGATTTTTCAATAATTATTTTAATTATTGCAGCAATTATTTCAGGAATTGTTGGTGTAGCACAAGGCGAAGGAATTACAGATACTATTGTAATTTTAATAGTTGTAATAGTAAATGCTATTATAGGAGTTAGCCAAGAAAATAAAGCTGAGAAATCTTTAGAAGCATTGCAAAAATTAAGTAGCCACGCCGTAAAAGTAAAAAGAAATGGTAAAGTAGAGGTTATACCTTCAAGTAATTTAGTCCCAGGAGATGTTGTTGTAATAGAAACAGGTGATTACATTTCTGCAGATTTAAGAATTACAGAAGCAGTAAACTTAAAGTCACAAGAAGCATCTTTAACAGGTGAATCTTTACCAATAGAAAAAATGGCAAGTAAAATAGAAGAAAGGGAAATAGGTGTTGGAGATAGAATAAATATGCTATTTTCTTCAAGTTTAATAACATATGGTAGAGGAGAAGCAATAGTTGTTGCTACTGGAATGAATACAGAAGTTGGTAAAATAGCTAATATGCTAAACAATACAGAAAAGCAAGAAACACCACTTCAAACAAAACTAAATAAACTTGGAAAAACACTTGGAATTGCAGCAATTATAATTTGTATAGTAATATTTTTAATTGGAATTATACAAGGCAAAGAAATAATAAATATGTTTATGGTAGCAGTAAGTTTAGCAGTTGCTGCAATTCCAGAAGGCCTAGTTGCAGTATCAACTATAGTGCTTGCAATAGGCGTTCAAAAAATGGTAAAGAAAAATGCAATAGTAAAAAAATTGCCAGCAGTAGAAACACTTGGAAGTAGTACAGTAATATGTTCAGATAAAACAGGAACACTTACACAAAACAAAATGACAGTAAAAAAAGCATTTTGGAATAAAAAACTTATAGATATAGAAAATATAAAAATGGACAACGAATTTTTTCAACTTCTAAATAATGCTATACTTTGTAACGATTCAAAAATACTAGAAGATGGAAGTCTTACTGGAGATCCAACAGAAACAGCTTTAACAGAAGTTGCATTCAAATTTAACTTCGATTCAAGTGTATATTCAGATATGCCAAGAATTGCAGAGGTACCATTCGATTCTGAGAGAAAATTAATGACAACAATTCATAAAGTAGCAGATAACCTATACAGAATATATACAAAAGGTGGAATAGATGAATTATTAAGAATTTGTAAAGGTTATGAAATAGATGGAGAATTAAAAACAGACTTAGAAAATCATAAAATAGAAATAAATTCTGCAAATGAAGAAATGGCAAAAAATGCACTTAGAGTTTTAGGTTTTGCATATAAAGAAATGGACCACAAACCAAACAAAGAAGAGCTAGAAAACATAGAAAATAATTTAATATTTATCGGTATGTTAGGAATGATAGACCCACCACGTGAAGAAGCAAAACATGCAGTAGAAAAATGTAAAACAGCAGGAATAAAAACTGTAATGATTACAGGAGACCATAAAATAACTGCAATGGCAATAGCAAAGCAGCTTGGAATTTTAGAAAACGAAAACGAAGCATTAACAGGAGAAGAACTTGAAAAAATATCTGATGAAGAATTAACAAAAAATATAAGAAAATATTCTGTATATGCAAGAGTATCTCCAGAACACAAAGTTAGAATAGTAAAAGCATGGCAAGCAAATGGAGAAATAGTTGCTATGACAGGAGATGGAGTAAACGATAGTCCAGCATTAAAAACTGCAGATATAGGTTGTGCAATGGGAAATGTAGGAACAGAAGTTGCTAAAGAAGCTGCAGATGTTATATTAACAGATGACAATTTTGCAACAATAGTTTCAGCAGTTGAAGAAGGTAGAAGAATATATGACAATATATTAAAAGTAATACAATTTTTAATATCATCAAATATAGGAGAGGTAATAGTTCTATTTGTTGCAACATTATTAACACCATTACTTGCAAAATGGTGTGGAGTAACAGATGTAGGATTAATAGAAGTATTATTACCAATACACATTTTGTGGGTAAATTTAGTAACAGATTCACTTCCTGCATTAGCACTTGCGTTCGATCCTGCAGACAAAGAAATAATGAAAAGAAAACCTTTAAAACCATCAAAAGGTGTATTCACTAAAGGAATGACCTATAGAGTAGTATACCAAGGAATAATGGTTGGTTTGCTTACACTTGCAGCATTTATTATAGGAATGGCTACAACAAAAACTCCAATAGAAGGACTTACTTTAGATGAATCAAAAGTAGAAGTTGGTCAAACAATGGCATTTATAACGCTTTCAGTAGGAGAACTTGCACATGTATTTAATGTAAGAAACAACAAGAAAACAATATTTAGTAAAGAATTATTTAATAATAAAAAACTATTAATAAATACAGGAATATCACTTGTATTAGTTTTAGTAATATTATTTATACCAGCTTTAAGACACATATTTAGTATACCTTTATTACCAAAAGACAATATAATAGAATTAATAATACTTGTTCTTATGCCAATAGTTATAGTTGAAATATTAAAAATATTAAAAATAAATACATTTAAAGATGAATAATGATAGGCACGGAAGTACCGTGCCTTAAATTTTAGGGGGATATATGATAAAAAGAATAATATTTGATTTAGATAACACATTAATAGAATGGAAAGATGAATACTGGGACGGAGTTGAAGAAGCTTTAAATTTTGCTAATATAAAACATACAAAACAAGACATAAAAGATATAGAAAATGCTATGAATAAATATGAAAGTGAATACAATATATATACAAAAGAAAATATGCTAGAATGTATAAATAAATATATAAAAATTAAAGTGAATATGGAATTTTTAGAAAAGTGTTTAGAACATTTTTCTAACTGTATACCAAATAAAATAGATAAAGACATATATGAAACCTTAGAATATCTATCTAAAAAATATGAATTAGTAGTTCTAACAAATTGGTTTGAAAAACAACAAGCTAAAAGATTAGAAACAGTAAGCATATTAAAGTATTTTAGTAAAGTATATGCCCCAGAAACATTCTTAATAAAACCAAATAAAGAAGCATTTATGAAAGCTTGCCAAAATAAACCAGAAGAAGCAGTAATGATTGGAGACAGCTTAAAGGCTGATATAGAAGGAGCAATAAATGCAGGCTTAAAAGCCATATATATAAATAAAAATGCAGAAAAAAGCAGTAGAGATTATACAACTATAAATGAATTTTCGGAATTAAAAAATATTTTATAAAAGAAAAAAAGTGTTGCAGATGTATATAAAATGTGATACAATACATATAATAGATTATAGGAGGTGTTTATTATGCCTAAAACAGATACGTTGCATATAAGAGTAGAACCTAGTGTTAAGCAAAAAGCTGAAAAGACACTAAATGATTTAGGATTATCTATAACAGAAGCTGTGAATGTTTTTTTAAATCAAGTTATATTGAATGATGGAATTCCATTTGAAATAAGAAAACCAAAACTTAATAAAGAAACAATGCAAGCAATAGAAGATACAAAAAAAGAAAAAAACTTAAGTAAAACATTTAATAATGTAGATGAAATGTTCGAGGAGTTGGAAAAATAGTGCTTAAAATTAGATACAGTAATCAATTTAAAAAGGATTATAAATTAATAAAAAAAAGAGGGTATAACATCGAAAAGTTAAAAGAAGTTATTAATTTGCTAGTACAAGACAAAAGATTGCCAGTTAAATATAGGGAACATTATTTAACTGGCAACTATAAAGAATTTAAAGAATGCCATATTGGGCCAGATTGGCTATTAATATATAAAACAGAAAATGAATTATTAACCTTAACTGTTTTAAGAACAGGTTCTCATTCAGATTTATTTTAATTCTTATAAATATTTTAATCTTAAATATAAAATCCATTATTTAATATATAAAAAATTCAAACATTGATATTTCCTAAATAATGTTGTATAATGTCAAATATTGTTTAAGGAGATAAAAATATGAGAATTAGATTTAAAAAGTGGGCTAGACCTGAATTAGAAGCAAGTAAATTTTATATAGATAACCCAGAAGATTATAAAGGTAAGTGGAGAGAACTTTTTAAAAATCCAGAGGCACCTTTACATTTGGAACTTGGTTGTGGTAAAGGTACATTTATGGCAAAGCTTGCTACAAGAGATAGAAACGTAAATCATATAGCTATAGATGTTGTTGATGCAATGTTAGGGTTAGCCAAAAGAAATATTGAAGCTGAATTTAAAGAAAATAATATGGAAATAGATAATGTATATTTAACAAGATTTGATATTGAAAGAATACTTTTAATTATGGATAAAAAAGATAGTATAGATAGAATATATATTAATTTTTGCAATCCATGGCCTCGTGGAAAACATAGAAAAAAGAGATTAACACATACAAGACAATTAGAAAAATATAAACAAATAATTAGTCCAAATGCAGAAATTTATTTTAAAACAGATGATGACGAATTATTTGAAGCAAGTTTAACATACTTTGAAGAAAGTGGGTTTAAAATTATAAAGAAAACTTACGACTTACATAGTGAAAATGCACCAGATAATATAATAACAGAACATGAAAAAATGTTTTCAGAACAAGGAATAAAAATAAAAGCATTAATTGCAAAAATGTAAAAAGTGTTATATAATTGACTATGTAACGCATTGAGTTTTAATAGGATATGGGAGGGTGACCAAATTTTGGTCACCTTTTCCAATTTTATTGAATATAAAAAATTTTTTTGAAGAAAATAAAAATGGTGATGTGTATGTTTATTCCAGATGCAATATATATGGAAGAAGAAATTGAAAATTATAAGCTTGGAAAAGAGCTTTTAGAAAAATATAAAGATGTTCCTAAAAAAATAATAGATAATCATAATAATATTGAAGAAATGAGGAAAAAGGAAAATTCGGAATTTGCAAAAATGAAAAGAAATTTAATAATAGGAACTAGAAAAACTCATAACTATGTAGAAAATCATAAGGTTTCAGATTATTTGGTACCGTATACATCCTCTGGTTGTATTGCAATGTGTATGTATTGTTATTTGGTATGTAATTATAATAAATGTGCATATTTAAGGCTTTTTGTAAATAGAGAGCAAATGTTAGATAAAATTATAAAAAGAGCAAATAAAGCAGAAGAAGATTTATGCTTTGAAATCGGAAGCAATAGCGATTTAATTTTAGAAAATACGATAACAAATAATTTAGTTTGGACAATAGAAAACTTTAAAAATTCTCCAAAAGGTAAATTAACTTTTCCAACGAAATTTGATATGGTGGATCCAATACTAGGATTAGACCATAAGGGAAAAGTAATAGCTAGAATGAGTATAAATCCTACAGAAATTATAAATAAAGTTGAATTTGGAACCTCAAGATTAAAAGGTAGAATAGAGGCAATAAACAAACTTGCAGAAGCAGATTATCCTATTGGAATTTTAATTGCACCAATAATATTAGTAGAAAATTGGAAAGAACTGTACGAAAATTTTCTAAAAGAATTGAAAGAAAAACTAACAGAAAAAGCAAAGAAAAATGTATTTTTTGAATTAATATTTATGACATATAGTTATGTTCATAGAATGATAAATACCGAAGCTTTTCCAATGGCAGTAAATTTATATAACCCGGAGCTGATGACAGGAAGAGGAAAAGGAAAGTATATGTACAAAAAAGTAATTAGAGAAGATGCAGAAGTTTTTATGAAAGATATTATGCATAAATATTTTCCTAATAATAAAATTTTATATATTTCATAATTGAATAATTTATAGTAATTTGGAAAGAATTTATTTGAGTATGGAATATACCATAATTATGGAAAGAAGGTTTTATTATGATTGAAAAATTAAACAAATTACTAAGCGATTTAAATGTGTTTTACCGTAAATTGCAAAATTATCACTGGAATGTAAAAGGACACGATTTCTTTACAATTCATGCAAAATTAGAAGAATACTATAACGAAGTAAATGAACAAATAGATGAAATTGCAGAGCATATACTAATATTAAATGGACAACCTCTAGGAACAATGAAAGATTATATAAATACTTCAGATATTGAAGAAGCAAAAAATGAAAAAATAACATCTCAAGAAATATTTACAGAGGTTATAAAAGATTTAGAAAAATTACTAGAAGATGTAAAACAAATAAAAAAATGTGCAGATGAAAATGAAGATTATCCAACATCAAGCTTAATGGATGAATATATAGAAAATTATGGAAAAAAATTATGGATGCTAAAACAAATGAAACAATAAAATAACTAGAATAGCTAATATGGCTATTCTTTTTCTATTTCACACAAAATACACAAAATGTAAATACTTTAGAAATAAATTATATATAAAATACCAGCATAAAATATAAAGAGAAAAGAGGTTTTTTATGAATGATTCGTTTTATAAAGAAAATATTATTTTGTTAAATGAAGTTATTAAAAAGATAGAAAAGATATTAGATGAAATAAAAGAAGAAAAAGAAATAAAGGGAGAAAGAAATCCTATAAAATATACTACTACAAGAATAAAAGCTGAAGAAAGTATGAAAGAAAAATTAAAAAGGAAGAAATTAGAGGTTAGCTTAGAAAATGCACTAACAAAAGTCTATGATGCTGCAGGAGTTAGAGTAATATGTGAATATATAGATGATGTTTATTCAATTGTAGAGTGTATTAAGAAATATAATGAAATAGAAATTATTAAAGAAAAAGACTATATAAAAAATCCAAAACCAAATGGTTATCGTAGCTACCATATAGTATGCAGAGTACCTATTAATATAAAAGGTAAAATATATAAAACATATGTAGAAATTCAAATAAGAACAATAGCAATGGATTTTTGGTCAAGTTTGGAACATCAAATGAAATATAAGAAAAATATAAAAAATCAAGAAATAATAGTTGAAGAATTAAAAAGATGTGCAGATGAAATAGCTACAACAGATATAAATATGTTAGCTATAAGAAATATGATAAATAAAAACTAAAGAAAGAAGTGTGAATATTATGAAAGAAAAATATGAAATTGGAAATATAGTGTTTGATAAGGAAGAAGCGGAACTTACAAATACAAAGGCTTGTTTATACCTAAATAATAAAGAATGTGAAGTAATGGAAATATTAGTAAATAATCAAGAAAGAAATGTAAGCAAAAAAGAAATAAAACAAAAAGTATGGTCAAATGAAAAAAAGAATGAAAATATAGTTACAATGTATATAACATATCTACAAGAAAAATTTTTAGCACTAGGTGCAAATATAAGAATAAACGAAAATAATGGATATGTGTTGGAAAGCATATAATAGAAGATATTGAATATTAAAATAAAATAACGTCAAACGTTGTAGGGGTCGGTGTACCTAAAGGTATAACGGATTTGTAATCTCACATACGTTCGAACAACTCCGAAATGCTCGACGACCCGATAAATAACAAATGACAAATAAATTGTTTTTTATACAAAGGTGTAGCAATTTTCAAAATAAAAAATGATCAATAGACCATTTGACATGCAATTACATTTTTATAAAATATATTTATATGAGTCACTTGAAATATAGTGACTCTTTTTATATAATTGCTTTGAAAATTATGAATAAAGAGAAAAATACATATCTGAAATTCATGCTAGAAGATTAAAAATAAAGGAGAAATATACATGATACATAGAATGAAGTTAAATGAAAGCCCATTTGAAAGAATGAAAAATGGAACAAGCATTGATAAATATTAGAGTAGAAAGAAAAATTAAATTTAAAATAACAAAAGAGGTAAAAAGATGAAGGAAAAAGTAAAAGAATTAATTATTAATAATTTTAAATGGATTATATTATTTATATGTTTAATTGGATTTTTGGCATTAGCAGAAGATGTGTTTAACAAAGAAATAATGAATGGAGATATACTAGGGTACAAATTCGTATCAACATTTTTAATCTCAGATTTTGCAACTCCTATAGCTAAATTTATAACCAATTTTGGTGGTGCAATATTTATAATTATAATGGCTATATTTATAGCTATAATAATAAAAAACAAAAAAATTGCAATATCAATACTTGCAAATCTTGTTATTATAACAGGATTAAATCAATTACTAAAAAGAATATTACAAAGAGCTAGACCAACTGAATATAGAATAATACAAGAAACTGGATATAGCTTTCCATCAGGACATTCAATGATAAGTATGGCTTTTTATGGATATTTAATATATTTAATTTATAAACATGTAAAAAACAAATGTATAAAATGGATTTCAATTTCATTACTAAGTATATTAATATGTTTAATAGGAATAAGTAGAATTTACCTTGGAGTGCATTATACAAGCGATGTATTAGGAGGATTCTTAATATCAATATCATATTTAGTAATTTATATAAGTGTTGTGAATAAGTTTTTAGTAGAAAATAAATAGTATAAATTTTACAGATTACATAGTAAGTATGTAAAAATGTGACATTTTTGATTATTGTAACAATGAATATTTTAATTGGAATTTATCAAAAAATCAAAAAAATATTGAAAATTATGTTAATCTATGATATAATTTGAGAGCAATTTAATATATTATGTCAGTTTGGAGGTAATTGAATATGAAAAATAACAAAAATGGAACCCGGAAAAATAATATAGTAAAATGGTCAATTGTTGCTATAGTAACAATTGGAATAATACTTAATTGTTTAGTACTACTCTACAACTATGCACAAAATTCCAAAAGCAAGGAGGTAAATTACACAAATAGTATAACCTGTATTGAAAATAAGAATATAAAAGAAATTACCACATATGCAGGTTCTAGTAAAATTAATGTAACATTAAAGGATAAAACACAAAAATTTGCATATGTTCCAAGTGTTAGTGAATTTTGGGAATATGTAAATGAACAACGAAAACTTGGAAATAAAATCGAGATTTCAGTAAATAAATCTCCTTTTGATTTTTCTTCTGATAGTATCAGATCCATTTTTTCTTTTTTGAATATATGTATGCTAGTATTTATGATCAAAAGAATAAATGGTACTGGAGATTTTAAAGTAGAAGCGGTATCTACAGATGTTAAACTTTCAGATGTTGCGGGAATTGATGAAGAAAAGGAACAACTTTTTGAGGTGGTAAATTTTTTAAAAGAACCTAAACAATATGCTTATATGGGAGCTAGAATTCCCAAAGGTATTTTGCTTGTAGGTAATCCAGGTACTGGTAAAACATTACTAGCAAAGGCAATTGCTGGTGAAGCTGAAGTTCCTTTTTTTCAAGTGACTGGTTCAAATTTTGAAGAAAAGTTTGTTGGCGTTGGAGCCTCACGTGTAAGAAAGATTTTCGAAGAAGCAAAAAAAGTTGCACCATCTATAATTTTCATTGATGAAATTGATGCTGTTGCTCAAAAAAGATATAGTGGAAAATCTTATAGTGAGCAAACTCTAAATCAATTATTGTCCGAAATGGATGGATTTGATAGCAATAGTAATGTTATTGTGATTGCTGCTACAAATCATAAGGAGATATTGGACCCAGCAATACTGCGACCAGGAAGGTTTGATAGACATGTGTATATTCCTATGCCTAATATTAATGCAAGAGCAGAAATATTAAGTGTGCATGCAAAAAATAAAAAGCTTAGTTCTGATATAGACTTGCAAGAACTTGCTCAGAAAACGGTAGGCTTTTCAGGGGCAAATCTAGAAAATGTACTGAATGAAGCAGCTTTATTAGCAGTTAGGCTAAAGTCCTCTTGCATCACAAATGAAATTATTGATGAATCGATTGCAAGAATAATTGTTGGTATAAAGAAGGAAATATCACCATTGAGTGAGGATGAAAAATATCTTACTGCGGTACATGAAGCAGGTCACGCTATAGTTTCTGCTTCCATAAGACCAAATGTTAAGAATTTTTGCATTTCAATTGTTACAAGAGGTGAAGCAGGTGGATATAATTTCTTTGATGAATCTTCTAGAACATATCAGCAAAAAGCCACAATTGAACAAAATATAAAAGTGATGTATGGCGGACGTTGTGCAGAAGAAATTATTCTTGGTGATATTTCTTCCGGAGCTCAGAATGACCTTGAAAGAGCTACAGATTTGATTTATTGTATGGTTATGAATTTTGCTATGACAGAAAGTAAATTGGTTAAAGTTACTAATAGAACAGAATTTAATAATCATATAGAAAAGCAATTTATTAATAAGATGGAAGAGATTAGTAAAAAAGAATATAAAGAAACGTTAGAAATTGTAAAAAAGAACAAGGCGGTTATTTCTAAACTGGCGGCACTTCTTATGGAAAAAGAATATTTATCCGAAATTGAAGTAAGTGCTTTTTTGAGTGAAAACAATATTGCTCATTAATTTATAAAAAGGGGAGTCTGCGTTAATAGCTCCCTTTTTTCATATTATAGGAAATTTCTATTTTGAATGTAGGGATCGGAAACCTTAGGGCGACCCGCGTGGCGAAGCCTCTTTTTATAAATCAATTTCACAGAGTACTCGTATTATAAGTTATTCATATATTACTGTGAAATACTTGTCAAAATAAAAAATGTATTATATAATTGTCAAAAAATAAGGGAGTAGTTAGCATAGTAAAATATGTAATAAAGTCAACATTTTGATAGTATATAGATGGCTTTGTTATTAAATAATGAGACTTGTTTGCAAATATAAATTGCAGACATTGTCTTTTTTTGTATTACAGGCAAATTCTATTTTAGACGTAAGAGACTGGAGATTAGAAGTTTGAACTTAGAGTGAATTATTTGAAAAGTTGCTCTAAGTTCAAACCTCTAAAATCAAACCTCCAACATCTGTTTAATGCATTTTAACCATCAAAAAAATAACAAAAACCCCTTTGCACTAATTTATATTATATAAAATTTACATTTTTATTGTAGGGGCGGGCGTCTCTGCCCGCTCGCGTAGTTAAACCACAAAGAAAGGAGAAAAAATGTTAATATCAGTATTATTAATTATTTTAGGTTTTATATTACTAATAAAAGGAGCAGATTTTCTAGTAGATGGAGCAAGTAGTTTAGCTAGAAAATTTAATATTCCAGATATTATAATAGGATTAACAATAGTTTCAATAGGAACTTCAATGCCAGAGCTATTTGTAAGTTCAACATCTACAATAAATGGTTCCTCAGATATGGCAATAGGAAATATAATAGGAAGTAATTTATGTAATTTATTAATGATATTAGGTATATCTACTATAATAAAACCAGTAAAATTTCAAAAAGAAACTAGACTTATAGAAATACCAACATGTTTAATAATAACTATTATTTTTGCGATATTTTGTAACACCTCAGGAACAATATCGCGAATAGAAGCTATTGTTTTAATTTTTTTATTTGTACTATTTATCATTTATACTATAATTATGGCAAAAAAAGGAAATTCATTTGATGGAAACACTGTTATAGAAATTCAAACTGATGACAAGCCATTATCATTAAAAAAGAGTATTATATTAATTGTGTTAGGTATTGTCGGATTAAAAGTTGGTGGGGATTTTACAGTAGAAAATGCGACTAATTTAGCCAGAATGTTTAGTATAAGTGAAAAAATAATAGGATTAACCATACTTGCAATAGGTACAAGCTTACCAGAACTAGTAACAAGTGTTACAGCAGCAATAAAAGGAAATAGTGATATAGCAATAGGAAATATTATAGGCTCTAATATATTTAATATATTACTTATAATTGGAGTTTCAGCTATAATTTTTCCACTAACATATAACATTACTTATAATATACAAATAGGAATATTAATATTAGCAACAATAATACTATCAATATTTCCGATAATACCACCTAAAAATGAAATGAGTAGATTTAATGGATTAATTTATTTAGCAATATATATTATATATATGATAATTATATTTGTAAGATAGAATAAAAAATGAAAATTATAGAAATTCTGTAGGGAAAGATTACAGGTTACTTGCAAATGTATACTTGATGTCTTGTTATTCCTAAATTTAGAACTATTCTATCTTTATTTTCACCATGCTCAACAAAATCTTTAATTGCATTATATTTTTCCATTTCTTTCATTCTTAATTTTACCTCTTTCATTTTTGCCACCTTTCAGTGATATATTATATTTTATGTTTGGGACATTTTCAAAAATTAATATATAGGATTTTATCAAAAATCAATCATAAAATCTTTTTAATATATAATTTCAAAACTTGAATAATTATATCTAAAATGATATAATTTACAAAGTTAAAAAGAGAGGAATTATTATGCCAAAATTCTTTGTAGAAAATGAGAATATAAAAAGTAATAAAATATATATAACAGAAGATTATAATCATATAAAAAATGTACTTAGAAAAAATGTAGGAGATGAACTAGAGGTTTGTAATAAAAATAACGGAGATAATTTTCTATGTAGCATTTTAAATATATTAAGCGAAGAAATTGAATGTGAAATTATAAAAAAGGTAAAGAGCGAGGCAGAATCAAAATTAAAAGTAACTATTTTTCAAGGGCTACCAAAACAGGAAAAAATGGAGCTTGTAATACAAAAATGTATTGAACTTGGTGCATATGAGTTTGTTCCTTTAGAAATGAAAAATTGTGTGGTTAAATTAAAAGAAAAAGATAAAATAAAGAAAATTGAAAGATGGCAAAAAATTGCCGAAGTTGCTGCAAAACAATGTGGAAGAGATATAGTACCAAGAGTAAATAACATATGTAATATAAACGAAGTAATAAATCAAATGAAAAACTTTGATAGTGTAATTGTAGCATATGAAAATGAAGAAAATTATAGTATAAAAAGTGAAATTAATAAATTAAAACAAAAAGAGAATATTAATAAAGTAGCAATTATAATAGGACCAGAAGGACGGAATAGACAAACAGGAGATACTAAAATTAAAAGAAAATGGAGCAAGCATCGTTACACTTGGAAAACGAATTTTAAGAACAGAAACAGTGGCAATAGCACTAACAAGCATTTTAATGTTTGAATTAGGAGATTTTAATTAAATAAAAAGGAGGCCTTTGTTATGGAAGAAGAAAAAATAATAAATGAAATGGAACAGAAAATTGAGAAAAAAAGAAAAATGCCACAAGAAATAGAAGGTAAATTAAATAAAAAAATATTTGAAAATTTATTAATGGCTATAGTAATTATGTTATATTTTATTTTCTTTATATTTGGAATAAATAATATAGAAATTATTGAATACATAAAATTATTGAAAATATTTACATTAAGTATAGGTGTTTTATCTATAATTGTTTTAGAATATAGCTACAAAAAGGAAAGTGTTAGTTCAATGTATACAGGGATTGAACTAATTGCTTTAGCTATTATAACAATGTTTTGTAAATATATATGTATTATAAACGAAAGTAAGTATATACCATATTTAGCTTTGTTTGCATATGTATTTTCAATATATTACATTTTTAAAGATATAATTATATACAGAAAAACAAAGAAAGAATATTTAAAATCTTTAAATGATATTGAAGAAATTATAAAAAAAGAGAAACCACAAAAAGTAAAAAATACAACAAGAAAAAGAAAGTAGGTGTATATAAATGTTAAAAAGTATGACAGGCTTTGGTAGAGCAAAATACCAAATAGATGGTAGAGAGTACATAGTAGAAATAAAATCTGTAAATTATAAATATTCAGATGTATCAGTTCGATTACCAAGAAATATAAGTTATTTAGAAGAATTTATAAAAAAAGAAGTACTGAAGAATATATCAAGAGGGAAGATTGATGTAAATATAACATTTAATAATTATAGTTCTCTTGGTAAAAATATAAGTATAAATAAAGAAATGGCTGAAATATACATAAAATCGCTTAGAAGATTGGTAGAAGATTATGGAGTAAAAGATGATATTACGGCAATAAATATCTCAAAAATGCCAGAAGTTTTAGAAATAAAAGATGAAGAAGACGAAGAACAAATAAAACAAGAAATAGCAATTCCACTAAAAGAAGCAATTGAAAGTTTTATGAATATGAAAAAGGTTGAAGGAACAAAGCTTGCAGAAGATATGAAAATAAGAATAAATGAAATATCTAAAAAAGTTGATAAAGTTTCTGAACTTTCCACTGGACTTATTAAGGAATATGTAGTAAAATTAGAAGCACGAATAAAAGAAATTTTACAATCTAACGAAGTTGATAAACAAAGGCTAGAACAGGAAGTTGTTATATTTGCAGATAAATGTTCTATTGAGGAAGAAGTTACAAGACTAAAAAGCCATATAGAACAGTTTGAAAGTCTTATACAAGAAAATGAATATAACACAATAGGAAAAAAATTGGATTTTATAATCCAAGAAATGAACAGGGAGACAAACACAATAGGCTCTAAAGCAAATTGCTTAGAAATTACTAATGAAGTTATAAACATAAAAACTGAAATTGAAAATATCAGGGAACAAGTACAAAATATTGAATAGGAGGCCGAAAATGCAATTAATTAATATTGGGTTTGGAAATACAGTTTCAGCAAATAGAATAGTAGCAATAGTAAGTCCAGAATCTGCACCAATAAAAAGAATAGTACAAGAAGCAAAAGAATCTGGAAATGCTATAGATGCAACATGTGGAAGAAGAACAAGAGCTGTAGTTATAATGGATTCAGGACATATAGTTTTATCTGCTGTTCAACCAGAAACTGTTGCAGGAAGGTTAGACAAAGATGAAAAAGAAGAATTAGGAGGAATGTAAAAATGATGGTAAAACCAAGTGTAAACGAATTATTAAAAATAAAAGGTATAGACAACAGATATACTCTAGTTGTTATGGCTGCAAAAAGAGCAAGACAGATTGCTGCAGGAGATAAACCTATGACAAATGTAAAAGAAGAATCACCTGTAACACTTGCAGTAAATGAAATAGCAGAAGGAAAAGTCGAAAAAATATAATAAAAAGGAGTATCATTATGTCAAAAAAACACATAATTTCACTTGGAGGAGAACTTGCAAGTGGAAAAGGTTCAGTTTCTAAAGTTTTAATGGAAAGACTTAAATTTGGAGTATATAAAAATGGAGACTACTTTAGAAAACTTGCAAGAGAAAGTGGAATGGATGTTACAAGCTTTAATATTTATGTAAAAGAACATCCAGAAATAGATAGAAAAATAGAAAATAGTGCAGCAGAATATGCAAAAACACACGACAACTTTATAATAGATGCACGTTTAGGATGGTATGCAGTACCAGAATCTTTTAAAGTTTATCTAAAAGTAGATATAGATGTTGCAGCTAAAAGAGCATTTAATGATGAACTAAGAAAAAGTTCAGAAAACTTTAATACAGTAGAAGAGCAAAAACAAGACTTAATAAAAAGATACTCATTAGAAAACGAAAGATACTGGAACCTATATGGAGTAAGAAAAGAAGACGAATCAAATTACGACTTAGTAATAGATACAACAAACCAAACTCCAGAAGATACAGCAGATGTAATAGAAAGAGAATACAAAAAATGGTTAGAAGCATAGAAGTACTGAATTTAAAAATAAATTAATAAATATGAATGGGCACGATATCCGTGCCTAAAAAACAAATGTATTGTCAACACTACAATATGGAAATAGACCAGATTGTAATTTTTGGAAAGATGATAATCAAACACTTAAATCAATTATAAGCTATGATAAGGAAAAAGGAAAAGTGACAGTAGATGCTAGTTATATAAGAGCTAGTGGCTATGAAATGGGATATCATTATAAATTGTTTTTAATTTACTAATGAATGCAAATTAAAAATAAAAGAGGTTTCGTAAAGCGAGCAGACAGAGATATTGCCCGATAAATACAAATTTTTTTATAAAAGTTTGTTTCACATCATTGACACATATACACAAAACCGAAACTTAAATATAAAAAAAGCATTGAAATAATAAAAAACATATGATAAAATTTTACCAATATTTGAAAGGAGGTGAAAATATGACAAAAGAAGATTTAAATCAAATTGCTATAATAGTAAAAACAGAAGTTGGAGGCTTACGAGACGAAATGAATCAGAGATTCAAAGAACAGGAAGAAAAACTTGATAAAAAATTGGATCAAAGATTCCAAGAACAAGAAGAAAAATTCTATAGAAGAATTGACCAAAGAATTTCAGATCAAATGACTTATTTTGAAGAAAAATATGGAAGAGATTTTGCATTAGCTGTTGAATGCTTAAATAGCAAAAGCGAAACAGAAGATATTCAAAATCAAAGATTAAGCGTTTTAGAAAAGTCAAATAATATTAATTCAGCTGCAATTTTTAATCATGAAGAAAGAATAAACTACTTAGAGAAAACATTACAAATTCAGGTATCTAAATAAAAGTCTAAAAAAGAGGGCATATCTATTATTTTTATGGGAAAAGTAATAAATATGTCCTCTTTTCATATTAATATTAAAAATTATAAAAAACACTTTATATTTTTTTAATTTTGTAATATAATGACAGTGTGAAAAAATAAGTTATATAAGGAGGACTTTAAAATGTCTGAATATAATAGTAAAAGAGAAAATGAAAAAAATAGAACACACACTCATGAAGCAAATAAAAAAATAAAAGAAAAAAATAATAAAGTAAAAGGAAACAAAAAGAATAATCATACAAAAGCAAAAAAAGTAATAAAAGTTTGTGTAATAGCATTACTTGCTTTAATTATTATTTCAATAGGAGTAATTGCAGGAGCTTTTTTTGGACTATTTGGAGATGACTTTAAAATTAGCAAGGATGATTTAACTTTAAGTAGTGTAAATGCAACGGCATATGATAAAGATGGAAATCTAATTGCAGAACTTTCAAAAGATGAGAAAAGAAAAGTTATTACCATAGACGAGATGAACAAATATTTACCAAAAGCCTTTGTGGCAATTGAAGACGAAAGATTTTATGAACACCATGGAGTAGATTTAAAAAGAACAACGGCTGCAACAGTAAATTATATTTTTAAAGGTGGAAGCTCATCATTTGGTGGAAGTACAATAACACAACAATTAGTAAAAAATCTAACACAAGATAAAGATAGATCAGGAATTGCAGGAATTTTAAGAAAAGTAAAAGAAATGTCTAAAGCATACCAAGTAGAACAAATGCTTACAAAAGAACAAATACTAGAATTATACTTAAACTTAATTGGACTTGGAGGCCAAGCATATGGTGTTGAAACAGCATCACAATTATACTTTAATAAATCAGCAAATGAATTAAGTCTAGCAGAATGTGCATATTTAGCAGGAATAAATAATTCACCAAGTTTATATAAGCCATTTAGCGATTCACAAGATCAAAAAGATAAAATAATAAAAAGAACACAAACAGTTTTAACAAAAATGCATGAATTAGGATATATAGATAGTGATGAAGAATATAACAATGCTATGAAAGAAGTAGAAAATGGTTTAGCATTTAAAAAAGGAAATATAAATTCAAATTCGGGACATTCTTATCATACAATTGCAGCTCTTCAACAAGCTAAACAAGATTTAATGGAGAAAAATGGATGGAGTGCTGAAATGGCTGAAATTCAATTATATACAAAAGGATATAAAATTTATACAACACAAGATTCAACAGTTCAAGGCGCAATGGAAAATGAGTTTAAAAAAGATAAATATATTGTAAAATCTAGAAAAAATAAAGATGAAGACACAGGCGAGTATAAGCATTCGCAAGCTGCAATGGTAATAATAGACCATACAACAGGTCAAGTTGTTGGAACAGTTGGAGGATTAGGTGATGATGCTTTTACATATGGGCTAAATAGAGCTACTCAATCAAAACGTCAAACAGGTTCTTCAATGAAACCTCTTGCAGTTATTGCACCAGCAGTTGAAGAAAAAATAATAACTCCTGCAACAGTATATGATGACTGTGAAACAAGTTTTGGAAATTATAAACCTAAAAACTACTATAGTGGATATAAGGGATTATCAACAGTTAGAGATGCAATAGAAATATCTCAAAATATTATACCATTAAAAATAATGGCTGAATTAACACCACAAAAATCTATAGAGTACTTAAAGAAAATGGGAATTTCATCTATGGTTACAAGTCAAGATAGCAAATCTGCAAATGATGAAAACTTATCAATGGCATTGGGAGGATTAACTAAGGGAGTTAGCCCATTAGAAATGGCGGCAGCATATGCAACAATAGCGAACGGTGGAGAATACATTGAACCAATCTTTTATACAAAAATAGAAGACAAGAGTGGAAATATAGTAATAGAAAAAGAGCAAAAGAAAGAAAGAGTACTTTCAGAACAAGCAGCATATATAACAAAAAGTATATTAAATCAACCTGTTGTTGGAAACAAAGGAACAGCAACATATTGTGCAATATCTGGAATGGATGTATGTGCTAAAACAGGTACAACAAATGATGATTATGATAGATGGCTTTGTGAATTTACACCTTATTATACAGCTGCAACTTGGTATGGATATGATGACCAAGAAACAGTTCACTATTCTGGAAACCCTGCAGGAAAAATAAGTTCAGCAATTTTCAAAGAAATACATAAAAATCTTGAAGGAAAATCATTTAAAGAGCCAACTGGAATAGTTACAGCAACAATATGCAAAGATACAGGCTTACTTCCAGCAGCAGGATGTACCAATACTGTAACAGATATATTTATAAAAGGAACTGTTCCAACAGATACATGTAGTTCAGGAACTGTAATAGAAATATGTAAAGAAACAAATAAAATAGCAACAGAATTTTGTCCAGAAAAAGAATCTAGAAGATTTGGAGGATTGCCAGAAAAAGAATCAAAATATAACGGAAAACTATGGAATTCAAATATTTCTGGTTCAGCTTCAGCACCAAAAGAAACTTGCAATGTTCATACCTCACCAACAAATACTGTGGAAAATAATACAACAGTTGAAACACCACAAACAAGTGGAGTATCTGTTCCAAATGTTATAGGAGAATCAGTTACAAGTGCTAAATCAAAATTAGAAGGATTGAAACTAAAAGTAGAGATAAAATATGATTCAGATGCAAATAAAGAGGATGGAGTAGTTTTAAAACAAAGTATAAAATCTGGAACAACAGTTGATGAAAACTCTAAAATTATATTAACAGTTAATAAGAAAAATAATACAACAGGAGGAAATACAACAAATAATACAGACACAGGGAATACAACTGTTGATGGCACAGAAAATTAATAAAATAAAAGGCGGAAAAAATCCGCCTTAAATTATAATATAAGGAGGTATTATGGATTTATTTTTTTATAATACATTAACAAGAAAAAAAGATTTATTTAAGCCATTAGAAAAAAGAGAGGTAAAAATATATTCATGTGGACCAACAGTATATAAAGATGCAACAATTGGAAATATGAGAACAAATATATTTCAAGACACATTAAGAAGAACTTTAGAATACAATGGATATAAATTGAAACATGTAATGAATATAACAGATGTAGGACATTTAGTTTCAGATGCAGATGAAGGCGAAGATAAAATGATAAAATCTGCAAAAGAAGAAGGAAAAACACCATTAGAAATTGCAGAATATTATACAAAAAAATTTTTTAACGATTTAGATAGATTAAATATCCAAAGACCAGAAATTATATGTAAAGCTACGGAACATATTGAAGATATGCTAAATTATGTAAAAAAATTAATAGAAAATGGTTATGCTTATGAAACATCAACTGCTATTTATTTTGATGTATCTAAATTAGATGAGTATGGAATTTTATCTGGAATAAATTTAAGAGAACAAAAAAATGGGGCAAGAGTTGAAGTAGATAAAGAAAAGAAAAACCCATATGATTTTGCATTATGGATAAAAGCACCAGAAAATCACTTAATGAAATGGGAAAGTCCATGGGGACTAAGCTACCCAGGGTGGCATATAGAATGTTCTGCAATGAGCCAGAAGTATTTAGGAGAAGTTTTTGACATACATACAGGAGGAATAGATTTAATTCCAACTCACCACGAAAATGAAATAGCACAAAGTAAAGGATATTCAGGAAAAATTCCAGCAAACTACTGGATGCATGGAGAATATTTACTTATAAATGGCGGAAAAATGTCAAAAAGTCTAGGAAATGTATATTTATTGCAAGATTTAGTAGATAGAGGATATAACCCACTTGTATATAAAATGTTTTGCTATACAACTGTGTATAGAAAGAAATTGAACTTCACGTGGGAAGCTATGGACTCTGCAAAAATAGCATTAGAAAGATTAAAAGAAGCATATCAAAAACATTTAAAAGGAGAAGAAAAAATAGAAGAAAAAAACATTACTGAGTATGAAGAAAAATTTCATATCGCAATAAATGATGACTTAAATATGCCATCTGCTATGAGCATAGTATGGGAAGTTGCAAAAGAAACAAGAAAGTCAAAAGATTTTGCAAAACTACTTGAAAAATTTGATACAGTACTTGGACTAGAAATTAGTAAAAATGAAAAAAAAGAAAAATTACCAGAAAAAATAGAAAAATTAATTCAAGAAAGAAAAGAAGCAAGAAAAAATAAAAATTGGGAAAAATCTGATGAATTAAGAGACTTAATTCAAAGTAAAGGATACATAGTAAAAGATACAAAAGAAGATATGATAGTAAATAAAATGTAAAAAGGAGAAATTGTTATGGCTAATATAAAAGTAGATTTAAAATATTCAGGAATAGAACAAACACAAATACAAGAATATGAAAAAGATATAATAAGAATACATGAAAGCTTTTATTTAAAAGAAAAAATCGATTCAGAATTTTTGGGTTGGCTATCATTGCCAACAAATTACAATAGAGAAGAATTCTCTAGAATAAAAAAAGCAGCAAATAAAATAAAAAATGATTCAGATGTATTAGTAGTAATAGGAATAGGTGGTTCATATTTAGGCGCAAGAGCAGTTATAGAAGCTTTAACAAATACATTTACAAACTCAATTTTAGATGATGATTCAAAATTTCCTAAAATAATATTTGTAGGAAACAATATGAATCCAGATTACATAAATGATGTTATAGAATTTATTGAAGATAGGGATTTTTCAATTAATGTAATATCAAAATCTGGAACAACAACAGAACCAGCCATAGCATTTAGAATATTTAGAGAATGCTTAGAAAACAGATATGGAATAGCAGAAGCAAGAAGCAGAATTTATGTTACAACAGATAAGCAAAAAGGAGCATTAAAACAACTTGCAGATGAAGAAGGATACGAAAAATTTGTAGTACCAGACAATGTAGGGGGAAGATATTCAGTACTTACAGCGGTAGGACTTCTTCCAATTGCAACGGCAGGAATTAACATAGACAAATTAATGGCAGGAGCATTAGAGGCACAAGAAAAATATGCAGACAGTAATTTAAAATATAACGAATGTTATCAATATGCAGTTGCAAGAAATATTCTATATAAAAATAAGAAAAACATAGAAATATTAGTAGACTATCAACCAAAATTACACTATTTTATAGAATGGTGGAAACAACTATATGCAGAAAGCGAAGGAAAAGAAAATAAAGGAATATTTCCAACAGGAGCAGAATTTACAACAGACTTACATTCAATAGGTCAATACATACAACAAGGAAGACGTAATTTATTTGAAACTGTGTTAAATATAGAAAAAAATAATACAGATATACGAATAAAAGCAGACGAAGATAACTTAGATGGATTAAACTATTTAAAAGGAAAGACAATAGACTATGTAAATAAAACCGCTATGAAAGCAACAATAAAAGCACATGTAGATGATGATGTACCCAATATTTTAATAAATATAGAAAAATTAAACGAAGAAACAATAGGTCATTTAATATATTTCTTTGAACTTGCATGTGCAATGTCAGGAAGTTTACTAGGAGTAAATCCATTCAATCAACCCGGAGTAGAAAAATACAAAACAAATATGTTTCAAATGTTAGAAAAGCCAGGTTACACAAAATAAATTAACATTTATAATTAAAAAACATAATTATAAAACAATTTAATATCGTGAATAATAAATGGCAAACGCTGTAGGTGGTCGACGCCTCTGTCGACCCGCAATATAAAAAAATGCAAAAAATGTCAGACATTGTAGGGGCGGACGCCTCTGTCCGCCCGTAAAAAAAGATAAAATAAATCTTAAATATAATTTTGTCTTGTAAAAATAAATGTTAAACATTGTAGGGGTCGGCGTACCTAAAGGTATAACGGATTTGTAATCTCACATCCGTTCGAACAACTCCGTAATGCTCGACGACCCGCAAAAACAAAAAATTTAGGTGAATAAAAGATGATGTTAGATTTAGTAGAAATAACACCAAGGAAGTTGAATATAAAAAAAATAATCATTACAATAATAATTATAATACTAATTATTGCAATGAGTATTACTGGTGTTATAGCACATAAAAATGCAAAAAAAGAAAAATTAAATAATAAAGAAAAAATTATAGAATCAAAAATAATTGAAAAAGAAAAATCATATGCTCATATGGTAGAATTTGAGGAACCAAAAAAGCAAACTCAAGATATAAGAGAACAAATTAGTAGCATATATCATTCAGAAACTAAAAGAGTGTTTTTAACTTTTGATGATGGACCTTCAAAAACAGTAACTCCGCTTATTTTAGATTTATTAAAGCAAGAAAATATAAAGGCTACGTTCTTCTTACTTGGAAGTAGAGTTGAATTATGCCCAGATATTGTAAAAAGAGAATATAATGAAGGACATTATATAGCAAATCATGGATATAGCCATAATTACACAAGTATATATCAAACACCTCAAAGCGTTGTTGATGAATTTAATGCAACGGAAAGTGCAATAAAAAATGCACTAGATAATCAAGAATATAGTTCACATTTATTCAGATTTCCAGGAGGAATGCCAGGTGGAAAACATGCTCAATTAAAAAAAGAAGCAGCAGAAATTTTGGAACAAAATGGAGTGGCGCACTTAGATTGGAATGCACTTACCTCAGATGCGGCAGGAGCAAAAACAAGTGAAGAAATGTTGCAAAATGCAATAAGCACAATAGGTGAAAAAAATAGTGTAGTAATTTTAATGCATGATGCAGGAGATAAAATACTAACCTACGAAATGCTACCAAATCTAATATCATACTTACGTGAAAAAGGATACGAATTCAAAAATATATACGATTTACTAGAATAGGAAAATAAAATGGATGGAATTGTAATAATAAATAAAGAAAAAGAATATACATCACACGATGTAGTTGCAAAAGTAAAAAAAATATTAAACGAAAAAAAAGTAGGTCATACCGGAACACTTGACCCAAATGCAACTGGAGTATTACCAATATTGTTAGGAAAAGGAACAAAACTTTCTAAATATTTAATAAATCATAATAAAATATATGAAGCAACCTTAAAACTAGGAGAAAAAACAGATACTGCAGATATTGAAGGTAAAATAACAGAAGAAAAAGATGTAAAAAAAGAAAATTTATCTCAAGAAAATGTAACTAAAGTTTTAAAAGAATTTATTGGAAAAAGCAAACAAGTACCACCAATGTATTCAGCAATAAAAGTAAATGGAAAAAAGCTATACGAATATGCAAGAAAAGGACAAACAATAGAAATTAAGCCACGAGAGATAGAAATTTATGGTATAGAATTACTAAATATAAATAATAATGAAATTTCATTCAAAGTTCATTGCTCAAAAGGAACATATATTAGAACTTTATGTGAAAATATAGCAGAAAAGCTTGAAACAGTTGGATATATGAAAGAATTAAAAAGAATTGAAGTTGGAGAGTTCAACATAAAAAATGCTATAACCTTAAAAGAATTAGAAAGCAAAAAAGGAAAAGCTCTAATATCAATAGAAGAATTTTTAAAAGATAAACAACTAATTAATTTAAATAGCAAGAAAGTAAAACTGTTTTTAAATGGAGTAAATTTAGAGTTTAAGTTAGAAGATGGAATATACAGAATTTATAATGAAAAAAATGAATTTATAGGAACAGGAACAATAAAAAGTAATGTATTAAAAAGAGATATAATAGTTTGACAAATATAAGGTTAAATATTAAAATATAATTCGAAAATTAGAAAGGATTTGAAATTAATGGATATAAATGAAAAAATAAAAATAACTTTAAAAGGTGTAGCAGACCATACAGAAACATCAGAAATAATAAAAAAATTTGAGACAGCAGAAAAAGAAAATAGACCTTTAAGAATAAAATTAGGTCTTGACCCATCTGCTCCAGATATACACTTAGGACATGCTGTTGTTTTAAGAAAAATAAAACAATTACAAGACTTAGGTGCAGAAGCAATAATAATAATTGGTGACTTTACTGGAATGATAGGAGATCCAACAGGAAAATCAAAAACAAGAAAACAACTTACAAAAGAGCAAGTTGAAGAAAATGCACAAACCTATAAAGAACAAATATTAAAAATATTAGACAAAGACAAAACAGTAGTAAAATTTAATAGTGAATGGCTTGGAAAAATGGACTTTAGAGACGTAATAAACTTATCTTCAAAATGCACAGTAGCAAGAATGTTAGAAAGAGATGATTTCAAAAAAAGATATGAAACAGGAAAACCAATATCTGTTCACGAATTTTTCTATCCATTAATGCAAGCTTACGATTCTGTTGCAATTAAATCAGATATAGAACTTGGAGGAACAGACCAAACTTTTAACGTTCTTATGGGAAGAAATATACAAAAAGACTTTGAACAAGAACCACAATTAACATTATTTATGCCTTTACTAGAAGGATTAGATGGTGTAGAAAAAATGAGTAAAAGTCTTGGAAACTACATAGGAATTAATGAAGATGCAAATACAATGTATGAAAAATGCATGAAAATACCAGATGAATTAATAATAAAATATTATAATTTATGTACAGACGAACATCCAGATGACGTTGAAAAAGTAGAAGAAAGACTAAAAAATGGAGAAAATCCAAGAAATATAAAAATGGAATTAGCTGAAATAATAACAAAACTATATCATACAGAAGAAGAAACACAAAATGCAATAGAACATTTTAAATCTGTATATCAAAAACAACAAGCACCAGAAGATATAGAAGAAATAGAAGTAGAAAAAGCAGAAAATTTAGGAACAAGTTTATTAAATGCAATACTTGCAACAAAAAAATATGCATCAAAAGGTGAAATAAGAAGACTATTTATGCAAGGTGCAGTAAAAATAAACAACGAAAAAGTAACAGAAATAAACAGTATAACAGAACTAGAAAACGGAGCAATTTTACAAATAGGAAAAGGCGTATTCTTAAAAATTACAATAAAATAACATTATAATAAAATTAATGTAAAACACTGTAGGGGCGGACGCCTCTGTCCGCCCGTAAATATAAAATTAACAAATTCAAAGGAAGATGAAAAATGAAAAAACAATGTTTAGTAATAGGACTTGGAACATATGGTATGAATGTAGCCAAAAAACTAGAAGACTCAAACATAGATGTATTAGCAATAGACAAAAATATGAAAATAGTAGAAAAAGCAGCAAAATTCGTAACAAAAGCAATATGTTTAGATGTAACATCATTAGATGCATTTGAAAGCTTACCAATAAAAGACTTCGATGTAGCCGTTGTTGGAATAGGCGAAGATATATCTGCAAGCATAATAACATGCTTAGCTTTAAAAGAAGCAGGAGTAAACTATATAATAGCAAAAGCAGGAGATAAAATACATAAAAGAATACTAAGCAAATTAGAAGTAAATGAAGTTGTTCTGCCAGAAGAGTATTTAGGAAAATTAACAGCAAGAAGTATAATAGAAAACGAAAAATAAATAAAAAACTTTCAAATTAAAATAAGACTAATGTCAAACAATGTAGGGGTCGGCGTACCTAAAGGTATAACGGATTTGTAATCTCACATACGTTCGAACAACTCCGAAATGCCCGACGACCCGCCATATGAAATATAAAAGAGAAATAAAAAAGGAGAGATAAACTGATGAAAAACGTTGAGGCTCTAGAGAGA
>JABLTO010106648.1_pt1 | contig 31126 bp, 27 predicted proteins | sample 7160091 | NCBI WGS metagenome assembly JABLTO01 (sample SAMN14651225, study PRJNA627086) | human gut metagenome | isolation source: feces | host: Homo sapiens
CAATGTACTCAAAAAGTTCAATGTGACCGTGACAAAATCCGATGTGGAAACGGGAACGGAACAGGGCGACGCTTCTCTTGCAGGTGCGGTTTACGTTATTTACAAGGGCGAAGAACTCATTGACACCTATACGACGGACGGAAACGGACAGTTTACAAGCAAGTATTATATCTGCGGCGACGATTGGACGGTAAGAGAGCTTACACCGTCCGAGGGCTACTTGCTCGACCCGACCATAAAATGCAAAAGCGAATTGACCGACTAATGGATATGCGAATGGACGGAGAAATTACCGCAGATGTGTTCATGAAGCAAAGCACCGAAACGCAGATGAAGATTGACTCCTTAAAAGATGAAATCGAAGCATTGATGCCGAAGAAGGAAGAAACCGTCATAAATTACAGCGAGAAGCTGGAAATGCTCCGTTTTGCTCTTTCTCAGTACAATGCTCCCGAATACTTTGAAAACGGAATCCCCGAAAGCGTTATTGATGCCTATGTTGAGAAAATCGTTGTTTTTGAAGACCATTTTGAATGGTATCTGCGATTCGGCGGAAATGACCCGCTGAAATGCCATGTAAACGGCAAGGAAGATGCAAACCCCGAGGTGATCTTCGGGGACTCTTCCTCATCACTAACCGAATTAGAGAAACACAGGCTGCAATAAACGAAGGAAAGAACTAAGCTATACCTTTTGGTTTGACTTTGTTCTGACTGTCGGCGATGCAAAAGCATTCCTGCGTGGCGACTCGGCAAAAATGCGAGTTTGCAGGTGGAATGACATCACCGTCAAAGTGTATATCTAACCCGAAAAGGCAGGTCCCAAAACCTGCCTTTTCTTTTTTGTTTTGAAAAACGGCCCTGTCTGCTTGAAATCGGTGCGGACGAGGCTTTTTGTTTTTGCCGTGCTTTTTACCGATTGATTTAGGATTTCCGCAGTGCGCCTGCTTTAAAACGGCAACTCGGCGCATGGAAAAAATCACAATATTTTTAGTAAATCATCTATATTATATATTGACATTTAACAATGCAAAATGTATTATAATTACAGCGGTAACGCTTTAATTTAAGGAGGAATTGTTATAAAAAAAGCAATTGCGTTTTTACTGTGCCTGTGTCTTTTCGCCGCGGCTTTGCCCGTTTGCGCCGAGCAAAGCTCTTTTCCGGAATACACATATGATAACAGCTTTCTTTTGACGGTCGAGTCGTCGGAAAACAAAGTTTACACGGCCGATGATTTTCCAGATATTTATAATGTGATTTCATTAAAGACGGTTTCCAAAATTCAAAAAGAGGACGGTTCGTTTGAATATGTTCTCATGTTTGTTATAGATGACTTTAATATGGACGAGCAAAAGGCGATTTTTGAAAAATACGGAGACAAAGCGAGCAAAAATTATTACGCCGAGGACTATGCCCAAAAAAGCTCATATATAACCCTTTCCGACAATGAGATATATCTTCCTGTCGGAGAAAAAGGGAAGGTTGAAGTGACCGATTTTTTCATTGATAAAAACGAGACAGAGACCTTGGGAATTGATTTTTCTTTTGATTTCGGTGTTTATCCGTATTATGAGCTTACCTTGGATACATTTGAAAAATACGGCATTGGACCTTTTCATGCCGGCGAACCGCAGTATGACGAGTCTATAACGTCATACGGACCGTGTCACGGGTTTACTTCCGGCGTCTTTTTCAACGAACCGTGTGCTGTCGGTGAAGTTGATTATAAAGTTGATATTATCGATGCCGCCGATCGGCTGAGCAAGGCCGAAGGCATATATTCTGTGCAGCCTTTTTTCCGAAACGACAGAATCGAAAAGGACGCGCCGCTTTCTTCTTCAAACACCGAATGGTGTTTCGGCGACGGGTCGGAAAACGGTGATTATATTGAACTTTCGGACAATATTGTTTCGGGAAAAGACACCTTTGCCGAATTTACCGGTGTAAGGCCGGGCACGTCGGTTTTGAAACTTGAATCCAAGTACAGAGAGAATGTGACCGAAAGCTCCTGCACCGTTCATGTATATCTCGGCGGAGACGTTAACCAAAACGGAGAGGTCACCGTGACCGACGCACTGCTTGCCCTGCAGAGCACGGTGGGAAAGGTTGAGCTTTCAAAAGTCCAAACCCTTTCGGGCGATATGAACGGCGACGGAAAAATCTCTGTGGACGACGCCCTTGTGATTCTTCAAATGTCGGTTGGGAAATAGAGTTTGTGACATCATGTCAAATGTACCGAACGAATGTGTTTGTGTTTATGATGTGGAATTTTGACTTTGTTAAGGAGGAGCTGTTATGAAAAAATCGTTGCATTGATGACTGCTTTGTGCATGGCAGCAGTACCGCTCTCGGCGGCTGCCGACGGAGACCCGATCGAGGAAAGCTTTGAAAACAGCGTGATTTACAGCGTTTATGACAGCGAAAAACGAACCTTTGCGCCCGACGATTTTGAAAATGTAAAGTGCGAAAAGGCCGAGGTCATAAGCATGGAGAAAAACGACGACGGCACATATGATTATAAGCTCCTTTTGACGGCGGGTATAAATACGACCTTATATGCAATTTCGACGGCGATTTTGATGAAGTTGTTACCGAACTTTCACAATATTCCGACATCTATTCGGTGTCGAGAAACATTTATGCCGACGATTATTTTAAGGGTGAACTCGGTCTTAAATTCAACAAGGATGAAATTTTTGTGCCGCTCGGGGGAACGGCCGACCAGTTTTACACCGTTAAACAGGAAATTATGCCCGAGCTTTTGACTCCCTATGCCGTCGAGATAGCAGTCGACCCGCAAAAGCTCGATCTTTCGTCGCTCTCCGAGGAACAGCTTTCGGCTCTTGACATCACCGATATGTTCTATCCTGAGGAAACGGGTTTTGAATTTTATCAAAACAGAGAATACAAGGTTGCCCGTTATGACAACACGGTTATAAAGGGAGGTAAAAGCGAAAGCGGAAAATACTTCCTTTATGTGGGCTTGAAAAACGAAATTTACAACCAAGAGATGTTAAAAAAATATATCAAAGACGGCAAATTTGACTTTCCCGCATACATCGACAGATTGGTTAAAAACGACGGCGTTGTTGCCGCCGAGATACTTTATGACGACCGAAAGCTCGGAAATGATTTTATAACCGAATATTGGGAAGTGTCCGATGAAAATATTGTTTCCATGACGCTGTCGGGCGGAAAGCCCTCGGTGGAGGGCCGCGACGATATTTTCTATGAGCAGACGGCTACCCTTAAGGGCCTCAAGGTAGGAGATACTGCCGGAACGGTTGTCAGAGGCAGCATACATCGATTCGGTATTCACGTTTATCTGCCCATGGACGTTAACGTTGACGGGCGGGTGTCGGTGACCGACGCTTTGACGGTTCTTCAAAATTCGGTGGGAAAAATCGAAATTGAGCCCGAAACGGTGCCCTATTATGCAGCGGATGCAGACGGTGACGGCCGCATATCTGTGACCGACGCGCTTGTTGTTTTGCAGAGCACGGTTGAGCCGCAGGCGGTTTAATAAAAGCAGGCTTCGTTTGCGGATTTTGCAGCGGTTTCTCGAATGATTTCGTCGTATAAAATACGCATAAGCCTTGTGAAATGCACGCTGAGCAAAGGCTGTGCGGGCGGCAGGAAACAAGGCGCCGCCGACGGATTTTTTTCGGGCTTTGCGCTCTGATCGAAAAAGAAAAAAACAGAAAAAGACGGGGGAGGCGGCCTTTGCGCCCTTTCCCGTCTTTTTTAAAATCACTCCTTTACGCGGAAATGCGTTGTTTTTCGGCTTTTTCTTTTAAAAAATCCGCGGCAAACTATTTACATTCGAAAAAAAAAATGATATTATATACATTGGTTTTATACTACTATAATTTGAATTCTTATAGAGAGGAAGATAAAATATGTCCAGAAAAACAAAAACCATGGACGGTAACAGCGCTGCCGCGTATGTATCATACGCCTTTACAGACGTTGCGGCTATCTACCCCATAACTCCTTCGTCCAACATGGCCGAAGAGACCGACAAAATGTCGGCTGCCGGTCAGAAAAACCTGTTCGGCCAGGAAGTTAAGGTTGCCGAAATGCAGTCGGAGGCGGGCGCTTCCGGTGCCGTGCACGGTTCTCTTGCCGCCGGTGCCCTCACCACCACCTACACCGCGTCTCAGGGACTTCTTCTGATGATCCCCAATATGTATAAAATGGCGGGCGAGCTGCTCCCCGGCGTAATTCACGTTTCGGCCCGTGCTCTTGCAAGCCATGCACTTTCCATTTTCGGCGATCATTCGGATATTTATGCATGCCGTCAGACCGGTTATGCCATGCTATGTTCCAACAACCCCCAGGAGGTTATGGATCTCGGCGCCGTGGCTCACCTTTCTGCCATTAAGGGCAGAGTGCCCTTCCTCCATTTCTTCGACGGTTTCCGCACCTCTCACGAAATTCAGAAGGTTGCGGTTTGGGATTATAAGGACCTCGACGAGCTTCTCGACCATGACGCCGTGAACGCATTCCGTCGTCGCTCCCTCAACCCCGAGCATCCCGTTCAGCGCGGAACCGCACAGAACCCCGATATTTTCTTCCAGGCAAGAGAGGCCTCCAACGTTTATTATGACAAGGCTGTCGGTGTTGTTGAGGATTATATGAAGGCTGTCAACGCAAAGCTCGGCACCAAATATAAGCTCTTTAACTACTACGGCGCAAGAGACGCCGAAAAGGTCATCATCGCTATGGGTTCGGTATGTAACACCATCGAAGAGACCATTGATTATCTCAACAAAAACGGCGAAAAGGTCGGCCTTATCAAGGTTCACCTCTATCGTCCCTTCTCGGTTAAGCATCTGCTTGCCGCCATGCCCAAAACCGTTAAGAAGATAAGCGTTCTCGACCGTACCAAGGAGCCCGGCTCCATCGGCGAGCCCCTTTATCTCGACATTGTTGCCGCTCTTAAGGATACCAAGTTCTCCGATGTTCCCGTTTACACCGGTCGTTACGGCCTCGGCTCCAAGGACACCACTCCTTCTCAGATCATCGCCGTTTACCGCAACATGGACGCAAAGTCCCCTAAAAAGCGCTTCACCATCGGCATCGAGGACGACGTTACCAAGCTTTCTCTTAAGGAGAAGGAGCATCCCGACACCACCCCCAAGGGAACCACTTCCTGCAAATTCTGGGGTCTCGGTTCGGACGGTACCGTCGGCGCCAACAAAAACTCCATTAAAATCATCGGCGACAACACCGACCTTTACGCCCAGGGATATTTTGCCTACGACTCCAAAAAGTCGGGCGGCGTTACCATTTCCCACCTGAGATTCGGTAAAAAGCCCATAACCTCCACCTATTACATCAACCAGGCCGACTTTGTCGCCTGCCACAACCCCTCCTATGTCGACAAATACGACATTGTAGAGGACATCAAAAAGGGCGGTACATTCCTGCTTAACTGCTCCTGGACCGGCGAAGAGCTTGACAAGCACCTTCCCGCCAAGATGAAGCAGTATATCGCCAAGAACGACATCAAGTTCTACACCATCGACGCTACCCACATCGCCATGGAGCTCGGCCTCGGAAACCGCACCAACACCATTCTTCAGGCCGCGTTCTTCGCTCTTTCCAAGATCATTCCCGCCGACAAGGCCGTTACCCTCATGAAGGAAGCCGCCACCAAGTCCTACGGCAAGAAGGGCGAAAAGATCGTTGCCATGAACCATGCTGCCATCGACCGCGGAATCAACGGTTTCTCCAAGGTGACCGTTCCCGCCGCATGGAAGACCGCAACCGACGAGGCCGTTGTTAAAGAGGCTGTTGCCGAGACTCCCGTGCTTAAGGAATATGAGGAAAAAATTCTTGCTCCCGTCAATGCACAGCGCGGAGACAAGCTTCCCGTTTCCACCTTTGTTGACTCGGCCGACGGAACCGTTCCTCTCGGCAGCGCCGCTCTCGAAAAACGCGGTATCGCCGTCAATGTTCCTAAGTGGGTTCCCGAAAATTGTATTCAGTGTAACTTCTGCTCCTATGTCTGTCCCCACGCCGTAATCCGTCCGGTCGCCATGACCGAGGAGGAGGCCGAGAAGGCTCCCGAGAGCATGAAGATGAAGGATATGACCGGTCTTCCCGGCATGAAATTTGCCATGACCGTTTCGGCTCTCGACTGCACCGGCTGCGGCGTTTGCTCGCAGGTCTGCCCCGGAATGAAGGGCAACAAGGCTCTCGAGATGCAGCCCCTCGACACTCAGCTTAGTGAGCAGGAGGGTTACTACTACGGTCAGAAGCTGCCCAAGAAGGCAGAGGTTGCCGCCAAATTTGCCGACACCACCGTTAAGGGCAGTCAGTTCAGACAGCCGCTGCTCGAGTTCTCGGGCGCTTGCGCGGGCTGCGGAGAGACTCCCTATGCCAAGCTTGCAACCCAGCTCTTCGGCGACAGAATGTATATCGCCAATGCCACCGGCTGCTCCTCAATTTGGGGCGGTTCGGCTCCCTCAACTCCCTACACCGTCAACGAAAAGGGTCACGGCCCCGCATGGGCAAACTCCCTCTTTGAGGACAATGCGGAGTACGGTTTCGGCATGATGCTTGCCAACAAGACCCTCCGCGAGCGTCTTGCACATCATGCACAGTATATTCTCGACAATTCCGACAACGACGCCTTAAAGGCCGCCGCAAAGGATTGGATGGAGACCATGGACGACGGCGTGAAGAACGCTCCCGCCGCAGAGGCCTTCAAGGCCGAGCTTGCCAAGAGCGACTGCAAGTGCGACGCTGTCAAGGAGCTTAAAGAAAATTCCGACTATCTCGCCAAGAAGTCCATGTGGATTTTCGGCGGAGACGGCTGGGCTTATGACATCGGCTTCGGCGGACTCGACCACGTTATCGCCCAGAACGAGGATGTCAACATTCTCGTGTTCGATACCGAGGTTTATTCCAACACCGGCGGACAGGCTTCCAAGTCCACTCCTACCGGCGCCGTTGCTCAGTTTGCCGCCGCAGGTAAGCAGGTCAAGAAGAAGGACCTTGCCGCAATCGCCATGAGCTACGGTTATGTTTATGTGGCTCAGGTTGCCATGGGCGCCGACTACAATCAGTGCCTTAAAGCCTTCCACGAGGCCGAGAGCTATCACGGCCCCTCCATCATCATTGCCTACGCTCCCTGCATCAACCACGGTATCCGCAAGGGCATGGGCGCAAGCCAGGCCGAGGAAAAGGCCGCCGTTCAGGCAGGTTATTGGTTCAACTTCCGTTATGACCCCCGCAAGGCCGATAAGGGAGAGAACCCCTTCCACCTTGATTCCAAGGCTCCCTCCGCTTCCTATGACGACTTTATTCACGGTGAGGTTCGTTACACCTCCCTTGAAAGAGCCTTCCCCGAGCGCGCCAAGGAGCTCTTTGCCGAGGCGGAAGAGACCGCCAAGGAGAAATACGAGCATCTCGTTAAACTCAGCGAGACCAAATAATTTTTCCCGCAACACAAAGCAGCGTTTCGTCAAAAGCGAAACGCTGTTTTTTATAACAAAAACCCGCCGAAACAATCGACGGGCATATTTTTGCGTTGTCGTCATACGGCCGCTATATGCGGGAGACCGCCGCCTTATATTCTTCAAAGCTGTAAAGGGCGTTTACTGTTTCAAGAAGGGCGTTGGCGCTCATTCTCTCGGGAAGGCCGAGCTCCTTTAAAAGCCGAGTCCTCTTTGCCTTGCTGTCGGCTCCTCCCGAAATTCCGTCCTCGAAAAGGTCGGATTTTAAGACCTTTTTGGCGTTCGGATTTGTCTTTTGCTCAACAATTCCCGCCTTTTTAAGGGCGTTTTCGAGAAGCTCGCGGTCCATTCCCTCAACGCCCAGCTTTCCCTCCTTTGAGGGGGCGGATTTCCTTTTTTCCTTGCCGAAAACGTCGGGAATAAAGACGTTTTTTATCTCGCCCTCAGAGACAAAGCCTTTTATGTGGGAGCGTATGAGAAATCCCGCGCTGTCGCTGTCGGTGAGAATTATTATGCCTCGCTTTTTTGCCAGAGTCTTAATAAGCTCACGCTTTTCCCTGTCCTTGAAAATTCCGAAACCGTCGGTGGTTATTATAAGCCCGTCGACAAGGGAGGACAGCTTGATTTTGTCGTATTTTCCCTCCACGATGACGGCCTCTTTAAGCTTTATCATACCGTTTTTCCCCTCGAAATTTCAAACAGCTTAACAATGGCCTGCTCGAGAACAAGCCGTCCGTCGGCCGAGGTGGATTTGAGCCGTTTGTCGCAATCGTCGAGCAGTTCAAGACTTTTTCTGATTTTTTCTTCCCCGAGTTTTTCGGCGTCTCTTCTCGATTTTGTGAGGGGATATGCGCTTTTCATGCCGAAATCCTTTGCCGCCTGCTCAAGGGAAATGCGGCACTTTTGCGCCGCCGCAATTCTGTATAAATTCACATAGGAATAGACAAGCGCTCCGAAAATTACAATGGGCTCCTGCCTTGCGGCAAACAGTCTGCCGAGCACAGTCAGCGCTCCGCCCGCGTTGCCGGAATTTATTTCCCTTATCATGTCAAAGGCATCCTGATTTATGCTCCTCGGGCAGAGCAGAGCGATGTCTCTTTCGGTTATGCTTCGCCCCGATGCAAAGGCGCAAAGCTTTTCAAGCTCGGTGTTAAGGGTGTTGAGGTCGTCTCCGCAGCAGTCGATAAGTGCGCAGGCCGCCCCTGAGGGCATATCCGAGCCTCTTTTTGCCGCACCGGTGCATAGAATTTTTATAAGCTCCGAGCGGGTCATGCGGCCGAATTTCAAAAGACCGCCGTATTTTGTCGCAAGAGCCGTCAGCTTTTTTGACTGCGAAGAATTGCCGACACCCTTGCCGATGAGATATATCAGAAGAACGCTCGACTCGCAGGGCGACTTCAGGTAATTTTCCAGATCCTCAAGGTCTTTTTCGGAAAACTTCGCAATGTCGGGATTGTAAAGGGCAACCACCCGCCGCTGACCCATGACGGGAAGCTGGCAAAGGGCGCTTACAGGCTCGTTAAGGCTTGCCGTCTCGGGAAATTTTGAAATGTTAAAATCGGCAAAGGGGCCGTCGGCCGTCGAAATTATGCGGTCGGCATAGACGCTCACAAGATAATCCTCGTCTCCGTAAAGAAAATAAAAGGGACAAAGCTTGTCGCTTTTGAGCTGCTCCTTAAGGGTGCTTTCGGTTATTTTTGCCAATTTGTATCGCTCCTGACATATGTGAAGTTAAATACCGACTCTATTTCGACCTTGCCGCTTTTTATCGGCTCGCCGTTTTTTGGGGTCACACTGCCGCCGCATATTGTAAAATCAAAATTGCCCTTGGCAAAATCGCCGCTGCCTATAAAAATACGCTTTCCGTTAATGTCGAGAACCGCCGACGACATATCGCCCGAGATTGTCAGATATGTATTGTCAAAAAGCTTTGTGCTGCCGTTTGAAAAGGAAAATTCGACATCGGCAGGAGCCAAAAGTCTTTGCAAATCCTCTCTGTCTTGGGGTAAAAGCACGGTTTTCGGCCGACCGTTTTTGACCGTGAAGTAGGCGCCGAGAGGAGGACTGTCGGAAAGCGGCACAAAGAAGTCTATAATATCGGCGTTCAGATCCCCAATGTCGGACAGCGTTTCCCGATTTATGTCGGGACGGCGGTCACAGCCGATAATTGCCGCACGACCCGCGTGAATCACGGCGACGGTGTCGAACTTTTCGGAGGAATTTATGATGACGCGATAGGTCGCGCTTTCAACCGCCGAGGCGCAGACGCAGCAGACCGCAAGAGCCGAGCAAACGGCCATGGTGATAAAGGTCTTGGATTTTGCCGAAAGGCCTCTTTTGCGAAATCTGACAAAACCGTAAAGCAGAGCCCCGTAAAACACTGCGAGCCATATATAAATCGAGCTGTAATTTGCGTGAACAAAGGCATAGGGAATTTTTGAAATCAGATTTGTTATGAAAATTATATACTTGGCGACAAAGGCGGCGCAAAGCATAAAGGGATAGCCGATAAATCCCAAAAAGGGAACGGCGTAAATGGCGCCGCCGAGTATACAGCCTATAACGCAGACGGCGGCAAAGGGAGTGACCGCAATATTCGCAATAACGCCCACAAGCGACAGCCCGCCGAAATAATAAACAAGAACGGGCAGCGAAAAGACCATGGACGAAATCGTCAGCGAGGCGGTGTTTACTATGGGCAGCAGCCTTTTGCCGAAACCTCTCTTTTCAAAAGGCTTTGAAAGAAAGGCGAATATGGGTTTCGAACAGGTTACGACTCCGAGTGTTGCCAGCACCGAGCACACAAATCCCTTGTCGTTTGCCGAAAAGGGAATGAAAAGACAGATTATAATGCAGGCAAGACCGAGAGAATTACAGGAATCGGCTGGGCGAAAGACAAATTTTCCGAGGGTCAGCACCGTTATCATAAGGGCGGCGCGTATGGCCGACAGTCTCATGCCCGCGAGAAAAACAAAGCCCCATATGAAAGCAAGGGAAAGAATTGCCGAAAGGCGTTTTGATTTGAACTTCGACAGCAGCAAAACCGCAAAGCCCGATATAAGAGTGACATGAAGCCCCGACACCGAGGTCAAATGTGACAGCGAGCAGGCTTTGAGCGCCGACGTGACGCGGGTGGGAATGTTTTCGGTTTTGCTCATGGAAATGCCGCATAGCAGCGAGGAAATCTCATCGGAAAACAAAGAGGAGACCGACTCGGCGATTTTGCCGCGGCACAAAACCGAATAATACCGCAAATCTTTCTTGACCTTTCCGGTGACGTCAAGGCTTTCGCAGCCGCCGGTGAGAATGACGGGGCTGAAGGCCGAATGGCTCCTGCCCGTCGAAAGACCGCTTATATTCACGGTGCAGACAAAGCTGTCATAGGGCTCGAGATTTATCGGCTCGTCGCAATAGATGATAAAATCCGCCGTTCGGCTGCTTTGACCGAGCTTTATTTCCGCTTTTGCGGGAATCTCGGTGTAATCGTGTTCAAAGGAGACCTCGTCGGTGGTATAGGCGGATATTTCGACCGATTGCCCGACAAGAGAGCTTAGGGGAGAGATAAAAATAAGCGAGGATAAGAACACCGCAAAAAATCCCGCAGCCGCCGAAAACAGAACGGCCGAAAGATTTTGCAGAACCTCGCTGTGTTTGTATTTTGAAAGAAAGGGCAGGCTGAAGGCGCCGACGGCAAGAAAGATACAGGCTGCGAAAACAATGAGGTTTTCAGGGAGAAGAAAAGCCGTAAACGACGCGGCAAACAGCGAAAACCCGACGGTGAAAAGCGGGCGCCGCACAAAATCACCCCGAAATCAAAGAGATTTTCTCCGAGCCATAAAGCCTTCAAGTATCATGACGGCCGAAAGAGTGTCCACAACCTTTTTGCGTTTTTTGCCCCTCGTGTCGGTGACGTTCAGGGCGTTGTGAGCCGCAACGGTGGTCAGCCGCTCGTCGCACATTTCAAAGGGAATCCCGCAGAAAGCCGATAGCTGCTCGGCAAATTCACGGCACTCCTGCGAGCGGAAGCCGCGGCTGCCGTCCATGTTGAGGGGGTCGCCCACCACAATAAGCTCGGCCTTGCGCTGTTTTGCCGTTTCGGCGATTTTTTCCATGAGCTTTGTTTTGTCCTTTTCAAAGACGGTGCCCACGGGACTTGCCAAAATTTCCGACTTGTCGCAGACGGCAAGCCCCGTTCGGGCGTCGCCGTAGTCAACGCAGAGAATTATCATAGTTTTTTTATCTTCATGGAAATGTCGAAAGCCTTTACCGAATGGGTCAGCGCGCCCACCGAAATGATGTCGACCCCTGTTTTTGCCACGTCGGCAATGGTGTCGTGGGTTATACCGCCCGAGGCCTCCGAAAGAGCCTTTCCGCCGATGAGCTCAACGGCGGCCTTCATGGTTGCATTATCCATGTTGTCAAGCATAATGATGTCGGCGCCTGCCTCGACGGCCTCTTTGACCTCGTCGAGATTTCTCGTTTCAACCTCGATTTTGACCGTGTGGCCGAGCGTTTGCCTGAGAATTCCGACGGCCTTGGTAATTCCGCCGCAGGCGTCGATGTGGTTGTCCTTAAGCATGGCGCAGTCGGAAAGATTGAAACGGTGGTTTTTGCCGCCGCCGCAGACAACGGCGTATTTTTGAAGGGCGCGAAGCCCGGGAAGGGTCTTTCTCGTGTCGGCGATGCTTGCGTTTGTGCCGGAAACAAGACCGACGCATTTGGCCGTTTCGGTGGCAATGCCCGACATATGCTGAAGGAGGTTGAGGGCAGTTCGCTCTCCCTTGAGCAGGAAGGTGACGGGCCCCTTTACCTCGGCGATAATATCGCCCTTTTCCACCGCGTCTCCGTCTTTTTTATAAACCGAATATTCAAATCCGTCATAAAGAAGCTCGAAAACCCGCAGAGCAACGTCGATACCGCAGAGCACTCCGCTTGCCTTGGCAAGGAAAACGCCCTTTTGAATGTTTTGGTCGCTGAGGGTCAAATCTGTGGCGACGTCGATATAGTTAATGTCCTCTTTAAGGGCGTTTTTTATAATGTCGTCAACCGTGAATTTGGGCAGTATCATTTGCTTAATTTCTCCTTTAAGATAATGTGCGCCACGGTGGCGAGGGAAAGCGCCTCGCAATATTCCCTTGTGACGGCAAAGTGGCCGCTGCGAAGCCGCTCGAGATAGCGGTCGACCTGCTTGATTCCGGTCTGACAGGCCGAAAGGTCGGGAATAACAAAGGTGGAGCGCTGCATAATATCATTTATGGTCTTATCAATATCCTTGGGAACCGGCGCGCCCGAAATGTCGGGAACCTCGGGGAATTCCGGAGGACAAAATCTCTCGCCCTCGCTCTTTTTGGTTATGTCCTCGGCCGAACGGCGTCCGAAAACGAGGGCTTCGAGAAGGGAGTTGGAGGCAAGGCGGTTGGCGCCGTGAACGCCGGTGTGGGAGCATTCGCCCACGGCATAAAGACGGTCGATGTCGGTTTTGGAGTTGAGGTTGACGTCGATTCCGCCCATGAGATAGTGCTGGCAGGGAAAAATGGGAATGGGCTCCTTTGTGATGTCCACGCCCTTTTCAAGGCATTTTTCATATATCATGGGGAAACGCTTTTTAAGGAAGTCCTCCCCCTTGTAGGCTATGTCAAGGTAGAAATCCTCGCTTGCAAGACGGCGGCTTTCAAGAATTATCGACTTTGCCACCACGTCGCGGGGGGCAAGCTCGAGACGCTTGTCATAAAGGTGCATAAAGCGCTCCTTATGGCAGTTGAGCAGATATGCGCCCTCGCCCCTGACCGCTTCGCTTATGAGAAACTTCTGACGGCTGGTTTTGTCGGCGGCAAAGGAGGTGGGGTGGAACTGAACGTAATCGAGATGGGCGATTTTGCAGCCGAGATCATAGGCAAGACGAATTCCGTCGCCGGTGGCAATGGCGGAGTTTGTGGTATAGCGGTAGACCTGTCCGATTCCGCCGGTGGCGAGCACGACATAGGGCGTGGCGACGATCTGAGCCTTTCCGTCCTTGAGAATATAGGCAAAAAATCCGCCGTCAAATCGCTTGAGATTGAAAAGCACCGAAAATTCCGAAATTTCGATGTTGTCGCGCTTTTTGACCGCCTCGCAAAGGCGGTAGGCAATTTCATAGCCGGTGGAGTCCTTGTGGTGGACTATTCTGCGGCGGCTGTGTCCGCCCTCAAGGGTGGAATTGAGCGCGCCGTCGGCGGTTTTGTCGAAATCCACGTCGAATTCCTCGTAAATTCTGCGGACATCCTTCGGTCCCTCGGTGACAAGCACCCGGACCGAGTCGTGATTGTTTTCCTGGCGGCCGGCAATGAGTGTGTCCTCAAAATGCAGGTCGTAGGAGTCGTTGGTCGTATCGAGTACGGCGGCGACTCCGCCTTGGGCAAGGGCGGTGTTTGAAAGCATCATTTCGTCCTTGCAGAGCAGCAAAACCTTTTTATCCGACGGGATGTTGAGAGCGCAGTAAAGTCCTCCCACTCCGCAGCCGGCGATTATAACGTCATATTGTTTTTCCATAGCCTTAACCTTCTATGTGAATTTTGTTTGGGAAAGCCTTTTAGGTCTTCCTGTATTCTTTGACATTTTACCACAAAATTCTCCGTTTTAACAGTCCCAAAAGCCGATTTTTTTAAATAAAATAAAATTTTCTTTTTATGTGGAAAAATGTGCTTTAATATGATACAATAAAAAGAAAAACGTTTCGGAGAAAAAACAATGGAAATAAAGATAAAAAAACTGAAAAAAGACGCCGTAATTCCAACAAAGGGTTCGCCCTTTGCCGCAGGCAGCGACCTTTATTCGGTCGAGGACGACGTTAAGGTCGGAGCGGGCGAAACCGTCATGATAGGAACGGGGCTTGCAATGGAAATTCCCGAGGGCTATGCCGGGCTTATCTATGCCAGAAGCGGCCTTGCTTGTAAGGAGGGTCTTGCCCCCGCAAACAAGGTGGGCGTTGTGGACAGCGACTACCGCGGGGAAATCAAGGTCGCCCTTCACAACCATTCGGCCAGCGAAAAGACCGTCAAAAAGGGTGAGCGCATTGCCCAAATCGTCGTAACACCCTTTCTTTCGGCGGAATTTCGCGAGGCGGATGAGCTTTCTGACACCGTCAGGGGAGAGGGCGGCTTCGGTTCGACGGGAAAATGATTTTTGATAGTTTTTCCTGTTTACAAACCGATTTAAATTTGCTATAATTTACTTATTAAATGATGATTGGAGACAGTTTAATGTCTTATGACGACAACAAAGGCGACCGCCGCCGCCGTTCGGACGAGGCTTGGGGCGAATATTTCGGCAAAAGTACTCACGGTGAGCAAAGCCGCCGCAGCGAGCCGAGAACCTATATTGAACCCCGGGCTTCGGCTCCCAAAAAGAGAAAAAAAGGCAAAAAGAATGTGACCGCAAAGCTGGGTAAAAATGCCCGTCCGATTGCGGTGGGTCTTGTGGCCGTGCTTGTGGTCGCCGTGCTTATAATTGCGGCGGTGGGCTCGGCCGGGGGCAAGGGTAAAACCGCCGACGAACAGACCGCCTCCTCGGCTCCCGACGAGAGGGATAACGAGATAAGCCGCCTTCAGGAGGAAAACGCCCAAAAGGACCAAAGAATAGGGGAATATGAGTCCCGCATTTCCGAGCTTGAGGCTCAGCTTGCCGCGAAAAAGAGCGGGCTGCAGAACGGAAACGAGACCAAGACCTGTTATCTCACCTTTGACGACGGTCCGTCAAACAACACCGAAAAAATACTCGACATTTTAAAGGAAAACGATGTGAAGGCCACATTTTTTGTTATCGGCCGTTCAAAGCTTGACCTTGTAAAGCGGGAAAAGGAGGAGGGCCACACGGTGGCTCTTCACTCATATACCCACGAATATGAGCAGGTCTACACCTCGGTCAACGCCTATTTTGAGGATCTTCAGAAGATAAGCGACGCGGTGGAAAGCATAATCGGAGAAAAGTGCGACATCATCCGTTTCCCCGGCGGTTCATCCAACACCATAAGCGCGAATTATTGCAAGGGTCTTATGACCGAGCTTACAAAGCAGGTGGAGGAAAAGGGCTACACCTATGTTGACTGGAATTCCGATTCGGGAGACGCCACCGGCAATAATGTTCCCGTGGACAAGATAATGGCAAACATAAGAAACGGCGGAACAAAGGCTTCAACAATGGTGGTTCTCATGCACGACACCGATGCAAAAAAAACCACCGCCGAGGCACTCCCTCAAATTATTCAGTTCTATCGCGACGCGGGCTACAGCTTTGCCGGGCTCACAAAGGACACTCCCGCCGTGCACCACGGAGTGAACAACTGAATGAAGAGTATTGCCGAAAAAATCATAAATAACGAGATTAACGCTCCGGCACTTTTTTGCAAATTTGAAATGACAAGCTGGGGCGTTATGTATTATGACGAAGAAAATCCCCTGTGCGTCGGCTCGAACCATGCCGTCATAACCGACGAAAACGCCGATGCGCTTTGTGCGGCGGCAGAGATAAAGGGGTTTTATCTTTCTCTCGGAATTCGTCCCGCGGCGGAGTTTCCCCTTTGCGACGGAATTTCCGAGGTGATGAAAGAGGACATAAAAAAAGCGGGATTTTGCTTTGAAAAGCAAAAGGAGCTTATCTGCATGGTCAAAACCTCTCCCGCAGGTGCTCTTGCCGAGGCGCCGCTGGTTATATCGGAGGAGCGGGAATTCGACAAAAATCTTTGCAAAACCGCGGTGTGCGGAGGATATGAAAATTTTCTTCCCGCTGTGCTGTCAAGGCTTGCCCTTTCGGATTTTGCCGAGCTTTATGTGGCTCGCCTTTTCGGCGACGGCGTGAGCCTTTGCACCGTCGAGAGGGGAGAAAAGCTGTCCCGTCTTTCAAACGTGCTGACCGGGCCGGGCTTTCGCTGCGCGGGCTTCGGCTCGAAAACGGTCGCCTTTGCCGCAAGAAAATATGAAGAAAATTATGCTAATCCCCTTTATCTTTTGACCGAAAACCCTCTTGCGGCGCGGCTTTACAGGGTGGGCGGTTTTGAACAAATCGAATTCGGGAAAAAACTTTTCAGAGCAACATTGGAGGAAGGTCAATGGCAACGCTTCAAAAGCAAAAACAAGCCGAAAAATGCATAATCGAAAAACCGGAATTTTTCAGCCTCGACCGCACTCTCGACTGCGGCCAATGCTTTCGTTTCGAAAAAAAGGACGGCTGCTGGCAGGGGGTGGCTTTCGGCCGCCTGCTCAAAATAAAGGAAACCGAGCGCACGCTTGAATTCAATGTTTCGAAAGAGGAATTTGACGAGAAGTTTTATCATTACTTTGATTTAGGCAGGGACTATAAAAAAATCGACAAAATTCTCACCGCCGATCCGCGGCTTAAAAAGGCGTCGGAATATGCCGCCGGCATACATATTCTCAATCAGGAGCCTTTTGAGACGCTCTGCTCCTTCATCATTTCCCAAAATAACAACATCCCCCGCATAAAGGGCATAATAAGGCGCTTTTGCGAAGGGTACGGAAAGCCTCTTTCGGACGGCGAATACACCTTTCCCGACGTGCAGACCGTTGCGGCCATGTCGGCCGAGGATTTTGCCCCTCTGCGCGCGGGATTTCGGGTGAAATATCTTATGGACGCGGCAAAAAAGGTGGCAAGCGGCGAGGTTTCTCTTGCCGTGCGGCCCGACCTTTCCCTTGAGGAGGCGGAGGAGGAGCTGTGCAAAATCAAGGGTGTGGGCAAAAAGGTGGCCGACTGTGTGCTGCTCTTTTCTCTTGAGCGCATGGACTCCTTTCCCAGCGACGTTTGGATAAAACGGGTCACGGCCGAGCTTTTTCCCGAGGGATTTCCCGAAAAATTCACCCCCTATGCGGGAATTGCCCAGCAATATCTTTATCATTATTCAAGAGTTTCGGGAGATTTTTAAATGACAAAAGGCGTTAAAAAATTCTTTTCGTCGCTGCTCTGCTTTGCGGTGATTTTCGGGTTCTGTTCACCCGTTCTTTCGGCCGGCGCCGACACCGAGAGGGTGATATATTACGACGATCCTCCCGCCGAGGTTCTTTCTTTAAGCGGAGAGGGTATGGTCATCGCCGTTATCGACAGCGGATTTAATCCGATTCACGAGACCATGCGCCTTGACAGCGGCGTAGATGTCGCCCTGAGTGAAAAGGACATGACGGAAAAAATCAAAAATCTGGGCTACGGAGCCTATTTCAACAAAAAAATCCCTTTTTATTATAACTATGCCGAGGGCAACTATAACATAAAAGAGTCGGACAACCGTTCCCACGGTATGCACACGGCCGCTCTCGCCGCCGGAAACAGCAACACCGTCCGTTCCTATGCCAAAAATGCTCAGCTGCTGCTCATGCGGGTTTTCCCCGAGGGCGGCGATGAGGCGTCGGATCTTATCGTGGCAAAGGCCGTAAGAGACGCCGCCGATCTCGGTGCCGACGTCATAAATTTAAGTCTCGGTTCCCCCGGCGGGATAAGAGACAATGACAACTGCTATTCCTCGGCGGTGGAATATGCGAGAGAGCGGGGCTGCCTTGTGGTGGCCGCGGCAGGGAACGAAGGCGACGCCAACAGTACCTACGGCTCGGATTACGGTCTGCTTTCCACTCCCGGGGATCTTAAAAACGTACTTTCGGTCGGGGCGGCCGACAAAGACGGAAACGTCGCCGATTTTTCCTCGGTGGGTCCTCTTTCCGACCTTTCTTTCGGAGAAAAGGTTTATGCAAGAGGGGTGGGTGTGCTTTCGGCCGACAACGAGGGCTATTCAAGATCGTCGGGAACCTCATTTGCCGCTCCGAAGGTTTCCTCGGCGGCTGCGCTTGTCATGCAACGGCTTAAAAATATCGGCATGAGCGGCGCCGAGCTTTGCGACAATACGATCGCACTTCTGGAAAACACCTCACGGCCGATTGCCGACAAGCGGGTCACCATGTCGGGAATTATAAATGTCGGGAGCGCTCTTAAAAGCAAGGTGATAGTGACCTATAACGGCAGCGGAATTATCGAGCTTGGCAAGATAACCGACAATATGCCCGTGAGCATCGAAATTCGCAGCATTTCCGACGAGCCCGCCGACCTGACAGTCGCCGTTGATAACAATAAATTCGGGCGGGTTAACAGCGTTTACAACTTTGACCAAGGAAAGGGCGGCCTTGAAATTCAAAATAAAAAGGTCAGCGTCGCCGCGGGGCAAACCCAAACCGTCTCTGCCCAAATCAGGCTTATGCGCCGCAACGACTGTTTTATATTCGGAAACCTGTCTGTCTTTGAGCAAGGCGGGCAGAGAAACCGCGTGGGCGGGTCGGTGCCCTTTTTCGGATACTGCGGAAATATACGTCGGCAGGACTGCATAACCGAGGGAAACGGTCCCACCGATATTGCCCTTTATTCCTTCGACGGGCTGAAATATACAAAACACTCGACGATTTCGGCAAACGGCGACGGGGTGAACGATTTTCTTTTCCCGTTTTTCTTTCTCGATACGGCCGCCGAATATGTCAGGGTGGACATATATTCGAATAATATGAAGTTTATTTCCAATGCGGCATATACCTCCTATCTCCACCCGGATTTGTATTATTATATGTTCGAAAACGACGAGGACCCGGTGGAATATAAGGCTTCGGAATACCTGAACGGTCTTGCCTTTTCCGCCGAATATTTCAATACGAAAACGGGTGAGTATGAGACCCTTAAAAACGGAAAATATTATGCCGTTGTGGAGGTTAAGGCTTTGGCCGAGGGCTCGAAAATCGAGCGCCACATTATGCCCTTTTCGGTGACCGACAGCGACGGAAAGCTTCACACGCCTTCACAATCGGAAAGGACATTCGGGGACGGAGATATTGAATTTCTTTCCTTTTCCCAAAACTTTTTGACGGTGGGCGGTCGGTCGGACGACGGTACGCCCGGTTTTATGACATACCGCGATTGCGGGCGGGTCAATGTTTCGGCGGATTATCTTGAAATAAACGGCCGTTCGGTCCCTCTTTCGTCAGACGGAACCTTTGAATATGATTTCCTCCTCCGTGAAGGGAAATACACCTCATTCAGGGTCATAGCCAAGAAAAACGGAGGAATCGCGGCCGACAGGACCCTTTCGGTCATGTTCGACGGCACCGCCCCGACCCTTGAAACCGACCTTGAAACGGTCGAAATCCCCGATTATTTGGAAAAACGGCTTGACGGAGAATTTGACGGATTTGTGAGTCCCGACCGCTTTGACGGGCACATAAAAATCAGCGGAAAGGACGAAAGCTTCACCCCGGTTTATCTTTGGCTTGACGGGGTCTTTGTTCAGCTTTCCTCCGGCTGCAGCGGGTTTGATAAAAATTTCTACTGTACATCCAAGCAAAAGGGTGATATAATATCCGTCGGACTTGCCGACGCCGCGGGAAATACGACTTTTAAAAATTATATTATGCTTTCCGGTGAGACGGAGACCTTGCCGGGAGACGGCGATTTTGACGGCTCGGTCACGGTGGCCGACGCCCTCCTCGCCCTTCAGCAGTCGGTTGGAAAGGTGGAGCTCGGCGTGCTGTCGAGAGCGCTTTCCGATATAGACGCCGATTTGTCGGTGAGCGTTTCCGACGCCCTTATGATACTTCAGTGCGCCGTGGGCAAAATAAGTCTGCCCGCCGAATAAAACTTAATACGGTATGCAAAGCGGTTTACGCTTGCAAATAAATAATTGCGCTGTATCCCCATGGGAACAGCAGCAGGAGGTTATTTTATGAAAAAAGTAAACACAAGGACCCTCGCGGGTCTCGGTCTCATGACCGCCATCGTAATCGTGCTCCAGCTTGTGGGCGGAGCAATCCGATTCGGAACCTTTTCCATTTCACTCGTTCTTCTTCCCATTGTCGTCGGAGCGGCGCTCTACGGCAGGGGAGCGGGCGCATGGCTGGGATTTGTGTTCGGTGCGGCGGTTATTCTGTCGGGAGACGCGTCGGCCTTTCTTGCCGTCAACGTGTTCGGAACCCTCGTGACCTGCCTTCTCAAGGGTGCTCTTGCGGGCCTTTGCGCCGGCGCGGTTTATAAGCTGTTTGAGAAGACCAACACCGTGCTTGCCACCGCCCTTGCCGCCGTTGCGGCGCCCATAGTCAACACGGGAGTCTTTCTTCTCGGCTGCAGCGTGTTCTTCCTCGACACCGTCAAGGGCTGGGCCGTCGCCGCGGGAGCCGAAAGCGTCGGAGCATATATGTTTGTGGGCTTCGTGGGAATAAATTTCCTTATCGAGCTTGCCGTCAACATCGTGCTTTGCCCCGTCATTGTCAGAGTCGTGGGCGCGGGAAAGAAAATAAAGGCATAAATTTTAATTGCATCGCCCGGTCCTTTTTCGGCCGGGCGGTTTGAAAATAAGGAGAAAAAAGTGGAAAGAGATACCGTCGCCGCCATATCCACCGCCGCTTCTGCGGGAGGAATCGGCATTGTGAGAATATCCGGTCCCTCGGCAAGAGCCGCGGCCGACAGGATTTTCAAATCCAAATCGGGCAAAAAAATTGCAGACACCCCCGGCTATCATGCCCTCTACGGTCATGTATACGACGGCAAAGACCCCGTTGACGAGGTAATCGCTCTCGTTTTTGCGGCCCCGAAAAGCTACACGGGGGAGGACGTTGTGGAGCTTTCGGCTCACGGCGGACGGGTGGTGCTGAAAAAGATACTTCGCCTTTGCTGTGAAAACGGCGCGCGGCTTGCAGAGCCGGGCGAGTTTACCAAAAGAGCCTTCTTAAACGGCAAAATGGATTTGACCGAGGCCGAGGCGGTTATGGACATTATCGGCGCAAAAAGCGAGGATGCCGCCAAGGCTGCCCTTTTTGCCCGCGACGGAGCCCTTTCAAAGGAGCTTTCCGCAATCAAGGAAGAAATTCTTTCGCTTTCGGCGTGGCTTTCGGCCTGGGCCGATTTCCCCGAGGAGGACATTCCCGAGGTGGAAAACGAGGCCCTGCTTTCGAGAATTTCCCTTGCAAAGGGGCGGCTTCAAAAGCTTGTTGACACCTTTGACCGAGGCCAAATCGTAAAAAGCGGCGTCGACACGGTAATTGCCGGGCGGACAAACGCCGGCAAATCCACGCTGATGAACCTTCTGTGCGGCAGAGAAAGCTCGATTGTCACCGAAATCGAGGGCACCACAAGGGACGTCATCACCGAAGAGGTGGCGCTCGGCGACATAATTCTCAAAATTTCCGACACGGCGGGGCTGAGGGAGACCTCCGACCCGGTGGAAAAGTTCGGCATCGACAGAGCCCGCAAAAGGACGGGTCAGGCTCAGCTTGTGCTGGCGGTTTTTGACCGCTCAAAGGAGCTTTCGCCCGAGGACAGGGAGCTTTGCGAGCTTTGCGTCGGCCGTCCCGCCGTTGCCGTCATAAACAAAACCGACCTTGAGGGAAGGCTTGACGAAGGCTTTATAAGAGAAAAATTTTCCCATGTGGTTGGCATTTCCGCAAAGGAGGGAGAGGGTCTCGAGCTGCTGTCTCGGGAGGTTGAAAAACTGTTTTCGCTCCAAAGCTTTGACCCGACGGCCGCCATGATTTCCAACGAGCGTCAGCTTGAATGCGCCCTTCGCGCCCTCAAAAGCCTTGAACAAAGCGAGTGCGCCGTTAAATCGGGCATAACCCTCGACGCCGTTTCGGTCTGTCTCGACGACAGCCTTGCCGCCCTTATGGAGCTCACCGGCGAACGGGTGACCGAGCAGGTCAGCAACAGGGTGTTTCACAATTTCTGCGTCGGAAAGTAGGGCCGAAATGAAAGAGATATATGTCGACCGTTTTGAAGAAATTTTTGAAATAATGTGCGAAAGCTTTCCCGCCGACGAACGCCGCAAAAAGGAGGAACAGCGCGGGCTCTTTGCGCTGCCCGAATATCGGGTCTTTGCCTGCGAACAAAAGGGCAAAATTATCGGATTTATCGCAATTTGGGAGTTCGACGACTTTGTCTATGTCGAGCATTTTGCCCTGACCGAAAGCTGCAGAGGACTGGGGCTTGGCTCGAAAATGCTTAAAGAGACGGCAAAACTTTTTGAAAAGCCGCTCTGTCTTGAGGTCGAGCCTCCGACAACCGACATCGCAAGGCGAAGAATTCGCTTTTACGAGCGCAACGGAATGTATTTTAACGATTATGAATATGTTCAGCCGCCGCTGTCAGAGGGGCAAAATTCTCTGCCGCTTAAAATTATGACGTCGGGCAAAAAAATCTCAAAAGATAAATTCGAAAAAATAAAAAACACACTTTATAAATACGTTTATAAGGTAATATGATAAAAAGTTCCTTGACCTTGGTCAGGGAACTTTTTTATCTGACATTGTTGTTCGGGTTTGAGGAGGCGTTCGGAAGGGAAAGGTCGCCGTAGCTGTATGCGCGCTCGACAAGGCTTATACCCGAGCTTTCCGACCCGCTTTGCATTTCGCCGCGGTTTGCCTCCTTTTGCCGTGCCGAGCAGGAGCACAGTATAGCGCAAAGCAGGAGGGCGAAAATCAGTTTAAGGGTGTTTTTCATCAGAAAAGCCCTATAAGCGAGCCGGTCACCGTAAACCCAAGCACAAGAAGCAAAAGGCAAGCAAGTGTCACGGCAAGAGATTTCAGCACGGCGAGCGTGTTGGCCGAACGGCGGCTTTTTTCCCAAACATTTTTTATTTTGTCCATTTTATCACCCCTTTTATTTTCGGCAAAACCGCAAAGAAAATACATAAATACGCCGACGAAAGCATAAAAAATAAGGCGGCAGTTCGTATGTGTCAAAAATCCCCGCCTTGATTTATAAAGTTTGCACAAATAACTTTTAAAAACAATGTAAGAAGTATTTATTTTATACCAAAATATGCTTGATTTATTGAGACAAGTTATGTATAATAAAATTATAATCAAAAAAGTATATTTTGGCGGTGATTTTATGGGAAAGGGTTTAAACAGAAACGACGCCATCCGTCTTTTCCACGAGGGCGGGAATTTTGAAGCATATGAATTCCTCGGAGCCCACCCGGGCACGAAAAACCGAAAAAGAGGAGTCTTTTTCCGCGTGTTCGCACCGAATGCGTCGGCCGTTTCGGTTGTCGGCGATTTTAACGGCTGGGACAGGGCGGCAAATCCCTGCGAGCGCATAAGCGGCGGGATTTTCGAGGCATTTGTGACCGGTGTCAAGAAGTTTGACGCCTATAAATTTGCCGTGACGGGACAAAACGGAAAAACCGTGCTTAAAAGCGACCCCTATGCCGTTCATTTCGAAACGAGACCGGGAACGGCCTCCAAGATTTTCTTTCTCGAACGGGAAAAATATGATTGGACCGACGGCGAATATCTGAAAAACCGCGGGTCTCGGTCGATTTATGACAGCCCCGTCAATATTTACGAGGTTCACGCCGGCAGCTGGCGAAAATATCAAAACGGCGAATTTTTCGACTATGTCAAGCTTGCCGAGGAGCTGTCGGAATATCTTAAAAAGATGAATTATACCCATGTGGAGCTTATGCCGATAACGGAGCATCCCTTTGACGGCTCATGGGGCTATCAGGTGACGGGATATTTTGCCCCCACATCAAGATACGGTTTGCCCACCGATTTTATGAAATTTGTCGACATAATGCATTCAAAGGGAATAGGAGTCATTCTCGACTGGGTGCCGGCTCATTTTCCCAAGGACGAATGCGGTCTTGCCGATTTTGACGGCGGCCCCTGCTATGAATATGCCGACAGCCGCAAGGGCGAGCATAAGGAGTGGGGAACCAAGGTTTTCGACTACGGCAAAAACGAGGTTCAAAGCTTTCTTATCTCAAATGCCGTTTATTGGTTTAAAAATTATCACATCGACGGCCTTCGGGTGGACGCGGTGGCCTCCATGCTTTATCTCGACTACGGAAGGCAGCCGGGCGAGTGGGCACCGAATATTTACGGCGGAAACGAAAATCTTGAGGCGGTCGCCTTTATAAAAAAGCTCAACGAGGCGGTTTTCGCCCGTTTCCCCGATATTATGATGATTGCCGAGGAATCGACGGCGTGGCCTCTTGTGACAAAGCCCACATTTTCGGGCGGATTGGGATTTAATTTCAAATGGAACATGGGCTGGATGAACGACATGGTCAGATATATGTCGCTGGACGGCATTTATCGAAAATACAGCCACGACGCCCTGACGTTTTCCTTCTTTTACGCCTTTTCGGAAAATTATGTTTTGCCCATTTCCCACGACGAGGTGGTGCACGGAAAATGCTCTCTCATAAATAAAATGTCGGGCGAATATGACGATAAATTCGATTCGCTGCGGGCCTTTTACGGATATATGATGTCCCACCCCGGTAAAAAGCTGCTGTTCATGGGGCAGGAGTTCGGCCAGTTTATCGAGTGGGATTATAAAAAGGAGCTTGATTGGCTGCTGCTTGATTATGAAAAGCATAAAAAGCTTTCGGATTATGTCAGAGACCTTAACAAATTTTATGTCGGTCATCCCGAGCTTTGGCAGATCGACTATTCATGGGAGGGCTTTTCCTGGATAGCCAACGACGACAATTCGGGAAGCACCATTGCCTTTATGCGGCGGGACGACAGCGAGGATTATCTGATTTCGCTGTGCCGATTTATTCCGAACGGCGAGCCGAATTACCGTATCGGCGTGCCCGAGAGCGGAAGCTACAGAATTGTTTTCAATTCCGATGACGAAAAATACGGCGGTAAGGGACTGTGCGGCAAAAAATCGGTCAAGGCCGAAAAAATTCCAATGCACGGCTTTGAACAGTCGATTTGCGTTTCTCTTGCGGGAAACAGCGTTATGTATCTTAAAAAATATCGAAGGAAAAAGTAAGGAGGCGCCTTTATGTTTTATAAAACCGAGTGTGTGGCCATGCTGCTTGCCGGAGGGCAGGGCAGCAGGCTCGGGGTTCTTACCAAAAAGGTGGCAAAGCCGGCCGTGCCCTACGGCGGGAAGTATCGCATAATCGACTTTGCCATGTCAAACTGCGTTAATTCGGGTATTGATACGGTTGGCGTGCTGACCCAGTATCAGCCCCTCGAGCTTAACGATTATATCGGCTCTGGAGTTCCCTGGGACCTTGACCGAACAAACGGAGGGGTTCACATTCTTCCGCCCTATCAGCGCAACAAGGGTGCCGATTGGTATAAGGGAACGGCCAACGCGGTTTACCAGAACATGAATTTCATCGAGCGATACGACCCGGAATATGTGCTTGTGCTGTCGGGAGACCACGTTTATAAAATGGACTACTCCGAGATGATCGATTTTCACAAGAAAACAAATGCCGACTGTACCATTGCCGTCCTTGACGTGAGCCTTGAGGAGGCGTCGAGATTCGGAATCATGAACACCGACGCCGACGGCAGAATATATGAATTCGAGGAAAAGCCCGCCAAGCCCAAATCCACCAAGGCCTCCATGGGAGTTTACGTTTTCACATGGAAAAAGCTCAGGGAATATCTTATCCGCGACGAGGCCGACGAAAGCTCAAGCAACGATTTCGGAAAAAACGTCATTCCCGGAATGCTTGCCGACGGACAGCGGCTCATGGCCTTTCCGTTTGAAGGTTATTGGAAGGACGTCGGCACCATAGATTCCCTTTGGGACGCCAACCTCGACCTTTTGAATCCCGGCTCAAATCTCGATTTAAACGACCGCAAATGGAAGATATATTCGCGAAATTCCGTCATGCCCCCCGCCTTTATCGGAAAAGAGGCCGACGTTCAGAATTCGGTCATAAGCGAGGGCTGTGAAATCGAGGGCTTTATAGACTATTCGGTGCTTTTTCCCGGAGTTACGGTGGAGGAAGGGGCAGAGGTCCACTATTCCATAATAATGCCCGGCGCAGTCATTAAAAAGGACGCCGCCGTCAAATATGCCATAATCGGCGAAAATTCCACGGTGGAGCAAAATGCCGCCGTGGGAGCCGCTCCCGAGCAGACAAAGCAGGGAGAATGGGGCGTGGCCGTGGTCGGCCCGGATGTGACGGTTAAAGAAGGCACCGCAGTTGCACCCAAAGAAATGATTGACGGTACCGCTTCGGAGGTGAAGGAAAATGCGTAAGGATCTTCTCGGAATTCTTTTTCCCAACATGGGCGACGGCTTTGTCAGAGAAATGACCGAAATCCGTTGTATCGGTTCGGTGCCTTTCGGGGCCCGTTACCGCCTTATCGACTTTGCCCTGTCGGCCATGGTCAACGCCGGCATAACCAAGGTCGGGGTCACCACAAGGCAGAATTACCGCTCTCTTATGGACCATCTCGGCAGCGGAAAGCCGTGGGACCTTTCGAGAAAAAAAGGCGGAATATATTTCTTCCCGCCATATACAAACAGCGTGGGCAGCAGCAATTCCACCCGCATGGGCGAGCTTGCTTCGCTGCTTCCATTCCTTGAAAAATCCGTGGAGGAATACGCCGTGCTCAGCGACTGCGACTTTGCGGGCAACATCGATCTTGAGGCCATGGCCGAAAGCCACATTAAAAACGGCGCTCAGGTGACCGTCGCATATACAAGCGGCAAAAAGCCGAGAGCGGGCGGCGAGCGCATGGTGCTTAAGGTTGACGGCGGCGGACGTGTGACTGAAATTCTCATCGACCCGGAGGAGGAAGTTTGCGACTATGCGATAAACGTGGTCATTATGAACCGCGAGCTGCTTATAAAAATAGTCAAGGACGCCATAAGCCGAAATTATTCAAGCCTCGGGCGGGACATTTTGCAGAGAAATCTCGGAAATCTTAAGATATACGGCTGGAAATTCGACGGCTATATAAGGGTCATGGATTCCATGAAGAATTATCTTGCCTTTAATTTGGAGCTGACCGACCGGGAAAAGCGTGCGGCGCTTTTTGACAAAAGCCGCCCGATTTTCACAAAGGTGGCCGACGAGTGCCCGGCAAAATACGGTCTCGACTGTAAGGTCAAAAACAGCCTGATTGCCGACGGCTGCATTATCGACGGCGAGGTGGAAAACTGTGTGCTCTTCCGCGGAGTGACGGTGGAAAAGGGAGCGCGGCTTAAAAACTGCGTTGTCATGCAGGGCTCACATATCGGTGAAAACGCCGAGCTTTCCTATGTTGTCACCGATAAGGACGTGGTTATTTCGCCCACAAGGCTGCTTGCGGGATTTGAGTCCTATCCCGCCTTTATAGAAAAAGGCTCTGTTGTTTAGATTAAGAGAGGTTGAAACATATGAAGGTTCTTTTTTGTACAAGCGAGGCGGCGCCCTTTGCCATGACGGGAGGTCTCGGCGACGTGTCGGCGGCTCTGCCCTCGGCTCTTCGAAATCGTATGGTGGGCTGCCGTGTGGTCATGCCCCTTTATGAGGACATTGCCGACAAATACAGAGAAAAAATGACGTTTATCACAAGCATTGTCGTTCCCGTTTCCTGGAGGCGGCAGTATTGCGGTATCTTCGAGGCCAAGGAGGGCAACGTCACCTATTATTTTATCGATAATCAGTATTATTTCAAACGCCACGGGCTTTACGGATATTATGACGACGCCGAGCGTTTTGCCTTTTTCTCCCGCGCAATTCTCGAAATGCTGCCCGCAATCGGATTTTTCCCCGACATTATCCATTGCAACGATTGGCAAACGGCTCTTGTCCCGACCTATTTAAGCCTTTTCTACCGTCAAAACGAGGGCTTTGAAAACATCAAAACCGTGCTGACCGTCCATAATATTCAGTATCAAGGCAAATACGGCATGGAGATTTTGGAGGATGTGCTGGGCATTCCCATGGATAAAAAGCCCCTGCTTGAATACAGCGGCGACGTAAACATTCTCAAGGGCGGAATCGAGACGGCTCATTCGGTCACGACGGTCAGTCCCACCTATGCCAAGGAAATTCTCGACCCGTGGTTTTCCCACGGCCTTCACGACATTTTAAGGCTGAGGGAATGGAAACTTCACGGCATTGTCAACGGAATAGATACCAAGGTATACGACCCCGAAACCGACGAGAGCATTTTTGAAAACTATTCGGCCGAGGACATGAGCGGCAAGCTTAAAAACAAGACCGAGCTGCAAAAGCTTATGGGACTTCCCGAAAACCCGGATGTTGCCGTTATCGGAATGGTCAGCCGCCTTGTGGGGCACAAGGGCTTTGACCTTGTAAAATATTCCTTCGAGGAGCTTATGCAAAGCGAAATTCAGCTTATCTGTCTCGGTTCGGGCGAATGGGTCTTTGAAAGCTTTTTCGATGAAATGGCTCAGAAATATCCCGAAAAATTCGCGCTTCACACCGGCTTTGACGTGGAGCTTGCCCACAAAATTTATGCCGGCTCCGACTTCTTCCTCATGCCGTCAAAAAGCGAGCCCTGCGGCCTTTCTCAGATGATCGCGCTGCGTTACGGTTCGGTGCCCATAGTCAGAGAAACAGGAGGTCTTCGCGACACCGTCAGCGACTGCGGCGACGGAAAGGGCAACGGCTTTACCTTCAAAACCTACAACGCGGGCGACATGAACGGCGCCGTCTATCGCGGCCTTTCCCTTTATTATGACGACAAAGAGGGCTTTGAAAAGCTTAAAAAGCGTGCCATGAAATGCGACAACAGCTGGAAAAAATCCGCGCTTGACTATATAAAGCTTTACAAGAGCCTGCTTAAATAATATGACAAGCAAAAATCCCCGAGCCTTTTCGGGGATTTTTTTGTTGACAAAATAGGGAGAAATAGTATAATAAGTATAACAAATCATACTTTTCGGAGGCAGTATCATGAACGGACCAAAAGGAAAATACGCCTGGACGGCGACGGTGGGCGAAAAGGGGCAAATCGTCATTCCAAAACAGGCAAGAGAGATTTTCGACATAAATCCCGGGGACACGCTGCTCATTCTCGGCGACAAAAAGCGGGGTATCGCCATTCCGCCCAAAGGCGCTTTTGCAAAGCTTGCAAACAAGGTTTTCGAGGAGGAATAATCCATGGAGAAAATTTGCGAGGTTAAAAATCTGAAAAAGTCCTACGGCGGCTTTTCTCTTGAAGATGTGAGCTTTTTTCTTGAAAAAGGCAGCATAACAGGCTTTGTGGGGCGAAACGGGGCGGGAAAATCCACCACAATAAAGTCGATGCTCAATCTGGTTCACAGGGACGGGGGCGAAATTTCCTTTTTCGGCCTTGACGCCGACGAAAACGAAAGACGGATTAAGCAAAAAATCGGTTATGCCTCGGCGGGGGTTCATTATTACGAGCGAAAGAAAATAAGAGACATCGCCGACGTTATGTCGAGGTTTTACGACAACTGGGACGGCGGGCTTTTTGACCGCTTTACGGCCGATTTCGGAATTGACAAAAACAAAAAGCCCATCGAGCTTTCGGAGGGCATGAAGGTGAAATTCAGTCTTGCCGCGGCCCTTTGCCACGGAGCCGAGCTGCTCATTCTCGACGAGCCCACAAGCGGTCTCGATCCCGTTTCGAGAGAGGAGCTTCTCGAGCTGCTTCTCGGCCTTGCGGCAAAAGGCGTCACGATATTTTTTTCCACCCACATAATCGGTGACATAGAAAAGTGCGCCGACCGCATTGTTTATATAAAAAAAGGTCGGCTGCTCGCTTTTGACGGCATCGAAAATTTTAAATCGGATTACAAAATCGTAAAAATTCCGCAAAATGGCGAAAATTGCCCCGAATTTATCGGCGTGTGTCGGTCAAGGGACGGAGCCACGGCGCTCATAAAAGCCGCCGACGCCGAAAAATTTGAAAATACATACTCGCCGAGCCTTGAGGAAATCATGGTTCACATAGAAAGGGAGGGTGAAAAATGAAAAGCCTGCTTTACAAGGAATTAAAGCTTTCTTCGCTTGCCGTGACATATTTCTTTATCGCCTTCGGGCTTATGACATTTTTGCCCGGCTATCCGATACTTCTCGGCAGCTTTTTTGTGTGCATGGGGATTTTTTATTCCTTCCAGTTTTCAAGGGAAAGCAACGACCCGCTTTTCACCGTGCTGCTGCCCGTGGCGAAAACCGACGCCGTGAGGGCAAAGTTCCTGTTTGTGCTTGTTGTTCAGGGGCTTTCCTTTTTGCTCATGACAATTTGCACGCTTGTAAGAATGACTTTGCTGTCCCGCGCCGCCGTTTACGAGCAAAATCCGCTTTCAAACGCCAACCTTTTCTATCTTGGCTTTTGTCTTGCAATGTTCGGGCTTTTCAATTTGATTTTTGTGAGAGGTTATTATAAAACCGCCTATAAAATCGGAGTGCCATTTATTGTCTACTGCGCCGCCGCCATGCTGCTTGTGGGCGTCGACGAGGCCCTTGTTCACATACCGGGGTTTGAGGCTTTTTCGGTCACGGATTTTTCCTTTATGGGTGCCCAAATTGTCGGTCTTTTGGCGGGATTTGCGATTTTCGCCGCCATGACCGCCGCAGCATATGCCCTTTCGGTAAAAAGCTTCGAAAAGCTTGATTTTTAAAGCTTATAATCACAAAATAAGACCCGCTTGGCTGAGTGTTCATAAGGAAGTATTGGTTTCTCGCATAAAAGTCCTCTCAAGACGACAGCTTTGCACCGTTTTTCGAATTCGGCACGAAAGAATTTTTAAGCTTAGAAACTGCAACGCACTTCAAAATGACATATTTTTGTGCAAGAAAAGACAAATCCCACAGATAATGCCGGCGCATATCTGTGGGATTTAACGCATTCGTTGTGCAAAAAGATGTTATTTTGAAGCAAAACTGCCTTATTAACGCTCAGC
>JABLTO010096438.1_pt1 | contig 31084 bp, 24 predicted proteins | sample 7160091 | NCBI WGS metagenome assembly JABLTO01 (sample SAMN14651225, study PRJNA627086) | human gut metagenome | isolation source: feces | host: Homo sapiens
GGAAACTGCATGAGAAAACACAAAGATTTTATGAGCGAACCCGACTATGGTTATATCGACATTGAATCCTGCTTTGAACCGATTTTTGAGCCGCCCTTGGAAACCCTGGAAGAATGGCACAGCTGGGAGCATGAACCCGAACCGACACTGGAAAACACCTCGGTCTATGTCACAGAGCCGGATGGCGCTCAATATTTTTACTGCGGCAATACCCGGATTAGAGTATCCGAGCATTTCTCCCAGGCAGGCAAACCCATGGACAAGCTGATTGAAATGTGATCCAATATGCTGCCCGCAACGCTGGATAAACCCATTCCACAACAAAATGTCGTTGAACCACACCCACGCTTACGGTATAATAAAAGCAGAAGTATTGTAAGCGTGGGTTGTTTCGATTAGAAGGAGGATTTTTACCGTGAAACAACCTTACAATACCGCACTCTATATGCGTCTCAGCCGTGACGACGAAAACTATGGCGACAGCGTGAGCATCGAGACTCAGCGCACCATTTTGCAGCAGTACGCAAAGGAACATGGTCTTTCGGTGTATGGCGAATATGTCGATGACGGATGGAGCGGAACGAACTTTGAGCGTCCCAGCTTTCAGCGGATGATGGATGATGTGGAGGCCGGAAAGGTCAACTGCATCATTACCAAAGACCTCAGTCGCTTTGGCCGTGAACACGTGATGATGGACTACTATCTGGAATTTGTGTTCCCGGAAAAGCAGATTCGATACATCGCTGTGGCCGAAAATGAGGACACCGAAAAAGGACTTTCGGATTTTGTGCCGTTCAAGAACCTTTTCAACGAATGGTTTGCAAAGGATACCAGCCGCAAGGTGAAAACGGCGCTCCGTGCCAAATTTGCTGCCGGAGAACGCACTTTTGCCTATGCGCCGCTGGGATACATCCGCCATCCCGAAATCAAAAACACTTTAGCCATAGACGAAGAAACCCGCTGGATCATCGAGAAAATCTTTGACCTTGCACTTCATGGAGCAGGTGCGGCGAAGATCACCAAGGCCCTGATTGCAGAGAAAGTCCCGACTGCGGGCTGGCTCAATTATCAGCGGTATGGAACTTTCGCCAATATCTATGCCAATGCGCCGGAAGAAAAATCCTATGCATGGACGATTGCTCAGGTCAAAAGCATCCTGCAAGATGAAACCTACATCGGCAACAGCGTACACAATAAGCAGACCAATATCTCTTATAAAAACAAGAAAAAGGTGCGCAAGCCGAAAGAAGAATGGATTCGGGTGGAAAATACCCATGAGGCGATCATTAGCCGGGATGTGTTTGAGCAGGTACAAAAGCAGATCGCCAGCCGCAGGCGGCAGCAGAAGGATGCCACAACGCAGATTTTCGCCGGTCTTGTAAAATGTGCAGATTGTGGCTGGTCTATGCGCTTCGGCACAAACCGGCAGAACAAAACGCCGTACAGCCACTTCACTTGCAGCCAATACGGACAAATGGGGACACAATGCTCGGCGCACTATATCCGCTATGACACGCTCTATGTCTATGTGCTGTCCAGAATCCAGTATTGGTCCCATCGGGCGCAGCTGAGCGAAGAAAAACTCTTGCAGCAGATTTTGAAAAACGGTGACCGGGAACGCATGACCGCCGCCAAGCGTCAGGAATCCGAACTGAAACGGGCGGAAAAGCGCAAGGCAGAAGTGGATGGAAAGTTTGTCCGAATGTATGAGGACTGGTCTGCCGGACGCATCACCGAGTATAACTTCAATCTGCTGACTAAAAAGTACCAGGCAGAACAGCTGGAGCTGGAGGAAAAGATCAGCCGCTTGCAAGCGGAGCTGTCCGAAGAGCAGCAAACTGCCCTGGATGCCGAAAAGTGGGTCGCTCTCATCAAACAGTATGCCAATCCCACGGAATTGACCGCCGAACTTCTCAATACCCTGATTGAAAAAATCGTCATCCACGAGGCCACTAAAGGCGAGGATGGTATGAGAGAGCAAGAGATTGAGATTTACTACCGCTTTATCGGCAAAATTGATTAACTTGCATCCATATCCTTAACTATGGGAAACAGATGAAGTTGTGCCGGATGTAAGTAAAGTCGTGCTTTTAAGCGAGCTGTTCGGCGTGACGACGGATGCGCTTTTAAAGGGAGGCGAGGCGAGCGCTGCTGGCTGCGAAGCAGAGGATGCAGCGCCGAGGGAAGCGCAGCTCTTGCAGGTGGCGCATGCAAACTTTGCGCACCGGGAGATCCTTGCTGGATTCCTTACGGCTATGGTGGGGCTCGTGCTGCTGGCGCTCGAATTCATGTTCCTGCCCACCTTTGGCGCGATGCAGAAAGCACAGGTGAACGGCCAGGGCTTTTATACTGATTTTATGCGCTATGCTCAGATGCAGCCTATGCCAACGATTTTTACCATCACGGGGTTGGTCGTGGCGGCAGGGACGTTGCTCCTTCTCAAAGGGCTTTGGGATAAGCATGGGGGCACGAGGCTTAAAAAGCAGAATGCCGAATAAAAAAGCGGCTTGAAGCGCACACAGTAAGTCAAGTGAATCGATGTATTGGGTTCAAGCTAGATCTTTATTCTGCAAGAAAGCCCGGATGATAAATGGGATTACGCAAGGCAGCAGCGCAAGCAACTGCTGCCTTAGCAATATAAACGCCAAGTATCTTCGCAAGGGCGGCGGGCGGCTTCTCGCACCTGCGCATTTCACAGCAAAATGCAGCTTGCCAAATTAGATGCAAGCATGAGCAAGTTCAAAGCCTTACAGCTTTTCGTTGGTAGGATGCTTGCCTTACAACCATGGCTTTTTTGAGCATAGAAGCGCTGGGACGTACGTACACTTGCAAAAAAGCAGCTGAAGCAATCTGCGATTTTCAGCAGGCGCGCCGGAGGGAATTCAAACTTCGCGGAAAGCGAAATCGCGTTTTTCAGAATGGATGCGCCTCTTTTTGCAATGCATGTAAAATACAATGCTTAGAAGCATTACAATGGATTCCGTTGCGGGGAAAGCGCACCATATGCCTGCCATTCCAGCCATGTTGGATAAAAGGAACGCCATTGGGATTATGATGAAAAATCCCCGCAAAAGAGAAATGACATGCGCCGGGCCGGCATATTCCGTTGAAGTAAAATAAACCGAAATCATAATATTAAACCCTACGAATGGACAGGCAATAAAATACAATTTCAACCCTTGCATAGCAATGGTTTGCAATAGCGCGTTCTGCTCGCTGTTGAATATAGCTGCAATTGGGGAGGCGCCCCAAAATACGCCCGTATAAATAATTCCGGATAGAATCAGCATCGCGGAAAGGGCGTACTTTAAAATGCTGTGGACATTTTTAAGATTGCCGGCTCCAAAGTTGTTGCTCATGATAGGCTGAATGCCTTGCGCAATTCCCGTATAGATTGCGATGACCACAAGGGAAAGATTTGCGATCACACCATAGGCGGCAACTCCAACATTCCCTTGTAGGGAAAGAAGAATGGCATTAAAAACAATCATCACGATACCGGAAGATAGCTCAGCAACGAGCGAAGGCGCGCCGTTTAAGAAAATGCCAGCAAATAATTTTCTACTGCACCTGCATTTTAAGAAACGGAAATGATTGTTCTTTCGAATAAAATGAATGGACAGGACGAGCATGCTGAGGATGGACGAGAGCCCTGTTGCAAATGCCGCGCCGAAAATCCCCATTTTCCATGGAAAAATAAACAGATAATCCAATACGACGTTGGATAAACTGCCTGCAATCATTGCCGCCATAGAAAGCTGAGGCGCGCCATCATTGCGCACAAAACTCAAAAGCACATTGTTTGCGAGAAAAGCGGGCGCAAACAATAAGATGACTTGTATATAAGTTTGCGTCATGGCAAATACGGCTGCATCTGCCCCGAAAAGTGCAACGATAGGCTCGGTAAAGAAGAGGCCTACCATAACGAAAAACACAGCAAGAATTGCAGCGAAATATATGGAGTTGGTAAAAATTGCATGGAGGTTTTGGGGGCTTTCGTAGTTTTTTTGGATCGAGTATTTTGTTCCGCCGCCTATGCCAATCATAAGCCCGCTTCCGTGAATGAAGCTGTAAATCGGAATTGCAAGGTTAAGTGCCGCCAATCCATTGGTTCCAAGTCCCTTGGATACAAAAAAGGTATCGGCTAAAATGTAGCATGATAACCCGATCATGCCCAATACATTCAAGGAAGAATATTTTATGAAATCCCGAAAACAATTTGATTTTTGCATAGCTACCTCGCAAATTCAGAGCAGACTGCTGCTGCGCAATGTACATATTGCATTTATGCAATCGCAAAATACAGCAGCCGCTTTTAACGGTGGGCTAAAAAAAACACTCATTTTCCACTCCTTCTATGGCCTAATGGAGCGAAAACAAGCGTTTACCCGGCGGCAAAATAGTTTTAAATAGTATAGTACGGAATCATGCAACAGTCAATATGTGTCATGTTGGACCGATTCGCTTCCCTGTGGCTAAAATGCTGGGATTTGCGCGTGTAAGCTCTTGGCGCTTTGGGTTAGCTGCATGCAATGGGGCATTTTCTCGGCAGATTCTTGCTTCCCAAGACAAAGTTTCTTTCAATGAAAATAAAACCATGCGGAATGCTACCCGTTGGCAGCATCCGCATGGCTTGAACATGCTTTGATAGCGTGTTTTTTTATTGGATGAGCAACTCAGCGATCTGGATGGCATTGGTTGCCGCGCCCTTGCGGATCTGATCCCCACAGCACCAGAGCGTGAGCCCGTTTTCACTCACGAGATCGCGGCGGATGCGGCCCACGAACACGTCGTCCTGGTCGCTTGTTGCAAGCGGCATGGGATAAACGTCGTTGTTGGGATCATCCACGAGCTGCACGCCGGGCGCGGAAGCAAGCGCTGTACGCGCTTCTTCTACGGAAACGGGGCGCGCGGTTGTGAACGTGGCGCTGATGGAATGCGAGCGCATCACGGGCACGCGCACGCACGTGCAGGTTACGCGCAGCTCCGGAAGGTGCAGGATCTTGCGCCCTTCGTTCTGCAGCTTCATCTCTTCGGAAGAATAGCCGTTTTCCCCCACGCCGCCAATGCGCGGAATGAGGTTGAATAGGATCTGATGCGGGAACGCCTTTGCCTGGAGCGGTTCACCTTTGGGATAGGCTTCCGCCTGCGCTTCAAGCTCCGCAAGCCCTTCTGCGCCTGCGCCGGACACGGCTTGATAGGTGGAAGCCACCAGCGTTTGAATGGGCGAAATGCGGGCGATGGGCGCAAGCGCCATCAGCGTGATGATGGTGGAGCAATTTGGATTTGCAATGATGCCTTTTTTTGCAGCGGCAACATCTTCGGGGTTGATCTCCGGTACCACAAGCGGCACATCCGGGTCGAGCCGGAAGGCGCTGGAATTATCCACAAACATGGCGCCCGCTGCCTGGATGGCGGGGGCAAACCGCTTGGCAATATCGTTTTCCGCAGCGCCGAGCACGATGTCCATGCCGGCAAACGCCGCATCGCATGCTTCTTCGATCACGAGTTCGCGCGTTCCGCAGCGCACGGTTTTACCCGCACTGCGTGCGCTTGCAAGCAGGCGGAGCTCCCCAATGGGAAAGTTGCGCTCCGCGAGCACCTTGATCATTTCCTGGCCCACTGCGCCCGTTGCGCCGAGCACGGCAACGTTGTAAAGCTTCTTTTTGTTCATTTGGAAAGATCCTTTCTGGTAAAGCTGTTATAAAGCACTTGAATGGTTTTTTCAAAATCGCGGTCATCCACGCCCACGATGATATTAAGCTCTTCGGGGCCCTGGGAGATCATGCGGATGTTGATGTTGTTCTCGCCGAGCGTGGCAAAGAGACGCCCCGAAATGCCCGGCCGGAACACCATGCGCCGGCCAACGCATGCGATAAGGGAAATGCCGTCCGTAACTTTTACCGAATCCGGCCCGCAGAAGCTCTCGATCTCCTCGATGATGCTGAAGAGATAGGGCTTGACAGCCTCCGTGGAAGTGACCAGCGAGAAGCAGTCGATGCCCGAAACGATCTGCTCAATATGCAGCTCATGCTTCTCAAACAGGGCAAGCACGCTGCGCACAATGCCAAGCTTGGCCGAAACGTGGTTTTTGTGGATGTCGATGATGCAATAGCCGCGCCGGCCGGCAACGCCCGTAATGAAGTAGGGCTCGGGGTGGGAGCCTTCCTCTTCAAACTCTTCACGGATCATGGTGCCGGGCGCGGTAGGATCGTTGGTGTTGCGGATATTGAGTGGGATGTTCATTTCCCGAACCGGGAAAACGGACTCCTCATGCAGCACCTTGGCGCCCATGTAGGTCAGCTCCCGCAGCTCGCTATAGGTAATGCGCGGGATGGGTTGCGGATCCGGCACAATGGAAGGATCTGCCATCAAAATGCCCGGCACATCCGTCCAGTTTTCATAAAGATCGCAATTGAGTGCGGCGGCTGCAAGCGCACCGGTTATGTCGGAGCCGCCACGCGCCATAAGCCGAAGCTGGCCGCCCGGCATGGTGCCATAAAAACCAGGCATCACAATGCGCCCGCTGGAAGCTTCGAACGCTTCTGCGATCGCCGTGTAGGTGGCAGGCAGGTCAATGCGGCCATCCAGATGGAATTTGACCGTGCCATAGGAATCCACAAAGTCATACCCCAAATAGGCGGCCATCAGCTGCGCGCAGAGGGCTTCGCCGCGGGAAACAAGGTAATCCTCATCGGGATGGGACTTCATGCGGGCACGGATCTCCTCAAATGCAGCGCCTACATCAAACGGGATGTTGAGCGCCTCTGCGATCTCGCGGTAGCGCGCTTCGATCATCTGAAATACGCTTTCATGATCTACGCCATATTTGATGTGCGCATAGCAGAGGTAGAGAAGATCGGTGACTTTATTGTCGCCTTTTTTACGCTTGCCTGGCGCGCTCACAACAACGATGCGCCGCGCATCGTCCGCGCGGATGATGTCCCGCACGGCGGAGAAGTGTTCCGCATCCGCCAGGGAGCTTCCGCCGAATTTTACTGTTTTAAGCATAACTGGTTCCGTTCCTTTATCAAACAAAATAATTTACGATTCGAGCGAAGCAAGCCCGGCAGCAAATACGCTTTCCTGTGCCGCAAGGCGCGCTTGAACAAGTGCATGCAGGGCGCTCACCGGCATGGGCGCAGTGATGCAGGCTGCTCCGGCAGGCGTCTGCCCGAGCATGCGGTCAATGCAGCCTTCGGGCAGTGCGCCGCTGGTGCGCAGATAGTAGGGATGGGCTGCTTTGGAAGCATCCGGCACAAAAGTGCCTTCACAGTGGGCAAGGGAAAAGGGCGTCGCGCCGCAGGAAACATCGATGAGATCCTGCATCACGGCGGAGGCAGTTGGCGCTTGCCCGGCGCCGAGCCCAAAGAAGCTTTGCGATCCCAGCCCCTCGCAGCAGTAGGAGATGATATTGCCCGTGCCGTTGACACCCGCTTCCGGTGCGTCCGCAGCAAAAAGCATGGGCTCCACATAGGCGGCGACGCCAGCCTCCGTGCGTTCCGCCTTGCCGATAAGGCGGCAGGTCAGCCCAAGCGCATGGAATCGCGCAACGTCGGCTGCCGTAATATAGCGGATGCCGAGCGTTGGGATTGCAGAAGCATCCGCCATCTGCGCGAACGCAGCATCGCAGGAGAGCGCCAGCTTTGCGCGCACATCCAGACCGTCGATGTCGGCGGTGGGATCCGCTTCAGCGTAGCCCAGCTTCTGCGCGGCGGCAAGGGTTTCCGCGAAATCGGCGCCGCCCTGCTGCATGGCTGTAAGGATAAAATTGGTGGTGCCGTTCATAATCCCGCCCAGGGATGCAACTCGGTCCACACGCGAAACGCGCAAAAGGTTAGCGAGCCAAGGAATACCGCCCCCCACGGCTGCAGAGAACGCAAGCCGCACGCCGTTTGCGCGCGCGAGCGCAAGGAGTTCCTCGTAATGCAGTGAAAGCATGAGCTTGTTGGCCGTAACAACGTGCTTCTTTGCAGCGAGCGCCGCTTTTACGTAAGTAAGAGCCGGCTCCTCTCCGCCCATGACTTCAACGACCGTTTCGATGGAAGGGTCGGAAACGATCTCTTGAAAATCGCGCGTTGCGATTGCGCGGATGGGTGCAATATCCCTTCGTACAAGCACGCGCGAAATGGTAATGCCATGCTCGGGGCGAGCCTCTGCAAGCGCGTGCACGCCGCTTCCAACTACGCCGTAACCCAAAAGTGCGGTTTTCATAATAATGAAATTCCTTTCCAATCAAACTTGATAATCGGGGCTGCATGGTATGCGCAGCCCCGCAATTGTGACATTTATTTCCGCCATGCATAGCCCGAAGCGCAGGCTGGAGGCGTTGGCATAAAGCGGGCAGATAAAGCGAAGTGTTTTTAATAAAAAACACTTGTTTTTCTGCTGCGGACAATATATCATATCCCATGGGGCGATTGCAAGCCCCAAAAACAAGAATTGTGAAAAAAGGATTGAAAAGTATAATAGCTTAGAAACAGAAAGGAAGACTGAACCATGCATTACCTAAGCACGCGCTCTCATCAAGAAACGGCGACCAGCGCAGAAGCTGTTTTGCGCGGCCTTGCGCCGGACGGGGGATTGTATGTCCCGGAAACCATCCCTGCGGCAGAACTTTCGGATGCGGCGCTGATTTCGTTGGATCAATACGCGCTCACGGCGCATATCCTAAAAAAGCTTTTGCCGGATCTTCCTGCGGCCGCGGTCGAGGATGCCGTGCGCGAAGGATACTCGGGCAAATTTGAAACAGAAGATCTTACCCCCACCGTGCAGGTTGACAAGGCGCATGTGCTGGAGCTTTACCACGGGCCGACCAGCGCCTTCAAGGACATGGCGCTTTGCCTGCTTCCGCGCTTGATTGCAGCCTCCTGCGCGGCATGCGGGGTGAAAGAGGATGTGCTTGTGCTCACCGCTACAAGCGGGGATACAGGAAAAGCTGCACTCGCGGGCTTTGCAGATGCCCCGCACACGCGCGTGATGGTATTCTACCCCGAAGGCGGGGTGAGCGAGGTGCAGCGCGCGCAGATGGTCACGCAGGAAGGCAAGAATGTTTGCGTCTGCGCGGTGCGCGGCAACTTTGACGATGCGCAGCGCGGTGTGAAGGAGGTCTTTGCGCAGTTCAAGGGGACGCGCGTGCGGCTTTCGAGCGCCAATTCCATCAACATTGGCAGGCTTGCGCCGCAAGTGGCCTATTACTTCAAAGCTTACGCGGATCTGCGCAAAAAAGGCGTGGTGAAAGCGGGCGCGCCCGTGGATTTTATCGTGCCGACGGGAAACTTCGGCAATATCCTGGCGGGCTATCTTGCAAAGCGCATGGGGCTGCCCGTGGGCACGTTGGTGTGTGCTTCCAATGAAAACGATGTGCTGACCGAGTTCCTGCAAACGGGCGTATACGATCGCAGGCGCACGTTCCACAAAACGGCATCCCCTTCAATGGATATCCTCGTTTCAAGCAACCTGGAACGGCTTTTGTATTTCGCTTCGGATGGGGATGCCGAACTTGTGGCATCGCTCATGCATAAACTTACGGAAACGGGCGTTTACCGCATTCCGGAGGAGCTGCATAAGCGGATTCGGAGCGAATTTGCCTGCGGCAAGGCGGATGATCCGGCTGCATTTGATGCAATCCGCCGCGTTTGGACAAAGGAAGGGTACTTGATGGATCCGCATACCGCGGTTGCATGGCGGGTCTACGAAGGGTATCGCGCTGCAGGGCAAAGCGAGAACCCGGCGGTTGTGCTTTCTACGGCGTCGCCGTATAAGTTTGCCCCTGCAATGCTGGTGGCCCTGGGGCTGCCTGTGCCGGAAAGCGGCTTTGATGCGATGGAGGAGCTCCACGGCGCAACTGGAACGCCCATTCCAAAGCCCCTTGCGGCGCTGAGACACAAAAAAGAGCTGCACCGGGATGTAATCGAGCCCAGCGCAATGCTTTCCTATGTGGAGCGCAAGGCGGAGCAGGCGCGCTGGGCGGAATAAGCCTTTGCGCAAAGCTGGAGTGCCAGCGCACATTATAGGGAGAAACGGGAGGAGGAGCCATGAAGAGCGATTATCTGATCGTCCATAAGAAGGTCCTGCCGGATTATTTTGAAAAGGTGGTTGCCGCGCGGGAGCTGCTCCGGCGCGGCAAGATCCGCGAGGTGAGCGAGGCGGCGCGCACGGTTGGCATTTCCCGCAGCACCTACTATAAATATAAGGATTATGTGTTTATGCCCTCGGAGGGAAACGCCTGCAAAAAAGCGGTCATTTCGCTGATTTTGAGCCATGAAAAAGGGATCTTGAGCCGGGTTCTGAATATGATGAGCGCCCTTGGCGCCAACATCCTTACCATCATGCAGAACCCGCCGATTGGGGATCGGGCAAGCGTGGTGATCTCAATGGATATCACGGGGCTTGAAACAAGCGTAAACGGGGTGCTGGAGGCGCTGCTTTCTGCCGATGGTGTGGAGAAGGCGGGCCTAATCGACATTGAGTAAGCGGCTTAATGTGGGATAGCCGCCGGATGAAACGGGGGCAAAAGGGATGCAATTCCCTTAAGGGATGGCGCGGCCTTATATTCCGATGCCATGCGGTTCACCTTTGGAACGAGCATGGGGAAAGATTGGGCCGCGCCTAAAACGATTTCAAAGTTTCGCATGGTGCCGTTTAAATCCGGATATGCATTCCTTTTTCATGCGTGTTTTTCATCTTGAAAATTGCGCATCTGCAGGCTGTGGCAACCTTTTTATAAGTTACAGCTTCCGGCCTGGAACCCAAATGAACCACATCCGCCGGCTGGATAACCCAGCGCTGCATGCGCGTATTCTCCCGGGAAGGCGGCTTGCATGCGGTTGACAAAGCGCAGGCAAAACCGTATCATTATGAAATAGCCCTAAATGGAGGCTAAAAAACAAGAATATGGCGGGAGACCAGTGGAAAGAAAGCTGATTACGGTTAAGGTCGGCACAAGTTCGCTTACCGGCCCGGATGGGAGTATCTGCCCGGAAAAAATCGAATACATTGCAACGCAGATTGCAGCGTTGCGAGAAGCTGGGCATACGGTTATCCTTGTGACCTCCGGCGCAGTTGCGGCAGGATTCCGGCGCATCGGCTACGCTAAGCGGCCCACGAGCATCCCGGCTAAGCAGGCTGCCGCTGCGGTTGGCCAGGGCCTGCTTCTCGAAGAATATACCCGCTTTTTTGAAGCAAAGGGGATCGTAAGCGCACAGATTCTGCTTACGCGCGACGATTTTCGGGACCGCAGGCGGTATAAAAATGCCTTCAACGCGCTTGAGATCATCCTGCAGCGCGGAGCGGTTCCCATTATAAACGAAAACGACAGCGTATCTATCGATGAGTTGCGCCTTGGCGATAACGATACGCTTTCCGCCCAGGTTGCGGCGATGATGCATGCCGGCCTGCTCGTGTTGATGACGGATATGGATGGACTCTATACGGCCGACCCCCGCGTGGATAAGGAAGCCAAGCGCATCGCGCGTGTAGAGCATCTTACGCCCGAAATCATGGCGCTTGGCGGCAGTGCAGGAACCAGCAACGGAACGGGAGGCATGGCAACAAAGCTTTCCGCAGCGAAACTGGCGACGGCTGCAGGCGTGCCGGTGGTGATCTGCAAGGCGGATTGCCCGGGCGCATTGCTGCGCGCTGCAACGGGCGAGCCGGCTGGCACCTATTTTGCCGCAAGCGAAACGGGGATGCGCACGCGCCAGCAATGGATGGCTTTTTATGCGCAGACGCGCGGCAACCTGTATGTCGATGCGGGCGCTGAGGAAGCGCTTGTCCACCATGGAAAGAGCCTGCTGCCTTCGGGGATTGTTGCGGCGGAGGGCGATTTCCGCGCAGGCGATATCGTGCGCGTATTCCGCCAGGGCACGAACGTGCTGCTCGGGCGCGGGGAGGTCAATTTCGACAAGGAAGAACTCCTGCGGCGCGTGGATGGCGCGGAAGGGCATGGGAAAAACGCGGTGGTAATCCACCGGGATAATTGGGTAGAAGAGGTATAAGAAAACATGAGAGACCTTCGGGAGACGGCGCTTGCCGTGAAAGCCGCTTCGGCGGAACTGGGACTTTTGGGCACGGAAAAACGCAACGAGGCGCTTGCGGCAATCGCGGATGCCCTTCTGGCACGCAAGGCGGAGATCCTCTCCGCCAACGAGCAGGATCTTGCGGACGGCCGAGCAAACGGCATGAGCGAATCGCTGCTTGACCGGCTTGCGCTTACGGGTGCGCGCATAGAAGGCATGGCGGAAGGCGTGCGGCAGCTTATCGCGCTGCCCGATCCGGTAGGGGAAACCGTGGAGGAATTCACGCGGCCCAATGGGCTGCATATCCGCAAGGTGCGCGTGCCACTGGGCGTAATCGGCATGATCTATGAAGCGCGGCCCAATGTAACGGTGGACACGGCGGCGATTGCGCTCAAAACCGGCAACGGCATCCTGCTGCGCGGCAGCGCATCAGCGCTGCGTTCCAACCTTGCGCTGGCGGAGGTTATGCGCGCTGCGCTCAAAGAGGTGGGCGTGCCGGAAAATGCGCTTGCAGTGGTTGAAGATACTGCGCATGAAAGCGTGGACGCGATGCTGCGCATGAACGATTGTGTGGATGTTATCATCCCGCGCGGCGGCGCAGGCTTAATTCGCCGCGTGGTGGAAACGGCTACCGTTCCCGTGCTGGAAACGGGGGTGGGCAACTGCCATATTTATCTGGATGAAAGTGCAAATTATGATATGGCAGAAGCGATCGTAGTGAATGCGAAAACGCAGCGCCCTTCCGTGTGCAACGCGGCGGAAACGCTCCTTGTGCATTCCGTATGGGCGACGGCGCACCTTGCCAAGCTCCTCGCAAAGCTGCACACGCTTGGGGTAGTCATCCATGGCGACGCGCAGGTCCGCGCGGTGGATAAGCTTGCCTTGCCGGCCGGGGAAGAGGATTGGGCCAACGAATACCTTGCCCCGGAACTTGCGGTAAAGGTTGTGGACTCACTTGAAGAGGCTATGGCGCATATCGCGCAGTATGGCACCAAGCATACGGAAGCAATCATAACGGAGGACGCCGAAAATGCGCGCATCTTCCTGCGTGGCGTGGATGCCGCGGTGGTGAACCATAACGCTTCCACGCGCTTTACGGATGGATTTGAATTTGGCTTTGGCGCGGAAATGGGCATCAGCACGCAAAAACTGCATGCGCGGGGCCCATTGGGATTGCGCGAGATGACTTCGTATAAATATATCGTATCGGGCAACGGCCAGGTACGTTCATGATGGAGGCAGCGATGAAACTTGCGTTTCTCGGCGCCGGCAACATGGCGGGCGCAATTATAAAAAGCGCACTTCGCGGGGGTGTGCTCAATGGCAACGAGATCCTCTGCGTAAACGCGCGCAACCCCGAACATGGCAGGCAGCAGGCGGCTGCACTTGGCATCCAGGCAGCGGGCCCGGAGGCACTTGCGACAGCGGATGCCGTGGTATTTGCCATGAAGCCGCAGGATTTTGCGCAAGCGGCCGCCATGTACCGGCCGTGTTTAAAAGCGGGCCAGCTTATACTTTCCATTATGGCGGGCATCAGCTTCCAAAAAATGGAAAAAGAGCTTGGGGCGTTCCCCATGATCCGCGTCATGCCCAACATGGGCGTAGGTGTAGGCAGGGGTGTAACGGGTTATGCTGTAGGCGCAGGTGTAACGGAGGAGCAAGCTGCGTTTGCCGAAAAACTGCTCGCTGCTGGCGGCATGGCGATTCGGCTCCAAAGTGAGGCTGAGATCGCCAAGGTGATCGGCGTCGCGGGTTCGAGCCCTGCGTATTTCTGCCTGCTGCTTGAGGCGCTCGCGGAAGCAGCGGTACGCGATGGCATGGCGCCGGATGCAGCAGCCCTCTTTGCACGGGAAACCATGATCGGGACTGCGGAACTGCTCAAAGCGGAACCTACGCTGACGGCTGCGGAATTGCGCGCGCGCATCTCCTCCAAAAAAGGCACGACCGAGGCCGCTATCGAGGCCATGCGTGCAGCCGGGTTTGAAGAAGCCGTGGCCGCGGGTTATGTGCGTGCTGTGCAGAAGAGCGATGCGATGACAGCCACTTTTGACGCGGAATAAAAACAGTGCAAAAACAAAAAGGGAGGCAATGCAGCCTCCCTTTTAGCTTGCAAAAAACTCTTTGGAGCCGCAGCCCGGAGGGCTTAACCGGATTTGGCCGCTTGCCCAGTGAATGCACAAAAGCCTTGTGGCGGCAGGGTGGTATTCTTTTGCATGGCTTCTAACTGCGTTATAAAGATGCAAGGAAGCCAAGTAAAGTCCAATATGCGCCATGTTTTGGAATGAAAGAGAAACAAAGCCCCTTTTGATGTGCAAAAAACGAATCTCGCATTTTGTGCAGAAAGCTCATGCAGGAAAAACGGAGTATCTCCCAAAGCAATCCTAACATTTCTTGCATCCTGCGTGTTTGCGTAGAAACGTTAATGCGCAGGACGCTTTGAGAACCTTGCACAAAAGGTGAAATTAAGACGAAAAATTCGGGTAAAAAGGAAGGGACACGTAAAAAGCTCTCCTTCAAGCTACACGGCATATATTCCTTTGCGTAGAGAAAAGAAAAGCTGGGCTTAGTTGTTGTCCGCCCCTGTGCCCAATTCGCGGACCATGAAGTATTCATGGCACAGCGTGCCATCCTTTAAGCGGAACGCGTTTGGATGATAGGAGACGATTCGAAATCCCATTTTCTCATAGAGCGCCCGCGCCCGCGCGTTGCCTTCCATGAACCCAAGCTCGAGCTGCGTTACGCCGCGTGCCTGTGCAAGGAGAAACATTTGCTTAAACATAGCGGTCCCAATCCCAAGCCCCCAATACTTTTTCCGCAGGGCGATTGCAATGGTTGCACGATGCCGGATGCGGCTGAGCCGGTTGAAAGAAAGCTGGCAATTCCCCGCAATTTCATTGCCGACGGCACAGACGAGCATGGAACCCGTTTCAGAGGCGTTGGTACGCGCAAGCCGCTCGGCCTCTTCCGCTTCGGTTTCCGTATACTCTTCGATCTCGCGGGATAAGAAATGCGTTTCGTTCGCACAGTCCTTTAAAAACGCAAGCATTTCGGCTGCATCTTCTTCAACAGGGCTGCGCAGCAGGGCGGAGCGCCCATCCTTTAAGGTAATCTGTTTTTCTGGAAACAGCATAACGATCCTCCTTTCGCATGCATGCAAATAGTATAGGCCAAAAGCGCCGCTGGGGGAAGATGGCGCTTGGGAAAAATTGCGTTTGTTAGCTGCCCGCATTTTAAGGTGGAGGGGATGCATCGCGCACCTTGTGCCCATGTTGTAGGGCTTATACCCCAATTGCGTAGGAGGACAACCCGGAGGTTGGCAGCTGGATCCCATCAGCAGCATTGCGTTGCCAGCAAAGCACCCATTTCCAGCTTGCAACACAGGTTGCACCATATCTTGAGAACATTGTGGTGTGGGCGTCAACCTTGTCCGCAACGGAAAGCGCCGCCTTTGCAGGCGGCGCTTTGCAATCCAAACACTATGCGTTATGCCTTGGCAGAAACATCTTTGTCCTTGGTCAGATACTTGATCAAGAACAATACACCCACCATAACCGCGATCCCAATGGGGAGCATGATAACGCTGCGGACGAAGCCAGTAATGATGTACATTACGAAGGAAACCCCTGCAACGAGCATCGCGTATGGAAGCTGTGTCGAAACGTGGTTGATGTGGTTCGACTGCGCACCCGCGGAAGCCATGATCGTGGTATCCGAGATGGGGGAGCAGTGGTCGCCGCAAACCGCACCGGCCATGCAGGCGGAGATGGCGATGATCATGATTTCGCCGCCGTTGCCGCCAAACACTTCAACTACGATTGGGATCAAGATGCCGAACGTGCCCCAGGAAGTGCCGGTAGCAAAGGACAGGCCAACCGCAATGAGGAACACAATTGCGGGCAGGAAGCTCATGAAGCTGCCAGCAGATTGCTTTACGAGTTCGGCAACATATTCCTTTGCGCCGAGGCTGTCGGTCATGGCCTTCAGCGTCCAGGCAAAGGTGAGGATGAGGATGGCAGGCACCATCGCTTTGAAGCCTTCCGGCACGCAGTCCATTGCATCCTTAAAGTTGATTACGCGGCGGCAGAGCAGGAAGATCAGCGAGAATACCAGGCCGATCGCAGAGCCGAACACCAGACCCACGGAAGCATCCGAGCCGGAGAACGCAGTGACGAAGTTGTGGTAGGCTTCCCCTTCTGCATCGAAGAAACCGCCGGAGTAGATCATGCCAATGATGCAGCTGATGATGAGCACGATAATCGGCAGCACCAGGTCAAGCACTTTGCCTTTGCCTTCCAACACTTCTTCCTTGGCGTTGGCATAGGGCCGATCCGGCGTGGTGTAAAGATCGCCCTTTTCAATGGCGTTTTTCTCATGGACCTTCATGGGGCCAAAGTCAAACTTCATAATTGCAAGGGCAACCATCATGGTGATGGTGAGAATGGCGTAGAAGTTGTAGGGGATGGCCGCAATGAACAGCGCAAGGCCGTCATAATCCTTTACAAAGCCGCTGACCGCAGCCGCCCAGGAGCTGATGGGCGCGATAATGCACACAGGCGCGGCTGTGGCGTCGATCAAATAGGCCAGCTTCGCACGGGAGATGTTATGTTTATCGGTCACAGGACGCATGACCGATCCAACCGTCAAGCAGTTGAAGTAGTCGTCGATGAAGATCAACACGCCCAGGCAGATGGTTGCAAGCTGCGCGCCAGTGCGGCCTTTGATCTTCTGAGCAGACCATTTGCCGAATGCGGCTGCACCACCGGATTTGTTCATCAGCGCTACCATAACGCCCAGGATTACGAGGAAGACTAGAATACCAACATTGTACGAATCCGACAGCGCGGTTCCAACCAACCCGTCGATAAACAGGTGGTTCATGATACCCTCAAAATTGAATTTGGCATAGAAGCACGCGCCCACCAAAATTCCGATAAACAGCGAAGAATAAACCTCCTTGGTGATGAGCGCGAGGCCAATTGCCACGATCGGCGGGACAAGCGCCCAGAAGCTGTTTGTAAACGGGTTGGACTCGGTGGCACCTTCAGCCTCTGCAAACACGGTTGCAGCGATGACGAGAGCGGCGAGAACTAGAATCGCCAACAACGCCCTTCGCTTAAGGGAAACATGTTTCATTGGGTTTGCCTCCTACTAAGAATTAATAATTGCATCCAGGCAAGAAAGGGGTGGTGCCTGGCCTGCGTTAACATTCTCCGCCATGTGAGCGAAGAAACCGATAAGTTTTTATAAAGATTTATTTTGTATCCTTATGGTATCAAATTGTGAGCGAATTGTAAACAGAAGAAGGACATATTTTTATCAAGAATTTATGGAGAAAACGTGGATGCCGGCAAAACACCTTTGCAACTAACTATAAAAAAGATAAAATTATGCTGAAAAAAGCCGAGATAGCGTTTTAAAAACCATAGCTTGGCCAGACTCTGTATTTACGCATTCTTTATGATGAATAACATAAAACTTATAAAATTTAGAAGAACTTTGATAGTTTATTAACGGTGTGTTTTGATATACTATGCATATACAATACATCCCGGCGGAACCGCCGGAGAATCCTTGATATGATTTGCCGGGTGCATGGCATTTCTTGCCCGGCTGGTAAAATCCCAACCATTCTTTTTTCGGGAGGCAATCATTTATGAGGAGAAACTCTGCAACAACCAAGAAAAGGCTCATCATCGCTATGGCATTCCTTTTGGCGATGATTGCCTGCACAGTCGCGTTCGCGGAAGGCGAAGGCGGCGGGAGCAGCGTATACGGCACGTTCTGGTCTCTGCTGCCGCCAATCATTGCAATTGGCCTTGCGCTCATCACAAAGGAAGTCTATACTTCCCTGTTTGTCGGCATCGTGGTGGGTTGTGTGCTGCAAAACATCTCCGCAAGCGGGCTGGATGTGGAGCACAGCATCACGGGAATCTTTGAGATGATGACGGCAAATCTTGGGGATAGTTGGAACGTTGGCATTTTGATCTTCCTTGTAATCCTCGGCATTATGGTAAGCCTTATGAATAAGGCGGGCGGCTCCGCATCTTTCGGGAAATGGGCTGCGAAAAAAATCAAGACGCGCGCGGGGGCGCAGCTTGCAACGGTAGCGCTCGGCTGTTTGATTTTCATCGACGACTACTTCAATTGCTTAACGGTTGGATCCGTGATGCTGCCAGTAACCGATAAACACAAGATTTCTCGCGCAAAGCTTTCCTACATTATTGATGCAACGGCTGCGCCGGTTTGCATCATTGCCCCTATCAGCTCCTGGGCTGCTGCGGTTACATCTTCCGTGCCGGAAGGCTCAAGCATCAACGGGTTTGTAATGTTCCTCGAAACGATTCCCTATAATTTCTATGCGCTGCTCACCATTACCATGATGATCACGATTGCGATCGGAGACTTTGACTTCGGCCTCATGAAGGTTCATGAAGACAACGCCAGGCTGCGCGGCGATCTGTTTACTACAGATGCGCGCCCCTATGGCGAAGCGATCAATTATGATGAGGAGAATCACTATAAAGGCAAGGTAATCGACCTTGTGCTCCCCGTTGTGGTGCTCATCATTACATGCGTGTGCGGCATGATCTATACGGGCGGCTTCTTCCACGGTGAGGCGAATTTTGTGGAAGCGTTTGCCAACTCCGATGCTTCCGTAGGCCTTGTGCTTGGCTCCTTCATCGCGTTGGTGTTCTGTTTTCCCTTCTTCCTTTGCCGCAAGGTGCTCAACTTCAAGGAATTTACCGATAGCATCGCAGAAGGGTTTAAGGCAATGGTCCCCGCGATCCTCATCCTTACTTTCGCCTGGACGCTCTCCGGCGTAACCAATGCGCTCGGCAGCGACGATTTCGTAAAATCCATTGTCGGAAACAGCCACAACAGCCCGCTGCTTCCGCCCCTGCTGTTCTTGATTGGATGCGGGATTGCATTTGCAACCGGCACTTCCTGGGGCACGTTTGGCATCTTGATTCCAATCGTGATCAACATTTTCCCGGATGAGATCAGCCAGATGATGTGCATCACGATTGCGGCCTGCCTGGGCGGCGCGGTGATGGGCGATCACTGCTCCCCCATTTCGGATACCACGATCATGGCTTCCACAGGCGGTAAGAGTGACCACATCAACCACGTTTCCACACAGATTCCGTATGCGCTCCTTGTGGCCGCGATGTGCGTCGTGTTCTACGCCATCGCGGGGGTGGTACAGAGCGTGATTGTGACCCCGTTTGCGATTGCGGCAATGGTGGGCGTACTGCTCTTCATAAAGAAAATTCAGATGAAAAAAACTCCTTCACAGTCCAAGAAAGCATAACGCAGATTAAAATGCGCAAACCACGCGCCGGGTATAGCACCGGCGCGTAGTTTATATATAACATGCGGAAAAGTGTTTTGAGCTACCCTGTGATGCGAAGCAACCAGCGGTGTAACCGACAGGATATGGACAGAAAAAATGATTTGACCCAGTAGCGTGAAGTGTAGGCATTGCATCTTGCCTTTTATTTAAAACTGTACGGCGGAAATTTGGCAGTGGCGCCGCCTGCTGAAAACTAATACAAAAAGAGACCGCGAAGGAATCTCAAGGATGCAAAAAGGGAGATCTTGTTGGCTTGACGGCACCCGCTTGCCAATAGGAAAGGATGTTCCTGCAAGAAAGGCGTTTTGTTTTTAGAAAACAGGATCGCAAGGGCTGCTGCCATCTTGCACGCTGCGCAGCTATAACTTGAGAAGATGCAGGGAAACTTGGCATTCTAAGGGGACTTGCCTGCAAACGCCAAAAAACTTTATTTGCATACCGAATCCCAAAGAAAGCTATGGCTTTGCATGCCATGCAGAAGAGATGGGAATGCTGGGAAACTTAAAAACAGGAAAGGCGGCTACCGGCCGCCTTTCCTGTTTTTATAGAAGGATGATAGGCTTTTGAAAAACGGGTGTGCATTACAAGAACATGCCGCCGTGCTTTACCACGGGAGCCTCCCAATAGCGCAATTCGCCATTGTATTGCTCTGCAATGCGGATGGCGCGCGTAGTCAGCGCATCGATTTCCTCTTTACGCAATGCGGAAATGCGCACGATGGAGACACCATAGGCCGGCGGCTGATCCGGCGTGAACACGGGCTCGCCCACTGCATAACCGGAAAGGCGCGCCTGCTCGGAAAAAAGCAACATGGTTGCTTCCGTGGGGAAAAACAGGAACAATGCAATGCGGCGTGCAATGGCTGGATTGTCCCCATGCGCGGTCATCAGCGCAATGCGCTTGCGGTTTTCTTCCGTTTGCAGCTTGGCGGCGTCCGGATAGAGCAGCTTTCGGTATGTGACCCAATCCGGCTCATCTGTGCACCCTGCGCGGCAAAGCAGAAAATGCTCCTTTGCAAGCACGCGCTCTGCATCCTCCAGCCCGGCGCGCTCTTTTATATAAAAATAGTATTGGCGCTGCGAACCGGTTTCAATGAACCCGGCGTAATAAGGCGCAAGCGTTTTGCAAAGCTTTTTGCAGACGTTTTCCGCGCGCCTGCTTTCAAGCGCTGAGAGCGAGTCCGCTTTGGCGTTCTTGCTCTCGCAGCTGGCATAGAGCAAAACGGGGCGCCCCTCATGCGGCAGGCTGGCTAGGCCCAGGTCTACTGCAAACCGCGCCGGACGGCCGTCGATCGGCCAGTCGTATTCAAACCATTGCGCCGTATATGGCATGGGTTACCCCCTTTGCGTGAAAATCGGCAATTTGCGGCAGCGGTTTGATGCACCGCAACTTACTTTTCAAAATTGGATCATTCGAGGATCGCCTTGATGCGGCGCACACCCGCAGAGGAAGCTTCCTCTTTTTTAATTTTAAACGTGCCGAGTTCGCCGGTATGCGAGGCATGCGGGCCACCGCAGATCTCCTTGGAGAACTGGCCCATGGTGTAAACCTTCACGCGCTCGCCGTATTTGTCGCCGAAAAGGCCGATCGCGCCTGTAGCGCGGGCTTCATCTACCGCCATCTCCTCACAGGTGATGGGTACATCCGCAGCGATCGCCTCGTTGACGAGACGCTCCACCTCTTTCAGCTCATCCGGCGTGACCTTGCGCTCGAAGCTGAAGTCAAAGCGCAGGCGTTCCGGCGTGATGTTGCTGCCGCGCTGGGCTACGCTTTCGCCCAACACCTTGCGCAGCGCAGCCTGCAGAAGATGGGTTGCAGTATGAAGCCTTGCAGTCGCTTCGCTCGAATCCGCGAGGCCGCCCTTAAAGCGCTGCTCCGCGCCCGCCTGGGATTTTTTCTGGTGTTCCGCAAATGCGGCTTGGAATCCAGCAACATCCACGGTGAGGCCGTTTTCCCGCGCCATCTCCTCCGTGAATTCGATGGGGAAGCCAAAGGTGTCATAAAGGCGGAAGGCAGAAGGCCCGTCGATGCGGCCATCCGCAAAACTCCCCTTAATGCGTTCAAATTCACGGATGCCGTTTTTGAGCGTCTTTTGGAAGCGCTGTTCCTCGCGGGAAAGCTCCGCCATGATCTTATCCCGGTTTGCGGCGAGCTCCGTATAGAAATCCCCATATTGGGCGATGACGGCCTCCGCAACATGCTTGAGGCTGTCCTCGGCCATGCCAAGCTGCATTGCATAGCGGATCGCCCGGCGGATCAGCCGGCGCAGAATATAGCCTTGATCGACATTGGAAGGGGTTACGCCCCGCGGGTCGCCCAGGATGAACGTGGCGCAACGCACATGGTCCGCGATGATGCGGAATGCGCGCGTGGTTTCATGGGAATCCTTGTAGTCCTTGTGAGAGAGTTCGGCGATCCGGGCGATGATCCCGGTAAACGCGTCGGTATCATACACGCTTTCCACGCCCTGCAGCGTGGCAATGGTGCGGTCAAGCCCCATGCCGGTGTCCACATTGCGCTGCGCGAGGGGTTCGACTTTCCCGCCTTCGGGCTTGAAATACTGCATGAACACGTTGTTCCAGATCTCAAGGTATTTCCCGCAATCGCAGGAAGGATTGCAGCCCTCGGAGCATTTGGGCTTACCGGTATCATAGAAAATCTCCGTATCCGGGCCGCAGGGGCCGGCAGTGCCGGGGATCCACCAGTTATGCTTTGCGCCGAGGTAGAAAATGTGGGAAGGATCGACGCCCATCTCCACCCAGCGGTCGTGCGATTCGGTGTCGCGCGGGGCGTTTTCATCCCCTTCAAAGCAGGTGAAGTAGAGACGGTCCTTATCGATGCCAAGCCATTTTTCGTCCGTGAGAAATTCCCAGGAATAGGCGATGGACTCCTGCTTGAAATAATCGCCCAGCGACCAGTTGCCAAGCATCTCAAAGAAGGTGCAGTGGGAACTGTCGCCCACTTCGTCAATATCCCCGGTGCGCACGCATTTTTGCACATCCACAAGGCGCTTTCCGGCAGGATGCGTTTGCCCCATCAAGTAAGGAACCAAAGGATGCATTCCGGCCGTTGTAAAGAGCACCGTTGGGTCATTTTCAGGGATCAAGGAAGCGGAAGGAATCACGGCATGCCCGCGTTCGCGGAAAAACTGGAGGTAGAGTGCGCGCAATTCCTTGGAAGTCAAGTTTTTCATGGTATTACCCCTCATTTATAACAGGAAAGCTGGAAAATACTGCCAGCGTTCCTATAAAAATTTACATATTGATTTATTATAGCCCACCCCTTGCCGCCTTGTCAACGCATGTGCCGTGGGGTATAATCGGAGCATGGGAATGAAACTCTTTGTTCGGCGCGGCCACCGTCCAAGGCAGAAAAAACACGGCCGCAGCCTACTAACATTCAAAGGCGAAGAAGGCAAGCGCCCCCGGCAGATCTTGATTGGGGTGGGCGCATTGCTTCTTTTGCTCCTGCTTATGAGCGTTTTCCGCGCGGAACCTTCCTTGATGTCTAGCGCGGAGGTTGCCACGGTGCATGACAACGGTGTGCTGCGCGTGGGCGTGCGCACGGATATGCCCGGCATGGCTTATGAGGGAGAAGGGCTTGAAATTGAGCTTGCTGAGATGCTTGCCGAGCGCATCCTGTCCTATGATGCCGCATGGACGGGCGAGCGGGACGCGGTAGAGCTCGTGCCGGTTACGTCTATGACGGTCGCATCCAAACTGAATGATGGCAGCATTGACGTTGCGATTGCGATGATGCCGCGCAATGCCACATCGGCGTATTCCTATTCTTCCGCTTATTATGAAGACATATGCCGTTTTGTGACGCGCCCGGGTGAAGGCGGGCGGGTGATGAAAAACATAAAGATCGGATACCTGCAATCCGCTTCTACTTCTTCGCTTTATGTGCCTACGGCTTGTTTTTCGGCGCGCTTAAGTGCCTACCTGGAAGAGCATCCGGATGATGGGCTCATTACAACCTATAAATATAATGAAGAAACCATCTCTTATGCCTATGCATCCTTTGATGAGCTTTTTGCTGCGCTCCAATCGGGCGAGGTGGATGCGATTGTGATGAGCGATCTTTATCTGGATAAATACGAAGGAACCTATGAATTCGACCGCAGCGAAACCATCCTGGGCGTGTATTCCTACGCTATAGCAAGCGCTTCCACTGCGCCTGCGCTGGCTTCCCTTGGGGATATCATGCTTAGTGAGCTGCGCGAAGACGGAACCCTCGATGCGCTTTACCAGAAATATGGCCTTCACCCGCAGCTGGAAAGCGTAACCCCAAACGCTTAAACAGCCGTAAGGCAAGCAAAAACCGTATTTCCGGCGCGTTGCGGGAATGGAACGTTGGAATATAAACAAGAGATGTATAAACAATAAAAATAGATTTCGCAAAAGCGCATGGATTGCCACAAACAAAATTGCATAGGGTATTCCAAAAACAGGAAAGATGGAGGAAATACGGATGAAACGCACTTCCCTATTATTGCTTTTAACGCTGTTCCTGCTTATAAGCAGCGTCTCTTTCGCTGAAGTCGAGGCGGATGAAACGCAAGCGCCCGGTACACCTGCTGCTGCAAATGTGCCCATTGCGCTTTTGTATGAAGAAAGCACGGGGACGGTGCTCTTTTCCAGGGCGCCGGACCGTAAGAATGCGCCTGCAAGCATGACAAAAGTGATGACGGCGATCCTTGTGCTTGAATACGATCCGGAGCTTTCCGGCACCACGGTGGTAGCGCCCGAGGCCATGAGCGAAGAAAACTGCTATTGGCTGGATGTGAATCATTTGGAGGTAGGCGAGGAGATCTCCGTGCGCGACCTTATGAACTATCTGCTCATTGCATCCGGAAACGAAGCCGGCACTACGCTTGCGATGTATGTAGCCGGCGATATTCCAACCTTTATTGACATGATGAATGCAAAGGCGCAAGAACTTGGCATGGAAAACACGTTCTACCAGGATCCGCATGGACTTTCCCCTATGCCGCAGGCAACCACGGCCAACGATATGCTCAAGCTTTGCCTTTACGCCATGAAAAATGAAACGTTCCGCGAGATCGTTTCCACCAAAGAAGGCGTGATCCCCGCTTCCAACAAGCGGAACCAGCCATTTCGCTATGGCAACAGCAACCGCGTGCTGCGCCCTCAAAACAATCCGCGGTATGATACCGGCTTTACGGAGGATATCATAGGCATAAAAACAGGCTATATTGGCAGCGCCGGCTATAATCTTGCCTGCTGCATGGTGCATGGAGACCTTACTTTTTACAGCATCGTCATGCAGGGCAAGGAACTGGAGATCGATGGTGCCACCTATTACAGCCATTACTTGGACACGGTGGAGCTCATGCAATATGCTCGCACCTTCACAAAATGCGGCTATGAGCCCGGCGATGTAGTCATGGAGCTGACCGTGAACGGAGATGGGACGCTTCCTCTCACGGTAAAGGAAAGCGTTGCCATGCTCGTGCAGGAAGGAGCACAGGCTGAAACCGTATGCGATATTGCCGTTGAACCCCGGGGGGATGTTACAGCAGGCGATGCCTTCGGCACGCTTACGCTGACGGATGCGTTTGGCAATGTGCGTACAGCAGAGCTTGTTTCTATGGTGGATATGGAGATTCGCCCCACATTTGTGCCGGAATATCTTATCGGCGGTGCGGTGGTGCTTGTGATTGCGGCGGTCGTTTGCATCGTGCTGCTGCGCAAGCGCGCCCGGGCAAAGGCGCAATCCCAGGCAGACATGCAAGCGGAAGTTTAGCATAGATACCGCGCTTCCGTGAGTAAGGCGTGCTGAGCGCGCAAAGCCGGCAAGGTAGCGGCCGGATTTGCACGATTTTTTCGGCACGAAAAAGGCAGATTTGCCCTTATCAGTACCATTTATGGTACTGATAAGGGCTTTTTTTCGTTTTGGGGATTGTAGAAGGCATATGGATTATGTATTATGAAAACAAGAACAAATGTTCTTATTTTGAGGAGGGATTTGAATGAAGCAAAACGAAAGAACGGCTGTGCGGATGATGGACGGCCGCATGGTGGACCCCGCCATGCTATTGGCGCAATACAGCGTGCCACAGCAGACCGCCGATCGCAAAAAAGCAGAAAAAGCGGCGTGCGCGGAGACGGAGCGGAGGCTTTATGCGCTGCGGGCACTGCGCGCCCGGGTGGAAGATGCGCGCGAAGAGCTTGCGGAGCTGGAGCAGCTTGGCGTAGATGCGCTGAAGGAGCACGCATCGTCGCTGGTGCGCGTGCTGCGCCCCGGCATGCGCCTTGACCCGGAGGAGGTGCATGCGCTGCAGCTTGCAACGCTGCGCGGCAGGCTTGCTGCAGATGAGCGGGAGCTCAAACGCATGAACGTTGCGCTCAGCTTTATCAGCGACGACCCATATTATCTCGCGGTTGAGGCGCGCTACCTGCGCGGCATGGGCGATGGCGACATTGCCGAGCGGCTCAACTGCGATCCTTCGACTGTGCGCAGGAATCGCATGCGCCTTGTGCGGATGCTCGCGCTTAGGCTCTATGGCGTAGGAGGCGGCGCATGCACGCTCTCCTTTTAAGAGGAACGCCAAATCCACGCCAGGCGGAGTTTTTTCGGGCGCAGGCGCGGCATACCGCCTATGGAGGTGCGCGCGGCGGCGGGAAAAGCTGGGCCATGCGCCGAAAGCTCGTGCTGCTTGCGTTTGCAACGCCGGGGCTGAATGCGCTTTTGCTGCGGCGCACGCTGCCCGAACTGCGGGAAAACCATGTTGTGCCCCTGCTGCGCGAGCTCCATGGCGTGGCGGATTACAATGCGGCCGAGCGCGTGTTCCGCTTTCCCAACGGAGCGCGGCTGCGCCTTGGCTATTGCGACGGCGCAAACGACGTCTACCAGTATCAAGGGCAGGAATACGATGTGATCGGCATGGAGGAAGCAACCCATTTCACCGAGGAGCAGATGCGTTTTTTGACCACCTGCAACCGCACCGTTAAGCCTAACTTCCGCCCGCGCATGTACTATACCTGCAATCCCGGAAACGTAGGGCACGCATGGGTAAAACGCCTGTTTATCGATCGCCAGTTCCAAAACGGCGAGCGGCCGGAGGATTACGCGTTTATCCCTGCGCGCGTATGGGATAACAAGGTGCTTCTTGCAGCGGATCCGGATTATGTGCGCCAGCTGGAGGCTCTGCCGGAGGACCTTAGGCGCGCGCACCTGGAGGGGGATTGGGATGTGCATGCAGGCCAGTATTTTCGGGAGTTTTCGCGCGCAAAGCATGTATGCGAGCCGTTTGAACTTCCTTCTTGGTGGCGGCGCTTCCGCTCGATGGATTGGGGGTATAACGATCCCTGCTGCGTGCTCTGGCATGCCGTGGATGGGGATGGCCGCGTTTACACCTACCGGGAGCTGTATGTGCGCCGCATGCAGGCTTCCGAGGTAGCGCGGGAAATCCGCGTGCTTACAGGGGAAGAGCGCATTGCGTATACGGTTGCGTCCCCCGATATGTGGCAAAGGCGCGGGGCGGTTCTCAAGAGCGAGGGCGGTTTTGAGGGGGAGAGCATTGCAGAGCTGTTCGCGCGTGCAGGCGTGCCGCTGACACCGGCGGATAACGCGCGCGTTGCAGGCTGGCAGCGCGTGCGGGAATATCTTGCACCGGCGGACGATGGAAAGCCGCTTTGGCAGGCATTCCCGGATTGTGCAAACCTTCTGCGCACGCTTCCGCTTTTGATGTTCGACAGCCACAATCGCGAGGATGCAGCGGATGGCGAAGACCATGCGCCAGAAGCGCTGCGCTATGGGCTGATGTCCCGCCCGCACGGCAGCAAACGGGAAGCCGCGCCGGCGCGGCGGCGGTATGATCCGTTTTCCGTGCCGAAACAGCGCGCCGGCTTTCTTGAAACTTGACCGAGCAATGAAAGTAAAACAAAAACAGGGAGGAACTACAAATGAACGCAAAACAGGCTGAAATGGTTGAACGGATCTATACGCTGTTCAACGAATACCGCAATGCATACGCCGCAGAATGGGATCGGCTGGATCGCTGCGAACGTGTCTACCGCGGCGAACATTGGCAGGATGTGCCGGTGCAGGACGAAAACGAACCGCGCCCCGTCACGCCCGTGATTCAATCCACCATCGAAAATGTGCGAGCGGATCTTATGGACCAGATGCCGGAGGCTACCGTCGTTTCAGATGAGCCAGGGCATGAACGGGTTGCGGAAACGCTCACCGCCGTGCTGCGGGAGAACCACCGGCTTGGCCGGTTCGACCGGGAATATGCGTTGCTCTTGCACGATCTGCTCGTGGGCGGGTATATGGTGCAGGAAACAGGCTATGATCCGGAAGCAAACAATGGCTTTGGCGCAGCGTTCCTGCGGGCGGTGGATACGCACACGATCATGTTTGATCCGTTGTGCACGGATATCCAGGATTCCCGGGCAGTTTTCAAATTTGCGCCGTATCCGCGGGAATGGTTTGAAGCGCGCTACCCCAAAGAGGCGCTTGCGATGCGCGAGGATGAAAACCGCGCGCTCTATATGGAAGATCATTACCTTGCGCGGGGAAATGGGGATATGCTGCTTCTGATTGAATGCTGGCAGCGGGAATACGACCGGGATGCGGAGTGCTACCGCGTGCACATGTGCAAGCTCGCCGGCAGGCAGCTTCTGGAGGATAGCCGCAAAACCAAGCCCGAAGGGTATTTCGCGCATGGACAGTATCCGTTTGTGGTGACGCCGCTGTTCCTGCGCAAAGGGACGGCGCTGGGGTACGGATTTGTGGACATGTTTGAAACGCAGCAGCGCTATGCGGATAAGCTCGATCAAATCATCCTAAAGAACGCGCTCATGGCTTCCCATAATAAGCTGCTTGTAACCGGCGCTTCGGGCTTTGATCCCGATGACCTTCGGGATTGGTCCAAGGAGGTGCACCGGGGCGAGAACCTAAGCGGCGTGACCTGGTTCCCCACTGCGCCGCTGCCGGGTTACATTTTAAACTATGGGCAGAGCATACGCCAGAGCATCCGTGAGGAATCGGGTAGCAACGATTTTGCGCGCGGGCAAACGTATGGCGGCGTTACGGCGGCTTCCGCCATCGCAGCTTTGCAGGAGGCGGGCAGCAAGCGCAGCCGCATGGTGGCGCGGACGGTGCATGGCGCGTTCGAGGAAGCTGTGCGCCAGGAGATCGAGGTGGAACGGGAATTCTGCATCTTCCCGCGCCGGGTGGCGCTGCAAAGCGCTGCGGGCGGGCAAGCGCAGCGCGTTTCTTTTACCGGGGATGATCTGTTTGCGCTGACGGCGCACAACAACCGCCTGCCGCTGGAATTCACGGTAAGCGTGCGCGCGCAGCGGGAGAACCGCTTTTCCGTTGCGGCCCACAACGAACTGATGCTCAAGCTCGTGCAGCTGGGCATGATCACGCCGGACGTAGGCCTTACATTGATGCTGTTTGACGGTAAGCAGGAGGCGCAGGCTTTGATGCGGGAGCGAGCGCAGGCTGCAGCTACAGGGCAGGGGTCGGTGCGAACCGGCTCGGTGAACATGGGGCAGGCGGGCTTGCTGGAGGGCACTATGGCTTATGAAAAAGCTTGAACGCATGGCGCATCAAGGCGCGCAGGCGGGGTATGCCTGCCTGCGCGCCATCTGCGAGGATGAAACGCAAAAGGCGGCAGACCGCATTGCCGCTGCCAAGGTGCTAATTGAGTGCGGCCGCAAGGCGGATGCGCAAGATGGCGGAGCCGTGCGCGTTGTGCTCGAAGGGGTACCCAAGGAATATCTGGCATAGGAAAATAGAAAAATCAAGGAGGCAATATAAGACCCAAAGAGATACCGCTCCTTACAGCTGGCGGGAAAAGCAGAATCATAAAACCCATTGAGGGCAGGGAAGGCAGCGCCGCAAAAACAGGCGCCAATCCAAAGCTGCAAAGCCGGGTGCGCGCGGAAGCAGGGCGGGGAGAAGAAGCTCTAAGGGCGCAGGCGGAGGCAAGGGAGCAGCTCTCTTCCATTCGGCGCTGGCAAACCATGGGGACGCACCATGTGGATGGGATCATGACTTCCGGCATTGCTGCACCCCAATTCATCCAAACTGCTTCCAACGTGCGGGCCATGCAGGGCGCGCTTGGCATTGAGGAAGATGGGGTCTGGGGCCCGAAAACGGAATTGGCGTTTCGCACACGGCTTGCCGCCGAAGAAGAGGAAACATTGGAAGAGCTGCGCCGGGGAACGCAAGTTGCGGTTTTAACAAGACCGCAGCAGAGCACGAAAAGCCTATCTCCAAACGCGATATTGGGAAAAACGCCCGCTGCAAAGAAAGCAGCGGGCACGGGGGCAGAGTCAAAGCAGCTTGTGCCGCCAGAAGCAAGCAAACAAAAGCCATTGCCGGAAGCAGCGAGGTTGCTGGCACAGAGCCTCAACACGCCCGAGGGGATTGGGCGCGCGTATGACAGAATCCTGGCGGAAAAGGAAGCGGCGTGGCGCAGCTTCAGTACGGGCAGAGCCAACCCGCGCAGCCCGCAGGGGCGTGCGCTGGCACGGGAACAGGCGAAGCTGTATACGGAGTGGAAAGAGGTGGAAAACGAAAAGGAACGGGCAATTGCAGGCTGGTACAGAAAACGCAACGAGGCTGCTTACGCGGAATCACCGGACAAGCTGAGCGAAGTGGCGCTGGAGGATGCGAAAGCATCTATGCAAAAGCAGGGATACAGTACCGGAAGCTATCCGAAAAACCGCAAAGTGCATGATATGCGGCAGGTGTTTTCATCGGCTGAGGAAATCTTTACTTATATGGGAAGCGTGCTGAATTACTGCACGGCAGAGAGTCAGCAAGAGCATATGTGCAACATATATTCGATTCATTTGGAGGATGGAACAACAGAATATGCTGCTGGTCCCGTCTACACAGGCATGCATGATAATGTGATACTACCATATCTGCTATATACAGGCGCGGAAATGGGATTAAGGGAAATTATGGAAGAATATGCTGGAACAGAAATACAATATGAAGGAATGCTGCACTCACATCCATATTGTAAAGGACATGAGGACGATAAGTTCTCAGAGGGAGATGCTGTTGTTGCGCTGTTATCGGGCAAAATCTGGTTGACAGCTCCAAATGGGACAGTGTATGCTCTTGAAAAAGGAAGAGCGCCAAAGGTGCTGGGGGCGAGCCTTTTGCGGGATACAACATATGGAAAAGCGAACGAAGAGCAGTTTGCAGCAGTGCGAAAGCCGGAGAATTTTATTGTGCCGGGCGTAAGAGGATACGATGTTCGTGCGGATTATGAAGAAATGGATGATGGGAGGTAGGGGGTAAATGATCCGGAGAAAACAGCAGGTTTTCTTTTTTGTGCTGGGTGCAGCAAGCGTAATCCTGGCGATTTTGTTTTATCGGTTTGGGATCTGGTTTTGGAATCTAATGTCAACGGAGAGAATAACGGACGATATCGGGATAGAGAAATATCCGAGCAAGCTGGTGTATGTGATTGGAAAGGATACAGAACTGGATCTGCAAGGCGGGGTAGTATGGATCGGGGAAAGCAGGGAGGAAGCAAGGCTGTATGACATGGCAGAGCCGGGATATTGGTTCGAAGTTACAACGGATGCGGATTTTACAAAAGAGGGTATCTATGTGGTAACCCTTGAGCTTGCCACAGATTGCTCTTTTGCCATCCAAGTGATTTCCCCGGATTATGTTAAATAGCAAAAAAACAAAAAAGTGCGCGGCA
>JABLTO010049779.1_pt1 | contig 31053 bp, 27 predicted proteins | sample 7160091 | NCBI WGS metagenome assembly JABLTO01 (sample SAMN14651225, study PRJNA627086) | human gut metagenome | isolation source: feces | host: Homo sapiens
AAAAAGAAAAAAGTGCCGAAAAATCAGCACTTTTTCATCTATTATCCTTGCTTCCTTGACATCAATACCACGCACTCAACGTGCCCCGTCCCCGGAAACAAATCCACAGGCTGAACCTGTCGCACCACATATCCCAACTGTTCCAAAGCTGCGCAATCTCTGGCGGCAGTAGTGGCGTTGCAGGAAATCATAACCATCCGTTCCGGCTGCATTTGTACCATCGCCTGGATTGCTGTCGCATCACAGCCTTTTCGAGGTGGATCTACAACGATGATATCCGGTGCTGTTCCCTGCTGTGCCAGTTTGTTGGCAATCTGGCCGGCATCACCGCAAAAGAACCGCGCATTTTGCACCCCGGAACGCGCAGCATTTTTCTTTGCATTTTCTACGGCTTCCGGCACAATTTCTACCCCGATCAGTTCCTGCACAGCGTCTGCCATAGATAAACCAATTGTTCCGGCGCCGCAGTATAAATCCAGCAAACGTTCCTTGCCGGTAAGCTGTGCAAAATCCTTGGCTGTCTCATACAAATGCTCTGCCTGAAGCGTGTTTACTTGGTAAAAGGATTCTGGAGAAAGATCTACTGCATTGCCGCACATGGTGTCCGTAATGGTATCCTTCCCCCATAGTGTTTCAGTTGTATTTCCCAAAATCACATTTGTTTTTTGCGGATTGCAGTTCATGGAAATACTTTTGATTTGCGGAAATTTTTTTGTCAGAATTTCCGCCAACGGCATCAATTTTTTTCGAATTGGTTTCCGCACAATAAAGCACACCATTACCTCGCCGGAGTGCTGGCCGCATCGCAGATATAAGTGCCGCATATCCCCCGTGCCATTTGTTTCATTGTATACTGGAATTCGATTTTTTTGCACAAAATCCAGCACAGTATCGGCGATTTCTCCGAACAACTCCGGCTGTAAGAGACAATCCCTTACCGGAATTACCCGGTGGCTTCTTCTAGCAAAAAAGCCCAGTATGGGCTTTCCGTTTCGGTCGGATGCAAAGGGATACTGCGCCTTGTTGCGATATCTGGTACGGGAAGGTGCTCCCAAAATCGGCAGGAATTCCGGATGCAGCTTTCCAATTCTCGTAAATGCATCCTGTACTGCTTTTTCCTTGATGCGCAGTTCTGCGGGATATGTTATATGCTGGAATAAACAGCCGCCGCATTGGGATAAGGAACATGCCGGTTCTATCCGGTCAGAAGATGGCCGGAGCAATTCATCCACGATTCCGAAAGCATAGCTTTTCAGTACCTTTACAATTCGTACCCGAATCTGATCCCCCACTGCCGTATGCGGTACAAATACCGCCATGTTGTCAATTCGACAGACACCGCTGCCCTCTGTTGTCATATCTATAATTTCTGTTTCAAAAATATCATTCTTTTTCAAGCTTTCACCGCCTCTTATGCTGAAACTTCTTTTGCAAAATCAATCGGTTCCAGATACACGACTGGAACCGATCCTGTCAGTCGAACGCCTTGTTATATGCCGCAATTCCTTTTGAAAATCACAGGAAAAAATGTTCTTGTGAAATCCATTAGAAAGGACATTCGTAGTCTTCCTCTTCCATCCATGCGCTCATTCCCTCGCAGGGGCCTACATAGAGATTTTTATTGCCGCGTATAATCCAGTCCAATGCATGCTCCGGTTCCCAGATGCAGGCGCTGGAAATGGTATATCCGGAAATAGTTTCCTCCGGCGGTTCAATGTACATTTCGGGCGTGGTCAAAAATGACAACACTTCTTTCCCATGCAGTCTTTTCGGAATTTCACGCTGAATGGCTTCTACAATATCCGGATAGATATCTTCAAATTCTGCCCATTCTTCACGCATGAACTCACAATAGGCAATTGCCATCTTACAAAATTGATCGATCATCTGGTCTGAGAGGTGGTTAAAATGTCCCACACACTGCTCCGCATATGCCATATCTACCTCTGGGTCAATGTGAATGGGAATCTGACGCTGAAATAAAACAGATGTAAAGGTTCCGTTTTGGTAATATTCATCTTGATCCTGGATGCAAATCAAACTCATTTTTACGCCTCTTCCTGTTCCCGAATTCGTTCGCAGATTTCCCGTACCTGTTGTTTCTTTTCCATGAGCTGATCAAACTGCCGGATGTACTCGTACGGGAATTTATAGTTGTGAATTCGTGTGATTTTTCCGCATGGCTCTACCAGTTTAGTCGATGCACCGCATCCGGCGCCGAAAATGGACTGGCTCTCATCCATAATCAGGATGTTGTACAGGGACTCTTTCCCGGCACGGGCGTAGCCCACATTTTCCTGATTGTCGATGGTATTTTTCTGCCGATACATGTAGTAGGGCGCATATCCGTGTTCCGGCAGACGGCGCATGCTCTCCTGAACCATTTGTTCCACCGGATTATGTACCTGGCGTTCTCCTTCGGAAAAAAGATTTGCGGCTCGTTTCAGTGTCAGGGCATGTACAGTGATGCTGTCCGGGTTTAAAGCGAGAATCTGATTTAAGGTATCGTGAAATCCGTCCGGCGTATCGCCCGGCAAGCCGGCAATCAAGTCCATATTGATATTTTCAAAGCCGGCTTTTCGTGCCATATGAAATGCTTCCACCGTTTGTGCAGTCGTGTGCTTTCGTCCGATGGTTTCCAATACGCTGTCCTGCATGGTTTGCGGATTTACGGAAATGCGGTCTACACCAAATCGTTTCAGGGTTTCCAGCTTTTCCAGCGTGATGGTGTCCGGTCTGCCGGCTTCTACGCAGTATTCCCGCAGATGAGAAAGGTCAAAATTTTTCTGTACTGCTTCCAGTACCTGTCCCAGCTGTACCGCAGTCAATGCAGTTGGTGTTCCGCCACCAAAGTAAACGGTATCTACTAATAAGCCCTGTTCCCGTACCAGCTGCCCCCAGATTTCCAGTTCCACGCACAGCTTTTCCAGATATCCCGGAATCAGTTTCTGTGCCTGTTCGATGGAATGGGAAACAAAGGAGCAGTAGCTACACCGTGTGGGGCAAAACGGAATCGAGACATACAGGCTGATTCCGTGTGCCGGTGTCTGCTGCAAAAGCGGCTGCTGTACCATGGCAGTGTCATAGACGAGAGACAGCTTTTCCGGAGCAATCCAGTATTTTTCGTGCAGTTCCTGACAGACTTCTTCCCGGGACATACCCTTTTCCAGGAGCGGCTGCACCTTTTTCACAGGACGAATCCCGGTCAGCAGTCCCCATGCTGGATGCAGATCTGTAATCTGTTCCAGGATGCGGTACAGCATACAGCAAAACCGGTACTCGCACAACTGCTTCTCTGTTTCCGGAGAACATGCCGGAAACAGATGCTCCTGTTCTAGCTGCTGTCCCTGATATTGTACCCGGACAAAGAAGCGGCTCTGGCTCCCCTGCTGTTCCAATGTCACGACAGCGCCTTCTTCTGCATCCTCCGGCAATGCCGTCAAATCATACAGAAAGGCGAATTTTCGAATGGGCAGAAAGATTTTAAAGATGCATTCAATTTCATATTTTAGCGTATGCCCGGAAAAGGCAATGGAAAAAGGTGCTTTTGGATTGGTTTCTATTTGATTTGGCATGAATTATAGTCCTCGCATTGTTGGATTGTGTGCTTTTTCAAAGGAAAGCGTTGTTTCTTCATTGTGCCCCGGCAATACCCGATAGTCCCCTTCCAGGGATTTCAGCTTGCGGAAGGAATCCAGCATCTGACCGTCGCTTCCGCCGGGGAAATCCGTCCGTCCCCGTGACATGCGGAACAGCGTGTCTCCGGTGTACAGCAGATCTTCACACATCCAGCAAATGCTGCCAGGAGTATGGCCTGGTGTGTGGAGTACGGAAAAATCTGCCGTTCCGAATGTGAGATGGTCGCCCTCTTCTACGGTTTCCCAGGCCTTTACCGGCTGAAACGGCAGATCAGAGAGCCAGTCCCCCAGATTCAAACGGCTGTCTGTCAGCATGACAGCATCCATTTTGTGGATATATACCGGAATGTTCCATGTTTTCCGTACCTGTTCTACTCCGGCAATGTGGTCATAGTGGCCGTGTGTCAGTAAAATTGCCACAGGTTTCAGGTGCATTTGCTCCAGATGCCGCAGCAGAACCGGAGCACCCTCGCCAATGTCCACAATGACACACTGCCCGTTTTCAACCGATTGAATATAGCAATTGGATGCCAGAGAACCTAGTGTCAGTTTTGTGATTTCCATGAAAAGCACCTCACTTTTTTGCACGTTCTACGGAAATAACACCGCGGATTTTGCGCAGTTTGTCCATAATGGTTTTGAGCTGATCCGTTCCGGCCACCTGTACACTGGCTTCAAAAATGGCGTTTCCGTTCCGCAGATTCCGGGATGCAGAATGCACAATCTGGATATGCGATTCTGAGAGAATCTTTGTAATGTCAAATACCAGTCCCACCCGGTCTACTGCAATGACTTCAATGCTGGTGGGAATCAGCGCAGTGGTGTTATTTGTCCACTGTACCGGGAGCCAGCGCGCCATCTCCTCCGGATCATTCCGCTTTAACGCCGCCTGATAATTGACGCAGTTGATGTTATGCACGGAAATACCGTGTCCACGGGTAATAAAGCCTACAATCTCATCTCCGGGGAGCGGATTACAGCACTGGGCAAACTTAAAGACACAGTCAATTTTATCCAGAACGATACAGCTTTTTCCGGCTACTGCATCCTGAGGTGTTACCGGTTCTACCGGATTTTCATTGACTTCCTCCGGGCCGTGGGTCTTGACATAGACCTCTTTGAGACGGGGCATGATCTTCGACAAGGTAATACCGCCGTATCCGATGGAAGCAAAGAAATCTTCCAGTGTGGCGCAGTTATGCCGTTTCAAGTCATCCGCCAGGAAGGCTTCCCATTCAGATTCCGGCAGGTTGATGTGACATCGTTTGAATTCCTGTTCCAGGCTCGCCTTGCCGGTAGCCACGTTTTCCTCCCGGCACTCTTTTTTGAACCAGGAGCGGATTTTCGACTTTGCTTCATTGGTTTTTACAATGCCAAGCCAAGCACGGTTCGGTCCCTTATTGGGATCCTTGCTGGTCAGAACCTCGCAGATCTGGCCGGTCTGGAGCGGATAGTCCAGGGGTACCATTTTGCCGTCCACTTTGCCGCCGATGGTTTTATGGCCGATTTCCGTATGAATGCGGTATGCAAAATCAATGACAGTGGAGCCGACCGGCAGGGATATGGAATCGCCACGGGGGGTCATGACCACAATATCCTCCGGAGAGAGGTCATTTTTAATGGCACGGACAATTTCTTCTACATCATCGGAAGTCTGCTGAGCCTCAATGACCTTTCGAACCCATGCCAGACGCTCTTCCATCTTATCCTTGCCCTGAATGCCCTCTTTGTACTTCCAGTGGGCAGCGATTCCGTATTCCGCGGAAACATGCATATCCCAGGTGCGGATTTGTATTTCGAAGGGAATGCTTTCCCGTCCCAGTACGGTGGTGTGCAGGGATTGGTACATATTGGATTTCGGCGTGGAAATGTAGTCTTTGAATCGATTGGGCAGCGGACGGAACATATCATGCACAATACCCAGAACCATATAGCATTCCGCAACGGTAGAGACGATGACACGGACTGCATATTTGTCATAGATTTCGTCCATGCTCTTGTGGTTTACATAAACTTTTTTATAAATGCCGTAGACGCTCTTGACACGGCCTTCAATAATCGGTTCCTTTGCAAACTGTTCCTGTGCCAGACGCTTCCGGATGCGGTCCTTGATGGATTCAATAAACGCTTCCCGTTCGTCCTTCTTGATTTCCATGATGTGTTCAATTTCAGAATACGCATAGGAATCCAGATAGTAAAACGCCAGGTCTTCCAGCTCATCCTTCACGGTGCGAATGCCGAGACGATGGGCAATGGGCGCATAAACATTCATGGTTTCCAGCGCAATCCGGCGCTGCTTCTCCGGCGGAAGATATTTCAGCGTCCGCATGTTGTGAATCCGGTCTGCCAGCTTAATGATCATAACCCGAATGTCGTGGGACATAGCGAGGAGAATTTTTCGCACGTTGTTGGCCTGCTGCTGCTCCTTGTCAAACAGCGGAATGCGGTTTAATTTGGTAACACCGTCTACCAGGACAGCCACATCCTGTCCGAATTTTTTCCGGATATCGTCCAGGGTGTAGTCCGTGTCTTCCACAACGTCATGCAAAAGACCTACACAAATGGTGTCTGTATCCATGCCAAGATCCAGCAGAATGTCTGCAACGGCAAGCGGATGGATGATATATGGCTCTCCGGAAGAGCGCGTCTGTCCGGCGTGTGCGCTCTCTGCCAGCTGATAGGCGGAGAGAATCTTGCTGAGATCATACTGCTTATCTGTGGCAAGAATCTTTTTGGCCAGTTCTGAAATTGTCACTTCATGTTCCGGAATCTGCGGCGCATCTTTCTCCGGAACCATCTCCGCATCTTTCATATCGCTTTCCTTTTCCTTTGTCATGATACATCCGCTCCTTTTTTCTGTAATCCCTGTAATAATTTCGATGCCTGCAAATCGGCTTTCCCCTGGACAGAAACGCGTGTCACCTGTTCTGTCCATCGATTTTGCTGCACCAGATGCAGCTCAGAAAAGATATCTACTGCAATCCGCATTTTGCAGTAGTTCATTTCCGGCAGGTTTTGCAGTCCGCCAAAAAGTGTGTCAAGAGACAAGGCACTTTCCGGAATGCGCTGATAAATCTGAATTAGTTCCTGCCGGCTGGGGGTAATGGCGCGGCAATATGCGGCCGACAAGCTTTCCCTGCGGCAGAATTTTTCATAGGTTTGTTTTGCAGCAAAATACTTTGCCTGTTTGAGTCCGCTTCTGCGGTAATCCTTGATGATCAGCGACAGCTGAGGCTTTCCCTGAAATGTGCTGATTTCTGCATTGACCAGAAAATCGCAAACGGTTCCCGGCTTCATGGGAAAGGCTTCCGGCCGGACACGGAACAACAGCAGTTCCAGTGCCATAGGGCCGTATGTAATCCGCAGCTTTGTATGTGCGCCTTTAGCCAGGGGTACTACCTCGCGAAGTACTGCGTGGCACAGTGCGAATACCGGAACCGGATTCCCTTCCCCGAACGGCGCCAGTGCAGAAAGGCTCATCATATTTTCCATGGTGATCTGCTGGGGCAGCAGGAGCAGATCGGCTTCTATTGCCAGATCCGGCATTTCCGGAAATTCTGAAGCTGCATAGGCTTCCACAGCACTCTGGAATGCATCTACCTGCTTTGCCGGCAGAGAAAATCCCCCTGCGCCCGGATGGCCGCCGTAACGGCTCAGGTACTTCCGGCAGGCGTTCAGGCACTGGAATGCAGAAAACGCGCCAAAGGAACGCATGGAACCTCTTGCCGTGTCCCCTTCTATCGTAATCAGGATTATGGGCTTTCCGAATTGTTCTTCCAACCGAGAGGCTGCAATGCCGATTACGCCGTGATGCCAGTTCTCCCCGGCAAAAACCAAAACGCGTCTGGTGAGCAGCTCCGGCGCTTCGGTCACCTGTGCCGCAATCTGTTCCAGAATGCGCTGCTCTTCTGCTTTTCTGGCAGTATTGCGGCGTTCCAGCTCCTGTGCCAGGTGCCCGGCTTCCTCCGGATCCTCACAGAGCAGCAGCTCTACCGCTGTGCTGGGGGAACCGAATCGTCCGGCAGCGTTAATGCGCGGCGCAATGCCAAAGGCGATGGAGATTGCAGTAAATGGCTTTCCCAACAGTCCGGCCGTTTCCAGAAGTGCCAGCAGTCCCGGCCGCTCTGTATTTGCCAGGAGCCGCAGTCCCAGCTGCACCAGATAGCGGTTTTCTCCGGACAGGCTGACTACATCCGCGACAGTGGCAATGGCAGCCAGTTCTCCAAACTGTTCCAGTGCCATAGTATCGTCTCCGCCGTCCATCGCCGCCACCAATTTTAAGGCAACGCCTGCGCCGCAGAGCAGATGGAATGGGGAGGTATCATCCGGACGGTGAGCATCAACAATTGCATCTGCCTGCGGAAGCGTATCCAGAGGCTGATGGTGGTCTGTGATAACCAGATGCATCCCCAGATCAGCAATCAATGCCGCTTCTTCGATAGCTGTGATGCCGTTGTCTACCGTCACAATAAGCGACACACCGTCTGCATGCATCTGGGCAATGGCGGCAGCATTCAGGCCGTAGCCCTCTTCCCGTTCTGGAATCCGGTAAATGACATCCGCTCCCATTTCTGACAAATAGGAGTAGAGAATCACCGTTGCCATCACACCGTCACAGTCATAATCTCCGTAAATGCAGATTTTTTTACCCTGGTCGAGTGCCGCGTTCAGAATATCTGCCGCCTGTTGCATGTCTGCTGTAAGAAACGGATCTGCCAGGCCGTCACACTGTAGAAATGCAGCGGCATCCTGTACGGTTTCCATTCCACGAGATGCCAGAATCTGTGCGCACAGCAAAGACAGGTCGCTGGCGGATCGAATTGCATCAGCCGCTTTTTCTGATGGCTGATGAATGAACCATTTTTTCATAGACTCCTCCTGTTCCGCAGCAGAGAACCCGCACGCTGCGGAAATGATACTTTATATTATACCTGAAAGATACAAAAAATGCAATAGGACAAAAGAAAAGTTTTTTCCCCATGAACCGACAGTGCATGCGGAATATCGGCGCAGCTTTCGGCGGATGCGGTGAAACATGTGATTTTGATGCATTTTGTTATTTTACGTAGATTTTACATTGAGGGCGATCAGACTTTACATTGGGTTTGTATAATAGTGACAATGCGCAGTGTCTAGGCGGCGCTTTTGCGGCATAGATACTGCGGCACAATCATTTCAAAAAACGCATTCCAATCTGAATGCAGCAACAAAGGAGAATGAGAAATTATGGATATTTTCTCAGTGATTACACTTCTGGGCGGCCTGGCATTTTTCCTGTACGGCATGAATGTAATGTCATCCGGTCTGGAAAAGCTGGCTGGAAGCAAGCTGGAAATCGTACTGAAAAAAATGACCTCAAACCGTTTCAAGAGTCTTTTGCTCGGTATGGGCATTACGATTGCGATACAATCCTCTTCCGCATTGACCGTTATGCTGGTGGGACTGGTAAACTCCGGAATCATGGAACTGAGCCAGACCATCGGCGTTCTGATGGGCTCGAATGTGGGAACAACGCTGACTGCCTGGATTCTGAGCTTGTCCGGGATTGAGGGAGATAATATTTTCCTTCGTATGCTGAAGCCGGAGTCCTTCTCCCCGATTATTGCACTGATCGGCGTAATTATGATCATGACGGCAAAGCACAACCGCACCAAGGACATCGGCCGGATTATGGTCGGATTCTCAGTTCTGATGACTGGTATGACGCTGATGAGCAATTCTGTCAGCCCGCTGGCAGATTCGCCGCAGTTCACACACATTCTGACTGCGTTCCAAAATCCGATTATGGGCGTTCTGGTGGGTGCTGTCTTTACCGGAATCATTCAAAGTTCTGCTGCCTCGGTTGGTATTTTGCAGGCGCTTTCCCTGACGGGTCAGGTGACCTACGGCATGGCCATTCCGATCATTATGGGACAGAACATCGGTACCTGTGTTACTGCGCTCCTTTCCAGCATTGGCGTAAACCGGAGTGCAAAGCGTGTTGCAGCGGTGCATATCTGCTTTAACTGCATCGGTACCTTGATTATTCTCCCGGTATTCTATCTGTTGCACTGGCTGATTCAGTTCAGTATTGTGGCCATGGCAATCGATCCGGTGGGCGTTGCACTGGTGCACACTATCTTTAACATTGTAACAACTGCACTGCTGCTCCCCTTCACAAAATATCTGGAAAAACTGGCATACTTTTTTGTACGGGACAGCAAGGAAGAAAAGGCCGAAAAAGAAAAGCGTGCCATGCTGGATGAACGTCTGCTGGCAACCCCGGCAGTTGCCATTGAGGTTTCCCGTGAAGTTACAGTACAGATGGCCGAACTGTCTAAGAAGACCATGGAACAGGCCATTCAGATTCTGTTCAACTACGATGAAGCGGTTGAGGAAACCATCCGGGAAAATGAAAACCGCATTGACAAATACGAGGATAAGCTGAACGCATATCTGGTGAGGATCAGCAAGCACAGCCTGGCCTCTAAGGACAACCGGACAGTTTCCAAGATGCTGCACTGTATCGGCAACTTTGAACGAATTGGAGATCACGCCGTAAATATCATGGAATCTGCCCACGAGCTGCATGAAAAGGGACTGCATTTTTCCGGAGATGCGGCAAATGAACTGCGGATTCTGTGTGACGCAATGATGAAGGCGATGAGTATGGCGTATTCCTCTTTCGAAAAAGATGACCTGATGATTGCACACCAGGTCGAACCGCTGGAAGAAGTGGTAGACACCCTGAACATTGAACTGAAAAACCGGCATATCAAGCGCTTGCAGGAGGCATCCTGCACCGTTGAACTGGGCTATGTGTATCAGGATTTGTTAACCAATATTGAGCGGGTTTCAGATCACTGCTCCAACATTGCCGGTGCAATGATTGAAATTGATGAGCACGAAAACATTCACAAATATCTGCATAACATCAAGAAAGATGACATGGATTTTCAGGAATCTTATCACAAGTATCTGAATCATTATTATCTGGAATTGGGACAGCCGGAAGCGAAGGAAGCGTAATCGACAGCGCCTTTGCCTGCTGCAAAAGTGCTTTCCGTTCATTGGGGACTGCTTCATCTACGACCAATTCTAACAGCTTTTTTAGGATCACGCCCAGGCGTGGTCCTTTTTTGATGCCGATTTTTAAAAGATCATTTCCGTTGACGGCTAAGTCCTTCAACTGAAAACAGGCATTTTCCCGGAGAATTTGTTCCAGGAGCGCCTTTGCGTTTTGGATTTTCGGCAGTTCTTCCGGCAATACCTCCGGTGCCTGGCCGGCGCAGTCTGCCTTCCGCAGCAGCAGGTACTGACGCGTGATATCCTCCCCATAGCGGCAAAGCATACGCCGCATACTGCGCGGCTCTGCCGGAACGGAAAGCCCGTGACAGCGAATCAGTGTACAAATCTCGGTTATTCGCTTCTTTTCCAGATGAAAGCGTTTGAGGATGCACTCTGCCTGTACAGCGCCTGCGGTTTCGTGCCCGTAGAAGTGATCTGTCCCCTGTGCGTCTGTTGTTTTGGTATCCGGTTTTGCAATGTCATGCAGCAGTGCCGCCCAGCGGAGATCTCCGGAAGCCGACACTGCCTCCACGACCCGAAGTGTGTGTTCCCATACGGTATCGCAGTGCCTGGGGTGATGCTGTCCGCATGCCCGGAGCTTCCGGCATTCCGGCAAAATTACATCCCACATCGGTGTGAAATCACGGAGCAGCGCCGCCACAGTTTTGCCGTCCCCTTTCAAAAAACGGTCAAATTCCGCTGCAATCCGTTCCGCGGAAATCTGCCGAAGAGATGGCGCCAGCTTTACCGCCGCCTGTGCCGCAGTCGGTTCCAACTGGTAAAGATAACATGCCGCAAATCGAAGGCCGCGGAGAATCCGCAGGGCATCCTCTGAAAAGCGCTTTTTCGGATCACCCACACAGCGGAGCATTCCCTGCTTCAAATCCGAAATGCCGCCGTATAAATCCACGATTCCCTCTCCGGGATGGTATGCCATGGCGTTCATTGTAAAGTCTCTGCGGCGCAGATCCTCTTTCAGATCAGAGATGAACTGCACGTTTTCAGGATGGCGGCCGTCTTTGTACACGCCTTCTGTGCGAAAGGTGGTGATTTCATAGGGCTGATGTTCCAGAATTACGGTGATAGTACCGTGTTTTTTGCCGGCATCAATCGTCTGGCAATCGGAGAAAAGACGCAGCATTTCCTCCGGACGTGCATCTGTGCACAAGTCCCAGTCCTGTGGCGATTTTCCAAGTAAAGCATCCCGTACACAGCCGCCCACTGCATACACCTGATATCCGGCCTGTTCCAGACGCTGAAACAGCCAGAGAACCGGTTCTGGGAGCGCAATCGACTTTTTCATATAAGATTTCCTCCAATTTCCTTTCTAGATTTTACTGCATATTCATAAAATAAACTGGGAATTTCTGAAAGAATGTGCTATACTAAAATATATTCTCATAAAAGCCTGCGTGAAATTCTGCGCAGGAAAACAATGCACTCTGATCTATTTTCAGAATTTGCCTGCACGAAAGAAGCAGGCGCTCAGGCACGGAAAGGAGCCTTGACTTATGCGGATTACCCCTTATACCAGAATGGTATTTTATCACGAGACAGACCGGATGGACATTGTAAACCATTCGAATTACATTCATATGATGGAAGAAGCGCGGGTTGACTTCATGGATAAGATTGGCGTTGGCTATGAAAGGATGGAACAGCAAGGGATTATGCTCCCGGTTTTGGGCATTACCTGCAACTATAAGCATTCCCTTCGGTTTGGACAGCATCTGGCTGTGTATTCCACCATCACAAAGTACAACGGCTTTAAGCTGGAGCTTTCCTATGAAATCCGCTGTGTGGAGGACAATGCCCTTTGCGCTGTGGGAACTTCTGCGCACTGCTTTACCGATACGAAAATCAAGCCCATGCGGATTATGGACAAGTTCCCGGAAATGCATGCCTTTTTCCAGAAGGCAATGGATGTCGAATATGAATCCTGAGATTTCCTGAAACGCGGCTTTGACGGATTGCATTGGAAAGCAAAATGCAGAACAGAAAATGAAAAAGAAGCACTGTGCAGAATGGCATTTCGCCGGCACAGTGCTTTTCTTATTTACGAGAATACAGGACAGACGTTTACGGTTCCAGCTGTTGGTATGCCGCAGCATACCAGGAAAGTCTGGCATCTTCTGTCGTGGGAAACGTGCTGCGGAATTGGGATACCGGCGTTTCAATGGTCACATAGGAAAGAGACGCGTTCTGATCACATTGGACAAGGCAGTTCCCCTCCGGATCATAGCAGGCGCTTTGCCCCAGAAATTTCAGCGTGTTTTGCCGTCCCACACAATTGATGCCCAGGACATATACTTGATTTTCAATGGCTCTTGCCCGAAGTAATGTGTTCCAATGGGAACTGCGCTGTGCCAGCCAGTTGGCCGGTACGAGCAAAATGGAAGCCTCTTGTGCCGCCAGCCGGAACACTTCCGGGAAGCGCAGGTCATAGCAGATCAGCGCGCTTAAGGGTACACCGCAGAGATTTCCCACCGCAATGCGGCTGCCTTTTTCATAATACTGATCCTCTTTCCCATAGGAAAACGGATGTATCTTCTGATAATCCAGACAGATTTCCCCAGAGGGGAGCACGACCTGATAACGGTTCTGTCCCCTGCCGTCTGCTGCCTTTGCAACATAGCCAAATCCAATTGCAATGTGCTGCTTCTTTGCAAGCTGCCGCATGGCATGCACCGCATCTGCACCATACGGCGCAATCTGAGATACGTGCATGGAAAATCCGGTAAGGCTCATTTCCGGAAAGAAGATGGCATCCGCCTTTGCCTCTGCCGCTTTTTTAATCCATGCCTTTGCAGTATTTTGATTTTCTGCGTAATTTTCAAATGCAATGTCTGTCTGTGCAATTGCAAGTTTCATCGGAGATCACACTCACTTTTTTCCGGAACCGACGGTTTCCTTCTCCCGTTCAGGTTTCTTGTCTGTTTGCTCGGACGGATGCCGGTCGGGGCCATGATAGAAAACAGAGTCTGAATATTTCCAGTTCTGCCGCGGAAGATCATCTATGTCTTTTGCATGGGGAATCAGATGAATGGGATCTTCCGGAATCACGCTGCGCTTTGCACGATAGGAAGCATAGATGCACAGCAGAATGTACAGCGCTGTGCAGACAAATCCGCCGATAAGGCCATAGCGGAACCACGGAGAGTGGGGAAAGTTTTCCAGCGCATACAGGTTATACTTTGTGAAGGAGCGGTCTACCTGATTGACTGCCACCAGAGGAATCACTGCAATGACCTCTCCGGAAAATTTCAGTTCCATGGTGCCCAACTCCTGGCCGGCTTTTACCGGAGCCTGTACATTTTTATCCAGGTGAATTACCTTTTGAATTGCCGTTGTGTCTACATCCTTGCACCAAAGCAGAACACAGTCGGTTTTCGGCTGTACCAGGACGTAGGAGTTTCCATCCGAATTGGTGACCTCTACTTCCCCGATTTCCTCATCGCCTTCCAGAAGCGGTGTATAGGTAAAGGAGCGGAATGCCCAGTTGAGCAGTGCTGTGGCATCGTCCAGGTGATAGTATTGCAGCTTGTTGTTTTCATCCTGGAATGGTGCATTCATCAGAACCACCAGGTAGGTATTTCCGTCATTGGTGGCTTCAGTAATGATGCTGCGCCCGGCGCTTTCCAGGTTTCCGGTTTTAATGCCCTTTGCGCCCTCATAATAATAGTCGCTGTCCTCCAGCATCATGGCGTTGGAGTGCGTCCAAACCCAGGCGGCCGCATCCGGATGATTTTCCGGGTTAGAGGATTTTGGCGTGTAGGAAACGGTGGTGGAGATTTTTTCAAAGTCTTTCAGAGACAGCGCATAGTTGGTGATAGTCAGCATGTCTCTGGCTGTTGTCTGCTGCTGCGCATCTGCCAGCCCGGTGGGATTGGTAAAGGTTGTTCCTGTACATCCGAGGGCTTTGGCCTTGTCATTCATTTTGGCAACAAAGTTCTGCACATTGCCGTCTCCGAAATGATCTGCCAGAATCAGGGCAGACTCACAGGATGAAGTGAGCATCATGGCGTACAGATATTCCCTTACGGTGAGGGTGTCTCCCTTAAAAATATCCGCATACCGCAGATCGTCCGGTTCGCTGTACTGGTAAAGCACATTGTATAGGCTGTCATCCGCTGTAATTGTGGTTCCGTCCAGATCAGAACAGGCTTCCAGAACCACTACAGCTGTCATAATCTGTGCCAGATGTCCCGGCATTTGCTGCTGATCGGCATTTTTTTCATAGAGTATCTGATCAGTATCGCGACAGTAGAGAATTGCCGCAGAGCTGTGCAGGGTGATATCCGGTGTAAAGGTGTACGCCTTTACTGTCACGGACATTCTACCCAGAAAAACCGCGGTAAGGAGCAATGTCAGTATTACCGCGCTGAAACGTTTTATAAAATGGAACAAATGCATAAAATGCAATCCCTCCTGAAAATTCTTTATTCCTGAAAGTCATCGACTCATCTATACTATTATAGCAAAAAAAATTCGATTCGAAAAGACTTTTTTCAAAATTTTATTTACCTTTTCCTGAAAATATGATAAAATAACTTTATGCACCTTTTTCCCCTGATTTTTATGGGTGAAAGAGAAAAGTCTTTTCGAATCATAAGGGAGGGTTTACCTTTGGTATATATTACAGGTGATATGCACGGAGATATCACAAGATTCAAGGATCCGATTTTCAAAAAGCTAAAGGCCGGAGACGTTCTCATTGTCTGCGGTGACTTTGGATTTATCTGGAACGGTTCGCGCCAGGAGAAGCTGCTGCTGCGAAAGCTGCGGGAAAAGCCGTTCACCGTTGCATTTGTGGATGGCTGTCATGAGAATTTTGACATCTTAGAGCATGATTTCCGCGTTGTAAAGTGGAGAGGCGGCAGAGCACACCTCATTGCACCCAATATTTTTCACATGATGCGAGGCGAAATTTTTAACATAGACGGCCGCTCCTTCTTTGCGTTCGGCGGCGGACACAGCCAGGACTTCGAATTTCGGCAGGGGCGCAATTGGTGGCAGCGAGAACAGCCGACACATGCGGAAATCAACCGCGCCATTCACAATCTGAACGATTATGATGCCAGAGTGGATTACATCATTACCCATGAACCGCCAGCCTCTTTGAAAGACTGCCTGGGTGTGGACATGCAGCAGCGGCTGGAAATTCATACATTCTTTGAGGATATTATCAAGCAGTGCCAGTATCGAAAGTGGTTCTTTGGAAAGTGCCACATGGATCGGTTTATTCCCATGAAGTTTTATGCCATGTTTGAAGAAGTGCTGCCGGTGGAGTCTGAAGAATGGAGAAAGCCTGTGCGGAAAAAGCAGACACAGGAAGAGGCATAATCGGTTTCAGAACCGTTCTATCAAATAAAAAAGCTGTTCTCACAGGCAATACGCAGGAGAACAGCGGCTAAACCGGCGGAAATTCCTTTCGCCGGTTTTTTATGGGTGTAAATGCTTTTGAATCCGGTCATACTGCACATACATGGCCTGTACCTGATTTTCCAGCAGAAAATAATGCAGCAGATAGCAGAGAAATAACAGGAACAGGACACCAGTCAGGAGCAGCAGTGTAAAAAGTCCTGTCAGCAATGCAAATCCGGCAGAAAGCAGCGTCAGCACTGCAACAGTCATGGTAACAATCAGATGCACCAGCCGTTCGTGCTGGAAAAATACGATTTGCTGGAGATGGCTTTCCAGCACCAGCTTCCAGTCCGTGGATTGCGGCGGATTCTGGAGCAGCTGGTCGATAGATGCGGTATAGTTTCGGATTCTGTCTTTCATCCGAATGGAGATCTGTTTCATAGATGATCCTCACTTGTCACTTGTGTTGGAGTCCTTTTGCAAGGCGTTGTCCGGTGGGCGTTGCCGCAAGGCCGCCTTCTGCCGTTTCCCGCAGGGTAGCAGACATAACGCTTCCTACTTCTGCCATTGCGTCAATTACTTCATCTGCCGGGATGTGGCTGACAATGCCGGCCAGTGCCATATTCGCACAGGAAATGGCATTTACGGCACCAATAACGTTGCGCTTAATACAGGGCACCTCTACCAGTCCTGCAACCGGATCGCAGACAAGACCCAGCAGATTTTTTAAAGCCATGGCGCAGGCATTGGCACAGGCATCCGGCGTACCGCCGCGGAGATAGGTTAATGCGGCAGCGGCCATAGCAGAAGCTGCGCCGACCTCTGCCTGACAGCCGGCCTCTGCGCCGGAAATAGAAGCGCGTTCTGCAATAATTGTGCCAAAACCGCCGGAAACAAACAGCGCGTGGAGCATTTCTTCTTCTGTGGTATCCGGATAGGCCTGCTGATACGGAATCAGAACCGCCGGAATGACACCGCAGGAACCAGCAGTCGGTGCCGCAACAATACGTTTCATGCAGGCGTTGCATTCGCCGGTTTTCAATGCCGTTGCAATGACCTGGTTCAAATAATTGTCACAGAGCAGCTTTCCGGTGTCGGCCATCTGCGCATACCGCGCACCGTCACCGCCGGACAGTCCGCTGAGGGAATGCTGGTTTGGTTCGTATTCGGCCACGGTTTTTTTCATCGTGTCCCACAGCAGCTGCATTCTGCGGATAGCTTCTTCCGTGTGCTCCGGTGTGATTTCGTCCAGATCATCTTCTAGGATTACCTTCCATATGGGAGCGGACTGGGCGGCCGCAACCAATTCTGCAATCGAATTCCATTTCATCTCAGATATCCTCCTCCCGGTTATAGCTGGTGATTTTCAGAATGCCGTCCAGATCTTTCAGCCAGGACAGCATATTCTCCGGGATCTTGTCATCGCATTCCAGAATCATAACTGCATAGCCCCCTTTTACATTCCGATACAGCTGCATGGAAGCAATATTGATATTTTTTTGCGCTAGAACGGTGGTGACCTGTGCCACGTGTCCTGGGGTATCTGTGTTGTGGACAATTATAGTATGATAATCTCCGGAAAAATCGGTTCGGATTCCGTCAATTTCACAAATGCGCACACGGCCGCCGCCTACAGATGCCCCCACTACTTCCAGCGTATTTCCGGAGAGATCTGTTACAATCAGCTTTGCTGTGTTGGGATGATTCCCCCGTTTTGCAGATTCCAGCGCAAAACAAAAATCCAGGCCGCTCTGCTTTGCCAGAGAGAAGCTGTCCGGAACGCGGATATCATCCGGCTTCATGCCCAAAAGTCCGGCAATCAGCGCGCGGTCTGTACCGTGCCCGGCACCAGTTGCCGCAAAGGAACCATACAGTGTGATATCGGCATGAACCGGGCTGTTCCCCAGGAGCTTCCTGGTGATATACCCAATTTTTACGGCACCGGCTGTGTGCGAACTGGACGGCCCGACCATAACGGGGCCTAGTGTGTCGAACAACTTCATAATTTCATCCTCCCGGATTTGGCGTGAAATGGGATTTCTTTGGATTCTGCAATGAGTATAGCACAAATTCTGTAAATCTGTCAATAGATACCGAATTTTTTTAAGTCACGAAGGAAATATCCATTGATTTCAATAAAATTCAGGCAGTTTTTTCAGAAAGAAAGCAGAACCCAGGGAACGCGTCACGCATACACTGGAATGCGCAGATAAAGCGCAGAAAGGAGTGTTTTGTATGCAAAATCAGCAGGAACGTGTCCCCATTTACAGTGGAATACAGCATAATCTGCTGCGGGAATATGCGGCATCCATGCCGCCAGCTGCGGCACCTGTCAAAAGCGATATGCCGGCACCGTTTCCGGAACAAACGCCGCCGGGCATGGCCTATATTCCGTTCCAGCAATGGGAGGAACCGTATGACTCTGACACCGGCTTCCCGATCGGAACCATTTTTCCGGCGTTAGACTATCCTTTCCGCGGAGGTGGTTCTTGTGAGTGAGAAGATGAAACTATTTCGTATGATTCAGAAGTATGATTTTTCTTTGTATGAATTGCAGCTCTATTTAGATACCCATCCGAACTGTACACATGCGCTTCGGATGTGGAACAATCTTCAGAACATGCGGAAAAAGGCTGTATCCAGCTACGTACAGCAGTTCGGGCCGATTCGCCCGGATCAGACAGATAGCAGCGCTCCCTGGAGCTGGGTGCAGGGGCCATGGCCGTGGGAAAAGGAGGCGAATTAAATGTGGGTGTATGAGAAAAAACTCCAATTCCCCGTCAATATCAAAACCCCCAATGCAAAAACCGCAAAGTATATCATAGACGCTCTGGGCGGCCCGGATGGTGAGCTGGGCGCATCCATGCGGTATATGCATCAGCGGTATATTATGAAACAGAACCGCGTCAAGGGCACTTTGACAGATATTGCCACGGAAGAACTTGGTCATGTCGAAATTGTGTCCGCAATTCTGTACCAGTTGACGCAGGGGCTCACACCGGAGCAAATCAAGGAATCCGGTTTTGACACGTATTTTGTAGACCACACCGCCGGCATTTACCCACAGGGTGCATCCGGTGCGCCGTTTACTGCGGCTTATTTCCAGTCCAAGGGAGATCCCATTACCGATTTGACGGAGGATCTGGCAGCGGAACAAAAGGCGCGCTCCACCTATGACAACATTCTTCGTCTTTGTGATGATCCGGATGTGCGGGAGCCAATCAAGTTTTTGCGGCAACGTGAAATTGTCCATTTCCAGCGTTTCGGTGAAGCGCTGCGGATTGTACAGGACGATCTCAATGCGAAAAATTTCTACTGCTGCAACCCTTCCTACGATCCGGGCTGCGGCAAAAAAGCCATGAACCGAAACCGGAGAATGCGCGGATAGCCATTCCGATAGTTTCCGGTTCCCATACCAGAATGCGGAAAAAGGTGCAGCGTACCCTGCACTTCAAATAGAAAGAAAAGCAGACAGCTTTCCGGTCATAAAGCGGAAAAAACTGTCTGCTTTTTGTTGTTTGTTGTATTGCTTTTCGCGCAGGAAGCCTTATTCGCTGTCCAGCTTTAAAACACTCATGAACGCTTCCTGCGGCACTTCTACAGAGCCAAGCTGGCGCATTCTCTTCTTGCCTTCCTTCTGCTTTTCCAGCAGCTTTTTTTTTCGGGTGATATCGCCGCCGTAGCATTTCGCAAGAACGTCCTTCCGCATGGCCTTAATGGTTTCACGGGCAATAATCTTTCCGCCGATTGCGGCCTGTACCGGAACTTCAAACAATTGACGGGGAATATTTTCCTTCAGCTTTTCGACAATTTTTCTGCCCCGTTCATAGGCCTTGTCTGCATGAATGATAAAGGACAAAGCGTCCACAATTTCGCCGTTCAGGAGGACATCCAGCTTTACCAGCTTAGACGGCATGTAGTCGCTGAGCACATAGTCAAAGGAAGCGTAACCACGCGTCCGGGATTTCAGCACATCAAAGAAATCATAGACAATTTCGTTCAGGGGCAGGGTGTAATGCAGCGATACTCTGGTATCGTCCAGATACTGCATGTTTTCAAAAACGCCCCGGCGGTTCTGGCACAGTTCCATTACATTCCCCACGAAGTCAGAAGGGGTCAGAATCTCTGCCTTTACCATGGGTTCTTCTGCCATCTGAATTACGGCAGGATCCGGATAATTGGTGGGGTTGTCAATGTATTCCACTTCCCCGTTGGTAAATGTAACGCGGTAAATTACAGAAGGTGCCGTGGTAATCAGATCCAGGTTGTATTCCCGTTCCAGGCGCTCCTGAATGATTTCCATGTGCAAGAGACCCAAAAAACCGCAGCGGAAACCGAATCCCAGTGCAATGGAGGTTTCTGGTTCAAAGGAGAGGGATGCATCATTCAGCTGGAGCTTTTCCAGCGCATCCCGCAAATCGCCGTAGCGTGCGCCGTCTGCCGGATAGATACCGGAGAATACCATGGGATTCACCTTGCGGTAGCCCGGAAGCGGTTCCGCACAGGGGCGGTCTGCGTGGGTAACAGTGTCGCCGACCTGGGTGTCGCCGATGCTCTTGATGGATGCAGAAAGATAGCCGACATCGCCGGCGCGCAGAACACCTTCGTTGACCAGGGTGTCTGTTGTCATGTATCCGGCTTCTACAATGGTAAATTCTGCGCCGGTTGCCATGAGCTTAATGGTATCACCGACTTTGACCGTGCCCTCTTTTACGCGGATATAGATAACAACGCCTTTGTAGGCATCATAATAGCTGTCGAAAATCAGCGCCTGGAGCGGTGCATCCGGATCCCCCTTGGGTGCAGGAATATCTGTCACAATCCGTTCCATGACCTCTTCAATGTTGATTCCCGCCTTTGCAGAAATGCGCGGCGCATCCATCGCAGGAATGCCGATAACATTTTCAATTTCCTCGCACACGCGGTCCGGGTCGGCTGCCGGCAGGTCGATTTTGTTGACAACCGGCACGACTTCCAGATCATGCTCAATGGCCAGATAGGTATTTGCCAGCGTCTGCGCTTCGATTCCCTGGGACGCATCCACAACCAGAATTGCACCTTCACAGGCGGCCAGACTCCGGGAAACCTCATAGTTAAAGTCCACGTGTCCGGGCGTGTCAATCAGATTAAAAATATAAGTTTCGCCGTCCTTGGCACGATAATGCAGGCGCACGGCACGAGCTTTTATGGTAATGCCCCGTTCCCGTTCAATTTCCATGTTGTCCAGAATCTGGTTTTCCATATCCCGTTTTGCCACGGTATAAGTCTGCTCCAGAATGCGGTCTGCCAGGGTGGATTTGCCATGGTCAATGTGTGCGATAATGCAAAAGTTACGGATGTGATCCATCATAGGTTCGTTTCTTCCTCTCTGTTTCAAAGAATGCATACTGTTATTATACCTGAAATGCCGCATATTGTCAAGAAATATCTGCCGGGAAAAGCGCTGCCCCCGGAGCCTTATGACAGCCGCAGAATCGCCTTTTCAATACAGTGCTGCTGTACACCGAGAATCTGCACCTGAAGCCCGTCTAACTCCATTTTCAGCCGAGAACCATCCTTCGGAATTTCACCCAGTGCCCCGATCAGGTAGCCGTTCAGGGTTTCGTATTTTTCCTCCGGAAACGGACGATCCAGGGCGCGGGAAACCTCATGCAGCGAACAGGTTCCGACGATTTTCCAGCTTTTCGAATCCAGACGTTCGATTTCCGGCTCCTGTCGTTTTTCGTTTTCGTCTTCGTCAAAGTCGCCGACCAGCTGTTCCACCAGGTCTGTGACTGTAATAATGCCGCACATGCCGCCGTATTCATCCAGAACCACAGCAAAATGATCGGCGTGGCGCTTCATTTTGCTGAATAAAACAGCTGCATTCAAATTCTCGTGAATGAAATACGGGGTGTGAACTGCATGCTCCATGACAAAGCTTTTCTCCTTGCTTTTCAGCCGGAAGAAGTCTTTCGCGTTCAGAACGCCCACAATCTGGTCGACAGAGTCACCGCAGACCGGATACACGGAGTGACGGGACTCATGGATGGTCTGCTCCCATTCTGCCACGGATTCATCCATCCACAGGATAGAGACCTCCTTGCGGTGTGTGCAGATTTCTCCTACCGTCAGATCGTCAAACGCAAATACGTTTCGGATCAGATCATTTTCCGCGTCATCAATGGTTCCCTTTTTGCGGCCGGCATCTGCCATCAGCAGTAAATCCTCTTCGGTGACAATATCATCATCACTGTTCGGGTCAATGCCGCAGATGCGCAGCACTGCATTCGTGGACTTGGTCAGCAGCCATACCAGCGGCGCAAACAGCTTTGCAATTACGGTGATCGGCCCTGCCATAGTGAGCGAAAAGCGCTCTGCATTTTTCATGGCAATCCGTTTAGGAATCATCTCTCCGAATACAATGGAAAAATAGGAGATAATCAGCGTCACCAGAATAACGGAAATGGTATCCATGGCAGAATCCGGTATGCCGATGCCGGTTTTTTGCAGCAAATCCGAGAGGATCTGGGCAAAGCTATCAGAGGCAAAGGCTGCCCCCAAAAAGCCGGAGAGCGTAATCGCCACCTGAATGGTTGCCAGGAATCCGGAGGAATTCCGGGTCATTTTCAAAAGCCATCCGGCGCGCTTGTTCCCGTTTTCCACTTCCTTTTCCAGTTTGGTTTCGTTGACGGAGATAACGGCGATTTCTGTTCCGGCAAAAACCGCGTTGAGGGCAATCAGGACAACCTGTAAAAGAATAAGACCTAACATAATGTTCTATTTTACACCTTTCTGAAATACAATTTTCTGTAATTGCGCAGGGAAGCTCTGCCGGAAAGGCGGCTTCCGCAAACCAGCGCATAGCAGGATTTGGAGAATATTTGAAAACACAAAAAGACATAGCTAGCACCGCATGCGGCGCAGACTATGCCTGTTTAATCCCTTTGTATTCAGCTGCAATGTAATGGTATCTGTGTCGCTGTCATCGGCGGCATCCATGTATGTTTCACTCCTCATTCGGGTAATGAAATCTATTATACGAAACCCGGACGCTTTTGTCAAGTGCTTTTTTTGATTTTGTGGAAGATGCACAAGATTTGCAAACATATGCGGCATTGCACAAGCATATTATGAAATGCAAGTGTACAAAAACCTGTCAAAACAAAAAGATTTCATAAAAAGCAATTTTTTTGAAAAAAAGGCTTGCACGCAGATGTGAAATGTGCTATAATTATATTATTCCGTTGAATGATTATTGGGCACTTTGCTCATTTTCGAAAGATGAAATCTCATTTACAAAGCGAGGAGAAAATTACCATGAAAACAAAAAACATTGCACTGGCTGGTCATGCCGGTACCGGAAAAACTACATTGATGGAAGCGCTGCTGTATCAGGGCGGCAAAACCGAACGTATGGGCAGCGTCAGTGCAGGCACAACTGTTTCCGACTATACCGCAGAGGAGATGAAGCGGCATTCTTCTGTTTATACGGCAACTGCCAGCTTTCTGCAAAACGGCGGAAAAATCAATCTGCTGGATACGCCGGGGATGTTTGACTTTGCCGGCGGCATGATACAGGGCATTTCTGCGGCAGACTGCGTACTCATTGCCGTTTCCGGAAAATCCGGTGTCCGGGTCGGCACCAAAAAAGCGTACCGTGCTGCACAAGGAAAGCCCCGGATGTTTGTTGTCACAAAGCTGGACGATGAAAACGCCAACTTTTATAATGTACTGACAGAATTAAAGTCCACCTTCGGCCCGTCTGTGTGCCCGGTTGTAGTGCCAGTTATTGTTGACCGCAAGGTAGATTCCTATATTAACCTAATTGAAATGAAGGCGTATCGTTACGACGCAGACGGCAAAGCCCAGGAAATCCCCATGCCTACCGCAGAGGTTTCCGAAAAGCTGAGCTATCGGGTAGATGGTCTGATTCAGGCATTTTCCGAGGCGGTTGCAGAAACAGACGAGGCTCTGTTTGAAAAATTCTTTTCCGGGGAAGAGTTCACCCAGAAGGAACGCGTGGACGGCATTCACAAGGGCATGCGGGACGGAACCATTACCCCGGTGGCATGCGTCTCCGCACAGACCATGGAGGGCGTTGATCTGCTCTGCAAGGAAATGGAACTGCTGATTCCGGCTCCGGAGAAAACCGATGAGATTCTGGGCGAAACGCCTTCCGGTGAGCCAGTTGCGGTGCATCCGGATGCAGCAGAGCCGGTTTGTGTACAGGTGTACCAGACGCTTGCCGACCCCTTTGTGGGGAAGCTTTCCATGCTGCACGTAGTTTCCGGCCAGCTGAAAGCCGGCGCAGAGCTTGTGAACACAGAAACCGGCGCAACGGAAAAGCTGGGAAAGCTGCTGCTGCTCTGCGGCAAAAAGCAGACGGAAACAGATACTGTTTCTGCCGGAGATCTGGCGGCTGTGACAAAGCTGTCTGCCAATACCGGCGATACGTTGTGCGATGCTTCCCGGCTGGTGCGTCTGCCCCGTGCACAGTTTCCGAAGCCGTGCTATGACCAGGCTGTGCGCCCGGCAGTACGGGGAGAAGAAGCCAAGGTTGCCGGTGCGATTCAGAAGCTGCTGGAAGAGGATCCTACCTTGTCCTATACGCAGAATCCTCTGACAAAGGAAATGATTCTGTCCGGGCTGGGCGAACAGCACCTGAGCGCTGTCACCTCTAAGCTGAAATATGACTTTGGCGTGGATGTTGTTCTGTCTGTGCCGAAGATTGCATATCGGGAAACCATCCGCAAAAAGGTCAAGGTACAGGGCAAACACAAGAAGCAATCCGGTGGCCACGGCCAGTATGGGGATGTCTGGATTGAATTTGAACCGTACCCTTCCGATGATCTGGTCTTTGAAGAAAAGGTGTTCGGCGGCGCTGTCCCGAAAAACTTCTTCCCGGCAGTCGAAAAGGGCTTGCAGGAATCGGTGACAAAGGGCGTGCTTGCCGGATTCCCGGTGGTAGGTGTAAAGGCAATCCTGGTGGACGGCTCCTATCACCCGGTCGATTCCTCCGAAATGGCGTTTAAAACAGCGGCCGCAATTGCCTATAAGGAAGGCATGAAGCAGGCTGAACCGACCCTGCTGGAACCGATTGGTTCTCTGGAGGTTTCGATTCCGGACGACAACACCGGCGATATTATGGGCGATCTCAATAAGCGCCGCGGCCGGGTGCTGGGCATGAATCCTTCCGAAGAAGCCGGCATGACAGTGATTCTGGCGGAAGTGCCCCTGCGGGAGATGGCAGACTTTGCAATGCAGCTGCGTCAGATTACCCAGGGAGAAGGCAGCTTCCAGCTGACACCGGTTCGGTATGAACAGCTTCCGGCAAATCTGATGACAGAAGTGATTGCTTCCGCTTCAGAATAAGAACCTATCTTCACAAGCGTATACACGTGTCTTTTCGGCAAATTGTGCTGCATACTGCGTGAAAAATACTTGCCGGGCGACAGCCCGCCTGCGCATTTTTGCCTTGTCTGCAACAAAATTATGCTCGAAAATCCACATATATTTCTTATGAAGACAGGTTCTAAAACAAAACGAAGCATACATAATACAGAAAAAGGCATGGAGCAGATTGCAGATTCCATGCCTTTTTTAATCCTATTTGTTGTGACTCATTGCCCGTCTGCCTTGTTCCGCAAAAAGGTAAGGCAGGCAGATGCAGTCCCCTTTGTAAAGCCGCTGCGGTCTACCAGCATGGTGAAATCCTGTCCACGAAAAAACAGCACAATCCATTTAGAATCGCTCCGCACCCAGGAAAGATCGGCGTAGTCCAGCTGAAACTTTGAAAGCGAGGAGGTCGTCATCATCCGGATGCTGTCCGGCAGGAAGGTATACTGATTCACGGCCTGTAAATCCACGCGGTTTCGCGTCCGGCGCACATAGGCCTGTATCTGTGCCTTGGGATAATGCCAGAGCCAGATTCCACCGAGAAAAAGGATACAGAAGAAAATATCCAGAAAGCCGAAATGATACTGCGATACCGAGTGCACTGCCAGAAGCGAAATGGCATATGCCAGACGGCCGGTCAGCGGAGCCGCCAAAACTAGACTGACAGAGCGGCAGACAATCCACTGCTGCCGGTTTTTGAAGCGCAGGATTGCCGCATACCCTTCTTCCGTAATTCGAGTGGTATTTTCAAAATAATCCATTTTTTTGCACATCCTTCCCTTCTTCGTGACTTAATTTTATTATATCACAAAGTGCGCGGAATGTAAAGGGCTTTGCCGTCAGATTTCACGGCTTTTCTTCGCAGAGCTTCTTGACACTTCTGTAGAAAAATGGTATAATCTTTAGTAGCAAATGTATCATTCTGTACAAAAGCATCAATCCTGGTTAGGCAAAACAGATTCTCAGGCGAAAAAAGATCGGAGGAAGTTTTCATGAAAAGAAGAATTGGCATTTTAACAAGCGGCGGCGACTGTCCGGGTCTGAACGCCACCATCCGCGGCGTTGCAAAGGCATGTTATGAAATGCTGGGACAGGACAATGTGGAAATTGTCGGAGTTTCAGACGGATATTATGGCTTGATTCACAACATCTGCAAGGAAATGAAGCCGGAGGACTTCTCCGGAATTCTGACGCGCGGCGGAACTATTCTCGGCACCAAGCGCCAGCCGTTCAAGATGATGAAGGTAATCGGTGACGATAATGTGGATAAAGTCAAGGGCATGAAAAAAACCTACCAGAGCCAGAAATTAGACTGCCTGCTCACATTGGGCGGAAACGGTACGCACAAAACATCCAAGCTGCTGGCTGATGAAGGCCTCCACGTAATCGGTCTGCCGAAAACCATTGACAACGATATCTGGGGTACAGATGTCACATTCGGATTCCATACGGCAGTGGACATTGCCACAGATGCGCTGGATCGTCTCCATACAACGGCGAACAGCCACTCCCGGATTCTGCTGTGTGAGATCATGGGAAATAAGGCTGGTTGGCTGACACTGAGCGCAGGAATTGCCGGCGGCGCAGATATTATCCTGATTCCGGAAATCCCCTATGATATTGATTCTGTCTGCAAATCTGTCACCAAGCGCAGCGAAAGCGGCAAGAACTTCTCCATTATTGCCGTGGCAGAAGGCTGCTTTGATCAGGAGGAAGCCAAGCTCAAGAAGAAGGAACGGACGCGTCTTCGGGCAGAAGCCGGCATCACAACTGCCACAAACCGGATTGCCGCACAGATTCAGCAGAAAACAGGCCTGGAAGCACGTGTCTGCGTACCGGGACATATGCTGCGCGGCGGCTCTCCCAGCGCGTATGACCGCATTCTCGCAACCCAGTTCGGCGTATATGCTGCCGGGCTGATCCGGGATGAAAATTATGGTATGACCGTTGCAAAGGCAGGCGGCACAATTACTGCCAATTCCCTGGACGATGTTGCCGGAAAGACAAAGTTTGTAACACCGGATGACCAGCTGGTAAAGACAGCACGGGATCTGGGCATCTCCTTCGGAGACTAACTCTTTCGCATCCTAAAATCAAAATACAAAAGCGGACAGCCCTGCGCTTCAGGAGTCTGTCCGCTTTTTTTGTTACTGATTATGGGAAGCGTTATTCTTTTTTCAGATAAGGATACGGCACTGGCTTTGAAAAATAATAGCCCTGCGTGTATTCGATATTAGCTGATTCCACAGTTTCCTGTTCGCCGCTTCGCTCCACATGCTCTGCAATGAGTTCTGCGTGAATCTCTTTGGCAATGTCGCTGATGGCCTGGAGGCAAACCCGTTTCTTCGGATCCTTGTCGCAGTCGATGATCAGATCTCCATCAATCTTGATGAAGTCCGGGCTGATTTTCAGGATTGCGGACAGGTTGGAATATCCGGAGCCAAAGTCGTCAATGGCAATCTTTACGCCGAACTTTCGAATTTCCTGCAAGAAGCGCATGAGCTCCTCATAATCCTGGATTTGTTCCGTTTCCAAGATTTCAAATGTAATTCTCTGACAGGTCTCCGGCGGCAGATCCCGGATCAATGCAAAGATGAATTCCCGATTGGATTTCGCATAAATGTCATAGGCCGACAGATTCAGAAACACGGTTTCTGTGCGGTTGCGGAACAAGCCCAGTACCTTTCGGATCATCTGCTGGGAAAGTTGCAGGTACAGGTGATAATTCTTGGAAATTTCCAGAAATTGTCCCGGTGAATAAATGTTGCACTCTTTGTCCGAAAGCCGCATGAGTGCTTCGTATTTGCAGATCTTTTTGGTGCGGTTATCCCGAATCGGCTGAAAATACGGGACAATTCGATCGTATACAATGGCATCATTGATCACATTTGTCATAAAGAGCCGGTGATCCATCTGTTCCATCAGGGCAGAACTGTCTCCCTTGTTGTAGATGAAAAAACGTCCGTTTTCGTGGCCGTGTGCCGACATGCTGATTTGCGCCTTTTCCAGTAAATCGGTCTCCCCCATCACCACATGAAATACATTCACCGCCGTGAGATTCTGAATGCTGGAATAGTAGCAGCCGCAGTGCAGAAAGGCATCCCGTGCTTTTGCCAGGAACAGATCGTCCGCATAATCTGCGCCGGCCGTGAAAAAGAATGACCAGTTATCGTGGCAGTAAAAATGGATAGCATCGTCCTGAATCCGATGCTTGATTTGCTGAATGTTTTTCTGATATAGATGTTTCCACGCTTCCTCTCCCCTGCGTCCGGAGATCAGAATGCCCTTTTCTACAGATATCATACAGATTTTGTTGTATGCATATTTTGCAGTATTTGTTTTAAATTGTGCAAGCGTCCCCAGTCCGGTTTCCGGATCCGGGAGCGATATTGTCGTATTCTGATCCATACATCCACCTCCTGTTCTTTAGCGGGCGCATTTTTTCCGCGCAATTTTATCCTGATACATATTGGCATCTGCAATTTTAATCAGATTGTCTAAGCTGATATCTTCCGTATATGGTTCCATACAGAAACCAATGCTGGATTCTACCAGATACGGCTTGTTGGAAACCTGGTTGTACTGATGCAGATAATCCCGGAACCGCCGCTGGAAGCTCTCATAATAGGAGCTGTACCGTTCTGAAATAATGCCTGCCACCGAAAATTCATCTCCGCCGAACCGGGCGCAGACCTCTCCCTGAATGGCGCTTGCCATCAGTGCGCGTCCTACTGTTTTAATGGCGTTGTCCCCTTCGGTATGCCCGTAGGTGTCGTTGATGGTCTTTAATCCGTCCAGGTCTGCGGAAATGATGACAATACGCAGATCCTTTCCCCGGCAGTCCTCCAGCTGCTGCGCAATCTGCCGATAAAAACCGTAACGGTTCAGAAGCCCGGTAAGCTGATCGTGAATATAGAGACGCTCCAATTCATTGTTGGCGCTTTTCAGCTGCATGTTAATGGACTTTACGTGCAGCTGGCTGTGGAAAATGCCCAGAGAAGAGTCAATGGAATCTACGAAGCTGTGCATTTTTTCATACTCATCATAGCTGATTGCCGGCTGGAGAATGCAGTATCCCAGAATTAAATCCAGGAAATGAATGCAGCAGCAAATCACCGGATCTGTCCGTTCCAAAATCTGTTCCAAATTCGGTGCCAATTGCTTGTGAGGAATGACACAGGGCACACCCGGATTCCAGAATGCACGCTGATACAGGATGTTGACAGAATCGCTGTAGGCATTCTCGCCCCGATGGGATGCGCCAAATTCCGGAGAACGGAAAATATCGTCATTGACAGCAAACACCATGGTGTGAAATACAAAGTGGTCAATCAGAATAGCGGGCAGTTCCGAGATGGAGGACATGGTAGTCACCGCAGACTGCACCTGACACATCAGTTCCTGCCGCTGCTTGGAAAGCTGTAAGTGATCTAACACCTCCTGCATTGCATTGTTGATGTGATGCAGCTCCAGCTTTTCGCAGCCGCAGGACTGGGAATACCGGATGTGGAACGGAATTACCGTAGATTCCGGATTCGGCAGACCGGCAGCATGCCGCTCGATTGCCTCGATCAGACACTTTCCCATTTCGTTATAGTTCTGCGTACAGGTGGTAAGGTGAGGGATGTGGTAGCCGGATTCCATAATTCCGTCAAATCCGGTTACAATGCAGTCCTCCGGCACCCGGTATCCGCGATCCTGCAAATATTTGCTGACCACGATTGCCATAGTGTCATTGGCACAGACGATGGCATCCGGGATATCCCGTTTTTGTACGGTGAACCACTCTTCCAGCGCCTGCAAGGTGGGCTGATCCCAGAAATCGCCGTATGCGATATCCCCTTCTGAAACCGGAAGCCGTTCTTCCTGCATTACCTTGCGGAATGCCTGGACACGCTCCTGTGAAAAGCGGTTTTCCTGCAATCCGGCCATCATAAAAATGCGTTTCGCGTGATGATCCTTTATCACATGCCGACACAGCGCCTCAAAGGTATTGGCGTAATCAAACGAAAAATTGACTGCACCCTTCATATATAAATCAATACACAGAAGCGGAATCTGATACCGGCGGCAATTCTCCTGAATCATATCCCGGATTTCCTGCTTTTTGATAGTTTCTCCAAATAAAATCAAGGCATCCAGCATTTCATACTGAATCAGCTGGAAAACGGCACCTTCGCCGATTTGGTTAATGTTGTCTTGCAGGTATAAGTCCTCAAATGCGTTGAAGATCAGCAGGCGATAGCCGTGGGCACAGGCATATTCATTCAGCGGCTTAATGCAGTTCAACCGGTCTTCTTCCTGAATTCTGGACAGACATACACCGATAATCTTATATTTTCCTATCATTTACGTACCTTCTTTCCATAAAATGTTTCCTACAAGGATGCGGTGGAAAGTAATTTTCGCAATCTTTTTTCTATTATACCATATTTTTAACCCTCTGAGAAGTATTCATTTTGCACAAAAATAAAGACAAAAAATCGTAGATGATTTCATCTTGTTCTGGTTATTTTTCACAAAATCTAAGGAAATATGGAGAGTCTGTGTTGCATTTTCCTGCAAAACAGCATAAAAACCGGCTGTTTTACTGCTTTTGCATGCGCTGCACTGTTCCGGACAAAAC
>JABLTO010161898.1_pt1 | contig 31016 bp, 21 predicted proteins | sample 7160091 | NCBI WGS metagenome assembly JABLTO01 (sample SAMN14651225, study PRJNA627086) | human gut metagenome | isolation source: feces | host: Homo sapiens
ACCTTGGCATAATTTAAACCTCCAAAATGATATTTTTATGATATATCATCTTGGAGGCTTCGTAAAGACTTTACACAAAATTCGGGGTTGACTCAAACCTTAAATTTGCTTACTTCCGGAATAATATAAGCTTCCGCATCTTTATCACTGTTACCGCTATCAAATATTATCGCGTCATTTTTTTCGATTAAAATGTATGCACTTGTGTAAATGTCCTCAAAGGGAATACAGATTCTGTATATTCCCTCTTTTAATTTTTCCAACATTTAATTCACCTTTAAAACAACTTTGCCAACGCTTTGTCCTTTGTAAAGCAAATCATGTCCTGCCTCTGCCTCGGTAATAGGTAAAATCTTGTATATGGTCGGCTTAACCTCACCGCTTTCTACCTTAGGCCATACCTTATCAACAAGCTCCTTTAAAATCTGAGCCTTAACATGCGGCGTTCTGGACCGAAGAGTGCTTCCGATAATTCTTACATTTCTTACATAGATATTTTTTAGGTCAATCTCTGTCTTTTGTCCGGCGAGCGCCGCAATCATAATCCATCTTGCACCATGTGTTAAATAGTGAATACACTTACCCATAATTTCACCGCCAAGGCAGTCAATGGCAACATCTACACTTCTGCCTTCAGCTAATTCATTTTTTAAAACTTCCGAAATATCATCTTTTGTAGTATTTACAACCAAGTCTGCCTTTAAGTGCTTGATATTTTCTGCAATTTCATCAGATAATACGGTTGTAATTACTCTTGCACCAAAAGCCTTTGCCATAGGAATTACTACACTTGCAAGACCTGATGCACCTGCATTCATAAGCAGGGTATTACCTGCTTCAATCTTACCCTCATAGAAAAGATTAAGATAAGCTGTTGCAAACGCCTCAGGCATTGCCGCCGCCTCTGCCATAGTGCAATTCGTTGGCACAGGCACAAGCATATCATACTTTACATTGACATACTCTGCATATCCGCCGCCGCCAAGCAATGCACAAACCTTGTCACCGATTTTCCAATCGGACTTTTCTTTAGCTTCCTCACCGATTTCTACAATCTCACCGGAAATTTCAAGTCCCATCCAATCAGGGCATCCGGGTGGGGGTGGGTAGTCGCCCTCTCTCTGCATTAAATCTGCTCTGTTGATTGCTGCATATTCAATTTTAACTAAACAATCTTCGCTACCCACAACAGGGTCAGGAACATTGTCCCATCTTAAGCTTTGATCATCATTTACAAGTATTGCTTTCATTTTTTATTCTCCCAACCTTAAAATATAATCTGCATCATTAGAATATGTATCAAATAATCCTACATATATTGCGCTATATAATAATTTATTTTAATTGACTCCAGTCAAACTGTGTTATTGCAGGAAAATTTTTATCACTGATTAAACGGTTATAGACCTCCCGGCAATTTTGCGGATTGTACACCTCGTCTATTGTCTCATCAAGATTAATCCGTCCCATTCCGCACAACTTCAAAATAGCCTTTGCGTCATCCCTCTGTGTAAACCAATGCGGCGAGCTCTCCGTTTCGGGCCTTGCCAATGTGTGTGCTCCAACAATCGTTATTCCCGGGCCATGAACCTTGCGGTAGTAATCTAATGTAAAATTCTTGTCCCGTGTACAGCCAAGGAGTGCAATTCTGCCGAATCGTTTCATACAATCGAGGCATTGTACAAGTCCAACACCCAACCCCGTCACTTCTATTGCAGTATTCACTCCGCCGCCAGTAATTTTCTTTACATTTTCAATGAAACTATCATCATATGGATCAAATGTATAGTCCGCTCCCATTTTTGCAGCTTTAATCCGTCTGTCAGGATTCGGATCAACTGCAATAACAGGCACCGCACCTGCTGCCTTTGCAAATTGTACTGCAAGCAGACCTAAAACGCCAAGTCCCATAATCATAGCTGATTCACCTATTTCCAGCTTTGTTTTTCTTAAAGCAGCCATAGAAAATGTCCCAATATGACATAAAGCCGCAGCTTGCATAGAAACATTATTGTCAACTTTAACTATGTGTTTTTCGGGCAGTACATTTATATCCTTGTGTACACTCCAATGCATTGCAACCTTATCGCCAACATTAACGCTTTTGACATTTTCCCCCTTACCAATCACAATGCCTGAGCTGCTATATCCGCTGCATCTCGGAAACGAAACCTCCTCCTTATCCGAGTAAGGGGTAATATTCGGATTTCCCATAATATTTGCTCTTTCCGTACCGCAGCTTATTGAACTATACATAGTTTTAACAACCACATCGTTTTCGCTTACAGCCTTCTCTTCAACCTCTACAAGTGCTGCTGTATTTATCTCTGTAAAAAGTATTTGTTTATTCATATTATGTATTATTCTCCTTCGTTACACTATTTGACACCACAAGCCTTTAAAATATTCTGATAAAGTTTAAGTTCGTAATCGTATTCGGTTTCAATATTTCCTGCTATCATTTCTGCAAAATTAATCATCATATTATCGTATCTGTTAAATAGTTTGCTTTCTTTCATATCACTGTCATCAGCAAATTCCGCATCATCCTGAACCTCTCTTAATTTACTTCTTGTAAATTTTCGTTCCTCCGGATTTTTAATATCATAAAATTCTATTGGTCGTATTTCTATAGTACCCTTTGTCCCGCATACAACTAACTGTCTTCTCATAAATCCTCCGGGTTCAAGTGCAGATGTCTTAACAAGCGACGCTCCATTTTCGTACTCAAAAACTGCCATTCCAAAATCTATTGAATCAACTTTCTGATAATTGATTGATTTGTTATATGGTGTAATACTCTCAGGCATCCCTTGTATTTTTAAGACAATATCAATCAAATGACATCCTAAATAGAACATCATTCCGCCCGGCAAATTTTTTAGCCATTGTCGTTTTTCCTTAGTATGAAAGCAATTCATATGAGCCTCAACACTATAAACATCTCCAATTTCTCCATTTTTAATTCTTGTCAGAGCTCTTTGAATAACAGGATTAAATCTATACATATATCCCACAGACAGTGCTAAATTTTTCTTTTCGGCGATATCTATAAGATCCGTAAATTCCTCCTCACTCAATCCGCCGGGTTTATCCATATGAATGTGTAGCCCGCATTTTGCAGCCATAGTTGCATATCTCGTGAGATTTTTCTCCTCTGTTTCAACTATCACCCCGTCAAGCTCATTACAATTTAACACCTCGTCAATGGTCATTTGTTTAAGTCCCAAATCATAGCATTTTTGTATTTTTTCAGAATGCAGTCCTTTTTCCTCCTCAGGCAAAGCAAACCCCTTGACCTCAAAAATATCATTCAAACTCAGCACGCTATCCAAAATATCCATGGCATGGTCATGTCCTACACCAATCTGTATTATTTTAAATTTCTCCACACAAATATACCCCCATATATTTCCTCTTAGACATACTTTACTTCATATTCACCTGTTAAACAGACTGTTCTTTTTCCTGACTTATTCGTTACATGCAAACCGCCTGAATCAAGACCTACAGTCATATCATATTCATAATTTTCAGAATATTCTTCTGTCATATATATGATTTTATCAACATAGTTTATTTCGGTTATACCGGCAAGCGCCTTTACCATATACACCCCAACAACTGACAAAAAACCATGATTAAGGCTCTGTTCACCTGACTTATGTTCCCAGAAGGTGCCTGTTTTTTTTGCCATTTGATAATACACACTCTTTATATCATTGAGAAGCAAGTCGTATTTTTTTACCCTTCCTAAAATCTCCATTCTCATGGTAAGACCAATAAAAACATCCGCATATTCTATTTCGGGATTAATCTTATTTTCCTCTCGGCTTATCCCATAAAAATTAAATATTCTGTCGAAAAATACATTAAATCTGCTGTCTTTTATGTCTGCAATTTCTGAAAACACGGCATAATACTGACAAGCCTCTGTTGTGTTATTACCCGTTTCAAGAACGCCATGTTCATTATACATTCCGCCGTCAGCAAAATCCTCGCCGTTAAAAGCATATTCTATTATTGTTTCTTTCATATTGTACGCTCTGGCTTTAAGCTCAGCATCATCGTAAATACCGCTTACTCTCTTTAACATATAACTGTAGAGCATATTAGTCGGATAGCTGACATCAAACTTCTCGACATAATCATTTGCTGCTGACCACTCAATAAAATTCCAGCCGTCAAGCTTATTTAAAAGACCATACTTGTTTTTAAATCTGTCAAAATATTCAATAAGATTGTATATAATATCCTTAAAAAATGTTTTGTCATCTTTTTTTCTTTTTAAATATTCAGCAAACTCTATCACATACCACATTGCCCACTGCGGTATAAAATCCAGCCGACCTGCCGGATAACACATTGGAAGCATTCCGACGGGAATATTGGGGAAATCTTTTGCCAAAACAAAATTTTTCAAAAACTGTTCTTCAACACAGCTTGTTCCTGCCAGCATTCTTTCCGATTGCGCCGTAAAATAACTGTCGCAAAGCCACCCCGCTCTTTCCCTGCCGGGACAATCCATATAACAATCCAAAGTATTTTGTCTGAACCCGTTTTTTGCTGCCTCAAAAATAGTATTTAATTTTTCATCACTACAGACCATTTGAGTGTTCTCATAATATGGGTAAGAATACTCCCGTACAAATAATTTATCAACCCTGATTCTGCCCTTTCTGACCAATACTCCTGTATATTTTAAGGAGTACGGCTCAAAGCTCTGCAGGTTATAAGGAAGTTCGCTTGCCTTTAAGCTATATTTGATGACATTTATATGTTCTCTGCTTTCTTTCCCAACATCAATAACTTTGTTTTCATCAAGTTTTTCAGAAAAAATAATGTATATCTCACTATCCTCAAAAGCTGTAATTGATGAGCATATAAACCCTGTATTTATCTTTTCAAGATTATACAACACATATCTGTTATCATTTAAATCTTTTGAGTTATCTTCAATATATAACCCATTAGTTTCTCTAATTATTTTATCATCGATTTCGTATTTTTCAAAACCTGACCAGCCCGCCAGATTATTCACATATGCAGCTTGAGAGTCACCTATCTTGCCGTCTATTTCAAACCTGCCATATTGAAACGGCTGCATAGAATTGTCTGTTTTAAATATGGGGTTCGGCATATTTCTCGGTATAATCTTTTCTTCAGTTTCATATACCGAAACAGGTTCCGGATTAAACTCAGCAATTTTCCAGTTTGTATATATACTGCTGTTATCCATATTATATACTTCTACAAACGAACGCTGATAACTGTATCTATACACCCTTTGTTTTCTCAGTTTATCTAACGAAATGCCCATAAAATCTCTGCCTGTATACTTAATCGAAGCTCCGTTTTCAAACACCTCTGCCTGTATAAAGGACTTAATGTTCATGGTATAATATGTAGGACAGTTATAGCCCGCAACCTCTATACACAAGGTGTTTATGCCCTCTTTAATATTCAGCTCCACCTCATCACATCTTACATATCCATGTGCTGCTCTTGCAGGTCCATAAAAGATAAATTCATTATTTAAGTAAACAGCATAAAGCGATGCTCCCGTAACACGCAAGCTGTAATTCTTATTGAGATCTGCATTAAACTTACACTTGAATCCTGCTTGAAAGTTTATTGCTTCTCTTTTGTTTTTAATATAGATTTGCTTCGCATTTTCAAACATTTCTCATATATAACTCCTTTTCATCTCTCTAATAAATATAAAAGGTAAATAATATTTCCTTCTCGGTTAACCGATATTTTTCCGCAAGCTCCGGACCGCAGCTTGCAGAACCTATCCCGGAATTTTTATAATCAATTCTCAGATTGCTGTAACCGTTTTTTCTGAGTTCGTTTGTGTGTTTTGCTTCATCAAGTGCAAGAGAAGTATATTGACTCATATTAAAATCAAAGGTTTTTTCCGCCTTAAATTCTAAGCCGCTGCCAATTTTAAGCCATCGTGTCTCATAGTGATTTCCATGCTCCTGAGGCATCGGATATGGAACATATTCCTCTGCCGCTATACTTTGGTACATTCCAACCATAGTATGATAATGCATATCGCAGTAGCTTTCCGCTTCGCCATTTCCGAAATAAGTAAATTCTTCATTATTATCAGGCAAAGTAAACTCAAAACCAACTCTCGGCAAGTATAGTTCCGGAGACTCCTCAAGAACCTTGCTAAACAGCGTTATCTTAACCTGTCCGTCTACAAAGAAGGAGTATGTAATTTTGTATTTCATAAACGGAAGTCTTGAAATGCCCGCGAGCGATCCTTTTACTTCCACCATATTATTATTTACATTAACTTCATATACCTTATTAAACAAGCGATTTATGTTGAGCGCCCATATATTGTCTGTATATAAGTTCCAGCGTTCTTTAGTATGACGCTCATTATCGGTAGGCGCACGGTGAACAGTAAGCCTTACTCTGTCTGCCAGCTGTTCCTTACCATTCTTAATTATGCTTGTGAAACATCCGTATAGCTTGCTTATGGTATAACTAAAGTTCTCACCCTCTGCCATTATCTCTTTATCAGTTTCGGTAACATTAAGCGGAGCACAGGCACTATGTTCTTCTAATTCAATCGGCATCTTTATCTGGCGTTTGCCAATTATATTATCTGAATCCTTTAAGTAAATATTTAAGTATGTTCCCAAGGCACATTTATCGGGCAGCTCAAAGGGAATATCCATATATACGCTTTTATGTGGAGCAAGACTTAAAACAACAATCTTATTTTCTCTTATTTCTCCATCTATCGACAATTCTATAGCTATATCATACTTGGATAAATCCGTAAAATCAAAATGATTGGTGATTTTTATTTTTCCTTCAATCAATTCCGCATTAAAACCCTGGTAACAGTATTTAGCATTAAGCGACCCTGCCTTAAAGCTTCTGTCGGAAAAAACCAAACCGTCAACACAAAAATTTATATCATGGGTAGGCTCGCCAAAGTCACCGCCATAACACGGCACGCCTTCTTTATAAACTGTATGATCAGCCCATTCCCAAATACAACCGCCTATAAAATTCTTGTATTTATACACCATTTCCATATAATCATTTACATCCCCAGGCCCGTTGCCCATTGCATGAGAGTATTCACACAGAAACAAAGGTTGATTAAGCGGCTGATTGATACAGAAATTCTCACACTCCGCAGTGGACAGATACATTCTGGAATACACGTCACTATATTTTTCAGCATAGTCCTTAATCTCAAATTTCTGTTTTTCTGCCTTTCTGCTTAAGTCCTCACAGTGAACAATGCGTGTAGGGTCAGCCTTTCTTGCGTATTCAATCATAAGTCTGTGATTATCACCATGTCCGCTTTCGTTACCTGTTGACCACATAATTATGCTGGGATGATTTTTGTCACGCTGTATCATTCTTTCCATGCGGCTTACAAACTCTCCTGCATATTCCTTCCAATCTGCAGGCCAATTCCCTAAGTCCAGGTCATACCAATCTCTATCCTGATGAAATCCCAGCGCTGTACGGCTTGCAAAGCCGTGAGTTTCAATGTCTGTTTCATCTATGATATAAAATCCCATTTCATCACACATATTCAAAAATTCAGGAGTCGGAGGATAGTGTGACATACGGACAGTATTGATATTTAGCTCCTTCATGCGCTGAAGATCATATCTTAAATCCTCATCACTCATTGTCCACCCCTTTCGAGGATGCGTGTCATGATGATTGACGCCTTTAAGTTTAACGGACACCCCGTTTATTAAGAGCTCATTTTCATTGCTGATTGCAATATCGCGCATACCAACCTTAAACGGAATATACTCAGACTCTCCTTTTACTACTACTGTGTAAAGATACGGATTCTCCGCACTCCAAAGGATAGGATTATTTAGTTTGTCAACTCTTTCTGATTTATCATATATCTCATAATTTTCTGCATCAACCTTTATGCTCTTTGTATCGGCTGTAATTTTTATATCCCTGATATGATTTTGTTCCCTTGACAACAAGTATACATCACGAAATATTCCTGAAAATCTGAATGCATCCTGATCCTCTAAGTAGCTGCCCGTACACCATGTCAAAACTCTGCATGTTAATACATTTTCTCCCTTTTTCACATAAGAAGTAATATCAAACTCTGCCTGTAAATGCGAACCTTGTGTAAAACCAACCCTCTCGCCGTTTATGTACAAAAACATGCAAGATGATACACCTTCAAATACAATATATGTTTTACGGTTTAACCAGATTTCATCCATATTGAAGGTTCTTTGGTAAACACCGCAAGGGTTTTCATCAGGAACATATGGAGGGTCAACAGGAAACGGATAATTTATATTCGTATATATAATCTGCCCATAACCATAAGTCTGCCAGCATGACGGAACCGGAATGCTGTCCCATTCATCTATAATGTCAGGAACATCTGTATCCCTTTCAAAATATTTAAAGCTCCAGTCACCATTCAATAGCGTATAATATGGGGACTCGCTTCGCATGCCGCTTAATGCCTGTTCCAATGTTGCATATGGTATATAATACGAGCGCTGAGCTTCTCTGTTTTCACCTGATTTATCAAAACCCTCATATTCTCTCATGCATATACCCCCGTAAATTAAATGATTAACCTTAAATTCACTTACACTCTTAGTTCTGTATTTATCATTCTTATAATGAATAATGCAGCTTCCGCTCTTGTGGTATTTTCTCTTCCCGAAAAAGTTCCGTTCGGCAGGCAAGTCATAACCCCTTTTGAATATACTTCTAAAACATAGGGCTTACATACATCGCATACATCTACCCAATCATTGATATACATTATGAATTTCACTGCATCGGGAGTGGCTTCTTCTTTTAATACTTTATTCATTGTCCTCGCTGTAAACTTCGCCACGCGTTGTCTTCTTATTGCCTCGTCAAATTCACTTTCAGGAAGCTCATCATTTTCAACAATACCTAATTCTCTCGCCTTTTGAATATAACCGTCAGCCCAGTGAACATTACCCTCAAAATGTTCACCTGTTACCATACCTACAATCATTTTAACAAATTCGGCATTTGTAATCATATTATCAGGTTTAAACGTTCCATCCTCATATCCGCTTACACCGCCTTTTTCTGCAAGCGTTTCTATATAAGGATAACACCAATCAGATGCCTGTATATCAAAAAGATTTGAATTTTCTTGAGCATCTGTCATATTTTGAGAATTGTTTGCGTAAACATATGTGCCTGAAAGCATCAGGAATATAAATAACATTAGCGGTATAAGTTTTTTCATAACAATCTACTCCTTCTGTAATCAATCAAGCATAATAACTACTTCGCTGTTATCATCTTTATAAAATTTTGCAGAAACCGTTTTGCTTTTTCCGTTGTACGATACCTTTATGTCATAATCTCCGTAAAATCCGTTAATTCTGCACCTGCCTGAGCAATTAGTATTTGCAGTCGCATTCTTAGTCCACCATTTGTTATAAACTAAATCAACATACTGGTCATAACCGGGTTTTTTATGCCAGTAGCTATCGTAGATTGAAACCGAGTTACCGCCGCTCCAGACATCACAGAAACCCCATAATGTAAAACCGTTAATTGCCTCATGGCTAAATGCTGCAATCATCATATCTCTCAGATACGCTGCCTGAAGTTCGGGGTCGGTTCCGTTTGCTGAATATTCAGTTATTTCAAGCTCTTTTCCCGATTTTGAGGCAAGCTCATTGTATAATTCCAGCCACTGCGTAGGGGGTTTTAAAGTCACCATAGAATCATTATGACATTGAATGCCTATAACATCGTAATCTACATTCATATCTTTGAATTTTTGTATCATATCAAGCATTTCCTGCTTATATCCCGGATTTGGATAATCATTCCATACAAGCTTTGTGCCTTCCGGGGTTGCCTGTCTTGCCCAATCGAACATATTCTTATAGATATCTGCGCCAAAACCTTTTTCAAATTCATCTCTGTCGGAAATTTCATTTACAACATCCCAACGGCACACATCCGTAAATGCTGCACACTCTGAGAATATATGCTCTTTAACCATATTGTCAAATGATGCACGATCATTATTATCTAAATATTCAAACAATACGGGAGGGATAACTATCAGATTTTCATTAACCTCTGTACGATTGCTGGATATGGGCCAAAAAAGAGTATGTCCGCGGAAATTTCTTACACCGTAATCCTTGGCAACATTAATCTGTTTGCGCGCCTCATCCGGGTCTAACAAATACTGATACCATTTCATTTCATTACCGACAACCATGGTATTAAATAATTTTCCGAGCCTTGGAGAATACAGCCGTGCCCACTCCTCGTTTGCATATGTAGTCATAGGCTCAGCACCCATAGAACCAAACATAAACTCATGTTCAAACATATTAAATGTCACCTTAGCATCTCGGAGCGGATTTCCGTCTGCATCGCATACAGTAACAAAAAAATCTCCTTTGCGTATTTCTTCGATTCTTTTTACCGCATCTTTTCTCCACTTGGCACCCTCAGATAATTCAGTAATAAGCGGTCTCTTATCAGGAATCATATTAGATTGATTCGGATCATCAAGCTTGATAATCTCAAAGCCTCCGATTTCTACCGTCTGAACAAAATTACTTATAAAAATTCCTATCTCATTTGCATCTTCAACTCCCCCATACGACAGATAATATGTTTCCCACTCCGAGCCTGCAAAAACCTCGGTTTCAAGAACCTTAATCCAACCCTTTGTTTGAATAAAGGGAGTGATTCTTCCGTTTCCGTTCGTATCGCCACCGCTTATCGTTCTTATTTTGAAGGTCAAATAAAATCTATCCTCTGCATTTATTTTCGTTTTTATTACATTCGTGCTCGGATATATAGAAAAGAGTGAATTTCCGGGGGCCTTGGTAGTTGTAATACGAAGAGCTTTTTTAAATGTCTGACCGCTGATATTTACTGCAGATGTTTTTCCTCTTTCATCTGTACTCCACTTTGAAGTATTACTGTCTAAATATTCCTCCATAGAATAAATTACAGTTCCTTCAGGAAGCTCATAGCTGATGTCTGCGTCTTTTCTGTAATTGGGTGCAAATATCAAATCATCTAACTGGTTTGTCTGTGAAAAATTTTCATTTGTTGGTACATTTCTTCTTTTAACTGTACTGGCAACTATGGCTTCGCTTGAATTAGTTGATAAAGTATGCGGTTCGCTATTCATGGTTATCAAGGACACTGTCTGTGTTTTTTCATTCCACTCAACATTATTCCCAAATGTTTCGCCCATAAATCTTAAAGGAATATATGTGCTGTCATTTATCAGCTGAGGCTCTGTGTCCAGCACAACATTCTCACCGTTTACTGTTGCTGTTTCACTGCCAATGAACAGTTCAACTGTGTTTTGCCCTTTCAGACAAGTTATTTTCTCGGTTTCTTCATCCCACTTGACAGATACATCAAGCGCCTCCAGAATATCTCTCACTGGTACTAAAACCCGGCTATTCTCTATAATTGGTTCATTATCTAAATTTTGTTTTACCCCATTAATTACTACATTTATTTTGCCCGTGTCTAAAACATTTTCACTGCACGGACAGATAGTCTCCTCAGCAAAAGTAACATTTGTAATCAATAAAGCTGTCAACACCGTCAAAGCAATGTATTTTACGAATATTCTTTTTAACATATGTATTTCCCCATTCGCATAATATATTCAAAATTGCCATTTACAGCAGCATTAATCCAAAGTTATTGTCAGTACATTTTCATATCCTTTATGGAATGCCGCCATATCTGTTTTAACAATCTGTCCGTCTACTTTAACAGTTATGTCGTAATCGCCATAGAAGCCTCGTACCGCACCTTCTCCTTTTGCATCGGTTACAGTTGTTTCATTGCGTGTCCACCATTTGTTATAAACTAAGTCTATCCACTGTTCAAGACCCGGCTTTTCAGACCATCCCTGATTAAAGAACGGTGTAGAGTTACCGCCGCCCCAGATATCACAAAATCCCCACAATGTAAAGCCTTCCATATATTCCAAGCTAAATGCCAATATCAGCATATCTCTCATATAGTGAGCCTGAAGAACCGAATCCTCACCGGGTGCAGAAAATTCTGTAATCTCAAGGTTTCTTCCTGACCGTTTGATAAGATCCTCATAATGTCCAATCCACTCTGTGGGTGCATATGTGGAAGCAGCAACATCCATATGCGTCTGAATACCAATCGTGTCATAATCTACATCAGCCTTGTTAAATTCATCAATCATCTCAAACATCGGTGTTGTATATCCCGGCGTAGAATAATCGTTCCAAACAAGAATTACATCCTCGGCAGCTGCTTCCCTTGACCACTCAAACATCTTTTTATATATATCCACACCCCAAACATCAAAAAACTCTCGCCTGTCTCCGATTTCGTTTACAACATCCCAGCGGCATACATCCGGGAATTCACCGATTTCTTTAAAGATATTTGCCTTAACCCTCTCATCAAAAGCTGTCCTGTCGTTATTATCCAAATAAGTAAACAGCTCCTTGGGAATTACTACATAGTTGTTATCCTCTTGCGTACGGTTCGTCGATATAGGCCAAAACAATGTATGTCCGCGATAATTGTTAATTCCGTAACTTTTACATATCGTCATCTGGTCACGGGCTTCTGTCGGCTTTAATTCATATTGATTCCATTTATGAGCATTACCGACAACCGCAGTATTGAAGTATCTGCCCAAATTCGGTGCATAAGGCTCTGCCCAGTTTTGACCCGGGTAACGGGTGATAATTTCTTCAGACATTCCGCCAAATCTGTATTCATGCTCAAACATATCAAATGTAACCTCTGCATCAGGCACCACATTACCTTCCGCATCCTTCACAATAACCTTAAAATCACCCTTGCGAATCTTTTCAATTCTTTCAAGTGCCTCTTCTCTCCATGGCTGACCATCTGACAGCTCCTTGTACAAAGCTCTGGATTCAGGAAGCTTCAGCTTTACAGTCGGGTCATCAAGCTTGATTATTTTAAAGTCTGCCATTTCAAGAATTTGTTCAAATCCTCCCGGTCTGAATTCAACAGTCTGTGCAAAATCCACGCCTGTAAATGTCAAATAAATATTAACCCAGTCACTTCCTGCAAAGACCTCCGTTTCAAGAGCCTTTTTCCACTTAAAATCAGCACCCGTCTGCACTATCATATGCATACGGCCGTTACCGTTGGTATCACCGCCCTGAACTGTTCTCAGCTTAAAGGTGACAAGATATTTTTCTTTTGCCTCAATGGTTTCTTTTATCTCATTTCCTCTGACTATAAACGCTAATACATCGGATGACCTTTTGGTAACATTGATTCTAAGGGCTTTGTTATATTCCATCCCCTCTGCATCAACAACCGAAATATCACCATATTCCTTGTCGTCTTCATCAATATACGCTCCGTCAATCCAGGTCTTTGAATTATATATTTCCTTACCTGCAGGCAGAGTTAACTCCCCTTCTTCTTCATCTTTTTTCTGGTAGTCCTCTGCGTAAATTAAATCATCTAATCTGTTGGTTCTTTTAAATTCAGACGGAGTCGGAATTTCTCTATGTACAGTAGATGGCAGCTCTGCCATTCCCGCCTTAATCGGGTCAGAAATTAAAACCGTATTCGTTGTTTCATCCCACTGCACATCTTTTCCGAGTGCCTGACTGACAAATCTTATAGGGACATAGGTGCTGTCGCCTATAAGCATTGCAGGAACATCCATTTCCTCATGCTTGCCATTTATTTCCGCTATGTTACTGTTGATAGTCAAAGTCATCTTATTACTTTGTCTTCTGACAATAATCGACTGCGTTTCGTCGACCCACTCAACAGCTGCATAAAGTGCTTCAAACACCGCTCTCATTGGCACTAAAACTCTGTCATTTACCATAACCGGCATTTTGTCAAATACCATTTTCTCTCCGTTTATCTTAATACTAATATCATTTTCATTGGCAAAAACACCAATGTTAATCGATGACAAGAATATTCCAAGTGCACATATTAACGATAAAATTCTTTTCATAATCACACTTCCTAATAATATATTTACGAATAAGGTATCGCATCCGGCCGTATCTTTTTTACATGATTGAGGGATTTATTTCCTTACCGGAAATTTTTAAAGATAATTACTTCTCTCGTATCCTGTAATGAGCCAACAGCTAAAATCATATCGCCTACATTATAATCTGTTTGTGAGCCTTGATAAGCCATACCCTTTTCACAATCATAAACAGATGTTGTCCATGCACGGCTCGGATTAAAGAATAAATTCGCCTCGGAAACCGGTCGTTTTGACCAATCCTGCATTGCCAACGAAGCAGAAACACAATGCTCTGTTCCACCCCAAACATATGTTTTAAATTTAATCAATCCATTTGGAATACCAATTGCCTCCACTATTCCCATTCGTATATCATCATAGTTAGACATCATCATATTACTTTGATTTACACTGTAATGCGTATATGTTGCAACAAGACCGGTTCTCTTACGCATTACAACCTCGATATATCTGATTTCTCCATTCTCATTTTCAGCAACTCTTACAACATCTCCCTCTTCTAATACACCGGGATATATCTCGGGTGTGTCTTGGTTACCCATAAAATCACTTTCATAAGCAACACACCAAGGAACTATTCCCGTGTTATCCTTAATATTATCAAGGGTAAGAATTTCACCCTCCGATGCTTCATCCGACGATGTCCATATGTTTTCCATAAGTCTTGTTCCGGGTTTTATATTTCTTGTGTATTCCTTACCTTGTACATATCCGTCAAGCGTATATCCGTCCACGCCTTCGCCTATGCCCTTCACTACAACGGTTTTCATAGAAGAAATTTGCGGCGAATGAGTATTGATTACCATAAAATCAACAGTATCACTGCCGGGAGCACTGTAAAGCTGTGCATACTCCCATCGGTTTCTTGTAAGACCGTTTATTCCATTTTTTACAACAGTATAATCCTCATCATCATAATTCATAGCATTTGCTTCAAACACAATGGGATTTGATGATACAGGGTAACTAAAGTCCGTTCTTCCGTTTGCATTGTAAACGGTGACAAGCTTTAATGTACTATTATACGATACAACCGGCGCATAATTGTGTTTTAATGAAAGTTTACTCTTTTCAAGACCGACCGGAGCAGAAGGAACAATAATGGATGTTATTACCCCGTCAGAATTTGTAGTATAATGAACAATTCTGCGGTTTGCCTGCTTGGATTTTATGTCACTGTCCATCCAGGTTCTCATATAGCCTTTACAATTTTTTGCATTATTTGTCGACCATAAATAATGTGATGTTTTTACATCAATGGGCTGGTCTGTAATTAAGCTTTTTGCATTTACCTTGCCTATATCTGAACCGTTATATGCAGTAATCTCCTTAAGTGTACTATATGATTTTATCGTTCCGTCAGTTTTTAATATCTTAACCTGAATTCCATCCCCGAATATATTGCCGCTATCTGATACTACATCTAACAATAATCCGAAGCTTGAGCTGCTTTCACTCATTGTATATCCTACAATTTTATTATTTTCATCAAGTAATAACTCATAGGTCTGACCTAACTTCAGCATAGATGATAAGAAAGTATCAACCGATTTATACTCCACTCCATTTACCGTTACATCATAAACTGCAGTATCTATCGGGCCATCGCTTTCTGTTTCAATATACTCACTGCCATCGGGCATCGTCAGCTTTTCAACCTTGTAGCCTGCAATAAATGTGTTTTTAGCAATCGGATAAGCTGCACTTGAGAACATGTTATCAAGTCTGAGCGATGAAGCTTTTTTATTCTCATTGGTTATTTTATAAGTAATACTTAGCTTATGCCATTCATTCTCCGGTACATATTTTTCATCGTCCTTAAGGCATTCACCGTTTGCGGGAGCATCGGGGTTTGTTCCGTTCGCACTTCCTGTGTTATAGGCAGTTCCTGTGGAAATCATACCATTTGGATCATTCATAAGCCACATATTATATGCGACTTTGCCGCTGGGGTCAGCCTCTCTCGTATCTCTGTTTATTGCACCGTTACCATATACCCACATAGATACTCTGTAAGTTTCCCCTACTTTTACTTGCCCCTTGTCATAAATGTTCTCAGCCACAATACTATTATGCTTCCAATCTGCTCCAAGCGTGGCACTGCCCTTACCTTCGTTAAGCGCCCAATCAACGATCTGAATATGCGCTATCTTATTATTAAATATATTGTTACTCTCTTCTTCATTCATTTCTCTTTTTAACTCTTCATATTTACCTTTAATGCCGCCATATGCAGACTCACTTAAATTAGCCCAATTAAGCACATCGGAAGACTTCGTCAAACACAGTCCTACATTAATTTTAAGTGCATAAGGCATCTCTTGCACAAGAGTATTACCCTTTAAATTAAATTCCCACTCTTTCTTTGTTGTTGAAGAAGTTAAATTGTTGAAATCAATCCCTGAAACAGGTGTCCAAACGGGATCGGGCCTTTCCTCAACAACCGCTCCTTCTTTAACCTTTTTTCTTCCTTCTATCTTTCCCTTTACTCTTTTTGTAGATTGCACAACGGTGTTTTTCAGCCCATCTGTCGACGAATACACCATAACAACATTATCTTCCTTTAAATCTGCAAATCCAATTTCTGCACCTGACTCATCTTTCAGGATAACCTCACGATCACTTCCTTTGCCTGAAAAGTCAAGCACACCGCTTTCTGTTGTTGGTTTTGTTGCATATGTTTTATAAAATATTTTCTTTTCATGTACATTTACGCCTGAAACAACATATGCTTTATAATTCCTGATAAAAATAACATTTCTTTTGTCCGAAGAACTGTTAAGCTGCAAAGTCATACTTCCCTCATCCATATGACTTTCAATAAATGTCTTTATGCCGTCTGTATTTTCAAAGTTCTCCCTGCAATCATTGTACATTATAATCGGATTATTGATAATCTTTTCCTTTTTTTTGTCATTTTCATTATAATATTCTATTTTAATCTGATTGCCTGAGCTGTTAATACTCGAAATATTATCAAAGTCTATCTCAATTTCTTCTATCTCGTTTTTATTCGGGAAAAAAGCTATAATTCTGTCCTCGCCTTCCTCCTTGCTTTCCTGATAGTAATAATCAACCTGCCAACCAAGATACTCAAAGAAATCAAGATTACTCATATATTGGGTATCATTGATTGTTACCCTGTTAGCCTTATTGTCCTGTCCTTCTATCGCTGCCTCTTTGGTAGAAAGAACCGTACCTGTATTTTCATATACATGATGATACTTATTAAGAGCTGTCATGTTACTAATCGGGTAACCGACAGGATCCAAGGCTTCTGCATCAAGCGCTGAATATACCAGCATTGCGACCTGTTTTCGTAATACAGGAACATCATAACCGTTCGGAAATTCAATATTTCTGAGTATCCCCAAGGCTAAGGCAACTCTTGTATATCCATACGGATATCCGCCCTTAAGCTCTGCCTCAGAATCATGTCCCAAAGCACTGATTATCATTTTTATTGCTTCAATCGCAGTTACTTCTTTATCGGGATAAAAATAACCGTCTTCTCCGCCAACAATTTTTAATGCTGTCGCCGCAGCAATATACTGATATGCCCAGTGACTCTCATCAACATCTGCATAGTTAACAGCAGCACCGCCCAGAGCACTGTCCTTCATTCCCGCAAATTTAACAATTATTGCACTCATTTCAGCTCGGGTTATGACATCATCCTCGCCATATTCTCTCAGGGATCTTCCGCCCATGATGTTTAATACCGAAAGAAGCTTCGCTGCACGGTAATATGGCTTATCCTTAATCTGATTTTCTATACTGTCCGCATCAGTCATCGGCTTTCTTATTCTTGGAGTCTGACTTTTAACAATTTCCCACACATTATCATAATCAAATTCAGGCATATTTTTTCTTGCTAATTCACCCTGCATTAAAATTTTTGCATGGACATCCTTTATTCCTGTGGTTTCCTCTCCTGCATGATAACCGTAACAGTTTTCATAGGCAAAGCTTGCAGTATTATTCCCTGCAAAGGTGCCCCAATTTGTTCCTGCATAGCTGTTTTTAATGACTCTGTTGCCTCTTTCTCCCCATGCATCACCTATAAAGGCACCGATTCCGGCGCCTCCGGATTGTGTGCTTTTAACGGTACAGGTTGAAAAACTTGTATCAATTACCAGTGAAATTTTTTCCTGTGTTCCTCCAAAAAATCCCCCTGCAAAATCACCTTTTACATAAACGCTTTCATCAACATAACAGCCTGTCAGCACATTATCACCGGGCGCATTGCCGACATAACCTGCAAACGCTCCTGCAAAATTCTTCTTTTTCCCGCTGCAAGCCTCTATATGAGAATATTCAATGCCTAAATACGAGATTGTTGCTCCGCCGGTTAGTTCAGAAAACAATCCGACCTTCAATCCATTATCTGTCTCAGTATTTTCATTAATGTATAATCCTCGGATTACATGTCCGCCGCCATCCAGATTTCCTCTGAATGCACCCTTGGTGCCAAAAGACCACATATTCGGGTTATTGTTTTTCCAATCAAAATCCGAGATATCATTTAAATAAATATCCTTTGTTATACTGTAATATCTGCCAACAGTAGCAGCAGTATCCTCGGCACATGTTTTTGCCAAAAGAGCAAGCTGCTCAGGGGTTTCGATTATATAAGGTCTTGCCTTCGTACCATAACCGCCTGAATAATCATTGGCAACAGAACCACCCCAGACATCTGTTTTTGTCTGAACATTCTCTGTGTTATCAGCCTCATTAGCAAATATAGCAGATGAGAATAATGAGCCTATTATACAAATCAGCATTATAACACTTAAAATTCTATAACACATTGTTCTTTTCATTTTATTTCCTCCGCATGTAATTAGGTAGTGTAAAGTGTTTTTGTGAACTCTTCTGAAAACCCCAGTATTTATGCCGTTTGCGATGCGTCATTGTATAAAATGACGATTACCTCCCCTTATTTCCTTTGTATTTACCCCACATCATACTCTAAAATACTTGTCAAGCCCGGGCTGTAAGCCCGTTCATTTCGGGATTTACAAGTATTTTGGAGTATGATAAAATATTGCACAAAGAAAATAAGATTTCCCGTAGCTTTCATAATTCACTTGACACTACCTGTAATTAATTTTAATATATTGAAACTCTAACGATACGCGAACAATCCGGCCCCTTACCCCACGATTCGGAACTTGCCCACCATATAGAATTTTCATTATATATCTGCACTCTGATTTTCTCTATTTCAATGTTTGTAGGGAAATTACAACATAATTTTGTTACCCCTTTAAACCAGCCCTTTCCGTCTCCGCCTGAATTGATAACAACACGGCCGCCGTTTTCTATATCATGCCAGGTCTCGTCTCTTTCATCCAAATATTGAACCTTTCTTACCAAATGAAAGTTATCCTTTATATTTATGTCACCATCATTTCCAAGTCCGACAACCTCAACATATCTCGGGTTTTTGTATTGATAGTACATATATCTGTAATAATCATTTTCCCCTTTTGGTACCGGTAACTGAACAAATGAATCAGGATATTCCTCAAGATATTCGCCCTTCACTATTCCATTATTATTTGTCCACGACAACTGGTTTGATGCAAGATACTGCATACCCTCAACCTGATATCGTATTCCGGTTTCATCAACCTCTTTCATTGTATCAACATAAGCTGTTCCAAGCTCATAAACCGAAATGAAGGGGGTTATTTCTCTTTCGTTAAATACAAATACTTTTAGCTTTGAAATTTTTCCCTCATATTTTTTATCAACAATAATATCATTAAGTATCACATCACAATTTCTTTCAATAAGCGACTCTGATTTCATGTCAACATACAAAAGCACATTGTCTTTTCCATAAAGCGCAACATAAATGTCGGCACCCTTGTTTTCATCTGTATTTGCTATCTTCACAAAGTTATATATCACTGTAATCCTGCCTGCTTTTATCTCCGACGGGTAAAACGCCTCTGTTCCGTCTTCATTTTTAACACTGTAAACGCCAAAAGTGTAAGCGTCCTCCGCCGAAACAATCTCCATTCCAAAAATAAAAGACATTATACAAAGCGTTAAAAAAATTCTATAAAACAGGAAAAAATTTTTCCTCATATTAACCTCCATCCCGCCGCCTCGCATTGGCGCAAATTAACTATGTAAAGATTACCTATGAGGTGATTCAAAGAATCACCTCATAGGTATCTGCTTTATTATTTCAAGCTTAAAGCGATAGGTGATTCTGTACATGGTGCTAAATTATTCATGCTCCAAACAAAAGCATTTACTTCATTAACTCCGGTTGCGCCTTCGATTTCAAAATCAAATGAACCGCTGTTGTTATAATCCTTTATATCACAGCCCACCAAGCTGCCATGGTCATATGCAGCAACAATCACCTTTGCATCTTCAGGGGCATTTTCTACGCTGGCAGTTACTGTTCCCGTAAGCTTACCTGCTTCATCTATTGTATATGTATTTTTTCTGCGTGCTACCTCTGCCTCCAGGGCGCCTAAAATAAATGTACGAGGATATGTATCTCCCCAAACAGTACGACCGCTGTCTATTCTGATATCACCGATATTCTTATTTTCAGCATCTACTGTGTATCTGAAGCTTACCTCTTTCCATGTCTTAAAGCCTATCGTTGTTGTAACACCTTCATCATACTTTATTACTGATGGATTGCTTGCATTATAGGCATCCTCTTTTGACAGCCACATTCTTACAAAGCTTGTTGACTTAGCCTCTCTGTCTGCACCATCCGGTAATCCGTTAATCGGAACAAAAGGATCGATGCCGTTAAGCGTCTTACCAGGGTCAACGATAACCATATCCTGTGTCCAAATCCACGCCTTTACAGTTACTATATCACCTATCTGTAATTTTTGTGTATCAAGCAAATTCTTAACCTTAAATCCTGATGCACTGCTTGGGAAACCATTACTATAATTTCTGTACATAACAAGCGCCTTACTTCCCCAGTTTTTAGGTCTGCTGGTCATAATATTATGTGTTGCGTTTTCAAATTCGATTGAATCGCTGATATGAGACGGTGTCTCACCTTTACCGTTTACATCAATCTGCATTTGTCCGCCGGTTGTCTTCGTTTTTGTGTATACAAAACCATTGATTGCATCCCCGTTTTTTGTAAAGCCATCCATGTTCTCGTCTGCAAGCTTTTCAGTGATTACATCGCCCTTTATGTCTTCCTTATAAATCTCTGTTGTAACAGCACCTAATATAAATGTTACAGGATACATTTCACCCTCTTGTACATAATCACTGTCAATTCTGATACGATTTATATCTTTATTATCGTTATCTATGGTATATGTAAGGCTGATTTCTACCCACTTCTGGTTTGGTAAATCCGGTACTTTTACTGCCTCATCAGTCTGACTTTCGGATGGTGCCCCTACACTATACTTCTCATCATCCGTAATCCACATTCTTGCACGGCTGGTTGCAGAAGCCTGATCGGAAACTGGTGTAGCCTCATCACCATCATTTTCTCCCTTTTTGTATATATCTGCTGTATAAACCCATGCGGTAATTCTTAACTTATCCCCTACCTTTACCATACTTTTATCAAAGATATTATCTACGGTAAATGCAGAAGAACTGTTTACCCAACCGCCGACCCTTGAATATTTTCTCGGCATAACCAGAACCGTTCCGCCAACGCCGACAGGTTTATATTTATAAACACCGCTGGTAAGAGTATTAAAAAATCTGGTTTCCGGATGAACACCCCAAGGAGCTGTGTGTCTGCCATCAACGCCTACGGTTATAATTCTGTCATCCTGAGTCTTTGTGGCTTTTACACCTGCGCCCCCAAGTTCCGTTCCCTCGTTACTTGGGTCCGCTTCCCATGTAAAACCGGTCATATCTACTCTGGATATGGTCTTCCACATACCCTCCGATGATGTTGCAAATATAGGTAATGAAGAAAAAATCAACATACCTGCAATCAAACTTGCAATACTACTTTTAAATAATTTTTTTTTCATTATTTTTTCCTCCTATTATATGTATTTTTCATAATATCGAAAAAGTTTTATTTCTTATTCTTTAAAAAAGTTTCATATTCAGCAGCTATATCAGCAAGCAGTTTATTCATACCTGCTTTCTCAAGCATTTGATTAAACTCCGTAAAGGTAGGCTCCACATCAACAGCACCTACACAAAGCTGTTTTGCATAGTTCTTTACTGTATTACTTATTTCTATTCCGATTTGCTTCTTTTCGGGATCAGTAACCGGTGCACGCATAAATGCATTTACCTCTGAATCCTTTGCCGATTGGTTGAACGCCATCAGCTTTTCGTGCTTTTGTGGGTCATCTGCAGGAATGAGATAGTCAAGAAATACATTGCCGATTGACCATGTGTCCGCATAAAGGCTGTAGCCGCTGCCTGCGATAGGCTCGATGGTTTTATCATCTATCTTGTTGTAATGCTTACCCTCTACGCCATGTACTACAAGATTTTTTACATATGGGTCTGTATTTAAAAGATTTAAAAATCTCATAACTCTTATAGGATTTTTAGATGTTGCAGAAATAGCCTGCATTGAGCCGGTACCTGCCAAGTAGTCAATCATAGGCTCTGTTATAGGTGACTGATCAAACTCATAATTACTATTTTTAAACAGCTCCTGTGCCTTACCCGGCTTGATTGGCTGCAGCATTACAAAGGTCTTTCCTTCGCTCATTCTTGCTGTCTGGTCGGTTGCTGTTAATACATCAGGACGGACATAACCCTTATTATAATAATCACGAGCTATCTCGCAGGCCTCCTTGTATTCCTTTGTACCATACATATTAACCGGCTTGTTGTCATAACTGCCATCCCTAAATATATAAGATGCCGCATCTACAAGACATGAAGGGTCACCGCTTCCGTATGCCCAGTCAATAGGATACTTCATATTCGGCTCGTTTGCCTGAATTTTTTGAATTACAGGCTCTAAGTCTGCAAAGCTCTTAACCTGACTCATATCAATGTCATACTTATCTGCAATATCCTTTCGATATATCCAGCCATACTGCGTTGCCATTTCCTTGTATACAGGAAGCGCATACAATCTTCCGTCTACATATGAATATTTTAGATTATCCTCACCGATAAGTTCTACCGTTTCTTTCATATAGGTATCTATATAATCTGTAATATCAAAATACGCACCGCTTCTTGAATTTCCTACATAGTCAAGTGCCCATTTTGCAACAAACGCCAAATCGAAATACTCGCCTGCATTAATCATTGTGCCGACTTTACTTGTATACTGGGCGGATGGCAGACAGTTTATCTTAACTGTTGCATTGATTTTGTCTTTTAAGTATTTATTCAAAGCCTCCTCTACACTTTCTACATCTTTCTGTGCCTCCGCCATCACATACCACTGAATTTCGTATGGGTCCTCAGGCACCTTAGTGGGATCCTCGGTTATAGCGGTCTCCCTGCCGCAGCCTGCTAACATCCCACAAGTCACTGCTGCTAACATTAATATTGCCAATAACTTTTTCATATTTTTTCTCCCTTTCAAAAAAATTTTTATATGTGTTTTAAATATTTTTCATCTTTGTCCGATTACTCCTTAACCGAACCAACCGTTAATCCCTGAATGAAATATTTCTGGAAGAACGGATAGGTTACAAGTATCGGTCCCATTGCTACGAAACAAAGTGCCATTCTGGCTCCCTCTGTCGGTATCTCTGCCATTCCTGCTGATGCCTGAGCCGCAAACTCAGGATTTTCGTTAAGCTGCTGTATGTTCTGCATCATCTGCTGCAGCAAGAACTGCAGGTTATAAAGCTTCGAATCTACGATGTAAAGTAGTGGCAAGTTCCATTCGTTCCAGAACAGCAATACCTGGAACAGTGCTACCGTTGCTATACCCGGAAGTGCTATAGGAAATACCAGCTGCCAGAGTATTCTAAGCTCGCCTGCTCCGTCAAGCTTTCCCGATTCGATTATCGCTATTGGTACACCTGTCTTAAAGAATGTTCTCAGCACAACGGTGTACCATGGACTCATAAGTACGGGAACTATCATTACCCATATTGTATTCTGAAGGTGATACATTGTTGTGATTACCATGTAGCTCGCTACCTGTCCGCCGCTGAATAACATTGTGAAAAGTATGAAATATGTTATCGGCTTTCTGAGCTTAAAGTCTGCTCTGGATAGCGGATATGCTACATGGGCTATTACCATTACCGAAAGCGTTGTTCCCACTACTACATTGAAGATTGTTACTCCGTATGCTCTCAGTATCCTCGTTGGGTCCATAAAGATAAACTTATATGACTCAAGGCTAATCTCCTTCGGTATCAAGCTATATCCATACTCTACGATTGACTTGTTACTGCTAAACGAGATACTAAGTGTTAATAGTATCGGGAACAAGCAGCATGCTGCCATTATTGTAAACACTATATGTAATACTATATTGAATTTCTTTCCTGCTACCATTTCTTATCCCCTCCTTAGAACAATGAATTCTCGCCGTGGCTTATCTTGTCTATTACCTTGTTCGTTGTGATTACCAATATACATCCTACTACTGACTGCAAAAACGATGTTGATGATGCAAGTCCCAGCGTACTTGCTGATCCTGATGTCAGGTTCTTGAATGTATATACAGGGATTGTTGTTGTTACATCCTTTATTACTCCCGAGTTCATCGGTACCTGATAGTATAGTCCGAAGTCACCCGATAAGATACTTCCTACCTGGGTGATAAGCGAAATACAGATAAGCGTTCTCAGCGACGGAAGTGTTATATGCCATATCTGCTTCGGCAGAGTTGCTCCGTCGATTGCTGCTGCCTCATATAGCTGTGTATCTATTCCTGCTATTGCTGCTATATACATTATCGAGCTGTATCCTGTCCATTTCCAGAAATTTACTATCGGCAGTATAAACGGCCACGGCCATTCTGTTGTATACCAGTTTACCGGGTCCATTCCAAGCATCGGAAGTATTGTTCTGTTTAAAAAACCGTTCTCCATATTAAGAAGCGACAATACTAAATAACTTACGATTACCATTGACAAAAAGTGCGGCATTATGTATATTGTCTGGTATATCTTCTTTCCCCATTTGTTTCTGAGTAAGCTAAGCGCTACTGCAAGGGTAAGGTTAAGTATTGTTCCTACTACAAGAAACAAAAGGTTGTATCCCAATGTGTTTCTCAGCATAATAAATGCGTCATTCGATTTAAACAGATACGAGAAGTTATTAAGTCCGCACCACGGACTTCCGAATATTCCCTCTCTTACATTAAAGTCCTTAAACGCCAATATAATACCGAACATTGGCATGTACGAGAACATAAATACCAAGATTACTGCAGGCAGTGACATTGCTGTCAGCGGTATCTGTGACCTGTTCTTTACATAAAAGTCTTTAAACCCCTTGTACTTCCTTGTTTGGGTTTTTGCCATTTCTTTTTCCGCCTTTGCAATAAATGACATTTTTAAATCCACCTTCCTAGCGCTCTCACAGATGTAATATTTAATAAAACACATAAACCAAACATTTTTTTATATAAATTTTTAAATGCGGTCTAATTTATTTCCAAATAATGTTCAAAAAACCATTAAATTCCTTATTTTACGCACTTTTCCAAACTTTATAAATAATTCTATAAATGTTAATTTAACTACAATTTTTTATTAAATTTGATTTAATTTGTATAACTTAACACAGCCTTTTTGTTGATTATATCAATTTTTTATGTTATACTCAATAAAATAAATAAACATATATGTTTAAAAAATAAAGATTTTAATAGGCTGTGTGCATTATTTTACATTTATGATTCCAAAAAAGGAGATGCTTTATATGAGTACAAATTCAAATGGTAATCTTCAAGTCTATATCCGTCACGCAAGACGCTGTGACTATATGCCGATTTTCGAGCTTGTCAGGAATTATGATGCACATATGACTTATGTACTGAACGGCTCAGGAACAGTGCGTTTTGGCTCAGAGGTATTTAAATTGCACCCAAACTCATTATTCTACTGGCCTGCAGGTACTGTGTATTGCTTTACATCAAGCAAAACTGAAAAATTTGACTATATAACTCTTAATTTTGATTTAACACGAACTTATGACCATATTACAACCACCCAGTCACCTGATACCGTGTGCGAATTCGATGAAACCAGAATGCTCTCCACTCACACTGAGTGCGGAATAGATTTTTTCTCGCAAATTTTTGCTGATTCAAACTGCACCTCGTTTAAAAACACAATTTTACAAATTAATGAGGAGTTTAATAAAATCGGTCTTTACAACAGAGAGCGGGCGTCATCCTTACTACAGTTTGTATGCTATAGACTGCTGGATTACGCCCCTCTCAAAGAATATCAAATATACGAAACCATTATTGAATATATTGCAGATAATTACCAGACCCCCATAACCAACTGCAGTATTGGCGAAAAGTTTGGCTACCACCCAAACCATCTTAATCATTTGTTCAAAAAGAAAAATGGCATTACACTTCACAAGTACATAATTGATTACCGCTTAAGCAAGGCAACCGAGCTTTTGCTCAATTCCTCATTATCTATACACCAAATTGCAATCAATGTAGGTTTTGAGAATACAAATTATTTTTCCACATGCTTTCGCAAAAAATATTTGACTACTCCCACAAATTTCAGAAATATCTATCCCTTGTAACAGCGGGCAGCGTTCTATCTATGAAAAAGATATCCCCATTGTGAGTGGATTTGCCCCCAGTCTTTGCGCTTGCCTGTCCACTTTTTTGTAATGTCTATCATTGCAAGATAAAGCATCTTTTAATAGACCGTCATCTGTCGGAAATACGCTTTTATTTTTTGTAACCTTCCGAAGCTGACGGTTAAATCCCTCTATCGCATTCGTTGTATAAATCAATGTTCTGACCGCCTCCGGATACTTGAAATGCGTCGATAAATTAGCCCAATTTGCCCGCCACGAAATAGCTATTTTAGGATATTTACTGCTCCATTATCCGTGGTTCTCTCTCAAAACAATTTATAAGCCGTTTTTGAGCCTCTGACAACCATTATCACATACGCATATCTTTTGGAACGCAAGACAACGGTTTTGTGTGATAAAAGGCTATTTCCCAGTAGAGCCAAATCCACCTCTGTCAACGCTATCAAGTTCATCCACTTCTTCAAATAAAACATCTGGCATAATCGGAACTATTTCAAACTGACAAATTCGATCACCCTTATTGATTACGGTATCTCTTGTTGCATATGCGGGATATTTCCAGATATCTGACGAGCCACTATAAGACGAATCGATTTGTCCCACAGAGTTGGTCTGCAAAATTCCCCAATTTTTGAATGTACTGCTTCTTGGGTACACGTTTGCTTTGTAGCCGGGCGGCAACTTCATAGATACACCAAGGGAAATTAGTTTAAAATCTCCTCTTTTCAGTTCAACGGTTTCTGCCGCATATAAATCTATCAAGTCACCTTTTTCGATCTTTTTCAGTTCCGGAATCCCACTGTCATGATATAGTATTATTTATGACCGTGAAAGCAATGAATATTTGCTTGGAATAGAAACAATATATTCTTTTGCCGAGGGTAGTAAAGGCGAGATTAAGTATTTGGAAAATTTGCTGGAAAGATTTACTGAATTTATGGAAGAAAATCGCTATATCTCGACAGAGGATAAATTATGCCTTTATCGCATAGAAAGCGGCGAGCCTTGGAGGGCTAAAACAATTTTGGATTTATATATAAGGTTCAAGGTTTTTGTTAATGGATATAAATCGGTATTTCGTTCTGAAAGAGTCAACCCCGAATTTTGTGTAAAGTCTTTACGAGACCTCCAAAATGGTATATTATAAAAATATCATTTTGGAGCTAACTATATAAAAGTCAAGTAGTTTTTGAAAAATAGAATAGCATGAACCTTGAAAAATAAATAAATGTGGATTTTGTGGCATGACAAATAAGCCTTCAAAGGAAGACGATTTGTAAAAGGTGATTAAATGCTTGCTTACACCAAAAGTTCAAGACAGAATTGCTGTCCAGTGGTTAAAAGGTGGTAGATAACTCTTAGGAGTTTTCTGATACAGTGTCCTTGAGCACATCTGTGACCTTTGCCCTCAGCTAACTTTTTGTTGTAATAAGTACGGAAAACCTCGTTATTGTTGATTACGGGTAAAATAATCTGATACAGAGTTTTTCGCAAATATCGTGAGCCCCTCTTTGTAATAGCCGTATACTGTGCCGTAAACTGACTGGATTCATAGTGGTAATGTTATTTCTCTATATAAAGTAACATTGTATCTCGCGTCACTGCCGTCATGACGTTTGGTTCTATTTTCTTTTACATATTCTACTGTAAGTCCCCGAACTTACATCCAAGTACCGCAAATAATGCAGCATAAAATTCCCGAAAGGGTGCAAACACCACCGCCCCTTCCATCAAAATTCCGTTGCGGTGAGTCATTTATCTTTTGACAGCTATATAATTTTCCCGTCTCCCAAATAGCCCCTGTTAATCCTTGAAAAACCCCGAAAATTGTGTTATACTATATCATACGAAATTGTATTTTTGTGAAAACAGAGGGGCGAACCGCAGATACCGGCCTTAAGTATCCGCATTCAATGAAAGAGATTTGGAATATTGGGGCATTATACAGCCTTTAAGACACAAGAATTATAATAACGAAATGAGGTGCAGATATGCCCAATCAGAATTGGCAATTTGAACTTGAAACATATGTCAAGCAGGGTGAACCTAGCAGAGTCGAAAAAAGCGAGGCGTGGCAAACAGCCATCGGTTTACAGGCGGTTGACGGACTCAATACATCCGAATATTTGCTGGATACTGCAAAGGATCATATCGAGGGAAAAATCACCATTGATGAGGCACAGAAACGGATTTGCAGTTATTATGAACAGCGCACCGCCCGAACCGAGATAGAAAATGAAACCAAAGAAGCAGATATTGTATCCGCAAGAATAACAAAGCTGTTGGGAGAAAAAGCATTTCAGTTTTCCCCTGCCGAGTGGATCACGATTCATCGCAGATTGTTTGAAGGCGTATTTGACCACGCCGGTCAGATTAGACAATATAACATCACAAAGAAAGAGTGGGTGCTGAACGGCGATACAGTAATTTATGCGGATTGGAACAGTATCAGAGAGACTTTAGATTATGATTTTGCCGCCGAAAAGCAGTTTTCTTATGAGGGACTTTCGGTCGAAGCGGCAGTAAAACATCTTGCAAAGTTTGCATCGGATATTTGGCAGATTCATCCTTTCTGCGAGGGAAATACAAGGGCCACCGCCGTGTTTATGGTTAAGTATATAAAAACTTTTGGGTTCCGCGTCAATAACGATGCCTTTCGTGAAAACTCTTGGTATTTCCGCAATGCACTGGTTCGGGCAAACTACAACGATTTGCAAAAGGGCGTTCATTCCACCACGAAATTTTTAGAATTGTTTTTCTCAAATCTTCTGCTTGGCACAAGCCACGAACTCAAAAACCGCTATACGCACGTAGATTTTGCGGATGAAAACATTTCTCAAAGTATCAACCCAAAAGTTTCAAAGTGTCAATTTGATACTTTGAACTGTACTTTAGAAGAATTGGCGGTTTTAGAATTGGTTGCAAAGAACCCATCGATAAAACAGCAAGAGATTGCAGAACAAACCGGAAAATCTATTGCAACGATCAAGCGAATTATGAAATCGCTGCAAGATAAAAATTATATCCGCCGCAAAAGCGGCAAGAGATACGGCAAGTGGGAAGTGTTGGTTTGAGATATCAAAAATTTAATCTTACTATTTCGCGTATATCTTTTTCTCAAACCAAAATTTCTCGGAACGATTTGTGCGAAATTTGCAGGTGCGTGGAAAAAATAAATAAGGAGATTAAAAATGAGCAATACAGAAGGATATATTTATATATTAACAAATCCGTCTTTTCCGCCCTATGTCAAAATTGGGTATGCGGATAATGTGGAACGAAGAGTAAAAGAATTAAACCGAACAGAGTGTACTCCTTTTGGCTTTAGAATTTATGCAAAATACAAGGTGAATTCCAGGCTAAAAGATAAATGCCTGCATGCGTTGATTGACATTCTTAACCCCACCTTACGCAGCATCGATGATATCGACGGAAGCATACGCAAACGAGAATTTTATTCGATTTCTCCGGAACAAGCATACACCGTTTTGAAAAATATCGCTTCTATAAATGATCTTGAAAATAATCTCATACTTGTGGCTAAAACGACCGAAGATAAACAAAATGAGGAAAGTGCCAATAAAATTGAAGTTAAGCATGATAGAGCAAAGCCTTTTAATTTTGAAAAAGCAAAAATCCCCGCCGGCGCAGAGATCATTTATATCTTAGATGAAAGCATTAAGGCTTATGTTTGCGAAGATTTAAAGCACGTTACATACAACGGTCAAATTTATTCGCTTAGCGCATTAGCCGATATGCTTAGAGGAAAAGGTCCAAGCGCCGGCCCTCAATATTTTATGTATAACGGAAAAGAGTTAAATCAAATCAGAGAAGAAATCGGTTTTTAGGGTTTTTAAACCACACAGTAATAGCTTTACCAGCGAGCGTGGATGCGGACATATCTTTGATTGGGGCAATCCCTCATTTTGTGTAAACCTCAAATTGGGCTCCAAAATGATCATATAATCTAAGTAGTTTTTGCGGGCTGAGAGCCGGAGGGGCAATCCCTCATTTTGTGTAAACCTCAAATTAGGCTCCAAAATGATCATATAATCTAAGTGTTTTTTCTGGGCAGAAGACCGGATTTCGGCTTTCAGCCCCTAGCTGTAATTTAGCATGAAATTGCCGGCATGTCAAGGGCGCCCTCGCAAGAGGGCGTTTATTTCACCCTTGATTTGACGGCTATTTTATGCTACTGCGGTAATCTATCGGCAAAGAATATTTCAAGCTGTGAGTGGATTTG
>JABLTO010162654.1_pt1 | contig 31006 bp, 25 predicted proteins | sample 7160091 | NCBI WGS metagenome assembly JABLTO01 (sample SAMN14651225, study PRJNA627086) | human gut metagenome | isolation source: feces | host: Homo sapiens
GTTGTTTCCAGCTACCCGCTGGTAGGGACGTTCTTCCCCGAGTGGTCGCTGCCCAATTTCTGCACTTACTGCATCGTGCCCTATGTGCGCGGCCGCGAAAAAAGCCGCAAGCCCGGCGATATCCTTGCGGAATTCAAGGGCCTTGTGGAGGCGGGCTATAAGGAGATCACCCTTCTGGGGCAGAACGTGAACAGCTACGGCAAGGGCCTGGAAGAGAAAATCGATTTCTCCGATCTGCTCAACCTGCTCTGCACGGTGCCGGGTGATTATCACATCCGGTTCATGACCAGCCACCCGAAAGATGCCAGCTTCAAGCTCATTGACACGATTGCGGCACAGCCCAAGATCTGCAAGCACCTGCATCTTCCGGTGCAGTGTGGTTCGGACCGGCTGCTGGTGCAGATGAATCGCCACTATACCATTGAGCATTATCTGGAGCTCATTGAGTATGCCCGCAAAAAGGTGCCCGGCATCACGTTCTCCAGCGACATTATCATCGGTTTCCCTGGTGAGACGGAAGAAGATTTCCAGCAGACGCTGAGCCTCATCCGCAAGGTTGGCTACATGCAGCTGTTCACGTTCATCTATTCCAAGCGCACGGGCACGAAAGCGGCGGAAATGCCGGACCCGACCCCCCGCAAGGAGAAGACGGACCGGATGAGCCGCCTGCTGGCCGTGCAGGACGAGATCGCAATGGCGTTGGTCAAAGCACAGGTCGGGCAGACCGTCCGGGTGCTGGTCGAGGGCTATGGCCGTGCGGAGGGGACTCTCTCCGGCCGCCTGGACAACAACCTGACCGTCGAGTTTGCCGCGGACGACAGCCTCATGGGCAGTTATGCCATGGTGCACCTGACGGGTGCCCGGGCCACTGTTCTGCTGGGTGAGCTGGCCCAATAACGTACATTCCATCATATTTTTAAATAAGGAGATTTTTACAATGGATTGCATTGATCTTTTCAAGCGTGCTGCGATGGCACTTCAGACCGACCCCCGTTACCTGGTTCTCGACCAGGCCCGGAAAGCAAACGATAAGGATGAAGAACTCCAGAACATGATCGGGGAGTTCAACCTCGCCCGGATGGATCTGAACAATGAGATCGGAAAGAGCGAGCGCAACGATGCCCGCATTGCAGAGCTCAATGAGAAAGTCAACGACCTGTACGGCAAGATCATGGCCGATGAGGGGATGGTGGCTTACAATGAGGCCAAGCGTGATTGCGAAAACCTCGTCAACTACATCGACGCGATCATCAACACTGCCATGAACGGCGGCGACCCCATGACGGTGCAGGAGCCCTCTACATCCTGCACGGGCAGCTGCTCCACCTGCGGCGGCTGCCACTAAGGCGGAACGATAAAATCAGAAACGCGGCTGTGCTTTGCAGGCCGCGTTTTGCTTGCAAAAGGCGGTTTTTGCCCACAAACCGGGCGAGATTGCAGCAGGCAATGCAGAAAACGGGGAGGACGGTGAACGGCCATGGCGGAGCTTTCGCCCATGATGCAGCAATACCTTGAAATCAAAAAGCAGCACAAAGACGAGATTCTTTTTTACCGCATCGGCGATTTTTACGAGATGTTTTTTGACGATGCACTGACAGCCTCCAAAGAGCTGGACTTGACCCTGACGGGCAAGCAGTGCGGTCTGGAGGAGCGTGCCCCCATGTGCGGCGTGCCATTCCACAGCTATGAGGGCTATGTGGCCCGCCTCATTGCCAAGGGTTACAAAGTCGCCATCTGTGAGCAGGTGGAAGACCCGGCCAAGGCAAAAGGTCTTGTCAAACGTGATATTATCCGGGTGGTTACACCTGGAACGGTCATTGAGAGCAGTATGCTGCAGGACGACCGCAACAACTACATTGCCAGCATCTTCCTCAAAGATGGTGCGGCTGGCCTCTGCTTTGCGGATGTTTCTACCGGTACGGCCCACATCACCGAGCTCAAGCAGAGCAAAATTGCCCCGGCTGTTATTACGGAGCTCTGCCGTTATCACCCGAGCGAAGTACTGATGAACCCGGGGCTGCTGGACTGCCGTGAGATCACAACCTACATCAAGAAAAATATGACCTGCTCCGTGGAACTGGTGGAAGAGGAACGCTACGCACCGGGTCTTGTCTCCATTGCACTGGAAAATCAGTTTGGCCGTGATTGGGCGGCGCAGACGGGCATTGCCCCGAAAGGTTTGGTTCGCTTTGCCATGGCGGCACTGCTGGAATATCTCCATGATACCCAGATCAAAGGCGTGGAGCGTCTGAAAACCGTCATCAGCTACAATGAGGCACAGTTTATGCGTCTTTCCCCGGTCACCCGGGCAAATCTCGAACTGACGGAGACGCTGCGCGGCCGTGAAAAGCGGGGAACACTGCTTTGGGTGCTGGATAAAACCAGCACTGCCATGGGCAAACGGATGCTCCGCAGTTGGATCGAGCAGCCGTTGGTGTCCAGTGCGGCGATCAACCGCCGCCTGAATGCGGTGGAGAGTCTGGTGCACCAGACGGTGCAGCGTGGCGATCTGATCGAAGAGCTGCACTATATTTCGGACCTGGAGCGCCTGATGACCCGCACGGTCTATGGCTCTGCCACCCCCAAAGAGATCTACGCGATGGCGCAGACCTGTGACCGCCTGCCCAGCCTCAAGCAGCAGGCGGAGAGCTGCAACTGTCCGGAGCTGGCAGAGCTGTCCGCACAAATTGATGCACTGGACGATATCAAGCAGAAAATTTATGCAGCCGTGGACCCGGAAGCCCCCTCGACCCTCAAGGATGGCGGTGTCATTGCCAAGGGCTACCACCCGGAACTGGACGAGCTGCGTTCCATCCGGGATAATACCAAGGGCGTTCTGGCCCAGCTGGAGACCCGCCTGCGGCAGGAGACCGGCATCCCCAAGCTGAAGATCGGCTATAACCATGTGTTTGGCTACTTCATTGAGGTGAGCAACTCTTATAAGAGCATGGTGCCGGAAACGTATATCCGCAAACAGACCCTCACCAGCGGCGAGCGGTACATCACGCAGGAGCTCAAGGAACTGGAAAGTAAAATTCTGGGCGCCCACGAGCGGTTGATTGCGCTGGAGCACCGGCTGTTCAGTGAGCTGCTGGAAACCATTGGTGGCCAGCTGGACCGCATCCAGCGCACGGCCAATGCAGTGGCAGAGTTGGATGTGCTGGCAGCACTGGCACAGGTAGCGGCTGAAAACAACTACTGCCGCCCTGTTGTAGACGATAGCGATGAGCTGTACATTGTGGAGGGCCGCCACCCGGTGGTGGAACAGGTGCTCAAAGGCAGCCTGTTTGTGCCCAATGATACCACCCTCAATTGCGGGGAAGACCGCTGCCTCATCATTACCGGCCCTAATATGGCAGGTAAATCCACTTACATGCGTCAGAACGCACTGATTGCCCTGATGGCACAGATCGGCTCGTTTGTCCCGGCGGCAGAGTGCCATGTAGGCGTGGTGGATGCTATTTTTACCCGCATTGGTGCCTCGGACGACCTCTCGGCAGGCCAGTCTACCTTTATGGTGGAGATGACCGAGGTGGCTGAAATTTTGAAAAATGCCACTTCCAAGAGCCTTGTGGTGTTGGATGAGATCGGGCGCGGCACTTCCACGTTTGATGGCATGAGCATTGCCCGTGCCGTGGTGGAGCACATCTCCGATCCCGGCAAGGGGCTGGGCTGCAAGACTCTGTTTGCAACCCATTACCATGAGCTGACGGATCTGGAGGGTACCATTGCAGGCGTGAAAAACTATAACATCGCCGTCAAAAAGCGGGGAGAAGATATCACTTTCCTGCGCCGCATTATTCGCGGCCCGGCTGACGACAGCTATGGCATTGAGGTGGCAAAGCTGGCTGGCCTGCCTGGCAGTGTGACCCGCCGGGCCCATGAGGTGCTGCGCGCACTGGAAGCCAGCGCACCCAAGAACAAAGTAGAGCAGATGGATTTTGATGCCCTGCAGGAATATGCCTCGCCTGCGGTACCCAGCGAGATGATGGAGCAGCTGGAAGCGCTGGATGTGGAAACACTGACGCCGATCGAGGCACTGAATTTCCTGTATGAGCTGAAAAAGACCCTGAAAGGCAGCCTGAACAGCTGACCGGAAGAACGAATCAACGGGTAAAGGAGGGAAAATTCGATGGCAGAAATTCGAGTTTTGGACAAACACACGGCTGAACTGATCGCGGCAGGTGAAGTGGTCGAGCGCCCGGCCTCTGTTGTGAAAGAGCTGCTGGAAAACGCCATTGATGCCGGTTCCACGCAAGTGACCGTCACGATCGAATCGGGCGGCATTCGCCTCATTGAGATCAGCGATAATGGCTCCGGCATTGAAGCGAAATATATCCCCACAGCTTTCATCCGGCACGCAACCAGTAAAATCCGGACCGAAGATGACCTGACCCACATCCATACGCTGGGCTTTCGCGGCGAGGCGCTGGCTTCCATTGCCAGTGTGGCCCGTGTGGAGGTGCTGACCCGGACGGCGGATGCGGAGTGCGCTTCCGTCTACCATATTGAGGGCGGGGAAGAGCAGCCCATGGAGCCGGGTGCCCGCGGTGTGGGTACCACCATCCGGGTGCGGGACCTGTTTTATAACACGCCAGCCCGGATGAAGTTCCTGAAAAAAGATTCCAGCGAGGGTACCTTTGTGGCCGATATCGTGGCGCATGTGGCCCTGAGCCACCCGGAAGTCAGCTTCAAATTTGTCCGTGAGGGCAAACTGCAGTACGTCACCCCCGGCGATGGGCAGCTGCGCAGTGCCGCTTACGCGGTTCTGGGCCGGGAATTCAGCCGTGACCTTGTGGAAGTGGATAACCAGGAGGGCGTCTACCGGGTTCGAGGCCTCATCACTCAGCCCAAGAGCTGCAGGGCCAGCCGGAGTATGCAGTATTTTTACATCAATGGCCGCTATGTCCGTAACCGCACCATGATGGCGGGTATGGAAATGGCCTATAAGGGCACCATGATGCAGGGAAAATTTCCTGGAGGAATCTTGCTTCTGGAAATGCCTGCGGATCTTGTGGACGTCAACGTTCACCCGGCGAAGATCGAGGTCCGCTTTGCCCGTGAAAATGATATCTTTGACCTCGTTTACCATGCTGTCAAGCTCTCTCTGAGCCAGCCTGGAACGGGCGAACGGCTTTTCACCTTTGATGAACCGAAAAACAATGAAAAATCCAAGAACAAAGAATCAAACGATATGATAGAAGAAAATGCTGTAAAGAAAAACAGCTTTACAGGACTTTCTGCGATTTTATCGGGCCAGGCAGCGCCCGGAACGCTCCCGCATCACACTGCACAGCCTGCAAAACCGGTGGCTCTTTCTATCCAGGCAATGCCGACTGCTTCTGCAGGGCAAACGGCAGCTTTTCAAAAAACAGAAACAGAGCTTTCGGCCAGAGAAACGGGCAAAGAAGAACCGGAACACAGCTGGACAACGGTTGCATCGGATACGCCGCTCCAACAGGGCGTGAGCCTGCACAGCCCAGAGCCTGAAGAAGGAACTTCAACAGAAGAACCGGATGCAGAACAGCTGGCGGAGACCCAGCGGGAGGCCCTGAAGCCGCCTACATTCCGTGCGGCCGCTAACGAAGCACAGCTGGATGTGGAACCGGAGGGAGATGAACAGAATTCCGGTCAGGACCGTATGGCGGCTTGGAATCCGGCACCGCCCGCAAAACCGCAGAAGTCGGTTTCCAGCGGCTTTGCGGACGGCCTGCCAGGCACACCGGAGCAGATGGGATTTGACGTACAGGACGGCCCGGAGCCGCTGCGGTATGTAGGAGAACTCTTTAAAACTTATATCCTCGCAGAGCGTGGGGATGAGATCTGCATTATTGATAAGCATGCTGCCCACGAGCGCCAGCTGTTTGAAAAGCTGGCCGCCGATTATGGCGATGTCCCCAGTCAGCTGCTGCTGGAACCGGTCGTGGTAGAGCTTTCGGCTGAGGAGAAGACGGCATTGCTCAACAATCTCCCGTTGTTGGAGAGTGCCGGTCTTGAAATTGATGATTTTGGCGGCAACAGCGTGTTCCTCCGCTCTGTCCCTGCTGACGTGGAGCAGAGCAATGCGGAAGACCTGCTGGTGGAACTGGCCGCAAAGCTTGCCAGAGGCAGCCGTGATGCATTGAACGAGAAGACGGAATGGGTGCTGCACTCCATTTCCTGTCGCGCGGCCATCAAGGCGGGGGATAAGACCTCCCCGCAGGAACTGATGGCACTGGCTGAGAAGATCCTCTCGGGTGAAGTGCCGCCGTTCTGCCCCCATGGGCGCCCCTGCGTCCTCAAATTGACCCGGAAGGAGCTGGAAAAGCAGTTTGGCCGCATTGTGTAATGATAAAATCAGACATCCGGTACTGGCTGTTGTAGGCCCGACCGCCACCGGAAAAACTGCACTGGGCGTCGCATTGGCGGAGCGCTTTGGCGGCGAAGTCATCAGCGCAGACTCCATGCAGATCTATAAAGGGCTGGATGTGGGTACGGCCAAGGTGACGCTGGAAGAGACCCACGGCATCCCGCACCACGGGGTGGATATCCGGACACCGGATCAGTTGTTCAGTGTGGCGGATTTCTGCGCAATGGCCGGAGAGCTGGAACAGGAACTCTTTCCCCGGAATACGCTGCCCATTCTGGTGGGCGGTACCGGCCTTTATGTCCAGAGCTTTTTGTATGGAGTCCGCTTTACAAAAGAAAAAGCACCGGACGGCCTGCGGGAACAGCTGGCGGCAGAGCTGGCCGAAAAAGGCCCGGAAGCCATGTACGCCCAATTGCAGGCTGTGGACCCGGAAGCGGCTGCTGCCATCCACCCGAACAATCAGGTGCGGGTGCTGCGGGCCCTGGAACACTACCGTGCGACCGGGAAACGCCTCAGCGAGCAGAAAGCGGAATCTCTCCCCGCAGAGCGACCCTACCGTTCGCTGGTATTGGGACTGGATTTCCCGGAGCGGGTACAGCTTTACCACCGCATTGACCTGCGGGTGGATAAGATGATGGAAAATGGTCTGCTGCCAGAAGCGGAGCTGGTCTACCAGAACCGGGAACGCTTTAAGACGGCGGCACAGGCCATCGGATATAAGGAATTCTTCCCGTACTTTGAGGGGAATGCAGCGCTTGAAGATTGTGTGGAGAAGCTGAAACAGGCCTCCCGCAACTACGCAAAACGCCAGTTGACCTGGTTTCGTCATATGGACGGCGTGGTCTGGCTGGATGCCGCTGCTCCGGATGTGACGGAACAGGCGGTTCGCCTGACCCAAGACTTTTTAGCGAAAGGATGAGCATTATGAGCAATACGCCGGAAACACCTCGCCGCGCCCCCCGTGCGCTGACCGTTCTGGCCGGGATTGCCATTGTATTTCTGCTGCTGGCAGGGCTGTATGTCGGGTACCAGACGATGCACATTCTCTTCCCGCCAAATACGTATGAAACGGCGATGCTGGCGACGGTCTCGGATACAGTGGATGCCGAGGGCGTGCTGCTGTTCAACGAGAGCGATGTGGCAGGTGGTGGGACGCTCGGGTATCTGGCAGCCGATGGAGAACGTGTTTCGGCGGGCACCGCTGTGGCAGAAGTCTACAGCGATGCTTCCCAGGCGGCGCTCCGCCAGCAGCTCACCCAGCTGGGCGACCAGATCGACCTGCTGCAAAAATCGCAGAATGCTTCCGCAACCCAGCTGGACACCATGCGGAAAGAACGTTCCTCCGCCCTGTATGACCTGATGGACGCACTGGACAGCGGGGAGTATGATGAAACAGAAAAAGGTACAGAGGAGTATCTGCTGGCGCAAAATAAGCTCTGGGTCATCACCGGGGAGGTGACGGATTTCTCGGGGCAGATCGCGGCACTGGTGGATCAGGAGGCCTCTGTGCAGGCGCAGCTGGGTACGCCAACGCAGATCACAGCCCCGCAGACCGGGTACTTTATCCGCAGTGCGAGCTCGGGCCGCCTCAACGCCGGGGCAGGAGACATTCTGGCCCTGAGCGCCACAGACCTGAAAGCCTATATAGAGTCAGAGCCGGAAACGGCACTGGATGGTTGTGTGGGCAAGATCGTCTCGGGCTTTTCCTGGCAGTATGCAGGGGTCTGCTCCGCCAAAGAGGGGCAGAAACTGCTGGGTCAGGATGGCAAACCGCTGAAAAAATCGGTGCAGATCCGTTTTCCCGGCCAGGTGGAGACGCCGCTGAAAGCTTCTGTTACCGAAGTGAGCATCGACGAGGAAAGCGGCCTGACCCGTTTTGTGATCACCTGCGAGGTCATCAATGGAGACGTGCTGCGGCTGAACAAGGCCAATGCGCAGATCATTGTGGGGGAGAGCACCGGGCTTCTGGTCCCGGCTGCGGCAGTCCATTATTTAAAAGAAGATGGCTCTGAGGCCGAGACGCAGGGCGAAAATTATATCCCTGGTGTGTATGTCAAGTACGGCAACCTGGCCCGTTTCTGCAAAATTGATCCGGTGGACGATGCACACCCGCTGGTAACCGAGGGAGATCATATCCTCGTTTTGCCCAGTGGAACCGCCAATTCGGTCAGTCAGGTCCGTCTTTATGACGAGATTATCGTCTCCGGACAAAATTTGTATGATGGAAAGCTTTTGTAGTTATTGACATCTGGTGCAAAAAATCCGATAATAGAAAAAGCTATTTGCAACTCTTTTTGCAAAGGTTGCCAGGCAGCAGATGCTGCCCGAATGAAAGGAGCAAGTTCTATGTCTTTAGTAGATAGCCTGAAAAAGGGACTTTTCGGCAGTGAGGACGACTACGACGACCAGTACATGGACGACGGCCCTCAGATGGTAAACAATAACAACGGTGTCGGCATTGAGGACGATGAGGAGGGCGACGTAGACGCTGCCCCCAAGAAGAATGGCAAGGTGGTCAACATCCATGCCACCACCCAGCTCAAGGTCGTTCTGGTCAAGCCCGAGCGCTTTGAGGATGCAAGCACCATTGCGGACCACCTGAACAACAAGCGCACGGTCGTGCTCAACCTGGAGTCTACCAACAAAGAGGTCTCCCGCCGTCTGGTGGATTTCCTCTCCGGCGTAGCCTATGCAAACAACGGCCAGATCAAGCGCGTTGCAAACAGCACTTTCATCATTACTCCCTACAATGTTGATATTATGGGAGACCTGCTGGACGAGCTGGAGAACAATGGCGCGTTCTATTGATCCTGCCCCCAAAGCGGTGCGGGGTTTTGTGCCCGCCCGCAATGATGAAGAACGGTATCTGATGCGGCACATTGAGGACTTGGCCCGCACGGCTTCCTCACGCGGCATTGCCCGGTACTCCGGTTTTCTGAGCGACCGGGAGCAGCAGCTGGCGCAGGCCGCGCTCAACCGCACCGACATGCCGGAGGACGAGATTCGTTTTGACGGCGGGTGGCCCGGGGCGGAACGCAAACTGCTCTGCCTGGAACCTGTGGACAGTTACCCTGCGAGCCCATTGTGTTGTGTGCGGCTGCAGTGCCGGGCTCTGCCCGGTGCGCAGCTGCCAGTGCACAAGGATTATCTTGGCAGCCTGATGGGTCTGGAGCTGCGCCGGGAGGCGCTGGGAGACATCGTTCTCCCGGAAGACCAGCCGGGGGTGGCCTATGTGTTTGCGCTGGAGCCTGCTGCAGAGCTGATCTGTCAGGAACTGCGTCAGGCGGGCCACACCGACCTGACGGCAGAAATGCAGCCGCTGGAAACGCTTCCGGCGTTCCCGCAGGCAGAGCGGCCCCGCCAGACGGCGACAGTCTCTTCCCTGCGGCTGGACGCGGTGCTCGCTGCCATGCTGCGGTGCAGCCGTGGAATGGCGGCAGAGCTGGTCACGGCCGGACGGGTGGAGATCAACCATCTGCCTGCCGAGAGTGTCCATGCCCCGGTGTACGAGGACGATGTGTTCACAGTGCGCGGCAAGGGCCGCTTTCAGCTGACGGCATTGCCCGGAAAAAGCAAGAAAGACCGTTTGATCATTGAATATTTCCAGTATTGATGATGAATGAAGATAAGGGAGGAAACCACTATGCTGACCCCGCAGGACGTGCGCTCTGTGCAATTTGAGAAAAACCTCCGCGGCTACCGTACCGAGGAGGTGGACCGTTTTCTGGATAAAGTGGAGGAACAGCTGACTCAGAGCGAAAACGAGGCCGAGGCGCTGCGCAAGCAGATCGCCGACCTGACCGCCGAGAACCAGAAGCTCCGCCAGGAAATGAAAGATTATGAGGCCGACGGCGATATGCTGAAGAGCGCTCTGATCAATGCCCAGCGGATGGGTGAGAATGTCATCCGTGAGGCAAACCAGAAAGCGGAGGAGATCCTGCACCGTGCAAATCTCCGCGGTGATGATGTCATCCGTGATGCCAACGAGCTGCTGCAGAAAGCCAGTGACCGCGCGGACGAGATCATCAACGAGGCAAACGAGAAAAAGCTGGCCGAGGAGCGCGAGTACGACCGGGTGCGCCTGGAAGTGACCCGCTTCAAGTCGGATGTGCTCAACCTTTACCGCAGCCATGTGGAATCGCTGAGCCGTCTGCCCGAGTTCCAGAAAGAAGAAGCTCCGGCAGAAGAGCCGGAGGAGTCCGCAGCGGAAGATGAAGTGGAAGAGACCACTGCTGAGCTGAATGAGAAGCTGGACAATGCTGCGGATGCCAAAGCACCGGAAACTGCTGAGGCGGATGATGCCGCAGAGGATGGCGATGCGGAGAAATCCGAGGATTTCTGGGAAAAAGACGAGAGTCAGCTCAAGCTTGACCCGCCCCCTGCAGATGCAGCCCCCACTGCGCCGGACTACGCCGCGTTTCAGGGCGTAAAGTTCAGCGAGTAAGTGTGCAATAGGAAAAATTTAGAGGAGTGTGTAACCATTGGCAAAGAATAAGTCTCAGTACGACAGTACTTTGAATCTGCCCAAGACCCTGTTTGAGATGCGCGCAGGCCTGCCCAAGAAAGAGCCCGCCATGCTCAAGGACTGGGAAGAGAACGACCTGTACAACAACCTGATGAAGCATAACGAGGGTAAGCCCCAGTTCATCCTGCACGACGGCCCTCCGTACGCAAACGGCAATATCCACATGGGTACTGCCCTGAACAAGATCATCAAGGACATCATTATCCGCGAGAAGAACATGGAGGGCTTCCAGGCTCCTTATGTGCCCGGTTTTGATACTCACGGCCTGCCCATTGAGCTGAAAGCACTGTCTTCTGTCGGCGACAAGAAAAAGGACATCTCCAAGCTGGAGCTGCGCCAGATCTGTGAGAAATTCGCAACCGAACACATCGACATCATGAGCGACCAGTTCAAGCGTCTGGGCGTTATTGGTGACTTTGAGCATCCCTACCTGACTCTGAAGCCTGAGTTTGAGGCACGCCAGATCGAGATTTTTGGTGAGATGGCCAAGAAAGGCTACATTTACAAGGGCCTGAAGCCTGTGTACTGGTGCCCGGACTGCCGCACTGCTCTGGCAGAGGCCGAGATCGAGTACGGTGAGGACGACTGCGATTCCATCTTCGTCCGCTTCCATGTCTCTCAGGACCCCAACGGTGTGCTGGCAAAGTACGGCATTCCCATGGATAAGACCTACTTCGTGATCTGGACCACCACCACCTGGACCCTGCCCGCCAACGAGGCCATCTGCCTCAACGGCCAGTTTGAGTATTCGTTCGTCAAGATCGGCGACGAGTACCACATCATGGCCACCGAGCTGGTCAAGAGCGTGATGGATGCCTGCCACATCACCGAGTATGAAGTGGTCGGTGAGCCCGTCAGCGGTGCTGAGTTCGAGCTCATGCGCTATAACCACGTCTACCTGCCCAAGGAGGGCTGGGTCATCCTGGGCGACCATGTCACTCTGGAGAGCGGCTCTGGCTGTGTCCACACCGCCGGCGGCCACGGCGTCGATGACTTTAACGTCTGCCAGAAGTACCCCCAGGTGCCCATCACCGTCCCCGTGGACGATGGCGGCTATCTGACCGAGCTGGCTGGCAAGTATGCAGGCCAGCGCGTCTGGGCAGCCAACAAGACCATCCTGGCTGATCTGACCGCCTCCGGTGCTGTTATGGGTCAGGTGCACATCAAGCATCAGTACCCGCACTGCTGGCGCTGCCACAACCCCATCATCTTCCGTGCTACCGAGCAGTGGTTCTGCTCCATCTCCAAGTTCCGTGAGGATGTCTACAAGGCCATCGACACCGTGACCTGGATGCCGGATTGGGGACATGACCGCATGAAAGGCATGGTACGTGACCGCAACGACTGGTGCATCAGCCGTCAGCGTACCTGGGGTGTGCCCATCCCCGCATTCTATTGCAAGAAGTGCGGCACCTACCACATCACCGATGCCACCATCAAGGCAGTTAGCGACCTGTTCCGCAAGGAGGGCTCGGACGCCTGGTATAAGTACGACGCCGAGCAAATCATCCCCGCAGGCGAGGTCTGTGAGAAGTGCGGCGCTTCCGAGTGGACCAAGGACACCGACATCATGGATGTCTGGTTCGATTCCGGTTCTACCCATGCAGCTGTTTTGGAAGAGCGCCCCGAGCTGCATTTCCCCGCTGACATGTATATGGAGGGCGGCGATCAGTTCCGCGGCTGGTTCCAGTCCAGTCTGCTGACCAGCGTGGCAAGCAAGGGTTGTGCACCGTATAAGTCTGTTCTGTGCCACGGCTGGGTCGTGGATGAGCAGGGCAAGCAGATGCACAAGAGCGCTGGTAATGGCGTGGAGCCCAGCGAGATCATTAAGGACTACGGTGCGGATATCATCCGCCTGTGGGTCGCTTCTTCTGATTACACTGTCGATGTCCGCGCCGGTAAGAATATCTTCAAGCAGCTGAGCGAGGCTTACCGTAAGATCCGCAACACCGCCCGCTTTATCCTGGGCAATCTGGATGGTTTTGACCCCAACACCGATTGTGTGGCAGACGACCAGCTGCAGGAGATCGACCGTTGGGCACTGGCTGCTCTGGATGACCTGATCGTTAACACCAATGCAGGCTATGCCGTGTATGATTTCAACAAAGTCTATCACGCTGTGTACAACTTCTGCGTCGTGGCAATGTCCAACTTCTATCTGGATGTGACGAAAGATCGTCTGTACTGCACCAACGGTGTGGCTCGTCAGGCTGCTCAGACGGCCATGTACAAGATCCTCGTGGCTCTGGACAAGATCATTGCTCCGATCCTGTGCTTCACCAGCCAGGAGATCTGGGACTTCCTGCCCAAGACCGAGGGGATGAACAAGTACGTTGTCTTTGAGGATATGCCCAAGGCTGGTCAGTATGCGGCCGATGAGGCATTCAAGGCCAAGTGGGCACAGCTCATCGCCGTGCGTGATGAGGTCAAGAAAGTGCTGGAGCAGGCCCGTGCAGAGAAGACCATTGGTGCTTCTCTGGAGGCTGCTGTCACCCTGTACTGCAACGATGCCGTCTACGACCTGCTGAACAGCATCCCCATGGACGAGCTGGCTGACCTGATGATCGTTTCCCATGTGGAGCTGGTCAAGGGTGAGGGCGGTTCTGCCTCTGCCGTTGAGGGTCTTGGCGTTGCTGCTGCTCATGCTGTTGGCGAGAAGTGCGAGCGCTGCTGGAAGTACTCTGATACCATCGGCAGCCACTCTGCTCATCCCACCCTGTGCGCACGCTGCGCCAGCGTTGTGGAAGCATAATTTTCCAAACCAGAAACAAACTTGTTTTTGAGGGCGGCGCTCCCGGCTCGAAAGGGAGCGCCGTTTTTTAGTAAAAATCGCGGGCGGCTTTTACAAAGGGCTGCCCATGGGAGAAAACTATGGCGTTTGTCATTTTTAATCTGCTCTGCGTGGCCGCACTGGTCGGGGCCGACCAGGCCATCAAGTTCTGGGCGGTACAGGTTTTGGAACCGGTAGGCTCCATGCCGCTCATTCCGCATGTGGTGGAGCTGCGCTTTGTGCTCAACCAGGGCATGGCGTTCAGCCTGCTCAGCGGCAAGCAGCTGTTTCTCATTCTTGCCACCAGTGCAGCACTGCTTTTGGTGGCTTACTGGCTGTTTTTCCGCAGCCGTGGCAAATACTTTCAGCAGGCGGCCCTCATTCTCGTGCTGGGCGGCGGGATCGGAAACTTGATTGACCGTGTGCTCAACGGTGAGGTGGTGGACTATATCAACGTGCTGTTCATGCGGTTTGCCGTCTTCAATTTTGCGGACATCTGTGTCTGTGTGGGTGTGGCCCTGTGGGTGCTGGTCATCTTCCTGGAAGAAGTCCAGGAGCAAAAGGAGTCCTGACCGATGGAACAGCGTGAGTTTATGGTAGAGGCGGAAGCCGCCGGGCAGCGCATTGACCGCTTTCTGAGCGGCGAGGATACCGGCCTTTCCCGCAGTGCTTTGCAGGCTCTTGTAGCAGAGGGCCATGTGCTCTGCAACAGAAAACAGATCGCCAAAAGCCTCAAGCTGAAAGCAGGCGATACCGTTTTGCTGGAGATCCCGGATGCAAAGCCCATTGAGGCAGTGCCGCAGGATATCCCGCTGGATATCGTCTATGAAGACGAGCACCTGTTGGTGGTCAATAAGCCCAAAGGAATGGTCGTTCACCCAGCCCCCGGCAACCCGGACGGGACACTGGTCAACGCCCTGCTGTGGCACTGCAAGGGCAGTCTTTCCGGCATTGGCGGTGAGATTCGGCCCGGCATCGTCCACCGCATTGATAAGGACACCAGCGGCCTGCTGGTGGTGGCCAAAGACGATGCCACGCACATCGGCCTCTCGCAGCAGATGGCGGTCCACAGTGTGGAACGAGCCTACAATACCATTGTTTACGGCGGCTTTGCACAGGACGAAGGCTTTGTGGAAACGAACCTTGGCCGCAGCAAGACGGATCGTAAAAAAATGGCGGTTTACCCGGCCAGTGAGCCTCACACCAAGTATGCCTACACGGGCTATCGGGTATTGGAGCGCTTTGGTGAGTTTACCATGCTGGAGTGCCGCCTGAAAACCGGCCGAACCCATCAGATTCGTGTGCACATGGCCTCCATCCATCATCCGGTGGCAGGCGACCCGGTCTATGGGCCGCACAACTGCATCACCAGCCTCCATGGCCAGTGCCTGCATGCCAAAACGCTGGGCTTTATTCACCCCATTACCGGGGAGCAGCTGCGGTTTGACTCTGAGCTGCCGGAATATTTTACCCATTTTATTGCAACGCTCAGGAGGGAAAAGCATGAATAACACGTTAAAGACATCCCTCGTGCTCTGTGACCTCGACCATCTTCTGTTGGGAACAGACGGCAACCTGCCCCAGGTGCTCCGGGATGTAATGCAGCTGTTCAGCAGCCGCGGCGGTCGGCTGACGGTCTTTTCGCAGCGCTCGCCCAAGGCGGTACGCACCATTCTGGGCAGTGTGCGCCTGGCTGCACCGGCACTGGTCTGCGGTGGTACACTGGCCTACCAGTTTGCCACGGGCACCGGGCAGCCACTGTGCAGCTTTGCCGGACGGGAAGAAGCCGTGTTGCAGAAGCTGCCCTCAGCCGTGGGCCTTGGCATCGCACTGCAGATGACAGACGGTTCTACCCGTGTGCTGCGGATGAGCGAGGCGCTGGAAGCTCACCTGCGGCAGGAGTGGACGCCCTATGTCCTCAGCAGTGCTGCCGATGTGCGGGGCGAGGATGTGCTGCGCATCCTGCTCTATCAGGACAAAAAGCAGATGCCGCTGGTTCCTTTGCTGGATAAGGCACTGGGGGAGGCAGCCGATTCTCTGCTGGCGGAGCGTGTCGCGCCGGATCTGCTGGTGTTGACTCCTGGTGCTGTTTCGGGGACGGCAATGTTCAATGCGGTCTGCCCGCCTGTTAGCTGTGCAGCTGAGGAATTGACCGTCGTAGCCAACTGCACCCAGATGCTGGAGCTGATGCGTCTGGCGGGCCACAGTGTGGTCCCGGCTGACGCTGCGGCAGAACTGCGCCTTGCGGCAGCGCAGACGACGCTGACAGACCATGATACGGGTGCGGCAGCAGAATATCTGTACAATCTTGTGCGCGGTGCAGAGGCAACGGCGTAAAATTCAAGTAAAGTCTCCTGCAAATTTTCCGCAGGGGACTTTCTTTTTTGGGAGGTTTATACTACAATGAAAGAACACACTTCCACACAGAAAGAAAAGCGCTTTGTTTTGCTCACGCTTCTTACTGCGGCGGCCTGTGCTGCACTGGTGTTCTGGTTTGCAGTCCCGCTCAAAGGGCACACAGGGCAAACAGCCAAGCCCGAACCGATGATCCAGTCCGCCCGGGTCGATTTGAATACAGCCGGGCTGGACGCGCTCTGCACTCTGCCCGGCATCGGGGAGAAAAAGGCGCGGGCGATCCTGGACTACCGGCGGCAGAACGGTGCATTCCGGCATGTGGAAGATGCGGTCTATGTTCCGGGGATTACCTCCCGGATCGTGGAGTCCTGGCAAAACCTTGCATACGTTAGTTGATAACGGCAGCCGCCGCTGCTGGAGAAAAGGGGAAACAACATGAATGAGGAGAACATCTTTATCAACCGGGAACTGAGCTGGTTGGATTTTAACCGCCGGGTCCTGGTCCTTGGCAAGGACAAAAATGTCCCGCTGGCCGAGCAGGTAAAGTTTTTGGCCATTTACGGCTCCAACCTGGATGAGTTTTTCATGGTGCGCGTCGGCTCTCTGCAGGAGCGGGCCAACCTGATGCGAGGCAAAAAGGAAAAGCGGGAAAACAAGACGAATATGACCGCCGAGGAGCAGCTGACGGCCATTATGCCCAAAACGGCCCAGCTGCAGGAAGACTGCGATAAATACTATGCCCGTGCACTGGAAAATCTGGCGGCCTGCGGCTACCAGAAAGTGGATTTTGACCACCTGAGCAAGGAAGAAGAGCATTTCTGGAAAAAGTATTTCCAGAGCGAACTGTTTCCGATTCTGAGCCCGCAGGTGGTCGATAACCGCCACCCGTTCCCGTTCCTGCGCAATAAAGAGATCTATCTGGGCGTTCTGCTCAAGGAGAAGCACTCCAATGAGCAGAGCCTTGGCATCGTGCCCATTTCCAGCCAGATGGAGCGGATGCACATTGTTAAGAAAGATGGCCGGACTCTGTTTGCTCTGGTGGAAGAGCTGGTGCTGCATTACGCCTCCATGATCTTCGGCAAGGAAACCATTCAGGAAAAATGCCTTTTCCGTGTGACTCGCAATGCGGATATCGACGTCAAAGAGGGCATGATGGACCATGACATTGATTACCGCGAGATCATGGCCGACCTGCTCAAGCGCCGCCGCAAACTGGCCGCTGTCCGCCTGCAGGTCACGCCGACGGCCCCGCAGGAAGTGGTACGCATTCTCTGCAGCCGTCTGGAACTGAGCCACAAGCGGGTGTTTGCGCAGAACAGCCCTCTGGATCTGAGTTTCTTTTATAAGCTGACTTCCCGCATGGAAGCCGATGGCCACCCGGAGCTGTTCTACCCGGCGGCCCGCCCCATGCTTCCGCCGCCGGAGTATGACCTGGCTGCAGAAGTGGAAAAGCACGATGTGCTCCTCAGCTATCCGTATCAGTCCATCCGGCCTTTTATTACCATGCTGAAAAAAGCGGCGCAGGACCCGGAGGTCATTTCCATCAAGATGACGCTCTACCGGATGGCACGGGAATCGCAGATCGTGCAGGCGCTGATGGAAGCCGCCGAAAACGGCAAGGAAGTGGTTGCTCTTGTGGAGCTGCGTGCCCGCTTTGACGAGCAGAACAATATCGACTGGTCCAAGCAGCTGGAAGAGGCAGGCTGTACCGTCATTTATGGCTTTGATGATTACAAGGTCCACTCCAAGCTGACCCTCATTACCAAAAAGAATCAGGATGGCTATGCCTACATCACACAGATCGGCACTGGGAACTACAACGAAAAAACCAGTGAACTCTATACGGATTACTCGTTCATTACGGCAGACCCGGAGATCGGTGAAGAAGCCTCCAATGTCTTCCAGAATCTTGCCGTTCAGAAGCTGACCGAAACCAGCGAAAAGATGCTGGTGGCCCCGCTGCGGTTCAAGAGCGTGTTGCTGGACGAGATGGATCATGTCATCACCGCAGCACGGCTGGGCCGTCCGGCGTCGATGATCCTGAAAAACAACTCCATCTCGGACCGCGATATCATTCTCAAGTTGCAGGAAGCCAGCTGCGCCGGTGTCCGCATTGATATGATCGTCCGTGGGATCTGCTGTGTCCGCGCAGAGGTGCCTGGCAAGACCGAAAACCTGCACATCCGCAGTCTGGTGGGCCGATATCTGGAGCATGGCCGCATTTACAGCTTCTATGATGGACAGAAGACCCGCATTTATATTGCGTCCGGTGATTTCCTCACACGCAACACGGAGTGCCGTGTGGAAGTCGGTGTGCGGATCGAAGACCCTGTTCTGGTGGAAAAACTCAGCAGGATCTTACAGCTGCAGCTTCATGATAATGTCAATGCCCGGGAGATGCGGGCCGATGGCAGTTACCAGAAAGTGAAACCCGCTCCGGGTGAGCCAATCGTCAACGGTCAGATGGGAATGTATGAGCTTCTGAAAGACGATTGGGGGAAAGCTGCACAAGCCCCGAAGAAGACGCCCGCCTCTGCGGAAACATCGAATATCCAAACACACCAGGAGCCTGTGCGCGAGGCACCGAAAGCTGTGTTTACACCGATTGAACCACCGCGGAAAAAAACTGCACCTGCGACCACAAAGCCAATAGAAGAAATGCCCATTGTGATCACAGAATCCAAACCGAAGAAGCAGGGGCTGCTTTCTCGTATCTTCAGGATCTTTGGGAAATAAGAGAGGATAAACTTTTGCTGAATGCCGCTGGCCGAAAGGGCTGGCGGTATTTTTGTTCTTTCGGCAGGAGGGGGTGCATATCTTTTTCTGATAGCGGGAAGCAACGATGGAGGGAAAAGATGCGGAGAAAATGGATTCGGAATCGCCATTCCGGTTGTCAAGTGGCTGTTTGTTTGTGGATGTTGGTGGCCTGTCTGATGATGGCATGCTGTGTTTCCGCCCGGGCATTGAACACGCCCCCGGCGGGGTGCTCCCTCCGTACAAAAGTCACAAAGGAGCAGTATCAGTTTCCTCTGGGAACGACGGCCTGGCGTATCTCAGAGGAATATGGGTGGCGGAAAGACCCGCTTAACGGAAAAGAAGCATTTCATAAAGGGGTAGACCTTGCCTGTGCCTCCGGAACCATCGTTCTGGCGGGGGCGGACGGCATTGTTGCAGCGGCACGCCACAGCCAGAGTTATGGCAATTACCTGCGCCTTTCTCATGCGAAAGGAGAAGAAACGCTTTATGCTCACATGCAGTATCTTTATGTCCGGACGGGGGAAGTCGTCAAAGCAGGCGAGCCGATTGGGACAGTTGGGCAGACCGGACGGGCCACCGGGGCACATCTCCACCTGGAATGGCTTTGCAACGGCATCCGCTATGACCCAGCCGGGATATTTCATTTCTTATGAAACAACGTTTCCGTATCGGGAAGATTTCTTTTCAGGACCCGCTTATTCTGTGCGGAGCCTTCGCAATTTTGCTTTATTTTGACGCAAGCGGATTTCTGCGCGTTGGGTTGTTGGCAGCAGTTCTCCACGAGATGGGGCACATGATGGCTTATCTTTTTCTGCGCCATCGGTTTCCACACATTGAAGTGACCATGACGGGATTTTGTATGAAGACAAGGGAAGAGCACTTTTCGGCAAACGAGCAGCTTTTACTGGCCGCTGCCGGGCCCGGGGTGAACATTTTGCTGGCGGTTTGGGCTGTTTTCTGCCTTTCCCGGCGGGCTACCATCTGGTGGAGTGCCTTTTTTGCGGCAAATTTGTTGACAGGGGCTTTTAATCTACTGCCCATTCCACCGTTGGATGGCGCGCAAATTTTACGCTGTCTCATGCAGAGTGTCCCCCGCAAATAGCTATATGGAAAAACCGATGGAATGGGTCTGAATATTTTGTGCAATTTTCATAGTTTTCTAAATGAAGTTTTGGTGGTACAATAAGGATGGAGTACGAGAAGATTCTTCAGGAGGAGCCACATGGCAGAAAAAAGCATTGAACTGGATAGCGTAGAGATTGCAGCCGCTGTCTTTGGAAACTGCGACCGAAACATTCGTCTTTTGGAAAAGGAATTCTCCGTTACGGCAGTCTGCCGCGGTACGATGCTTCGCCTTTCGGGCGAGGCAGCCAATGTTGCGGCAGCGACCCGGGCGGTGGAGGGGATGCTGCTCCTGATTGAAAACCATACGCCGCTGGAAGATCAGACCGTTCGCTACTGCCTGAGCCTCGCCCACGATGGGGAGGAGAAGCGGGTCAAGGAGTTGACGGAAGATTTTGTCACCGTTACCGTTAAGGGCCGCCCTATCCGCCCCAAGACGCTTGGACAGAAAGAATACCTGAATGCCATCCGGAAGAATGCCATTACATTCGGCGTTGGCCCGGCGGGTACCGGCAAAACTTATCTGGCTGTTGCCATGGCCGTCAAGGCGTTCAAAGCAAAGGACGTCTCCCGTATCGTGCTGACCCGCCCTGCCGTGGAAGCCGGTGAGAAACTGGGGTTCCTGCCCGGCGATCTGCAGCAAAAGGTAGACCCATACCTCCGCCCGCTGTATGATGGCCTGTTTGATATGCTGGGCGCAGAGACTTATGAACGTCTGGTAGAAAAACAGATCATTGAAGTAGCCCCGCTGGCCTATATGCGCGGCCGGACGCTGGATGATTCGTTCATCATTCTGGATGAGGCACAGAACACCACCCCGGAGCAGATGAAGATGTTTCTGACCCGTATGGGTGTGGGCTCCAAGGTGGTGGTCACCGGCGATGTAACTCAGATCGACCTGCCGGACCGGACCCGCAGCGGCCTTGTGGACGCGCTGCAGGTGCTGAAAGGCGTGGGCGGCATTGCGCAATGTTATTTTACAGAAAAAGATGTCGTGCGCCATCGTCTGGTGCAGGAGATCATCAAAGCCTATGAGGCGGCAGCACATCCAGCAAAGCGCTGAGCGTTTGCCCCTCAAAAAAGGCAGCATAAAAAGAAAGGAGAGGACGAGTTATGTCCAATAAAGTTTTAATCACAAATTCTCAAAAAGCAGTCAAGGTGCCCTCTGGCCTCCGAATTTTGATCCGCCGCGCCTGCAACGCCGTGCTGGAGTACGAGCACTTTGATGCCCCGGCAGAGATCAGCGTCACGTTTGTGGACAACGCTGCCATTGCAGAGCTGAACAACCAGTATCGCAACAAGCCCATGCCTACGGATGTTCTCAGCTTCCCTCTGGGCGAGAACGGCGTCTACGATGTGGATGAGAACAACGGCTGCAAGATGCTGGGCGATATCGTCATCAGCATGGAGCGTGCACAGGAGCAGGCAACACTGTACGGCCACCCGCTGCAGCGCGAAGTGGCATTCCTGACGGTACATTCCATGCTGCATCTGCTGGGCTATGACCATGAGAACGGCGGCTTGGAAGCGATGCGGATGCGGGAAAAAGAGGAAGCTGTCCTGACCCAGCTGGGCCTGCCCCGCACCGTCAGCTATACGGAATAATGCAAAATAAGACAGGAGTGCTATTTTGAAAAAGGAAACACCCATCCAGGGACATTATGATACTTCGTCCGTCTTTGTGGCGGTCATTGGCCGCCCCAATGTGGGCAAATCCAGCCTGACCAACCTGCTGGTAGGGGAGAAAGTGGCCATTGTGACCTCTAAGCCCCAGACCACCCGCACCCGCATTACGGGTGTTATCACCCGCGGCCCACTGCAGTATGTCCTGCTGGATACCCCTGGCGTGCACAAGGCACACAATAAGCTGGGCAAGCGGATGGACAAGACTGCCAGCGATTCCATCGCAGATGTGGATGTGTCCATGATGCTGTTTGAGCCATACGGTGCCCTCAATGAGCCGGAAATGGTGCTGGTGGAGGCGCTGAAAAAGAGCGGTGGCCCTGCCATTGCCGTGATCAATAAGACCGATCTCGTCAAGGCACCGGAAGATCTGGAGGCCCGCAAGGCCGAGTTGAAAGCCCTGGGGGTGTTTGACGATATTTATACGGTCAGCGTCCGGCAGAATGACCACTGTGAGGAGCTGTTTGATGCCCTGAGCCGTTACGCGGTGGAGGGCCCTCACTACTTTGATGACGATGCTTATACGGATATGCCGGAAAAAGAGCTGGTGGCAGAGGTCATCCGCGAGAAAGCGCTGCTGTTTATGCGGGACGAGATCCCGCATGGCATTGCCGTGGTGGTCGAGCGGTTCAAAGAACGCCCGGGTACCGACCTTGTGGACATTGACGTCAATATTTACTGCGAGCGGGAGAGCCACAAGGGCATGGTCATTGGCAAGGGCGGTGCCATGCTGAAAAAAATCGCCAGTGCGGCCCGTGCCGACTGCGAGGAATTTCTTGGCTGCCGGGTCAACCTGCAGTGCTGGGTCAAGGTCAAGGCCGATTGGCGGGACAATGAATTTCTGCTGAACAACTTCGGCTTCAAGCAGAACCCGAACAACCGCTGAGAAAGTTTTGCTTTGGGAGGAGGACCTGCCAATGGAACCCATTGTAACGCCGGGACTTGTCCTCAAAGAGACCCGATACAAAGAATCGGACCGGATCATCACAATTTTAACGCCGGGGCTGGGGGTCATCTCCGCCTCGGCACAGAGCAGCCTGCGGCTGAAAAACAAATTGTTCAGCGCCTGCGGGCTTTTTTGCTACTCAGAATTTGTGCTGCTGCCGGGCCGGAATATGTACACTGTCCGGGAAGCGGAAAGTAAAAACGTTTTCCACGGCATCGCTTCCAGCATTGAGGGAATGAGTCTTGCCATGTATATGGCTGAGATGGCCGCAGCCCTTTCCCCAACGGGAGAAGAAGCGGAAAAAGAGCTGCGGCTGCTGCTCAACTGCCTTTATATGCTCAGCGAGAAAAAAGCAGACCTCCGGGTCATCAAGGCCGTGTTTGAGCTGCGCACCATGAGCGAGTGCGGCTTTTTGCCGCAGCTGGTATATTGCAGGGGCTGCGGCACTTACGACGGCCCGGCCTTTTATCTGGACCCGCAGGAGGGCTGTCTGCTTTGTGCCGCCTGTGCACAGAAAGCAGGGAAGACCTGCAATCTGGATGCCGGGGCACTGTTTGCCCTGCGGCATATCTGCCTTGTGGAAGACAAGAAAATTTTTGCATTTAAAATTTCGGTCGGGAGCCTTGCAAAGCTTGCCATTGCAGCGGAGCAGTATGCCCTGACCCATCTGGACAAACCGTTGAAGAGTTACGACTTTTTAAAATCGGTATTACCATAAACAAAGGAATCTACTATGGAAACAAGCTATTTAAAAACACTGGAGCTTGACAAGATCATTGCACGGGCGGCGGAGGGCTGTGTGTGCAAGGAAGCCCGGGAAAAAATGCTGGAACTGGAGCCCCAGTGTGACCCGGATGAGGTTCGCTATGCATTGGAGCAGACGGATGCGATCAACACCCTGCTCATCAAAAACGGTTCGCCCCGGTTTGGTGGGGTAGAGGGTGTCAGCCAGCTGACCACGCGTGCGGTCAAGGGCGGCGTGCTCTCCATGGGCGAACTGCTGATGGTGGCAGGTGCACTGCGTAATTTCCAGAATCTGAGCAGCTGGTACGGCTCCTCGGACCATGACGCACTGCCGACCGATGACCTGTTCTATGCGCTGGCCCCGGAACCAGGCCTGGAACAGCAGATCTCCAGTGCCATTCTGGCTCCGGATGCGATGGCGGATACGGCTTCCCGCACCTTGAACGAGCTGCGCAAGAAGATCCGTGCAACCGAAAACAGCATCCGTGACCGGCTGGAAAGCATGGTCCGCAACATGGATACTTCTAAATACCTGCAGGAGAGCGTGGTTTCCATGCGCAATGGCCGCTACGTTGTCCCGGTCAAGAGCGAGTACCGCGGCGAGGTCAGCGGCGTTATCCACGATGTTTCGTCCACGGGTGCAACTGTCTTTGTGGAGCCGCAGGCAGTCGTGGAAGCCAACGCCCGCATTTTGCAGTACCGTGCCCAGGAAGCACAGGAAATCGAGCGCATTCTGGTGGCCTTTACGGCCCAGGTGGCGGCCATTGAGCCGCAGTTCCAGTACAGCTATCAGGCAATGTTAGACATTGACGTTCTGCTGGCAAAGGCCCGCCTGGCGCTGGATATGAAAGCCTTTAAACCGGCTGTCCGTACGGATACGTCATTCTCCCTTGTCCGGGCGCGGCACCCGCTCATTGACCCGAAAAAATGTGTCCCGGTGGACATTGCGCTGGGTAAGGAGTATGATTCGCTCATCATTACCGGCCCCAATACGGGCGGTAAGACGGTCACGCTGAAAACAGCAGGCCTTTTGTGTGCCATGGCGCAGTGCGGCTTCCTTATCCCGGCTGATGAGCGGAGCGAGGTCTGTGTTTTTGATGAGTTCCTTGTGGACATTGGCGATGAGCAGAGCATTGAGCAGAGCCTTTCCACATTCTCTGGCCACATGAAAAAAATCACCGGCATTCTGGAGCTGGCTATGCCTCACACGCTGGTCCTGCTGGATGAGCTGGGTGCCGGTACGGACCCGGCCGAGGGTGCCGCGTTGGCAGTGGCCATCATTGAAGAGCTGCGCCGCCGTGGTGTGCTCCTGATGGCTACCACCCACTATGCAGAGCTCAAGGTCTTTGCGCTGGAAACGAAAGGCGTTGTCAATGCAAGCTGCGAGTTTGATCTGGAAACGCTGCGCCCCACCTATAAACTGAGCGTTGGCGTGCCGGGCAAATCCAACGCGTTCCTCATCAGTGAAAAGCTTGGCATCCCGGAGCGGGTCATTGAAGCTGCACAGCAGCATCTTTCGGCGGAGGATAAGCGTCTGGATGCCGTTCTGGGCCAGCTGGACGATTTGAAGCTCCAGCTCAAAGAAAGCCAGAATGAGGTGGAGGAGCTGAAAAATGAGGCTGCCCACCAGCTGGACGCCGCCCGCAAAAAACGCGATGAGCTGATCCAGCAGGGCGAAAACGAGCTGGAAGCAGCCCGTGCCAAAGCCCGCAGACTAGCACAGGACGTGGAAAGCAAAGCCTACGCCCTGACCGACGAGCTGCGCCAGATTCAGAAAGATGAGCGGATGAGCACCCAGCAGAAAGCCCAGCGTGCCCGGGAAATCGCTAAAAAAGAATCGGAAAAGCTGCTGGTCGGCTCTGAGGTGGTGCACAATCCTGTCAAGGAGTTTGTGCCGCTGAAAGAGGTCAAGGTAGGGCAGGAGGTCTGCATTGCAGAGCTGAATCAGCTGGCAACTGTGCTGGCGCTGCCGGACAAGAACAGCGATGTGCTGGTCCGTGCCGGTATCATTAAAACGAAAGTGCCGCTCAAGGGTCTGAAGCAGCCGGAAAAATTGGTCAAGGAGGCAAAGCCCCTGACCAAAGCTCAGCAGCGTTACTCGCGCCTGACGGGCGATGCCAACCGCCCCAATGGCCGGGTCGAGCGGGTACAGCGCACCGCAAAAATGGAATGCAATCTGCTGGGCCTGACCGTGGACGAAGCGCTGCCGGAAGTGGATTCGTTCATCGACCGCGCGATTCTGAACGGCCAGACCGTTGTTTATCTGATCCATGGCAACGGTACCGGCGCGCTGCGCACAGCCATCCACAAGCACCTGCGCGGCAACCGGATGGTCAAGAGCTTCCGTCTGGGCCGCTATGGCGAGGGTGAAAGCGGTGTGACTGTAGTAGAGCTCAAGTGACCGGCGATGGCAGGACGTTCAAAACATGCTGCTCCGCGCAGGCGGAAGAAGAACCGCAAGGGCTTTTCTATTGGGACGGTCGTTTCGCTTCTGATTTGTCTGCTCTGTTTCAGCGCGGCGTTTTTCCTCTGGAAAGCAGCACAGGCAGGCCCAAAACGGAACCGTGAGGCAGGGGAGGAAGACTTCCGCCCAGTGGTTGGTGACCCGCCGTACCGGATCGCTGTAGATGCGGGCCATGGAGGATCAGACCCGGGCGCACAGGGCATTGTGACCGAAAGCGAAATGACAGCTCAAACAGCGCAGGATCTGCTGGCATGGCTGGAAGCGGACTCAAACTATATTCCGCTGATATCCCGTGAAAGCTACGATGTAACAGCCAAGCCCAGCGAACGGGCTGCGGCCATCCATGCGCAAAATCCAGACCTGATGTTATCCATTCATGGAAACTCTGCGCCGGAGGGTTCGACTGCTTCCGGATTTGAGTGCTATCCGTCTGTTCCTGGAAGAACCTGGCACAAAGAAAGCTATTACTTTGCCAGACAGCTGGCCGAAAAAATGCAGCAGGCGGGAGCAAAGCTGCGCGGCCATGGCGGCATCCGGTACATTTATTATCAGGGCGAGACGAAACAGCTGGTGGAATCGAACCACACCGAGGTACGGGAAGAGCGGAGCTTTACATTGCTGGAAGATGTTGATTGTCCGGCCGTCTTGGCAGAACAGTGCTTTGTGACCAGCGAGGAAGACGTGGCGCAGTTTGGCAGTGAAACAGGCTGCAAGAAAACTGCACGGGCCTACTATGAAGCCATCTGTGCCTATTTTGATACAGAGCCTTTACCGGAAGCATTTGAAACCCGGCACAACGGATAAATAAAACCAAACATGAGTCCCAGGACAAATTGCTGTACTGCAAAACTGTCGTGGGATTTTTTATTATTGCAAAACGGAAGATGCTGTATTGAATTTATTTTAGAAACACAGCCAGACTTTTGAAGCTGAGATACAGAAGAAGAGAGAGGAGTGCCCTATTTTTGTTTGACAAAGTTTCGTATAATGCACGTTATATGAAAATGAGGGGAGTGAAAAATGCCTCTTTTCCGGGTTTTGGGCCTTTCAGGCTCCAGCGTCCAGTTTTCGCCAGTTCAGTCTGCTTGGTGTGCATTTGCGTGTTGTTGTGTTTTACACCTGTTTCATGCGTTTATTTTTATCTGGTTTTATTTTCTCTGGCTGCTGTTCGTGTTTGCTTTTTATTCTTATATTGCAGCTAAATCAAAAAGCGTTCCATCGGCTTGCAGTGGCTTTCCGTTGGAACGCTTTTCGTCTATTTAATACAAGTATTAAATACTTGTATCTTAACTTTAATGCTGCAATCATTTACAACTAACATGGTCTTTGTTGGTGTTGGACCATGGGTTCAGTCATTCTCCGGTTTATCCAGCATCCCGGAAACATCCACCCTGAAACCGTCCTGCGCGGCTCCGTCAAAGGCTTCCATTGGGCCGGAGGGCATCTCTGCAGGGTCTTCTTCTGGAGGCAAAGTTTCCCTGTTCTCCCCTGTTTTTGCTTCTGTTGTATCCAACGTTTTCTTTTTCGGCTCCACATTGCCGAGCGGATTCTGCTCAATGGCGGCACGCACCTGAAATTCTTGTAGATGCGTGTAAATTTGAGTAGTGCCAACACTGCTATGGCCCAAAAGCTGCTTGAGGGTCAGAATATCCACATTCCCGGTCTGATACATCAGCGTGGCAGCAGTATGGCGCAATTTATGGGTGGAAAAACCCTTGAGCCCGGCCGCTTTCATGGCTCCGGTGATGAGCTGCTCTACCCTGCGGTTGGAGATGCGTTCTTTGCGCCGCCGGGTGATGAACACGGCACGTTCTTTTGGGCTCAGGCCCTCCATTGTATTGCGCTTGTTTAAATAGAGCTGCAAGGCCTCAATGCAGGCATCATTCAAGTAGACCATCCGCTCTTTATGGCCCTTGCCGAAAAGCCGGATCTGACGCTGTTCCAGATCAATGTCATCCAGATCCATCCCGACAAGCTCAGCCAGACGCATTCCGCAGTTCAAAAATAGAACCGTCATGCAGTAATCCCGCTCCGGGAAATCGCTCTGGGTCTGGGTGCTTTCCAACAGATCCATGGACTGTTCTGCTGTCAGATATTTGGGCAAAACTTTATCCTGTTTTGGGGGGCGGATGGCTGCTGTGGGGTCCTGTGTGATCTTGTTGACCTGATTGACAAGGTAATCATAGAAGCCGTGCAGACTGGCCAGCCGCCGGGCGGTAGAAGACTTTTTGTTTCCGCATTCCCGGTTTAAAAAATACAGATATTCGTAAATATCTTCTTTGGTCACGCTGGCCCAGAAAGTGGTATCCAACCCCTTTGGGTCAATTTCTTTGATCTCAGCGTCTTCCGGGACAAGTGCGCGGCGGCGCTTCATAAAGCGGCTGAAATTGCGCAGATCACAATAATAATTGAATGCCGTATGGGGGCTTTTGCCTGCAATGACTTCCAGATACCGCACATACTCCATGATATCCTGCGAGGCATCATCGAAAGGTTTGTGCTTTTCGGGGTTCTTTTCGTTCAGATAAATGGACATTGGCTTCCTCTTTTATAAGCGGTCAGATTTCAGTGCATGGATGGCATCCGAGATATAAGCGGCACCAACCAGTTTCATGCCGGGATAATCAACGGCGTTCAGGTGAGGCAGACTGTGCTTTGGGATGACAGCCCGCTCAAAACCGATGCGTTCCGCTTCCCGCAGACGCTGCTCGAGATTGGGAACACTGCGAACCTCACCGCCGAGTCCGACTTCCCCAATGGCAATCAGCTTATCGCTGACCGGGCAGTCCAGCAGAGACGATACCATGCTTAGACAGACAGCCAGGTCGCAGGCAGTGTCCCGCAGGGCAATGCCGCCTACGATGTTGATATAAACGTCCAGATTGCCGAAGAAATACCCGGCACGTTTTTCCAGCACGGCGATCAGCAGATTCATGCGGTTATAGTCGTAGCCGCTGCAGGCACGGCGCGGAGCCGGAAAATTTGTTTTGGTGGCAAGGGCTTGAATCTCGCTCAGGATGGGGCGGCTGCCCTCCATGGTACATGCTACACAGTTGCCGGAAACGCCCAGCGGACGGCCCTCCAGCAGCATCTGCGAGGGGTTTTCGATCTCTTCCAGCCCCTGCCCGGTCATATCAAACATGCCGAGCTCATTGGTAGAGCCATAACGGTTTTTGGCTGCCCGCAGGATACGGTACGGGAGCATTTTGTCCCCCTCAAAGTAGAGCACGGTATCCACAATGTGCTCCATGACTTTAGGGCCTGCAATGGCGCCGTCCTTGTTGACGTGGCCAACGATGAACATGGGAATCTCCTGCTTTTTGGCCACCGCCAGCAGCCGGGCGGCACTCTCTTTTACCTGGCTGACCGTGCCGGAAGAAGAAGAGATATCCATGCAACGCATGGTTTGAATGGAGTCGATGACGACCAATTCCGGCTTTTCTTTCTCGATCAGGCCGCAGATCTCATCCACATCGTTTTCTGCGGCGAGATAAATATTTTCCTGTGGTACTTTCAGGCGGGCTGCCCGCAGTTTGACTTGGCGCACGGATTCCTCGCCGGTAATATACAGCACGGTGTGCTGGTTGGAGATGGCACCGCAGAGCTGCAGCAGCATGGTGGACTTGCCGACACCCGGCTCACCACTCAGCAGAACCACGCCTCCCAGTACGATACCGCCGCCCAACACCCGATCAAGCTCTGAAATGCCGGTCAGGATACGGCTTTTCTCTTCCGTTGTGCTGATATCCGCCAGTCGCTTTGCCGTCAGCGAGGTGACACCCTCCTGCCGGGCAGGTGCGGCGCTTTTTCCGCCGGAAAGCCCGGCTTTGGGTGTTTCGGCAACCACATCTTCGTTCATGGTATTCCAGCTGCCGCAGCTGGGGCAGCGTCCCATCCAGCGGGGGCTTGTCTCCCCACAGTTGGAACAGACATATACCGTTTTCAACTTCGGTTCTTTCATAAGAAGACTCCTGTGATTTCATTCGAGATACTTTGCATTTATCATACCACATCGCGCCGGTGCCCGCAAGGAACCGTTACGGAAATGCGGCCAGCTGACTGCCCAAATAAGCAAGACAGGTAGCGGCTCCGCAGAGCGGAAGCATCGCTGCGGCGGTCAATGCAAATTGTCCCAATAGCAGCTGGGCATGGGCAGAGGGGCTCCTCCCCCGCCCAAGAGAAAAAGCATGGAGTCTTCCGCTGACTTCCAGCGCGCAGGAGCCAAACCAGCAAAGTGCACCTGCAGCCAGTGCCGCCGGGATGCCGGAAATAAAAAGGAAGAACAACGCCTGCGGAAGTGGTATGCCGGAAAACAGCTGGAATGTCAATAGCCCTGCTCCAGCGCCATACAGCATGGTAAAAAGATAGATGGGCACAGGCCCGATGGCGGATAACCCCAACAGCAACAGAACGCAGAGTACTCCCAAAATCGTAAGCAGTTCGGTGCCGAACAGCTGTGCAATCTGTGAAGCGCTCTGGACAGCAAACAGGCTGCGCCAACAGCGCAGGTAATAGGAAAGCATGTCCATCTCTGCTGTATCCAGAAGCGCCTGCAGAATTCCCGCTGTAAAGGCTCCTGAGAGATAAGAACCCGCAAGAAGCACGCATCCCTGATGAGGTGCAGAACGCTCTCTGTGGGACGCGGGAGCCGTTCTGGAAAGCACTTCTGTTTCTGGAATGTGTGGAACCGTTGTTTCCGGTGTGCTTTGGACGATAGCGGGCAGCGGTTCTTGTTCCGGAACGGGTGGCAGTGATGGAGGTGGTGTTATGGGGCCTTTTTCGATTGGTTGTATTTCAGGTTCCTGATAAACCCACATAGGGGCTGTCCCTCCTTTGAAAGATAAAAGCAGGTGCACCGAAGCGATGCACCCGATTTTCAGAAAAAGCTCAGACTCTGCGTTTCCGCTCCGAGCGCAGCATCCCGAGGACGCCGCCGATGCAGCCGAACAGCAGCGTGACCCCGAACCGGACCAGCTGCATTTCCTGCAAAGGACTGCCGGAAAGCAGACCGAAGCAAAGCAGCAGAAAAACGAATAGCGCCCCCTGTACTACCCCACAGAGCAGCCCGCGGCTTTTCTGCCAGAAAGCCATCAGCCAGCCGCTGAACAGGCTGCCCGCACTGACCGCACAGGTCGCCATGGGCCAGGCCGCATCCTGCGAAAGGCCCTGCTGTGCCATCAATGCGGCGAGGCCCGCCATACAGGCCCCGGTGACACAGCAGCCTGCGCCAAATGAGACCAGCGCCCGGCCCGCCGGGAATTTTGCCGGAGAATTACCATTGCCAGACATAA
>JABLTO010105518.1_pt1 | contig 30944 bp, 18 predicted proteins | sample 7160091 | NCBI WGS metagenome assembly JABLTO01 (sample SAMN14651225, study PRJNA627086) | human gut metagenome | isolation source: feces | host: Homo sapiens
AAAAATAAAGGCTTCTATTTTATAGAAGATATTATAATTAATTATATGGATATGTTTGAACTAGATAAAGAATGTCTAAATAAAGTTTTAACTTACTTAGAAGATAAAATGGGTAAAGATTATATTAAAAGAATTGGTCTTAATATGACTATTCTAGATAAAATAATCGATACTACAATAAATCTAGAAATGAAAGAAGACTAGCAAGTAACTAAACTGTTAAAGAAATTTAGCAGTTTTTTGCAAATATCAGTCACATGAAGAATATTTAAAAAAATTGTAAAAAGAACAAATTTAATCGTTGACGTGTTATGATAACAATAGGCATTAGAACAAAAAAATATAATGTAATAGTGTTTTTGAAGAAAAATTAAATAAAACTTTGATGTGTAGAAGGTCAAAAGAACCATTACAAAGGAATGCTTAATTTAGATGTGCATTTTATATTTAGGTTGCTTGTATAATGTAGTTAAGATATTTCTTAACTATATTTTTATATGTATACCTTGCAAACTTCGTATTATAAATAACATAATAACTTACTGATACTATATCGTCATAAAACTAAAAATTGTATTAAACTTGGTATTTGGCTTTCTAAACAACGTCACTTATTTTATCAAAATAAATTAACCCCTAATAAAATAATATCTTTAAAAAACATTGGCATGGTTTAGAATATTAAAACCTATAAAGAAATATCTAGATATCTAAATACCAAAGAAAATTCATGCCAACCTATAATAATTGATAAAAATATTAATGTTTCTATAAAAATTCTAATTCTAAGAGTCTAAATTTTACTAAAAAACATTAAAATAATAAAATTTACTATTATTAAATTAATTTTATGCTTCCAATTCTTAAATAATGTGGTATTATAAAACAACCTCAAGAAAGGAAAAAGAATATGCCTAAAATTAATCAACCAGCCTCTAAAATCAGAATGTCATTTGATGAATGGTTTCCTGTAGCCCAAAAATATTATCAAGAACATAAAAATCTCTTAGTACCATTAGATTATGAAACTAAAGATGGTAAAAAGTTAGGAAAATGGATAGCCAGTAAAAGAAAAGATTATGCTAATAATTTATTATCCTTAGAAAAAATTAAGGCCTTAGATAGTATTGGTATGGTTTGGAGTATCAATGAAAAGAAATGGAATGATATGTTTAATCTTTTAATAGAGTACAAAAATATCCATGGCAATTTAGATATATCATCTTCATATGTAACTTTAAGTTGTGCAACCTTAGGCATTTGGCTAAGAGAACAACAAAATTCCTATCTTAAGGGTACCCTAAAAGAAGAAAGACAAAAAAAGTTAGAAAGTATTGGCATTATATGGCAAACCAATGAAACAAAATGGTATGAAATGTATAAATATGCTAAAGAATATCAAAAAGAACATGGCACTTTAATAACTACCAAGAATTATATTACTCCAAATGGTAAGTCTCTAACTGAATGGTTACAAGCCCAACGTAGTGGCTACCACAAGAAAACATTAAAACCTGAAAGAATAAAACTTCTTGAAGCCATTGGCATGGTCTGGAGTATAAATCAAAGTTATACTTGGCATGATATGTATTTACTTGCCCAAGAATATCAAAAAGAACATGGCAATCTAATTATTCCTAGAAATTATAAAAGTAAAAATGGCTTAAATTTAGGCTACTGGCTTTATAAAGAAAAACTAAAATATCGTCAAGGAAAATTAGCACCAGAAAAAATTATTGCCTTAGAACACATTGGTATCGTTTGGACTAACAAAATTAATAAGGACATTTCTAAATACTTAAGAAAACTAAAAGAATCTGACAATCCAATTATTATCGATGAAAAAATTAATGCGGATATTTTAAACAATATTTCTTTAATCGAATTAGAAAGTAAAATTAAATATATAACCGATATGGGAGCTCTACCAATAGATAACACTGGTCGTTTAATAGATATATTTACTATAAGTAATACTGATATGGAAGAAAGATACGGCATATCTTTAGAAGCCATGATTGAATCATTTGAAGTAAGCAGTGCTAGAAAACTATATTATTAATATAACAATCGAATTAGAAAGAAAAACTTAATGATAACATTTTAAAATGCTTATTCCTAGTAGATAAGCAAGGCAAATTAATAGACATATTCAGTATGTCAAATTATGAAATCAAAGAAAAATACAGTGTTAGTATTGAATCTTTAATTTAATATTATAAAAAAGATAATATAAGAAAATATTATCTATAATGGTATTAATATATAATTTATAAATTAAATAGGAAGTGACAAAACATGAATGAATTATTTAATATGACTAATTGTTATACAGATACTGACTATTATTATTTTTATCAAGATTTAAATAAAGATAATAAGTCTAATTTTTCTGTTTATAATAATCATACTTTAAAAGACTTACTAAAAATAGTAGAAACTAAATATGGTAAAGATACCAGTTGTCTTTCTCTAAATGTTTTAACCAATGTTAGTTTAATCTATGGCAGTAATGACTTTATAAAAAAATATATTATAGTTAAAATACCAAAAGTAATTTTAAAACAAAAAAAGTTTAAGGAAATAGTAAAAAATATTAATTATTATTTTAATGACGATCAAAAACAAATATTATTTAAAATATATCCCAAAGAAAAAATAAAACAAGAATATGATCATTTTTTAAATCCTCAAAATTTTCTAGACTATGCTAATATTTTAAAAAAATTACAAGAAGCTGGATACGACTTAAATGACATAAAATTTGATAGTAAATTAAAAGTTGAAAAAGTAAATGATAGTTATAAATTTACTATTATTAGAAAAAAATTAAAAAAAGTAGGTAAAGTTTATGTTATAGATAATAAAACTGAGTATAATGATCCTAATCTAATTAAAATAGGTCGTAAATTATATTATTATGAAAAGGGTAAGAAGTACCAATTTGAAGAAAGCATAGATTTAAATGCCGAAGAAATAAAAACACTCCGTGATATTGGATTATATGTTATTTCAGAAAAAAATAGAGATCATATTTTATACCCTAAAAATTTTGAAGATTATTTTAATCTTTTGAAAAAATTACAAGAATCAGGTATTGATATTAATAGCATTATAGCTAGTGATAATTTAAGAATAATAAAATTTAATAGCATTTACAAGTTTGAAGTAATAAAGAAAAATGTCAAAAAAGCTAAAGAGGATAGTAATAACACTTTAAATAACCTAGAATCCAATCAAGTAAACATAATAAAAATTGGTAAAAAAGTTACTGCTTTTAGAAAAGGTAAAAATTCCGTTGCTACCGATAGTGAACCTTTAAGTGATGATAATTTAGAAAATCTGCAAAGCATTGGCTTTAATACCCCTTATCTAAAAAGATTAGAAAGAGAAATAAATCCTAAAACTTTTACTGATTATTTTAATCTTTTAAAAAAATTACAAAATTATGGTGTTGATATAAATAAAATAACTAGTAATGATAGAGTAAAAGTTATCAAAATAAATAATGATTTTAGTTTTAAAATTATAAAAAGAATAGTAAAAACAGATAAACAAGGTCAAAAAATCACAATAAATAGCGATGAATATTATAAAGAAGACCTAATACCAATAGGCTATAAAGTAGTGGCCTTTAAAAAAGCTAAACAAGGTCCCGATAAAGATAGTCCTTATCTTACCGAAGAAGAAATTAAAAAATTACAAAGTATTGGTTTAGAAGTAATAAAAGAAAGAGATATAATTTTAAACCCTAAAAGTTTCCTTGATTATATGGCTATTTTAAAAAAACTCCAAGAAGATGGTTACAATCTTAATGATATTTATTTTACCGATAAGTTAAAAATAACTAAAGAATCAAATAAATATAAGTTAGAAATTATAAAAGAAGACTCTAAAGAATATAAAATACCAGGTTTAATGACCATCGGTCAAAAACTATATTGTTTTAAAAGAGGAAAATATAATAATAGTCCTAGTAGTAGAAATTTAACCCCAGATGAAATAGCTATTTTAAATACCTTAGGTTTTAAATTAGCTATTGAAGAAAAAAAATCCATTGATTATATTGAATTATTAAAAAAATTAAAAGAATCTGGTTATGATATAAATAAGATTAAATATTATGATAAAGTAAAAATAACTAAAAATAATCATGAATTTAAATTAGAAATTATAAATGAAAATGATCCATTATATAACCAACCAAATTTAATATTAATCGGACCACACGTTTTATCTTTTAAAAAAGGAAAAAAATTTCAATATTCAGGACCAACTGATTTGAGTTCTGATGAAATAACTAGATTACAGAATATCGGTTTAGTAATATTAAATGATCATGTATTGTATCCGCAAAGTTTTAATGATTATTTTAATATTTTAAAACTTTTACATGAGTCTGGTTATAATATAATGGATATCAAGACTACCAGTCGCCTTAAAGTAACAAAAGAAAATGATAAATATTTCTTTAAAATTATTAATAAGGAAGATCAAGAATGGCAAAATAAAGATTTAATTTTTATTGGCCGTAAAGTAAAATCTTTTGAAAGTGGTAAAAATTCTCCTGGTAATCACTCTAGTTATTTAACTGTAGTAGAAATAAATAATCTCCTTAGTATTGGTTTTACTTTTAAAAAGAACATCGAAGACATTATTTATAAAAGAGAAATATGTAAAACTTTTAATATCGATATAAAATTAAATCAAGAAATAATAGATAGAATATCTAAATTGGAATTAATAAGTAAAATTAAATATTTAATTAAAGAAAAGAATATGCCTATATTAGATAATAATGGTAATTTAGTAGATATTTTTACCATGAGTAGTTATGATATAGAAGAAAAATATGGCATATCTTTAGATACTATAATTTCTATTTATGGTTATAAGCAAGTAAAAAAGTTAAATTTAATATAAAATTAAAATACTATTAAGAAAAAACACTTAATAGTATTTTTAGTATTGCTAAATTTAAAAAAAGTAGTATAGTATAGAAAATTAATTAAAAAGGGGATTTTATGATTAAAAAAAGTATAAGAAAAAATCCAAAGGATAATTTTGATGAGTGGTTTAAAATAGCAGCATATTATTATAAAAAACATAACAATCTATTAGTGCCCGCTAACTATTTAACCGATGATGGTAAAAAATTAGGAGAGTGGATAACTTATATTCGAACTAAATATAATTCTGATAACCCAAAAATAACTAAAGAGCAAAAAGAAATGTTAGATTCTATAGGTATGGTTTGGAACTTATATGATTATAGATGGCAAGAAAAATTTAATCAAGTTAAAAAGTTTTATGATGAATATGGAACCATAGAACTTTTACCAACCTATCAGGGAAAAGAAGGCTTAAAACTCTTAAACTGGATAAAATTTCAAAGAAGTATTTACTATAGTAAAAGTAAGAAACCAAAAGATCTAGAAAAAATTGCTAAATTAGAAAGTATTGGCATCATTTGTCATCATAAAGATGAAATGTGGGTTTCCATGTATAACTTAGCTTTCCTATATTATAAGAAAAACAATAATCTATTGATTCCTGCTTGTTATGAAACTACTCATGGTAAAAAACTTGGTATCTGGATAAGAAATCAAAGAAAAAGTTATTCTGATGGTAATTTATCTGCAATTAAAATCGCAGCCTTAGAATCTATTGGCATGGTTTGGCATGTTTATGAAAATAAGTGGAACCTAATGTATAAAGAAGCCTTAACTTATTATCAAAAATATCATACTATTAGTATTTATAAAGACTATAAACCAACTTATGTAACCAAAGAAGAACTATGTCAGTGGTTAGCAACTCAAAAGATATATTATAAACAACATAAAAATTTAACTCTTGAGCAATATAAGAAACTAAATTTAATTAAAATAGACTTTGACTATCAAGAAGATAATTGGAATTATATGTATAACTTGGCAACTAATTACTATTTAAAAAATGGTCATTTACTAATTCCTAGAACCTTTAAATCTGAAGGTAAGAATTTAGGTATTTGGTTAGAATCTCAACGTCAACATTATCAAAAACAAAAACTTTCTGAAGCAAAAATTCTTCTTTTAGAATCTATCGGTATCATTTGGCAACCGAGAAAAAATCTTTCATCTATATATAATTATTTAGATGAAAATTTTCCTTTAATTGATAAACGACTTAACAGGGATGTTTTAAATCGTATTTCCTTACTAGAACTAATTGCTAAAATTAATTATTTAATTTGTTGTAAACATACTTCCTTTATTTATAGTAATGGCCTTTTAAAAGATATATTTTCTATGAGTAGTATAGCTATCAAAAATGATCCTAACTATGGTATTTCCTTAGAAGAAATAATTAATACCTATGGTAAAGAATATATTTTAAAATATAATAAAAATATGAAAGGTAAAACTTTAGACTTATAAGAAGAAAGAGAAAATTTACTAATTTCCCTTGCTTTTTTTTTCTATTTATAAGATAATTAAGAAGTATAGATAGTAAGGAGTCGTAAAAAATATGGAATATGGTATCGATTATATATTAAAATTACCAACTGAAGATATAAAAACTTATTTAGAAAGTGCTAGTATAATAGATATCCTAGCCATCTTAGAAAATATCAAAAAACGTAAGGAAATGGATTATGCTTCTTTAAACAAATTAGAAAAATTAGAAGAGCAAATTAAAATAAATAAAAATTACCTTACTGATATCGATAAACGTATAAATTTTGCTACTAAAACTAATGCTCCTAAAGTAGAAGTTGATTTATTATGGGAAGAATATAGTCGTTATGATGCCATTATCGATGATTTAACTAGTAAAAAAGAACAATTAATTCAAGAATTTAATGATAAAAAACAAGCTATTTTTACTTTAGCATGGAATATGATCTTAGAAGCTCCTGTATCTAAATTAGAAGATTACCGAAACAGCCTTATTACATGGCTAAAAAATAGAATAGAAGCTATTGAAACTAATAAGAGCAACAGGGAAATAACTACCAATACACTTTTAGAAGATAGAAACTTTACTAAAGAAGATCTAACTGTTAAATCAATTGATGCCGAGATTAAAGAAATGGAATCTCAAGTTCTAAATCATGAACTTATTTTAAATGAAGAAACTATTGGGAAGATTAAATCATTAAGAGCTAAAAAAGAATCATTAGAACATGAAACTTTTACTTTTGTTTGCACAGAAAAGATAAAAACGTCTCTAAAAACTATTAGTAATGATATAACTAAATTACAGATGGAATTATCTAACATTATTCAAATGGACATTGAATCTTTAAAAGAAATGATTTTAAGTGATTATGCTCAAGGCAAAGAAGAAATAAAATTAGCCAACTACGTTCGTATTTATCGCTCTTATTTAGAAAATATTAGTAAAGTACCTCTTACTTTAAAAGCAGCATATCGTAATATTTGCCTAAACTATGCTAATCTTTTAAATTCCATTGAAAATCCTAGCTTTGAAGAGGAAACTCTTAATGATTTAGATATTAAATTAAAAGAATTACATAATTATATAAAAACTTTAGAACAATATAAAACTAAAAAAAATGATAAAACTACCGAAACTAAGTTCTTATATACTACTGTAAGACAACAAGGCTTATTTGAACTTCCTTTTTCTAAAGATAAATGGTTATCTTATTTTGGTAAATATTTTGAATCCTTACTTAACGAAATTAAACCATTAGAAGAAAAGAATAAAGAATATATCTCTTTAACAACAGTTAGTCTAAAGAGTAAAAAGATAGAAGAAGAATTAGACTTATATCGTAAAGACTTAAGAAGTATGTTAGATGAACTATATAACAAAGTTTTATCCATATATTTAAAGAATAATTTATATATTAATGTTAATGTTTATGATTATCGTGATGCCGAAACATTTACTAAGTACTTAGAATATCAAACTATTAGTATCGATAAAGAAATAGCAAGTGTTAAAACTACTATTGAAGGATTAAATAGGAAGAAGAGTAATATCTTAGAATTAATTAATGATACTTATAGTAAGATTGATACTGATATTAAAGCTAAATTAAATAGTATTTTTAATGGAACTTATGTAAAAGAAGAAGAACAAGAAGAAAAACCTCATCATTTCTTTGCAAGTCCTACTACATTAGAACCTAGTTATAATGATACTTTTGATGATACAACTAGTAATTTAGAACCTATAAGTAAGGTAGAAGAAGAACCAGAAGTATCTGAATTTGATTCTTTCTTTGCTACTGATATTCCTTTTAAAGATGATGATATAGAAGAAAATAATGAACTACCAGAAGAAGCTCCTACAAGACCTAAACATGAATTAGAACCAGATGAAGTTACTTTGAAAGAAAAAGAAATTAAAGATGAACAAAGTAACAATTCTAGCATAACAACCTTTAATCCCGATGATATCTTTGGTAGTACATCAAATACTTTAGATAATGCTTTAGAAGAAGAGCAAAAAAAAGAACCGGTAGTTTCAAAAGAAGAAGATGATACGGTAATTTCTTTTGATAGTGAAGATATAGCATCAACAAAGGCCTCAGAAAAAAAAGAAGAAGCTAGTGCAGTATCTGATGATATAAACTTTGATGATGCTATATCATCATCTGATAGAGAAGCTTTTAAAGAACTACTTGAACCTCAAAAAGTGCCAGATTTCAATACCATAATTAATACTCCTGAACCTAGTACTAAAGAAGAAAAAACCAAAATCAAAAAAAGAGGACTTAAAGTAATTAAACAAGAACCAGTAGTCTCTAAAAAAATGCCAAAGAAAACACCAGAGGTAGTTTCAAAAACACCTGTTAAAACGGATGCTACTGAGATTAAAGAACGAATCGAAAACAGCCAAAATGATAGACAAAGTAAAAATGTACCACCACTATTTAATCCAGCTAGTGCTAGTGATGTAAAAAGTGAATACAATGATACTAATGCTCCAATTGATTTAAATGCTTTTCTAAATGGCAACCTTTCAAATCCAACAGAAAAACAAGAAACTAAAGAAGTTGATGATAAAACTAAAAAATTAACTTTAAGTCAAGATGATAATATAAATTTGATGGACTTTTTAAACCAAATTGAAAATAACGATGCTAAAGTAGCTTAAGTTTAATAGATAATAATAAATAAATAAAAAAATTGGTTCAATAAAATCTAGTATGAAGAGAGATGATAAAATTTCATCTCTTTTTATGTGGTAATATGTAGTAAATAATAATAGAAAGGCGAGTATAGATGAAAGATTATTATATGATAATAGGATTAAATAGTAAGGAGGTTAAAATAACTAAAGTTAATCAAAATAATAATGGATTAATAGAGATTGCTATTGAGAATAGGAAAAAGAAAGTAAGGTGTCCTGTATGTAATAAATTTACAAGTTCAGTACATGATAAATTAAAGCCTATAAGAAGTGTTTATTTAGATAGTTGTGGTTCAACAAGAAACAAAAATATCTCCAACATTAAAAATAAAAAATAAATTTTTTACTCGATTATCAAAATTTTAATAATATTAAAAACATTTAAAAAAATAACTAAAAAAATCATATCAAAAAAACATGTAAAAAAATCCGTAAATTCCTTATGTTATAAGGCATCATGCAGATTTTTACTTCACACTAGATTTTATTGAACCATAATTCTTGCTTATCCTTTATCTTTGTGTTACCTTAAATTTGGTGATAATATGCAAATAATTAAATATACTAAAAAAGGTTCTAATAAATATGAATTGACTTTAAAAGATAATACTAAATTACTAGTATATACTGACCTTATTTTAGAATATAACTTATTAATAAGAAAAAATCTTGATACTAATACTTTAAAAGAAATAAAAAGTGCTAATCTAAAACTAGAATGTTATTATAAAACCTTAAAGTACTTAAAAAATACTAAATGTACTAGTGACATAAAAAACTATTTAAAAGATTATCCTTCTAATATAGTTGATTATACTATTAAAAGATTAACTAAAGAAGGTTATTTAAATGATAATAATTATATTAAATCTTATATAAATACTAAAATAAATTTAAGTAATGATGGTTATTATAAAATATATTATTATTTAAAAAATAAAGATTTAGATGAAACTATTATAAAAAATTATCTAAATGATATTGAAGATAATATCTGGTTAGATAAAATAAATAAGATAGTAAATACTAAATTAAAAAGTAATACTAAGTATAGTAATAACTTATTAATAAATAAAATAAAAGCTTATCTTAAAACACTTGGATATCAAGATTATCTAATTAATATAGCCTTAGATAATATTAATTTAGATACCTCTAAAGAAGATGAAAAATTAGAAAAAGACTATCTAAAATTATTTAATAAATATAAAAATAAATATGAAAAAAATAAGTTAAATTATATTTTAATAGGTAAACTATATCAAAAAGGTTATGATTTAGATAAAGCCAAAAGAGTAGTAGAAACTTCCAATTTGTGATAAAATTAGCATAATAGGAGTAAGTATGAATAATAAATTAAGTATTGAAGAATTTAGAAAATATAAAGAACAATTACAAAAAATAATTGATGACTTTAAAAATAATTATGAAGTAATGAAAAATAATCCTTCTTATGATGAAGCCAAAGAAGAAGAAAAAAGCATTGCCGCCTATTTTAAAATTGAACAAGATCTTTTTAGTTATGATTTAAGTGCTATCCCATACGAAGAGTATCAAAACTTATCAATTATGGCAACAGACCAAGAAGAATTAGATTTATCAAATAGCCATGCTAATATTGATTTTTCACTCATCGAGGTATTTGGGCACTGTAATTTTAAGGGGTGTAACTTAAAAAATATTGAAAAAGTAAATGATAGAATAAGTCCTAAGTATTTAGATACTGATATCTTTTTAAAAAATAAAGACTTATTTTTATCCAGTAATTTTCCCGAATGGTTCCAAGAAAAATGGTACTATGGTGATTTATCAATCGAAGATGTAACTAAATTAGATAAGACTTTAATAGAAGAACTTATCAGTAATCCGCAAATTTTATATCATCTTAGTAATAGTCATGATGTTTATATAATTAGAAATTTAGGCTTAAAAAAGGCTCTTTCTATCTATAATTATTCTAAAGAAGAATATCAAGTCTTAAATAACCTTATATTTAATCTATCAAGTGCTAATTTTAATAAGATAGACCAATCATTAACTGATCCCGAAGCAATTATTAAAAATATTTATCAAATCTCTGTTGATGATATATTAGCGGTAGATAATGAGTATTTTAAAAGAAGATTAAAGCCAGAAAGTTATCATCAAAAATTTGTTGAAGCTAATGAAAATATTTTTAAAACTAAGAGTAACTTACCAGAAGATGTTAAAAATAGATATTATGAACACAATCTTAGTGTAAATGATGTTTTAAATAACTATGAGGAATTCAAAAATATTCCCTTATTAGGATTTATGAAATCAATAACAAGTAGTTCTAAAGATATAATTTGTAGTATTAATTTAGCTTATGGTAATATGGCTTTCCAACAAGTTTATCCATTATATCCCAAATTAATTAAACATTTAAATGATGCTAATATTTCTTTAAGTTTTAATAAAAATTATGATGTAAAATCTGGTTTAAGAGATGCCGTTACTAATTGCTTAGAATGCTTTAAAGAAAAAGAAGTACCCGATTGGGCAAATGAAATGTTTACAAGTATTGTTCCTAAATATTACGATATAAGCAATTTGAAAAAATATAATCCCCAAATTTGTTTATATGATCCCTTGCAACGCAAAATAGTAGAAACTAACAATATCGATAATGCAATCAAATTTAATGACGAAACACATTTTTTTGATTATGTGGACGATAGAAGTCCCGTAAATGCCTTTATCCTATATTTAAAAAGAAGTAATATTGACTTTAAAGAATTTGCTACTTATCAAGAATTTCGTGCCTTTATGGCAGAGCATTTAGAACAAATGCGAGAAAAAAATTACTTTAAAGATTATGATTCCTATGCCTTTATTCCGACCTATTCCAAAGCTTTTTACCAAGATTTTCGCCATATCTTTATTGATTTAAATAGCAATGGAACCTTACAAAAAGCCTTCTATGATAATAGATTAACACCTGATTATATAAGGCTATATCCTAAGTGTTTTAAAGATTTAGAACACGAAGATTTAAGATATGTTATAAGTAGCGATAATAAAAAATTTAAAGAAGTATTTATTCCTTTTTATACCAGTCATTTTGGTAATTTAGCATTATTAGATATTTTTAAAAAATATGCTTATAACAATTACCTAGTTGATTCCCTTGACCAAATAAAGTTAGATGAGGATATGACTAAGGAACAAATTGATAAAAAAATAAGAAGCATTACTTATAGTAATATTTTAAAATACAGCCAGTTTTATTGGAAAAATTTAAAAAGTGATCCTTTATTTGCTAAAGAATATCCAGAACTTATTTTATCCGAAGATGAAATAATGACACCAAGTGGCATAGTCCAAGATGACATTATCGATAAATTTTACAGAGGTAAATTAACTTTTGATGATATATTTACTTGTAAACCGCTAGCTTTAGCCTTACAACATAAAAATATCAATGTTGCTATTAGAAACAATAGTACTTATTGTTTTGGTAATGGTATGAACGAAGCTCAAATTTATTTAAAACAGTTAGGTCAAGAAGACTTTCTAAAATTATGTAGTACCTTTGGTAAATTCTTAGATAATTCTATTAACAGAATTAAATTTTCTAATAATATTTCTTATTCCGAATTATGTAAACAATTGGAAGAATTAACTGTTAAAAAAGCAACTTATGAAGGTATTTCTTTTAACAAAATCAATGCCCCTTCCTTCTTAGTACAACAGCATCCTGAACTTTTCTTGGATGAGTCTGCTCCTTGGGGTTTAAAAATGGCTTTTGAGGATGGTATTGATTTTTACTCTTTAGCAGCTAACTATAATGAGACTTTTCCTTTCTTAAAAGATAAAGCTGCTGTAAGTTTCTTTATCAGAAAAGATAAAGAACATAAAAGTGCCATTGCTAATTATTTCAATCTCTTTGGTAATATAGATGCCCTAAAACTTGCTGGTAAAAAGCCCGATATTGTAACTAAAATGATTCATCATGATAAGGTTTACAATTTAAGAACCTGGTATTTAAAAACAGGTGGTAAATTTATTCCTGATCCAGTTGTTATGGAAAATTTTCCCTTAGATGATATTGATAAATTCTTAACAGCTGGATTTAAATGGAGTAATTTAATGCGTTTATCAGAATTTACTAAAAATGATGAAACTAAAGAAGCTTTGTTAAAAATAGCTTATGTTTTTGGTACTTTTGATAATGACGATAGGGGCTATAAAAAAGTATATGACTTATTAACTGAATTGCCGACTAAGTTTAAAGAAGATATTGGTTATATCTTTGATAACTTAGATAATGCTCTAGATAGTAATGCTAATTTTAATGTTTATTTTCCTAATAATGATTTGGCAACAAATTTAATATTAACTGCTAATTCTGAAAAATTCCCGATTACTAGACCTAACTTTTTTAAACAGTTATATCGCCATAATGCTGATAATACTTATACTTTAACAATTAATCAGCAAAAATATCCTAAAACAAGCCTAGTTATTCATGAAATTCTAAGTGGTTTTAAAGAATTTCATTTAATAAATGCTACTAATGCTCATCAATTATTTGGTAACTTTGATTTTCAATATAATCCTGACTTTTATAATTTTTTCATAACTAATTTAGATACAATTTTAAATGATACTGAAAATTCTAGGTATTTGGGTTCTATTCAAAAACAATTTAAAGATATTAAAACAATAAATTCTAATCGTCACCTAACTTGGCAGATGGCTGTTAATTATGTTTTAGAAAATAAGTTTACCAATGTTAATCTTGGTAACGAACAAATGGCCGCTGTTTCATCTATTGCAGGCTATACCCAAGAACAATTTGAAAAACTACAAGAAATTTATGAATATAGTAAAAGAAGAGTAAAAAGTAGTATTCCTCATATCGAAGAAAGAACTGATGATTACACTTATGAGACCTTAAGATTAGATGATCCCCTAGGTCTTGCTATTGGTACCCTTACTGATTGTTGTCAGGAAATAGATGATGCTGCCGAAGTTTGTATGGAACATTCAATGACAAGTCCAGATGGTCGCATTTTTGTCATAAAAGATAAAGAAAATAATATTGTAGCTCAAAGTTGGGTATGGCGAAATCAAAATGTTTTATGTTTTGATAATATTGAAATTCCTCACAAAGCCTTTGAACGAGCTATCCAAAAAAAGATAAATTTAACCCAAGTAGTTTATGATATATATAAACAAGCTGCTAATATTTTATTAGAAAAAGATAAAGAAATGTATAAGTCTTTATTGGAAAAAGGAAAGATAACAAAAGAAGAATATGATGCCCTATGTTTATCAAAAGTAACTGTTGGATTAGGTTATAATGATATTGCCGAAGAATTAGAAAAACAAGCAACACTTGATAATGGTATTCTTACTCATCCTCTTGATTATGATGCTCCAGTAAAGTTAAATCGTAGTCTTTATACCAATGACTCTAAAACCCAATATATTATTGCTGGCAACCAAGATCGTCTAAATAGAAGCCCAATGGAAACTAAAGCTTTATATACCGATGATTTTAAAATTTATGATGATACTAACTTCCAAGAAAAAGATTATTTACATTTAATGAAATTAGAACTATTAACTGAAAATGGTAGCGATGATTTGAACTATGCATTAACTAAATCGAGAGAAGATGAAAGCTTCCTAAGTATTTTAGCTCGTTGTTATAATTTAGATCCTAAAACAACCCAAGTAATTTATAATAGTAATATGTCTATAATCTATGATATAAAAGATGATACATTAAGAATAGGTAAAATTCTTTATAATTCAAATAACTATGATGTAGCTTATTACCAAATAAAAATAGCTATAGAAAAAATAGCCCAAGATAAAAATATAGATTTATCATTATCAGATAAAAATACCCAAGATTTATATAACAAAATAAATCTTAATAATGATATAAAGAGTAGGAGTTAACTATGTTAGATAATAATTTAGATACTATAATTAATAAAACTTATATTATCGATAAAACCCCTTTAAATGAAGAAAAAATAAAAAAAGTAATAATAAGTCTAAAAGACAGTATTATTTCTAGTAAAGAAGAAATTACAGCAGCAAATGCTATAGATATAAAAAATCATAATGGCAATGTAATTGACTTTTCTATTATTGAAAGAATATTTAAAAATATTAATAATGAAAAAATATATTATGGTAATGTAACAACCCTAAAAAAAGATAATAATAAGTATTATGGCAAACAATACTTTGATAAAGGCAATGTCTTAATTTTTAATACAGGTAATCCTTATATTATCTTAGAAATATTTTTAAAAAACTTTTTAGCTGGTAATACTTCTATTATTGTTACTACTAATTATGCATATGGCTTAAATAAATTATTAGAAACCATTATTAAAACTGTGTTAGAAGCAAGTAATCTATCACCAGACTTTATTAACTTACTTACAACTGATACCCCCGAAGAATTATTAAAAAATAATTATGCCAATATTGATTTAGTAATAGCACTTGGTAATAAATCTTTCCAAAATAAGATTACTACCTATTCTAAAGTACCTGTTTTACTTAGTGGCTATGAAACATTTGATTTATATATTGATGAAATGTTAGATAAAACTTTTCTAACAAAGATAATTAATCTTCATTTACCAATGCACGTTTATATTAATAAAAATTTAAAAATTGATTTACGAGGTAGTATGTTAGTAGATGGAGTAGAGGAAGCTATTATGCAAATTAATTATAATGGTAATGGTTATAGTAGTGCTATATTTACTAGTAATGATGATAATGCCGCTAATTTTATTAGTAAAGTTAAGTCCAAGATAGTTACTGTTAATACTAGTCCTACTATTGAAAGATTAATGGATATACAAGTTAAGGATTTAGTCTTAGAAAAGACCGTTATTTATCCTAATAAAAAGAAAAATTAGAATATAAATTGTTTCAAATAAAAAATATCAAGGTTTGTTTTCTTGATATTTTTTTAAACTTAGTTATTAGATGAACTATTTTTTTTGTTTTCTTGAATTTTTAATAATGAATTTTGAATATAATTTGTATAATTAGTATTTAAATCATCATCAATAATATTCATACCATATTCTTTACGAACAGCTTGCATTGATTTAATATAAGCTTCTTGGTTTTTACTTAAATAATCACTTACTAAAGCATCAATAATTTTATCTCTAACATCTTCTAATTTGGCTTTTTCTTTAGTTTCTGTACGATATACTAAGTGATATCCTAATTCAGTCTCAACAATGTTAGATGAGTATTCACCATCTTTTAATTTGTAAGCTTCAGTAACAAGATTATTATAGTTAGAACCTAAAGTATCAGTATTAATAAATCCTAAACTACCACCATCATCTTTTGAAGAATCATCATTAGAATATTCTTTAGCAAGTTCGCTAAAAGTATCCGCAATCTTACTCTTATCAGCAGCTTTTAATTTATCAAGTGCTTCTTGAGCTTTTGCTTTAGCTTCATTTTTAGCCTTAGTTTTATCATCATCAGAAGCATCAGATGCATAATTAACACTAATTAGAATATGAGAAACTTTAATATCAGGTTTAATTTCATCATTATAATATTTTTTGATATCTTTTTCACCAATATTATCTTTAGCATAATCTTCAGCAGCTTTATTTTGTAAGTAGCTTAAATATACATAATCTTTATATTCATCAAGTGTTTTATATCCAGTATAAGTTTGGATAGCACTAAGTAATTTATCACCATAACTAGTTTCTAATTGACTCATAACTGAATCAGCATTCTTATGAGCTTCTTCAGTAGAATCAGCATATTTCTTTTCTAATATCATTTTATCAATCATATTTAAGATAACTTCAGTTCCATATTTATCCTTCATTTGATTATAGAAATCGGTAACACTGATTTTAGCATTCTCATTAAATGTTACAACAGCTTGATCTCCGTTTTCTAAAGTTGGTATCGTCTTCGCACCACAACCACTAAGCAATGTCATACTGGCAAGACTAAGTGCTACTACTTTTTGTATTTTCTTATTCATTTTAATCTCTCCTCTAATGCATTATAGCATATTTGCAAGGAGTGTTACTATAAATTTTGATGATTTTGCTTAATTTTTTGGCATACTTCTGGGCTTTTTATGATATCTTTACAAATTGAAAACAAGTGCTAACTAATTTTTGCTTTCTTAGTTTGTCCTTTTTGAATCTTAATTACCTCATCAATAGACTATTAACAAACTTAGAAATTTGTTCTGGCATTAATCCTAAACCAATAGCATTTTTAATAGTTTCTTTTTTTAGAAGTAAGTAACATTAAGGCTCTTTTTTGTCAATCATCATAATTTTATTATGAAAATTATCTTCTAATTTATAAAGGACAATCCGAATAGTTGTCCCTGCAAATGGATATTTAACTTACAAATCTTCTTCTTGTATAACAAAACGATTAATTATCTTATGATTAAATGGCAGACTGGAACATAATCGATATCAATTACTTAATTAAAATATCATACACAAAAAAATTTCATTACCATAATATATAATGAGACTTATAAAAGGAGGGAAATTTATGAATAACGGATGCGGATGCAACGGTATGGGTCCTGCTATTATCTTAGTTTTATTTATATTATTAATTATCATAGTTGGAGCTTTTATTTAAGGTGATATTATGGAAAAGTGTGTAAAAAAGGATACTTGTCCTAATAAAACCAATCAAAACTACTTATTTATAATAGTTCTTTATATTTTACTTGCTATTATATTATCTAGTTTTATCTTTTATTAAAAGGGGAAAACCCTTTTTTTCTAATGCTTTTTTTTAATATTTATATTATAATGGAATTGTTAGGAAAGTAGGATGTATTATGGCAAAAAAGAAAAAACGTAAAAATAGTGATGATAAGGCTAAAGGCTATAGTGTTGAGTTAACTGGTCTTATTATTGTTTTAATAGGTATTATTGGTTTTGGCTTCGGCATCGTTGGTGCTATGATAAAAAAATTTGCTATCTTTTTAGTTGGTGAATTTTGGTTTGCCTTACTTATTCTTTTAGTGATTATTGGTATTATGATGTTATTTAGACGTAATTTACCTAACTTTAAATCAGCTAAATGGACCGGTATATTTATATTATTAGCAGTTATTTTAATTTTAGCTCATGCTACCTTCATAAAAAATAATTATACATTTACCAATGTACTTAATGCGACAAAAGATAACTATATGGAACGCATTGCAACAATTAATGGTACGGGTCCTATTTTATCAAGTGGTCAAAGTTCTATTAGTGTTGGTGGTGGCATAATTGGAGCTTTACTTGCTGGTGGTTTAGTCCAATTATTTGGCTACATTGGTACTATGATAACTATTTCTATTTGTGCTATTTTTGGTATTGTCTTATTCTTTGATATTAATTTAGCCGAAGTATTCACAAATATTAAAGACTATATTGTTAATACTTTCTTTGAAAGCGATGACGATGAAGAAGATGATGATGAGGAAGAATCAGATAAACACGCCGAAGAAGTACCTATTACTAAAGCTACTCCGCAAGTGCCAGATGCAGATAACAAAGTAATTATTACTAGTGTTGATGAATTAAAACAACGTACAGGATTTGAACAACCAAGAGAAATTCCAGTTACAACAGGTGAGACTATAAGCAGCAGTGAACAACAAGAAGACAAATTAGTATTTGTTAATGACAATTATCGTTTGCCTGATATTAATAAGATTTTAGATCCTATTAAGAAAGACAATAAAACTAATTCCACAGAATTTATTCGTAGTAATAAAAATATCTTAGAAAGAGTCCTAAAGGAATTTGGTATTGAAGGTAAAGTAGTAGAGATTCATATGGGACCAGCTGTTACGCAGTATGAAGTCCATATACCTGCTGGTACTAAACTAAGTCGTATTGTTTCTTTAGATAAAGAAATTGCCCTCGGTATGGCGGCTAAATCAGTTAAAATAGAAGCCCCAATCCCAGGTAAAAATACAGTTGGTATTGAAATCCCAAATCCAGTTATTTCTTCTGTTCAAATTAAAGAAGTTATGGCAAACATTCCTCCTAATCAGTTAAAAGCTAAGATTTTAGTATCTTTAGGTAAAGATATCATGGGTCGTGTCCAAACCGCTGATATTTCAAAAATGCCTCACCTTTTAGTAGCAGGTTCTACTGGTTCCGGTAAATCTGTTTGTATTAACTCATTCATCGCTAGTATTTTAATGCGTTATCGTCCTGATGAAGTAAAACTAATGATGGTTGATCCTAAGAAAGTTGAACTTTCTAATTACAATGGAGTTCCTCATCTATTATGTCCAGTTGTAACTGATCCTAAGAAAGCCTCTCTTGCTCTACAAAGAATAGTAGAAGAGATGGAACATCGCTATGACTTATTTGAAGAAAATGGTGTTAAAAATATTTCTGGTTATAATGAAATGATAGATAAATATAATGAAGATAATCCTGATGATAAAAAGAAACACATGACTTATATCGTTGTTATAATAGATGAGTTAGCCGACCTTATGATGGTTGCCTCTAAAGAAGTAGAAGACTCCATTATGCGTATTACCCAGATGGCTCGTGCTGCTGGCATCCATTTAATTGTTGCTACTCAAAGACCATCAACTGACGTTATTACTGGTGTTGTTAAAGCTAATATTCCATCTCGTATTTCTTTTGCTGTATCAAGTCAAATCGATTCTCGTACTATCTTAGATTGCTCAGGAGCTGAAAAACTATTAGGAAAAGGTGATATGTTATATTTACCAATGGGTGAAAATGCCCCAATCCGTATTCAAGGATGTTTCATTTCCGATGATGAGATAAGACGTTTAATTGAATATGTTTGCTCACAACAACAAGCAAACTACGATACAAGAATAACCGCTCCTAAAGAAGAAGATCATAATCCGGTATCTGGAGAAAAAGAAGACTATGAAGATCCTTTATACAATGAAATAGTAGAATTTGCTATAAATACTGGTAAGATTTCTGCATCATTACTTCAAAGAAGATTTAGACTAGGTTATAACCGTGCAGCAAGATGTATTGATTTACTAGAAGAACGTGGTATTATTGGGCCTGCTAACGGCTCCAAACCACGAGAAGTTTTGGTTAAATTAGAACAAAAAGGAACGGATGATTAAATCTCATGAAAATTATTAAACAACAATTAACCAAAGATATTTTAAAAAATGTTCGCAAAATTGATAAAGATTTTTATCATAGTAATAAACTGACTCTAGAATGGTACTTAGAGCGTTACAAACCATATCACCATGGTTACTTTCTATATAACAATGATCAATTAGCTGGTTATGTAATAACCGTACCCATAGCAAAAAATCTTTATGATACTTTGATAAATGGTGTTTTAATAGATGATATTGATATAAATCCTAAAATGTTTATTGAAGAATCTAACTATCATTATTTAGTATCCATAGTACTAAAAAAGAAATATCGTCATCAAGGTTATGCTAAAGCCATGCTTAAAAATTTAATGGAAGAAAACTTACCACATCTTTGCAGTATGACTGTATCACAAGAAGGCTATTTACTAGCTTGCCAATTCTTAAAAGAAACATATAGAGTTAATGAAAAAATTGCAATCTTTCAAAACATTTAAATGTTAATAGAAAGTATAATATAACTTATTAGTTTGAGGATGATTAATTCATCCTTTTATTGTGTCATAAAATATAAATAGTTTGAAAAGTTGTCATAAATCTACTAAAAGCGGTTGCTAAAAACTGGAAAATATAATAAAATAATCTATACGGAAGAGTGGGGATTAGAATGCCAGCAAAGAAGAAAATAAAAACTAAAAAAACAACAACAACTAATAAAGGAGTAAAGAAAAGTACCAAGAAAGTAACTGCTAAATCTCCAACTAAAAAATCAACAACTAAAGACTTAAAAAAGGAGATTGAAAAAACAACAACTCCTAAAAAGGTTATAAAAAAGCAAACTACTAAAACAACTAAGGATACCAAAAAAGTATCTAAAATGCCTAAAACTACTAAAAAGACAACTCCTAAAAAGCCAGTTGTAGTAAAAGATGAAAATGAAAAAATAAAAGAAACTATTGAATTACCAAAAACTAAAGCTCAAGTAAAACTAGAAGAAGAAACTAGAAAATTAGAATTAAAACAAGAGTTAGAACGTAAATTAGCCTTAGAAGAAAATTTAGAAAAGACTCATGAACTTAATTTAAAGAAGATAAATAAAACTAAAAAGAAAAGCCATGCTCAAAATATTGCTCGTGAAAAAACCAATCATTTTGTTAAAAAATTAAAAAAATTACAACGAAAAATAAAAATATATGGCATCGATAGTGTTATTCCTAAAAAATATATTGCAACGACAGTAGTAGCTATCTTAATAATTCTTATTTGTATTATGAGTATTAATATGGTTAAACCAGAAATTGATAATATTAATCTTGAAAATGTTTCTGAAGAAATTGATCAGTTAAAGACCCTAAGTTTTGAAATAAGTAATACTAGTAATGTTATTGAAGAAAGCAAAGCCTACAAAAGTGAGTTAAAAGAATATTATGAATACGATTTTTCCACCTTCGGTCTCCAAAGAAGTTGGTTAGATGAATTTAAAATATTTTATAATGAAAAAAATAAACAATTGTTTTTTGTTTTAAAACCAACTAACGATAATAACGATAATGTAACAGGTGCTATTGAAAAATTTTTAAAAACCAATAAAATTAATACTACTAAAGAAGAATATGATGGCTATATCTTCTATATTAATAGTAACGATGATAAAAAAGTAGTTAGTAAAATTAAACAAAGTCAAATTAAAGTATTTGATATCTTACAAGAACTAAATAAGGACGAAATCAAAGAAAAATATGGTATAGAGAGTTCTCTTTATAAAGAATATAAAGTTAAAACAGCTATGATAGTTAAATCTGACGTAACAGAATATTTACTATTTTATCCTAAGAACCATACAGCTGCTAAAGAAATAGAAAAGTTGATGGATGAGTATTACGAGAAAAGAGAAGAAAAATGGGCAAACAATGAAGAAAATCTTAACCTCATTAAAAATCGTTATACTGGTAATTATAATGGCTATTTAGTGTATATTGTTTCTAAAGATAATGACCTAGTTTTACAATTATTGAAAAAATAGATTTTAATAGATAAAAAATATGTCTAATAAAATTCTCTTTTTTAATATTTAGTTATCTTGAGTGTGTTAAAATTATTTCTGATGATGGCTTATATCTAATTCTTATCATGGATAATTATAAAAACCTTTTAAAAGTAATAAAATGTCTTATTAATTTAAGGCATTTTTTAATTTGAAATGTTTAAAATATAGAAGTTTAAATATGTATCTTGACAGTAAGCAAATACAAGTGTTAAAGTAGTCATACTTTAAAATTTAAAAAGGGGGGAAAACTTATGAATATAAATGATAGTTTAAATAAAGGAATACCAATTAGTGAACCTGTAATTCTTGATAAAACAGATATTGCCAATAACGTTCAAAATAAAGAAAAAATGGAAGATATGTTAAACGAATCTATAGTAAAATATCATAACTTTATACTAAGCCAATCCCAAATATTATTTGGCTTAGAATTTAATGATGCTATTGCTATAGTAACTGATTTTACTACCTTAAAACGTAAAATAGAATTTTCTGTTCATGCTTTTTATGATAGTTTAAAACGAAATTTAAATATGTCCTTATCAACAGATGACTTTGCAAGTGATGAAGAATATAGAGAGTCTTTAATAAAGCAAGCTAATGAAAAAATAGAAGCTTTAAAAAGAATAAAGACTCCAGCTGAACTTCAAAGAAAATTTCCTGTTTTACATAGAAGATATTTATCATGTGTTCAAGAGTATTATCTAGTTAAAAAGAATATTATTGAACCTCTTAATAAGTTAGATCCAATTACTAGAACTAAAAAAATGTTCCAACTTAATATGGATTTAGAACAAAACAATCCGTTTTATAATCCTAAAAATAATATTGTAGCTATAATAGATTATACTAATTCATTCAGTTTAAAAACATTTATTGCTTCTTGTGTTATTGCCCTTCCTAATATCATAAATAATAGGGACAAAATAGTTAATTATATTCATAATAATCCTATCGATTTTAGCTTTTTAGATGATGCTGATAAGGATAAGTTAGAATTATATTTTGCTTACTGTAATTTAAAACAAGCCAATAATGCTGATAGTAAATATAAACAAGATTATTTATATTATGTATCTAATTACTTTAAAGAACATAAAGATACTACAGATGATATTTCTATAATAGTGGGTGCTAGTGATGGTAAAACAATTCAAAGTGGCATTCTTACAACCATTTGTCAAGAAGTAAGTACTGGAGTAATTATAACACCCAAAATTCTATATGAACTATACCGAAAAGTTTTAATTGAAAATCCTAACTTAAAAATAATTGACTTTTCTAGTTTTGATTTTACGGGTATGAATTTAGATGAAGTATCTGCGTTTACAAATGAATATTTAAAAGACTTAGAAGTTAACTGGGAACTTTTGCCACCAGATGATAAAACATTTGAAGAAGATATTATAAGACACTTAAAAGAATCAAGCAAAAATTTAAAAGATGAAACTAAGGAAGAACATGAAAAAAGACTATTAGAATTATTTATGAAAAAAAAGAACTTATATGATTCTACCAATCCACTCTTTAGAATAATGGGTAAAAATACTTTTAATGGCTATATTGGCTATGTTTATCCCAATGGACGTGTTGTTTTAGACAGATTTTATGATAAACAAAATGATTCTACTCTTGCTGATGGCAATGCCGTTTATGCTATGAATATCGAAGAATTTTATGAACTAAGTAAGCTAAGTAAATCCGAACTTATTCGAAGTAAGTTGTGCCGAAGATATATTCATAAAGGCAATTGGACAAGTAAAGTCTTAGCAAAAGAAATTAAGTTAAATGTTTGTGATAAAAAGTCTGTTAACGTAAGAAGTCTGCTTAAAAAAGATTCTGATAAAAAGTAAGAAAAGTATCATAATTTAATAAAATAATATAGATAAGGTAGTATTAAAATTATATTTAATATTATCTTTTTCTATTTGCAAAAAGTAAATAAAAAGATTTGACAAATTAAAAATATGTGCTATACTAGACAAACTGTAAAAAAGGGGAGTTTTACAAAATCCCAAAAGAAAGAAGGTTTAAAAATGAATGATTTAATAATGCGTACAGAAAAACAAATTGAAAAATTGCGTAAAGCTGTATCAGTAGAAAGCAAATATGGCTTAGGAGTAGATGATAAATATAGTGATTTTGTTGTTTATATCATAGTTTCTCTAAGAAATTATTTAACAACCATTAAAAGTTATCAGAAAATGGGTATATCTGGTGGCATTTATAGTTGCAATACCGAATTTTTTGCTAAAATGAATGAGTATATTGAATCTTGTGAATTTTATCCATTAACAAAAACTAGTGAATTTAAGGGTATCTTTGAAGGATTTAGAAGACCAAATACTCCTGATATGGTTGTTTCTTTTATTGAAACTAATTTTGATAAAATTTTGAAATTTAGTGCTTTATCTAATGAGGTTTTAAGAAGTAATGAAATATTTGCTGATGAAAAATTATACCATTATCGTCGTAATGGCAAAGTAAAAGCTAAGTTATCAGATCTTGATACTTCTTCCTTATCTTCGCTTAATGTAGTTGAATCTTATAAAGATGGCGGCTTCGATAAACTATGTCCAAAAGATTTAGAAGAGAAAAGAAGATGTGATATAGCAAGACAAAATAAACTTATTAAGTCTCAAAAAAAATTAAGTTTAGGTAGATTTTTCCATGGACTATTTTAGCATTTTAAAATTAAATAGCAATGCCACTATTATCGATATAATAGGTATGTATGAAGTATTATTAAAAAATACTAAAAAAGAGATAAAGGCTGGTAAATCTGATATTTCTAAATTAAATGAACTGAATATGGCATTTATTCTTGCTTGTACTACTAAAAATAAAGATGAATTAGTTAATGTTAAAAATAAATATATTCTTAATAATAAAGTAATAATTATTATTGATAAGATTAAACAAACTATTACTACTTTTAAAAGTGCAAGTAATATTGGTTTTGGTATCTATTTTAATAAACTAATTGAAATCTTAAATGAATATTTAAAAGGTTACTATCGTTTAATAAATCAAATAAGACAAGCTAAAAACTTAGATGAATTTAATAAAATAACTAAAGAATTTAAAGAAATTAATTGGAGTAATTATTTTATTACTAACCTTAATGATATAAGTAAAAACATTTTAATGCCAGGCTTACATTATACTAAAGAACATCAACAGTTCCTTTATGATTTAAAAAGAATAACAAATAATTTAGAACTTATTTCATTCTTAAATAATAATATTAAATATATAGAAAAATTAGAAATAATAAATGAAACTTTAGCAAATAATATTTTTTATAATAATTATGATACTTCTAAACTTTCTTACCAAGAGTTAAACATTATTGGCAGTAAAATAAATAAAATTATTATTGAAGATGTTATTATTCATCATCTAACAATAGATGAATTAGTATGTAAATATAACAGTAGTATGATAGAAAATACCCAAAAAAGATTAGTAAAAGAACTAGGTTTTCCTAAAAATTATATGTAATAAATAGACTAGATACCATAGTCTATTTTTCGTTGTCAAAATAAATTATTTAGTTTATAATTATATTAAGATATAATAAAAAGAGGTTAATTGTTATGAATAATAATACTAATAGTAATACAAATAATACTAATATTAATAATATACCAAGTAATACAGTACCCCAAGTAAATACTAATAATAACAATAATGGCATAGTAAATAGTACTAATACTGCAGTAAATGCCACCATAAATAATCCTGTTAATAATAACGTAACTAAAGCAAACCATACAAATACTAGCACCACTCAGCCTAATAATTCTACTCCAAGTAATGATTCTAATAACCAAAATAATATTAAAATTCAAGAAACTAGTGTTACTAAATCCCAAAAAGGAACACTTACAGTTGCTACTTTAAATAATGGTACAGTTAATATTGTAAATAATAGCTTTCCTGAACAAATTGATATTAACGTTAAAGCTAATAAAATAGTTACTAAAAATGGTAAAAGAGTTAGGATAATGACTAAAAGAGAATTAATAACTAATATTATTTTAAGTTTCTTTTTTGTTCTTGCTTTATGTGGAGTAGGTTATGGAACTTACTATTATATCTTTAGAAATAATCCTCGTAATTTTGAAACTAAAAATGTTACTATTGAATACGGAGAAGAAATACCTGTATCTGTTAAGAATTATATTAATTTAACTGATATTAGTGAACCAGATTATAACTTAGATTTATCTGCTGTTAAAAACGAAATAGGTACATATACTTATAAAGTAAGCTATGGTAATACCGTTAAAACTGGTACTATAACAATAAATGATACTAAAGCTCCTATTATAACCTTTAAAACTTTAACTGATATTGATAGTGACACTGAAATTACTAAAGATATGTTAGTCGAATCATGCGAAGATCCATCCGATTGTACTTACGATTTAACCAGTCCAGTTGATACAACAAATCCTGGCGAAGTAACGGCTAGCATAACTGCTAAAGATAATCTTGGTAATAGCAAAGATTATACTATAAAACTAAATATTATTGAAAAAATAATTAATATAGTATGTAAGGGTACCGTTGTAACTACCGATGAATCAGGAAAGACTATTTTAGAAAGTAATAATTATAACTTAAAATTCAATACTTCTAAAAATTTAAAACCTAGTACTTTAAATACAATTAGAACTTATTTAAGTGAAAGTGATTATCTCTCTGTAAAGGATGGCTTAACAGCAAATGGTTATACTTTAGAAGAAGTAAATAAAAGAGCTCAAAAAGATTCAAGTATTGATAATGTTGCTAATTTAACTACGCAAGATGAAATAAAAACTCATTTAGAAAGTAGTGGCTATACTTGTACAATTGATGGAAATTAAAAAATAATAATTAAGATTAGTTAAAATATAGATGTGTAAATTTTATTGCTTTACACATCTTTTATATAGAAAAAATATCTTAGATGATATATAATTAAAAGGTAGAGAAAAGAGGTAAAATATGAGAAAAATAGTTGATGGTAATACTGCTTGTAGTAATATTGCTAATCTATTTACAGAAATTGCATCAATTTATCCTATTACACCATCTAGTCCGATGGCTAGTAATATCGATAATTTAAAATTAAAAAAGAAAAATTTATTCAATGAATCCGTTGAGGTTGTAGAAATGCAAAGCGAAGCTGGTGCCGCTGGTGCTATGCACGGAGCCTTAATTAGTGGTTCTCTAGCGACTACTTTTACAGCATCGCAAGGACTACTTTTAATGATTCCTAATATGTATAAAATTGCCGGTGAAGGCTTACCAGGAGTAATTCATGTTGCAGCTCGTACCGTTGCTACCCATGCCTTATCAATCTTTGGTGACCATAGTGATATTTATGCGACTCGTGCTACTGGCTTTGCAATGCTTGCATCAACCAATGTTTTTGATGCCCAAAACTTAGCAGCAGTTGCTCATCTTTCAACCATTGAAGGTAGTGTTCCTTTCTTACATTTTTTTGATGGTTTTAGAACTAGTCATGAGCTAAATAGTATTGAGGAATTACCAGATGAAGAACTTCTAAAATTAATTGATTTTGATAAAGTAAATGCCTTTAAAAAGCATGCTCTTAATGTTGGCTGTGGCTACCAAAGAGGTATGGCAGAAAACGAAGATATTTACTTCCAAAGTGTTGAAGCTCGTAATGCTGATTATTTAAAAATTCCTGATATCGTAAATAATTATATGGAAAAAATTAATTGTATTATGCATACTGATTATAAACCATTCAATTACTATGGCTCAGAGACTGCTAAGTATGTCATTGTTGCCATGGGTAGTGTTTGTGATACCATAAAACTTACTATTAATGAATTAAATAAAGAAAATAATATTTATGGTCTAATTGAAGTTCATCTATACCGTCCATTTAGTAAAGATTATCTAACCAGAGTTTTACCAAGTACGGTAGAAAAAATAGCTGTCTTAGATAGAACAAAAGAATCAGGCAGCATTGGTGAACCATTATATCTAGATGTCGTTGCATCTCTTAATGATAAAAATATCCAAATTGTCGGCGGACGTTACGGCTTATCTAGCAAAAATACAACTCCAAGTGATATCGCTGGTGTTTATAAAATGCTAGCAACCGAACTTAAAAATAACTTTACAATCGGCATTAACGATGATGTAACTAACTTAAGTCTAACAAGAGTGCCAATGGATATTGAGGTTGCCGATAAAGAACTTATTATCTATGGTTATGGTTCTGATGGTATGGTATCAACTTCTAAAGATATCATGCATTATCTAGGCGAAGAAAAAGACTTACACGTTCAAGGTTACTTCCAATACGATAGTAAAAAATCTGGTGGTGTAACTGTCTCTAACTTAAGAATGTCAAGTAAACCAATAAATGCACCTTATTATGTTCTTCATCCATCATTACTAGTTATTACTAAAGACGCTTATTTAAAAGATTTTGATATGTTTAGTAATTTAAAAGAAAATGGTATTTGCTTAATTAATACTAATAAAAAATCTCATGAATTAGATGAAATTTTACCTAATAAAGCTAAAGATTTAATTAAAAATAAAAATATTAAAGTATTATTAATTGATGCTGATAAGATAGCTTTAGAAAATGGTATTAAAGGTAAAATTAGTAAAATCATGGAAATCGTTATCTTAAAACTAATGGGATTTAATGATGCTGAAGATTATATCAAAGATTCTATTCGTAAAAAGTTCGGTACTAAGGGTGATGATATTGTTAATGCTAATATTAACTCTTTAAGTAGTGCAGTTAAGAGTGTTATCCTTGTTAAAGCTGAATTTAAAAATAAAGAAGAAACAGAGTCTCATGATGATATCTTTACTTTAATTAATAAAAGAGAAGGGGATAACCTTAAAGTATCTGATTTAATGGCTTATAAGAATGGTATCTTCCCTAATGGTCTTGCTGCTAATGAAAAACGTAAAATAACTAATATGGTACCAAAATGGATACCTGAAAATTGCATTCAATGTGGTATGTGTGCAACCGTTTGTCCTCACGCAGTAATTCGCCCAATTATAACCGAAGCTAAAGATGAAAAAAGAGGTATTAAAGTACTAGGACATACTGATTATAATTATGAGATTGTCGTTAGTGAAGCTGACTGTACTTCTTGTGGTTTATGTATCAATGCTTGTCTTGGTAAATCTGGTAAGAAAGCTCTAGAATTTGGTGAAGCAACATATGAAACTCAAGATTATGCTGATAAAATGTTTAAAGAACATAAAAATCCGGAAATTTTTGATAGATTTACTTTAAAAGGTGCATCTCTAAGAAAACCGTGTTTCGAATTTAGTGGTGCTTGTGCTGGTTGTGGTGAAACTCCATACTTAAAGATGCTAAGTCAATTATTTGGTGAAAAATTAGTTATTGCTAATGCAACAGGTTGTTCATCAATCTACGGTGGTTCTGCTCCATCAACCCCATACTTAATTCCTTGGGCTAACTCATTATTTGAAGATAATGCTGAATTCGGTTATGGTATGTATTTAACTTATAAAAATACCCAAAAACGTATTCGTGATATTATTGCTAAGTCTATAGATTGCGTAAGCGAAGACGTAAAAGAGTTACTAAATAAATGGTTAGAAAATGAAACTAATTATGATATAACTAAAGAAATCGTTGATAAATTACAAACTATGGAAATTTCAAAAGACTTAAAAGATATTCTAGAATACATGGTTGCTCGTAGTGTCTTTATCGTCGGTGGTGATGGTTGGGCTTATGATATTGGCTTTGGTGGTATCGACCATGTCTTATCTAGTGGTGAAAATGTTAATGTCTTAGTACTTGATACTGAGGTCTACTCAAATACTGGTGGTCAAGCATCTAAATCAAGCCGTGTTGGAGCCGTAGCTGAATTTGCTAACATGGGTAAAAAAACAGCTAAGAAAGACTTATTTAAAATAGCTATGTCATATCCAAACTGTTATATCGGTAGTGTCTCTTTCGGTGCTAACTTCATGCAAACTATAAAAACTATGAAAGAAGCTGAATCTCACAATGGACCAAGTTTGATTATTTGCTATTGTCCATGTATCGAACAAGGACTTCATGGAGGTATGTCAAACTCTATAAGTGAAGAAAAACTAGCCGTAGAATGTGGTTATGTTAATTTAATGCGTTATGTACCAGAAGATAAGAAGTTATATATCGATTCTAAAGAACCAGACTTTACTAAGTATGAAGACTTCTTAAAGAATGAAGTAAGATATAGTAGTCTAATAAAGAAAGATAACGAACTTGCTAAAGAATTATTAGATATTCAAGTAAATAATGCTAAAGAAAGATATAACTTCTATAAAGATATAGCAAGTAAAAATAATTAAAAATGTATTAAAGATGTAGATATTTGTCTATGTCTTTTTTTTAATGGTAAGCCAAATATAAGTTACTTAAAACTTAAAATATTTATTATTTTGTTAGAAGACAAATATTAAATTAAACTAGAAGATAAAAAAGGTTTTAATCTATGTAAACTTTTACTGTCAATAACTTTTGAAAATGTCTTAAATAAAATTATTTATTTGCGTTTAAGCATATACGTGGGTTGTATGTGCTTTTTTCTGTTGCTT